>JRHI01000280.1_pt1 | contig 57721 bp, 54 predicted proteins | sample 215371 | NCBI WGS metagenome assembly JRHI01 (sample SAMN02929681, study PRJNA255918) | sediment metagenome | biome: cave system; feature: Ice Cave; material: Sediment; isolation source: sediment from deep within a dark volcanic ice cave with no known source of... ...
CGGCTCGCGCCTCCCTAACATTGCTTCTCATACAGGCTCTTAGGGTCAGCAGCGTGCCGCGGCCGATTCCGGCGTGCCGCTCCAGGGTCACGGTATCGGAGAGGTAGCCCGGCATTTCGAGGTTTCGCGGCGCACGATCGAGCGGATCCGCAAGGAGCCGGCGGTCGAGGGGGCGGAGGACGCAGTGGCCCGCTGGAAGCGAGGGGTCGGGCGGCCACCTGTGCCGGCCACGGTCCGGGAGCGGATGCGGGCGCTCATCGCGGAGGACCCGGAGACACCGCCGCTGGAGGTGCCGCGCCGGCTCCGGGAGGAGGGGCACCGGCTGGGGGAGAGCACGTTCTACCGGCTGCACCGGGCGGAGCGGGAGGGGCTGCCCAAGGAGCTGATGGTGCGCTTCGAGGGGGTGGCCGGGGATTCCAGCGGCTCCGGTACATCCGACAGCCGGGATGGGGCCTACGCCGCGACGCCCTCGGCATCCATTCCCTGAGCAGGTTGGAGGAGGGGGGGCGGTGCGGGTCCTCGTGACCGAACAGCGCCTCGGCCGGACCGGCGAACCCACCCTGCGCGATCTCAGCGAGGCGCTCATCGCCGTCTACGGGACCGATTACGGGATCCACAGTCCCACCTGGATCTCCAGGTTCACCGATATGACTCGGCAGGCCGCGGCCTACCGCGACAGACGGGTCCTGCTGGCCGGCGACGCCGCACACGTGCATTACCCGACGGGTGGACAGGGCCTCCAGACCGGTGTGCAGGATGCGGTGAATCTGGGATGGAAGCTGGCCCAGGTGGTCAACCGGACATCGCCGGAAAGCCTCCTGGATACCTACCATGCCGAGCGCCACCTGGTCGCTGCCCGCGTGCTGCGCAACACGATGGCGCAAGTCGCGCTTCGCCGCCCAGACGAACGCACGAAGGCCCTGCGCGACACCATTGCCGAGCTCCTCAGGATGGACGAGCCCCGCAGACGATTCGCCGCGATGATGTCCGGTCTGGACATTCAGTACGACCTCGGCGAGGGACACCCGCTGCTCGGACGCCGCATGCCCGATCTCGACTTGGTCACCGCCAACGGCCCGCTGCGGGTCTTCACCCTCCTGCACGATGCCCGGCCGGTGCTCCTCAACCTCGGTGAGCCCGGCGGCTTCGACATCACGCCATGGGCACACCGAGTGTTGGCGATCGACGCCACGTATGCCGGCAATTGGGAGCTTCCGGTCCTGGGCCACGTCGCAGCCCCCGCTGCCGTGCTGATCAGACCCGATGGATACATCGCCTGGGTGGGGGACGGCACAGTTACCGGATTGCGCGAGGCGCTGACGACCTGGTTCGGGTCACCATGACGCGACGCGATGCTCGGCCTAACCGAACGCCACATGGAGGAGACGTCGCCTCGCCCACGCGATAGTCCGGGACGGGATTCATGGACCTTACCGACGCTTCGGCCCCCCGTCGTCACCAAGAGTGCGGAAGAGCCAGCATGTCGTGGCGAGGCGTGGGGCGTTCGTTCAGGCGTCCAATGGTCAGGTCGCCGTCGATGCCGCGCCGCATCAGATCATCGTCGGCTGTGCGCTGACCAACCAGGCGGCCGATGCGCCCCACCTGGCGCCGCTGGTGACCCAGGTCCAGGCGACGCTGGGCGCGCTCCCCCCGGCCTGGACGGCCGACACCGGCTACTTGAGCGCGGCCAACGTCGCGGCGGTGGCAGCCGCGGGCAGCACGGCCGACATCCCCCCGCGCCGCGATGCGCATCCGGCCCCGCCGGTGCCGGTCGTGGTCACCCACATGCTCGACGCCGCCGGGCGGGCACCGCCGGAGCCGGTGGGGAGGGACGGCGAGGCCGCCGCGACCGTGGCGATGCGGCGGCGATTGGCGACGGCGGCGGGACGGACGGCGTATGCCCAGCGCAAGAGCACGGTCGAGCCGGTGGTCGGGCCGGTGAAGGCGGGGCGGGGGCTGCGGCGGTTCCTGCGGCGGGGCCTGGCCAAGGTCGCGGCGGAGTGGACGCTGTGGTGGCTGGGGCACCACCTGGGCGGCGTTGGCGCAGTATGCGGTCACCTACCAGCCGGATCAGCGCCGACTGGCCACGGTCACCGAAGCGCGCCTGTTCGAGACGCCGTACCGGTCGCCGCAGCTGCCGCTGTGGGAGCGGCAGGCCGACGAGTGGTTGACGGTCATCCGGGCCGTGCCCTACGCGCCGCGGCGGCGGCGGCCGCATTCCGCCTGGCAATCGCCCTGCTTGGAGCTGTTTGGCTGAGCCCCGATGCTCGCCACCCCAGCTGCAAGAATACGTGGAGCATCACGCGGCGAGGTTTGGGCCGTGGTCGTTGCCAAGGTCGCCGGAGTTACTGGCGACCGGTGTCGGATCCTTCCGGAGCGTCCGGGGCGGCCTCGTCTCCTTGACACATGTTCGATGTATGATACATTAGATTCGAACTGCTGCCGTGGAGGAGACGACCGTCCGGCGCCGCGGTATTGCCGCCGGCCATCCCGTCGGTCCCGGTTCGTCCGACTGGCGCTCCGCCTCGTTTCCGCTCTTCGCCTGACCGATTGCCGCGCTGGGCGGGTTGCCTGAATGCCGCGCCTGAATCGAAAACACGCAACGGGGCCGAACACACCAGCCGGCTAGCCGCGACGACAGGTACCACTGGCGACCAGGCCTCGTTGGCGACACCATTCAAGAAAGGATGGGGTAGAAGAGATGCTGGACGACATCACGGCGAAACGACTTTCCCGGCGCCGGTTCCTTGCGTCGGCAACAGCCGCCGCCGCGGGCGGCCTGGTGCTCCCCCGCTCCCTCGCGCGGCCGTCTGCCAACTTGGTTGCCGCGCAGACCCCTGCCGTCCCCCAGACGGGGGGCGAGCTGAAGATTGGGCTCTACCGACGCCTGGCCGCGCTGGATCCCGCGGTGTACGAGGGTGAGCCCGAAACGATGACCACCCAGATGATGTTCGACACCTTGATCTATCTGGGGAACGACAAAAAGTTCTATCCAGGGCTGGCCGAATCTTGGCAATTTTCCGGCGACGGCACGTCGGCGACCTTCAAGCTCCGTTCGGGGGTGAAGTTCCACGACGGGACCGATCTGAACGCCGATGCGGTGAAGTTCCATTGGGATCGCTGCGTCGATCCAGCCACCCAATCCAAACTTGCCAAGGCCTTGCTCGGGCCGTATCGCTCCAGCGAGGTGATTGACAACCTCACCGTGCGGATCAACCTGACCGAGCCGTACGCGCCCCTCCTGGACTCGCTCAGCCAAGGGTATCTGGGCATTCCCTCACCCACCGCGGTCAAGAAGTACGGCAACCAGTTCGGGAACAACCTTGTCGGCTCCGGTCCGTTCAAGTTCGTGGAGTGGGACCCCGGCAGCCACCTCACGCTGGCGCGCAACCCGGACTACGGCTGGGGGACCGCCTTCCCAGGCAAGACCAATGCCGGGCCACCGTATGTCGACCGACTCACCTTCAAGTTCATCGAAGAGCAGGGAACCCGCGATGCCCTGCTGGATGGGCAAGAGGAGTTACACGTTTCGACCTGGCCCTCTCCCTTGAGCTTGGCCCGCTGGCAGGCCGATCCGCGCTTTGCGATCTATAAGGGCGCCCAACCTGGCACGACCTGGCTCAACTTCATCAATGTCCAGAAGCCGCCGACGGACGATGTTGAGGTCCGCCGCGCGATCAACTACGCGATTGATAAGGACACCATCGTCAAGTTGCTCGATCAGGGGCTGGCAAATCCTGCCTGGACCGTGATCTCCTCGAGCACCCTCGGCTACGACGAGTCGCAGAAGTCGATGTACCGCTATGACCCGACCAAGGCCGCGGCGCTGCTGGACGGGGCGGGCTGGAAGCTCGGGTCGGATGGAACCAGAGCCAAGAATGGCACCGCCCTGCATCTCCAGGTGTTCACCACGCCCGGCGGGTTCGAATCGTACAAGGAACTCATGGTCGAACAACTGAAAGCGGTCGGCTTCTCGGTGGAGTTGATCACCGGTACCGGGGCTGACCGAGCGGCGGCGGGCACGGCGGGAAAGTACCACCTCATCAATCGCGAGGTCGAAACCAGCGACCCACGCTTCCTCAACGACCTCTTTCTCTCGACGAACGTCGGCGCCTTTGCGTGGTCGATGGCCAAGGATGACCAGCTGGACGGCCTGCTGCAGGAGCAAGTTCGGACGCTCGATCCGGCGAAACGTGCCGCGTTGGTGGCGAGTGCGACTAAGCGCATCTTGGACCAGGCGTACGTCGTGCCCATCCTCGAAACGCTCTTTGTCTGGGCGACGGCGGCGAAGGTCCAAGACTACCACCTGGATCTGCGGGTCTGGTTCCCGTATTGGCAGGATGCCTGGTTCAAGAAGTGAGACCGAAGGGGGGAAGAACGACCTTCCCCACCTGCACCTGTGAGAGGATGGGCGGGGTTTGCTCCGGTTCGTCTTTCGCCGCCTGGTGATGGCGATCCCGGCGTTGTGGGGGGTGTACACGCTGGTCTTTGTCCTGCTGCGCGTCCTTCCCGGCGATCCGGCCGCGGTCATGCTCTCGCAGACCAGCGCCTCCAAGGAAGACTTGGCGCGGCTGCGCCGGTCGCTCGGCTTTGACCGACCCCTGCACCAGCAGTACATCGATTCGCTGGCCAACCTGTTCCGGGGAGATTTGGGGCGCTCCGTGACGTACAACCGCCCGGTGACCGATCTCGTCCGCGAATACTTCCCGTATACGTTGCGACTGACCATGACCGGGCTTGGTCTCGCCGTGGCCATGGGGCTGACGCTGGGGACGATCGCGGCGCTGCACCACAATCGGTGGCTCGATAACGTCAGTATGGTGATCGCGCTCGCCGGGGTGTCGATCCCCACCTTCTGGTTGGGGCTGATGGCGATTTTCCTGTTCTCGCTGACCCTCGGCTGGTTGCCGGTGACGGAGGGAGCCGGCTGGAAGCTCATCATCATGCCCGCGGTCTGCATCGCCTTGTACAGCTCCGCCGTGATTACGCGCCTCACGCGCTCCAGCTTGCTCGACGTCCTGCACCAGGATTACGTCCTCACGGCGCGGGCGAAGGGGCTCGGCCCAAGCGCGGTCACCATTCGACACGCGCTCCGCAACGCCATGATCCCGGTGGTGACGATCATCGGGGTCGAGGTGGGCACCCTGCTCGCCGGCACGGTCGTGATCGAAGTGGTGTTTGGGCGCGCGGGGATGGGAGAACTCCTGATCCACTCGATCCTGGACAAAGACTTTCCGCTGACCCAGGCGCTCATCCTGCTGATCGCGTTCGGGTACGTCCTGGCCAATCTCACGGTCGACATCGCCTACGGATTCCTCGATCCCCGCCTGCGCAGTGCGGGAATTCGCTAGCGATGCACCGGCACCGAACCGTGCTTGCGTTCGACGGGAAGACAGCCCGCCCCCCCGGTCCGCTCGCCGCGACGGTACGGGGAACCTCCGACCGCCAACTCGGTGCGCTGCTGCGTCGCCTCCGCCACAATCGGGGCGCCACCATCGGCGGCGTTCTGTTGCTGGCCTTGGCGCTGGGGGCCGTCCTGTCGGTTGCGGTTGCTCCGTATCCGCCGACAAAACCAAACCCGGCGGCGGCCCTCCAGGCGCCTAGTGCGCGCCACTGGATGGGAACCGATGAAATCGGACGCGATGTCCTCAGCCGAGTCCTGATTGGAGCGCGCATTTCTCTGCGGACCGGACTCTTCGCCAGCGCCCTCTCGATGGTCCTCGGGACCTTTGTCGGCCTCGTCGCAGGGTACAGCGGCGGCTGGGTGGACGCGGTCACGATGCGCGTGGTTGATGTGATGCTCGCGGTCCCGATGCCGCTCTTCGCCCTCGCGGTCGTCGCGAGTCTGGGCCCGAGCACAATCAACGTGATGTTGGCGGTGGGCGTCGCCGGAACGCCACGGTTTACGCGCGTGATTCGCGGGAGCGTGTTGTCCGCCAAGCAAAACCTGTACGTCGAGGCCGCGCGCGTGATCGGCTGCCGCGGGGCCCGCATCGCGGGACGCCACATCCTGCCGAATGTCATGGTCCTGGCGTTCGTGTTGGCCACCCTCAACATCGGCAACACCATCCTCATTGCCGCGACCCTGAGCTTCTTGGGGTTGGGGACCCAGCCCCCCACGCCCGAGTGGGGCCTCATCCTGTCGCAAGGACGCCAATTCCTGCGCTATGCCTGGTGGATCAGCGTGTTCCCCGGTCTCGCCATTGTCATCACGGTTCTGTCCGTCAACATGGTTGGCGACGGACTGCGCGACGCGTTGGATCCCCGACTGCGGCGCGGAGCGTAGGGGAGCGCTTCAGCCGTCCGCCCGAACCGTGCCGAGCAGGAGACCGTGCCCGTGGAGATGATCTACTCCTTCATCGACGCCCACCGGGACGTCTCCGTCCAGCGGCTGCAACAACTCTGCCGCATCCCCAGCGTCTCCGCCCGCCAAGAGCACATCGCGGCGGCAGCCGAGCACGTCGGTGCCTTGTTGGAGGAGCTCGGGGCGCGGGTCTCGATGCTCAACGCCCAGAGCGGGTTCCCCTTGGTCGTCGGTACCCTCCCAGGGGTGTCCCCTCGGACCCTACTCGTCTACAACCACTACGATGTCGTGCCACCCGAGCCGCTCGCGGACTGGAGCGTGCCTCCCTTCGAGGCCGTGATCCGGGACGGCAAGCTGATCGCTCGCGGCGCCTGCGATAACAAGGGCGACCTGGTCGCCCGGCTGTGCGCCGCTGAAGCCTACCAGGCAGTGCATGGCCAACTGCCGGTCACCGTCAAGTTCATCCTCGACGGTGAAGAGGAGATCGGCAGCCCGCACCTCCGATCGGTGGTTGAGGCGAACCGCGAGCTGCTCGCCGGCGATGGATGTTTAGGCGAAGGAGGCAACCGCGACGAGCGTGGCCGCCCCACCGTGAGCCTCGGCAGCCGGGGACGCGTGGCATTTCGGATGGAGAGCCGCGGGGCGGAGCGGAGCTTCCACAGCAGTCTGACCGCGATCGTTCCCAACCCCGCCTGGGACATCGTCTGGGCATGCGCCGGGATGAAGGGACCGGACGAGCGGGTGCTGATCGAGGGGTTCTACGATCAAGCCGTGCAACCCACGGCTGAGGAACTGACCCTGCTGCAACGGATCCCCTTCGACGAGGAGGGAACGAAGGCAGCGGTCGGGATCAAGGAATTCACCCTGGGTGTGACCGGTCTCGAGATCCCGGGGCGGTTGCTCTTCGAGCCGACGTTGGAGGTGGCAGAGCTCGCGGCCGGGCCGGTCCTCGACGGCCTGCAGGGGATGCCACGCCGCGCCGTCGGAACGGTGCGCTTCGGCCTGGTGCCTGATCAAGACCCTGAGCGGATGGCGGTGTTGCTCCGGCGCCACCTGGATCGGCAGGGCTTTGCCCACGTCACGTTGACCCCGTTGGGCTTCCGTCATCCCGGTAAGACCCGACTCGAGCAACCCATCGTGCGCGGCGTGATCGGGACGGTCGAGGCCTTCTACGGCACCGAGGCCGTGGTCTTTCCCATCTCTGAATGGATCGGCGCGCCGATCTGGGAGTTGGCCGATCCGCTCGGGGTGCCGTACTTCAGCGTCGGGGCCGCCTCGGCCGACTCACGCTTCCATGTTCCCGATGAGAGCATCCGCCTAGCGGACTTCCACCAGGGCATCAAGTTCATGGCCCGGCTGATCCACGACTTCGCCACCGTCGATTGCACCGCCCAGGGGGACGTTTGACCGTGATCACGCGAGAGCTCGCCGCCTACGTCGCCAACCTGCGATTTGTGGAGATCCCGCCCGCTGTGGTGCGCTCCACCAAGGCGGTCGTCCTCGATTGCCTGGGGACCCTGCTGGCGGGAACCCAGTATCCGGTGGGCAAGCACACGCTCGAATTCGTCCGCGACGTGGCCGAGGGTGGTCCCTGCACCGTCGCGGGGACCGAGCGGAAGACCTCGACGGTCGCGGCCGCCTTCGCCAACGCGACGATCGCCCATTGCCTGGAACTCGACGACAACTACAACCCGGCGAACGCGCATGTGGCGAACGTCGTGGTTCCCGCCGCGCTGGCCGTCGGCGAGCGCGAGCACGCCAGCGGACAAGCGTTCATCACGGCGCTGGTGGCCGCCTACGATATCGAAGGGCGGATCGGCATCGCGATCAGTCCGGTGCGGTTGTATGAGCGCTCGTTCCATCCCTCGTCGCTGGTCGGGAATTTCGGGGCGACCGTCGCGGCGGCGAAGGCGCTCGGTCTTGATGCTGAACAGCAAGTGAACGCGCTCGGTCTCGCCGGCTGTCAGGCCTCGGGGTTGCTGGCCTGGGTGACGGAGCCGGAGCAGTTCAGCAAGTCGTTCCAGATCGGCATCGCCTCGCGCAACGGGGTGACGGCAGCGGAGCTGGCGCGGGGCGGGTTCACCGGGCCGCCGCACATCCTCGAAGGTAAGCACAACGTCTTCCTCGCCTTCGTTGGCCAGTGGGAGCCGGAAGAACTCACCCGCGAACTCGGCACCCGTTTCGAAATCGCCCGGACGAGCCTGAAAAAGTACGCTTGTTGCCGGCAAATCCATGCGCCGCTGGACGGCCTCTTCCAAATCATGAGCGAGGAACGGCTCAGCGGCGACAACATCGAGCGCATCACGGCGAGCGTCGCGTCGTCGATGGCCTCGATTATCGACAACAACGAACTCCCGTCGCACAACGCCCAGTACGTGCTGGCCGTGGCCGCCTACGACGGCCGCGTCGAGGTAGAGCAGCTCACCGGCGAGCGTCTGAACGATCCGCGCATTGCGGCCCTCGCCCAGCGCGTCACGGTCCTGGGCGATGACGACTTGGAACAACTCTTCCCCGAGCAATGGTCGGGCATCACGACGGTGCGGCGGCGCGACGGTCGGGAATTCTCCCGGACCGTCTACTACCCCACGGGCGACCCCGAGAACGCGCTGAGCGATGACGACCTGATCGCCAAGTTCATGGGTCTCGCCACCAGAGCGGTTTCTCCCCAGCGCGCCGAGCAGATCGTCCACCTGGTGGGCAACCTTGAGGAACTGGACGACGTCTCCCGGCTCGCGCAGCTGTGCGCCGAGGAGCGCGTGTCCTGACCGCACTGCCCAGCAGGCATGCCTGACGCTAAAAGGAGCGACGATGAGCACCACAGGGACACAGGAGCCGGGTCAGTACACGGCCGCGATCACCGCCTACGCCGCGAAATTCTCCGACGACGACCTGCCCGCAGACGTGGTGGAGTGGGCCGAGACCATCGTGCTGGACACGTTCGGGGCCTTGCTGCTGGGCTCTAATCCCCAGTATGCCGCCTCGTGGCTGACCGGCGAGCTGGCCAAGCAGATGGGGGGCAAGCCCGAATGCACCGTCATCGGACGCGACTTCAAGACCTCGTGCGAAAGCGCGGCCCTGGCCAACGGTACCATGGGCTATGCCGCGGACATCGAAGGCGCCGGCGCCGCCCGCCAGCATGTGCCGGCGGTGCTCGTGCCGGTTGCGCTGGCGATGGGCGAACGCGAGGGATGCGACGGCAAAACCTTTCTCGCGGCGCTCGCCGTCGGCTACGAGGTTTCTTGCAGGGTCAGCGAGGCATGTCGAACGGCGCACTCGTACCCGCATTCCTTTCACCCGTCGGCTGTCTTTGGCTACATCGGCTCGGCGATGACCGCCGGGCACATTCTGCGGCTGGACCAAGCCCAGCTCACGAATGCCTTGGGGCTGGCGGCGAGTAATGCCACGGGTCTGATGACGTGGGTTGCCGACAAGACGGAGCACTCCCGCCCCTTCGTGATCGGTATGGCCGCTCGCGGCGGCATCACCTGCGCGCTCCTCGCCCAGCTCGGCTTCGGCGGCCCGCCGGCGGTGCTCGATCCGGGCAAGTACAGCATCTACGACGCCTACGCGGGCGAGATGCACCTTGAGCGCCTGACCGAGGGTTTGGGCGAGCAGTTGTGGATAGCCAGGGCCGGGGGCTTCAAGCGCCATGCCTGCTGTGGCGATACCCATACCGGGCTGGATGCTCTCCTGACGATCATGGAGAACCACCGACTGACGGTGGAGGACATCGACCGGATCGTCCACCGCGTCAAGGCCGACCGGGCGCCGGTGATCGACAACAACCCGCTGAAATCACACTGTGCCCAGTACCTGCTCCCGGTCGCCGCGGCGCGCGGGCGGATCGTGCCCGACGACATTTTGGTGGACCGCCGGGTCGACGATCCGCGCGTGCGGGAGCTGTCGCAGCGGACGACGCTCGTCGGCGACACGGCCATGGACGCCTGGCCCGCCCACGCGCCGGCCGTGGTGGAGGTCACCACCAAGGATGGCCGCACGCTGGTCGAGCGGGTCGATTGGCCCAAGGGGAGCCGGGACAACCCGATGGTCCGCGCGGAGCTTGCGGGCAAGTTCTTCGATCTCGCGACGACCAGGATTCCTGGCGCGCGGGCCACGCGATTGATGGACACCGTGCGTCGTCTCCACGAGGTCACGAACGTCGCGGAGGTGGCAGAGTTGCTGCGGGCGTGAGGGCGAAGCACGCTTCGATCTGCTCCGCCGGCGGGTACTCGCGATGAGGCGGTCCTCCGCCACGCCGGGCTTGCCGCCTGCGGCCGGCGTGGCGCCGCGGTCCGGCCCGCCACGCACGGGAAACCTTGGTTCGCCAGCACGTCTGCCAGATCGCCTGCGGCGACGAGGTCCAGGACGACGCCGACGCCCTTCGGTCATCGCGCCGAACCACCGAGCCACTGGCAGCAGATTGGGACGACCCGGCGAGGCTGAGGCATCGTTGACAGGTGCCAGGAACCGCCGGAGAATGCCGGCTCGGCGCCCTGACAGCAACCGCGAGCGATCACACGGAACGTCAACGATCGACGAGCCGCTGGGCGAGTTGGGGAGCGCCGTGAGGAAGGAGCGCCATGACGACGTTGTTCAACGCCGTATCTCGCAGCGAGCTCGACCGCCACCTGCGATCAATCGCGCGCGTCGTTCGCTTGTCCGGTACCCCGGAGGAGGCGGCGGCGTTCGATTACATCGAGTCCGAGCTGCGCCGGCTCGGCTTCGCCGTCGCTCGCTACGCCAGCGATGCCCTGATCGGGTATCCTCAGCGCGCCTCCTTGGAGTTGCCCGGCCCCGCGCCCGTGTCGATCACTGCCAATGGCTACTCCCTCAGCCCCGGAACCGGCCCGGAGGGTGTCATCGGTGAGGTGGTCTACGTCGGTGTGGGGCTGGAGTCCGACTACGAGGGCCAGGACGTCCGCGGCCAGATCGCGCTCAGCGACGGCCTGGCGATGCCGGCCAAAGAGCTGGCGGCCGCCAAGGCCGGGGCCCTGGGCCAGATCCATATCAACGACGAACACCTGCACGAGATGTGCATCTCCCCCGTCTGGGGCACGCCGGTGCCCGAAACCGCGTCCCTCCTGCCCAAGGTTCCGGCGGTCGCGGTCACTCGGGCTGATGGCGACCGGCTCATGGCCGCGCTCCGTGAGGGGATCGTCTCTGTCCGGCTCATCACCGAGCCGTTCCGCTCTTGGGTCAAGATCCCGACCCTCACGGCGGAGCTGCCGGGAACGACCGACGACGACTTCGTCCTCTTTAGTGGCCACGTCGACTCGTGGCACTACGGCGTGATGGATAACGGCACCGCCAACGCCACCCAGCTGGAGGTCGCGCGACTCCTCGCGGCGAGGCGGCACGAACTGCGGCGGGGTGTTCGGTTCGCCTTCTGGTCCGGGCATTCGCATGGGCGCTACGCCAGCTCGACCTGGTACGCCGACGCCTTTTGGCACGACCTTCACGAGCGCTGCGCCTGCCACGTCAACATCGACTCGGTTGGGGCGATCGGGGCGTCGGTCCTGGAGGAGGCGCCGACGATGGCGGAAACCTTCGGCTTCGGCCGGCAGATCCTTCAGGACACCGTGGGGGTCGACCTGGACTACCGCCGGATCAGCCGCTCCAGCGATCAGTCCTTCTGGGGCCACGGTATCCCCACGGTCTTCGCCTCGCTCTCGGAGCAGGTCCGCGACGCGTCGGCGACGGGGTCGGCCTTAGCCCAACTTCTCGGCGGCGGGGGCAAGGGCGGCGGGCTTGGCTGGTGGTGGCACACGACCGAGGACACCCTGGACAAGATCGACCCGGACAACTTCGCCCGCGACGCCGGCATCTACGCCGAGACGCTCTGGCGCCTCTGCACGATCGAGCGTCTTCCCTTCGACCCGGCGGCCGGGGCGGCCGAGATGGCCGACGCCGTGGCAAGCTACCACGAGGCCGGCAACGGGGCGCTTGACCTGTCCGGCACGGCCTCGCTCGCACGTGCCGCGGGCGCGTCGATTCGCGCCGCCACCGCTCGGATCGCGAACGCGCAGCGTGCTAATGAGCTGACGACGCGGCTCTGCCGTCTGTTGATCCCCGTCAACTACACGCGGAGCGGTCCGTTCGAGCATGACCTTGCCCTCGGCACGCGCCCCCTGCCCGGCCTCGCCGACGCGGCCCAGCTGGCCACGCTGGTACCCGGCCGCGACGACTTCCATTTCCTCCAGACGAAGCTGGTTCGCGCACGAAACCGGGTCGACCACGCCCTGCGGGCGGCGATCCGTGCCGCGGAGACCGCCTGAGGGGCACATGCCCGGCCCGTTTGGTTGCTCTGCAGTCGCGGCACGGTGGTCGCCCCGACTCCGATGCCCGCCCCAAGGTCAAGGGAGGAGCGAACGGCGTGAGCGAACCGGGAAGGGGACCCGGGCGGCAAGGGTGAACCGTTAACCGGCCACCGCTAACTCGGCCAGGAGCGAGGCTGCCGTCCGCACCCCGGCCAAGAAGCGCTCGACCTCGATGTTCTCATTCGGCGCGTGGTTGTCCTCGTCCGCGTTCGCGTAGGGGACGAGGAACGACGGCAACCCAAGCGTCTTCGTCCAGGTTGCGTCCGGCAGGCTGCCGCCGAGGAGCGGAACGTCGATCGGCAGCTGCCCGAAACCGCGCGCGACCGCGCGGCGCACCGGGTCGGCAACGGGATGATCGAGGGGGGTGAAGGAAGGCTCCATGCTCCCCAGGCGCCGGGTCTCGACATCCGGCGCGTGCCGCCGCACGTGCGCCTCGACCTTGCACCAGATGTCGTCCGGCCGCTGATTCGGCACGAGCCGCATATCCATCTTCACCACCGCGGTGGCGGGAAGAACCGTCTTGCTACCAGGTCCGCCGTAGCCGCTGGTGAAGCCGGCGATGTTCATCGTCGGTCGGGCCATCAGTCGGTCGAAGTACGGAACGTGCCGCGGCGGTGGCAGCTGGGCAATGCCGAGATGCCCGAGCGCTCGTGCCTGATCGAGCGGAATCCGGTCCATCGCGGCCCGCATCAGCGGCGCCACGGGCGCCACGTCGTCGTAGAAACCGTCAACGGTCACGGTGTTGTCGGCGTCGAGCATCGTGGTGAGCAGGCGGACAAGCGCCCAGGCCGGGTTGGGGGCGACGCCGCCCCAGTTCCCGGAGTGCAGGTCGTGCCGCGCACCGCGTGCCCGCAGCTCGATGTGGAGCAGGCCGCGCACGCCGAAGACGACCTGCGGGTAGGCGTTGTCGAAGACCGGGCCGTCCGAGGTATAGACGAGGTCGGCCGCCAGCAAGTCGCGGTGGCCGGCGACGAACGACTCCAGGTGGGGACTGCCGGTTTCCTCGTCGCCTTCAACGAGGAACTTGACGTTGACCGGCAGCTCGCCGGTTGCCTCGATCCAGGCCCGAATACCGGCAAGCTGAGCGAAGAACTGCCCCTTGTTGTCGCCCGCGCCCCGTGCGAAGAGCTTGCCGTTCCGGATGGTCGGCTCGAACGGCGGGCTGATCCAGGCGTCAAGTGGCTCCGGGGGCTGGACGTCGTAGTGACCGTAGATCAGGATCGTCGGCTTGCCGGGAACTGGGCAGCGCTCGCCGAAGACCATGGGGTGCCCGCTGGTCGGGTAGAGCCGGGCGTTGAAGCCAGCGGACGCGAGCAGGTCGCGGACCAACTCGGCGCACTCGGCGACGCCGATGTCGTGCGCGCTGATACTCGGCTGCCGGAGAAGCCGGAACAAGTCGGCCAGATCACGCTCCCGGTTCGCCGCGCAGGTCGCTAACACCCGTGGCAGCGCGTCGTTCGTGGCTGTCATCGCTCACCCTCGTGTGACGGCGTCAGAGCATCTGGCTCCGACCTTGGCTCACCAACTGCCTGTGCCCCGGCTGCCCAACGACGCGGCCGTCCTCATGCTCATGGACGATCTCGTCCCGGCTGATCGTCACCACGGGCCACCCCGTCACTGCGCTCGCCCCTTGCTCATCGGTAAGGGAGGGCGGTCACCGTCAGGTCGGCAAAGGGACGGAGCCGCGCCGCATTCGTCGCCCGTGCATGGTCGGCGACCTGTTCGAGGGTCGCCCACCAGACGCCCTCGAAGCCATTGATGAAGCGGATCAGACGATCGAGGAGGCGGATGCGCGACGGGCGACCGATGACGAACGGGTGCATCGTCAGCACGTAGCAGCCGCCGAATTCGTGGTAGCCGGCGAACTCCTCCGACCAGACCTCGAAGACCTTCTGCGGGCTGGAGATGCCGAACCCGAGCGGCGGCACCGAGCAGAAGCCGAAGTGCGGCCAGTCGTCGTTGATCCATTGAATGGGGAGCTCGACGAGCGTCTCGCCCCCGTCGCCAGCGGGGATCAGGTACGGCTCGTCGTCGCCCATCAGGCTGGAGTCGTAGACGAAACCATACCTCTTCAGGAGCGCGGGGGACGTCGGCTTCAACTCCCAAGCCGGGGACCGGTAGCCCCGTGGCCGGCGGCCGGTGACCGACTGCAGCACCTCAAGGCCCCGGATCATGATCCGTTCTTCCTCGTCCTCGTCGACGAAGTCGGGCCGCTCGTGGAGGTACCCGTGGTGGCCGACCTCGTGGCCACGCCGGATCATTTCCTGCAGGACGTCGGGGTGGCGCTCGGCCGTGAAGCCGGGGATGAAGAACGACGCCGAAATGCCGTAGCGCTCGAGGAGATCGAAGATGCGCGGCATCCCGACGGTCGGGCCGTAGGTCGCTTCGGACTGGAGCGAGAGCCGGCGCGTCGCGTTCTGCGGATCGTAGACGAAGGGAATGCACTCCCCGTCCATGTCGAAGGACAGCACGACCGCGCAGCGGTTACCGTTCGGCCACGGGAAGTTCGGCATGCCAGCCTCCTGTTGCTCCTTGTCGTCGGCGTCCAGTTGGCACACTACTCGGTCAAGCCCGCTCCCCCGCGCGCTCGGCCGCTCGTCGGCTGCTCCACGGGACCGGGCGGCCGGCCATCGCCCCCCCATCGACGGCGTAGACCGAGCCGGTGACGAACGCCGCCCCCGGGCTGGCGAGGAAGAGGACGACGCTGGCGACGTCGCGCGGCTGCCCCATGCGTCCTGCCGGCGTCGCGCCGACGACGGCGTCGATGTAGTCCTGATTGAGATCCCAATCGGGCACCTCGATCAGGCCAGGGGCGACGGCGTTGACGGTGATCCCACGCGGCGTTAACTCCAGCGCCAGCACCCGAGTCAGCATGTGAACCGCCGCCTTGGAGGAGCAATAGTGAGCGGCGCCAACCCGAGCGGACTCGGCGGCGGCGGAGGAGATGGTGATGATCCGCCCGCTCTGCCCCCCGGCCACCATCGTGGCGGCGACGGCACGGGTCACCAGGAAGACGCCCTTCACGTTGGTGTCGAAGACCGCGTCCCACTCCGCCTCGTCCATCTCCAACACCGGAGTGTTGGGGTAGATGCCGGCGTTGTTGACGAGCACGTCGATCCGGTCGAGGCGTTCCAGGACCCGCTCGACCATCCGCCCGACGCTGGACGCCTCCCGAACGTCGACCTCGACGGGCAGCGCGATCATCCCCCGTGCCGTCAGCCCCGCGGCGACCTCCTCGGCGGCACCGGGCTCCCGGTCGGCGACGACGACGGTGGCACCGCCGTCGGCGAAGGCCTCGGTGATCGCCCGGCCGATCCCGTGCCCCGCCCCGGTGACGAGAACGATTTGCCCTCGATGATCGGTGTGGCTCACGGGCACTCCCCGGTCATAGGCATCACCGGCCCGACCGGCGTCCTGGCCGGATCCGCTCGGAAAGGGCGTCCCCAAACAGGGAGAAGATGGTGGTCGCGACGTAGATCGCCACCCCCGGAAAGATGGGGTACCACCACGCCCCGGTCACGTAGCGCCGGCCGTCGGCGATCAAGAGGCCCCACTCCGGGGTTGGACGCTCGGCGCCGAGACCGATGAAGCTCAAGCTCGTCACTGCCACGAGCGCGTAGCCGATCTCGACGGTGACACGTACGTTCAGTTGGGCCAGGGTAAAGGGGAGAATGTGGCGGAAGATGAGGCGGTGCGTCGGCGCTCCCAGGGCGCGGGCCGCCTCGACCCAGACGTTTTGTTTCAGGCCCAGCACCATGCCTCGGATCATCCGAGCGTATCCGGGCCACCAGATGATCGAGAGCGCGATCACCACGCTGCGCATCCCACGCCCCGCGGCCGCCGCGATCGCCATGGCGAGGACGAAGGCCGGAAAGGCGAGGAAGATGTCGACGATCCGCATCAGCACCTCGTCGCCCCAACCGCCGACGAAGCCGGAGACGGCGCCGTAGATCGTACCGAAAACGGCGGCGATGACGACGATGCTGAACGCCATGCCGAGCGAGTAGCGCGTGCCATGGATGACTCGTGTGAAGATGTCGCGCCCAGCCTCGTCGGTCCCGAAGGGGTGCGTCCAGGAGGGGGTCTTGAAGGCGTCCTTCATGGTGAGGCCGGAGATCGGACGGTCGACGATCAGGCTCGGCGCCAGCGCCGCCACCGCGAGGAAGAGCACCAGCAAGCCGCTCACGACGAGCAGCGGCTGCTGCCGGAGCCCGCGGTGGAGCCCCCGCCAGCGGACGGCCGCCGGAGTCGTGCTGTCGAGGGTGGATGCCGTGGCCGCCATCAGCGCGTGATCCTTGGGTCGATCAGCGGATAGATCAGGTCGGTGACGAGGTTGATCAGGACGAAGGCAACGGTGACGATCAGGGCCAGCGCCATGATCGGCGCGTAGTCGAGGGCCTGGAAGGAGTCGTAGGCGTAGAGCCCGATCCCGGGCCATGTGAAGATGGCCTCGATCAGGATCGTCCAGGCCAACAGATAGGCGAGCTGGATGCTCGTGACGGTGATGATCGGATTCAGCGCGTTCTTCAGGACATGCCGGCCGATGACCTGGCGCTCCGACAGCCCCTTGCTCGCCGCCACGCGGACGTAGGGCTTGCTCAGCTCCTCGAGAACGGTCGCCCGGACCAGACGCGTGCCGACGGCGAGCAGGCTGAGGACGATGGTCGCCACCGGCAGGATCAGGTGCGTCAGGACGCTCAGAAAGAGGTGGACGTCGCCCGCGGCGAGGCTGTCGATGGTGAAGAAGCCGGTGAGGAACGGCGGCGGATCCTCATGGACGCCGATCCGGCCTCCGATCGGGAGCCAACCGAGCCGCGTGTAGAAGAGCAACTGAAGCACGATCGCCAGCCAGAAGACAGGAATCGCCGAGCCGCTGATGGCGCCAAGGCGGATCATCAGGTCGAGCACGCCACCGGGACGGGTCGCGGCGAGGATCCCGAGCGCCGCGCTGAGGATCAGGTAGACGACGAACGAGATGAGGATCATCTCGAGTGTCGCGGGGAGGAAATGGCGAAGGTCGGCTGCCACTGCCCGCCGCGTGCGGATCGACGTGCCGAGATCGAGGCGCACCAGCCCCTTGAGGTAGCTCGCGTACTGCTGGGGCAGCGGCCGGTCGAACCCCATCTCCTTCCGGATCGACTCGATCTGCGACTTCGTCGCCCCGAGGCCGGCGACGAAGGCCGCTGGGTCCGCCGGCACGATGCGCGAGAGCGAGAAGGTAAGCAGCGAGACGACCCAGATGACCAGCAGCGCCCACAGGACACGCCGCGCCAGAAAGACTACCATCGGCGCCCTCGCATTCCGAGGCCGGCGAGCCAGCGCGACAGCCCGCGGGAAGCGCCCCTCCGGCCTGGTGGCCATCCACTCGGCCAGAGGGAACCGGGGTCCGCGCCAAGAGGGCGCGGACCGCCGTTACTTCTTGGCAATGCGGATCAGGTAGAACTTCGTCGCCCAGCGGTAGTCGGTGGGGTCCATCACGTACCCCTTGACGTGGTTGGGCACGGCATCGAGCGTTTGCGGCCGGCAGCCCCAGATGTTGACCGCCTCCGCGACCACCTTGTGCTGGACGTCGGCGAGGATCTTGTTGCGCGCCGCCTCGTCGAGCGTCACCTTCGCCTTCGCGACCATTGCGTCGACGTCGGGGTTGCTGTACTTGGCCATGTTGTACTGGCCGCCGGTGACGAAGAACTGCCCGACGAACTGGATCGGGTCGAGACCGAACGGGCTCTGCGCGAAATCGGTCAGGTGCGGCGACGACTCGTCGCTCTTGTAGAGCTCGAGCATCTGGGCCCAGGGCATCTCCCGAATGTTGACCTTGATCCCCAGCTCCTTCAGCGACTCCTGCAGCACCGTCGCTCCGAAGGCGAAGGAGGCGAACGAACTCGGCACAACGAAGTCCAGCTTCGCTCCCGCTGCGTCGACCCCCGACTCCTGCAGCAGCTGCTTGGCGCGCCCCAGGTCCTGCTTGAAGGGTTGCGAGTCCTGCGCCCCGCCCGGAAAATCGGCCGGCACCGGACCCGCCGGGGTGGTCGCGAATCCCTGGTTGTAGTCGATCAACGCCTGATAATTGAAGGCAGCTGCCATGGCCTGCCGGAACTTGACGTTGTCCGTCGGTGCCTTCTTCGTGTTGATGTAGATTGCCGGGTCGCTGTCGAATGTCTTCCATGCCACCAGCGTGAAGCCCGCTGACTTGCCAACGCGCTGTGCCTCGGCCGGTGGGACCCAGCCGATCAGATCAGCCTCGCCGCGCTCGAGCATCTGGACACGAGTCGAGGTCTCGCCTGCCCAGCGGAAGGCGATCTCGTCGATCGAGCCCGGCTGCCAGCCTCGCCACCAGGTGGGGTTCTTGACCAGGTTGATCTGCGACCCCTTCTCGTAGCGCTGCATCTTGTAGGGACCGGTGCCGTCGGCGTTCTCGGCGAAGTAGGCCCGCGCCCGGTCGCCCCCCTGCGTGGTGGCCGCGACCGTCTTGGCGCTGACGATCCCGACCTTGACGAGGTGGGCGGGCAAGAAGGGGTCGGGCTCGGTGGTCGTCATCGTGACGGTCAGTGGATCGACGACCGTCACCCGCGTGACGTTGGCGATCAGGAACGACGGTCCCTGGTTGATCGCCTGGACCCGCTCGATCGTCGCTTTGACGTCGTCGCCCGTGAAGTCGTTGCCGCCATGGAACTTGACGCCCTGGCGAAGCTTGAACGTGTAGCTCTTGCCGTCCGGGGAGACGGCGTACTCGGTTGCCAGGGCCGGGCCGAGCGTGAGCTGGGACGGGTCGATCTCGACCAGCGGCTCGTAGACGTTGCGCGCGAAGGAAAAGCTATTGGTGTCCTGCACCAGCGCCGGGTCGAGCGAGGTCGGCTCCGCGTAGTCGACCCAGACGAACTTGACGGGGCTCGTCGCCCACGGCACGTTCTCGGCCTGCATCACTGCCGGGGCCGAGGCCAGTTGCCCCGCGGGCGCAGCCAGGGCGTTGGTGAACGGCGCCAGCGCCGCCACCCCACCGGCCGCCACCGCAGCGCGCAGCATCGCACGGCGGGTCAGCCCGCTCGTCAGGTAGAGGTCGAGAGCTCGGGCCATCTCGGTCCGCTGGTCCATTGCGTCAACTCCTTTGGGAGGGACGACGGGGGGCTGCCCCGCACCCGATACCGCGGTCATCGCCGGTGGGAAACCGGGTTCTATTGTGGCAACTTTTCCCACGCATTGCAAGCGCTGTTGCACGGTGTCAGAATCGCAACGCCAAGACGGGGTGGCGATGGGGCAGGCGGCCGCCGGCGGGGCGATCGAGACGGCTACCCGGCGAGCGAGGAGCGGACGACCGAATGATGGAGCCGTCGCGGGCGGATGCTGACCGGCCAACGGGCACCGCATCGTTATCGTTCGAGGGGAAGCGGGTGGTGATCACCGGGGCCGCGTCCGGCATTGGGGCGGCAACGGCGCGGGCGTTCGCGGCGGCCGGCGGACGGGTCGCCTTGCTCGACGTCGATGCCGCGGGCGTAGAAACAGTGCGGGCGTCGCTGCCCGGTGGGGATCACCTCGCGCTGGAATGCGATGTCGCGAGCGTGCAGGCGACCGAGCAGGCCTTTGCCCGCGTCACGGCCCTCGGCGGCATCGACGTCCTTGTCAACAACGCCGGCATCAACCCGCCAGCGGCGTCAACCACGGCCATCGACGAGGCGTTCTACGACCGGGTCATGGACGTCAACGTCAAGGGCATGTTCTTCTGCGCCCGAGCGGCGATCGAGCCAATCGCCGGAGCCGGTGGCGGTGCGATCGTCAACCTCGCCTCAGTTTCGGGAATGATCGGCTGGGGTGGGTCAAGCGTCTACTCCGCCTCCAAAGGCGCGGCCATCGCGCTGACCAAGTTCCTGGCAGTCGAGCTAGCGCCACGTGGGATTCGGGTCAACGCGGTTTGCCCCGGCTCCGTTCGGACGCCGATGGTCGAGCGCAACTTCGAACGACTCGCTGACCCGGACCAGGCCTGGCGCGAAACCGCCGCCCTCCACCCGCTCGGCTGTGTCGGCGAGGCGGCGGAGATCACGGAGGCGATCCTCTACCTTGCCTCGCCGCGCAGCTCATTCGTGACCGGCGCCTGCCTGGTCATCGACGGCGGGCTCACGGCGCGCTAACGCGACGCGACGGGAGGACCGGTGGACCGGTCCCTCGTCGCCCGCCACGGGCACTCTGCAGGAGTGGCGCGGAAGTGAGGGGTGACCGGGTGGCGTCGAACCGACCACCCGGGTTCCGTTTCAGCGGCTCCCGAGATTGAAGTGAGCCGTGCAGCCACCGTCGACCGGTAGGATGGCCCCGGTGACGAATGATGCGTCATCACTCACGAGGAAGGCGACCGCCGCCGCAATCTCGTGGGTGCTCGCCTGACGGCCGAGCGGCTGCAGTGCGGCCGTCGCCTCGCGGGTCGCAAGGTCCCGGGTGGTCTCCTCTGGGCTCATCCGCATTCGCCGCTGATCCATGTCGTTATCGACGAAGCCGGGGCAGACCGCGTTGACCCGAATGCCGCGCGGCCCATAGTCGACCGCGAGCTGCTTCGTCAGCGCGATGACCCCGCCCTTCGCGGCGCAGTAGGCCGGCGCGTTGTGCGCCCCGACCATGCCAAACGTGGAGGCGATATTGACGATGACACCGCGGCCGGTCGTTGCCAAGTGCGGGATCGCGTACTTGGCGCAGAGGAAGACACCCCGCAGGTTGACCGCAATCACGCGGTCCCAGTTCTCCTCGGAGCAAGCGTCGGCCGGAAGGAGCTCGCCGGGAATGCCGGCGTTGCTGACCAGGGCATCGAGCCGGCCCCAGGCGGCGGCCGTCTGGTCGATCGTCGCCCGCACCTGGGGCCCATCCGAGACGTCGCAGCGGACGAAGCGTGCTTGGCCACCACGCTCCCGGATTGCCCGCGCGGCTGCCTCGCCACGGTCCTCGGCCCGGTCGGCAAGGACGACGGTCGCGCCCTCCGCCGCCAGCCGCTCGGCGATCGCGCGGCCGATCCCCGTCGCGCCGCCGCTCACGATCCCAACCCGCCCGATCAGTCGCCGCGGACCGCCCTCCATCATCTCCTCCTCCTGTCGAGTGGCAACATCCCCGCTGAAGATCTCCAACGGATGCCCGACAGCGTAGCGCTGAACCGAGCGCCGGGCTCGCCGGCGGTTGACAGCGGTGCGCCCGCCGCCGGACGATCACGCCGGTCCCTGAGCGGTCGTGGCGCAGGAGCGACAAGGCGGAGCAGTGGCCGAATCATCGGAAGCCGCGCCCACGGTAAGCGCGGAGCAGAGCGCGTCCTGGCCGCTGCCGCCGGGGTCGCAGCAGCGAGTGGGTTGACGGACGGGGACGCCACCGTGTACTGATGCGACAAGAGAGGACCAAGCCGCCGTTGCGCCCGCACTGAACTGCAATACCGATTGCGCTTGCGGGGATGGCACCCGAGACGGGACGCCATCCCTCGAGGCGGGGAGAGCGGAATCGTGCTCGAGCCGATCGTCTTGCCGGCCCATCCCACCGCAGCGGAGACGAGCGATGGGGTCAGGCTCTCGCGCAAGCAGCGCGCGATTGTCTCGTACATCGAGCACAATCCGAAGTTCGTCGCGTTCTCGACGGCGGCGGAGCTGGCGCACCGGGTCGGCGTGAACCCGGGCACCGTCGTTCGCCTGGCCCAGATGCTCGGCTACCGCGGCTTTCCCGAGTTCCAAGAGGCGATCCGGCACCGCTACCTGGCGTCGCTTGACGCCGTGGCGATCATGCATGCCCATGCCCCCGAGCGGCAGGGGGATCTCGTCCTGGCCTCCATCGACCAGGACATCCGCAACCTCTCGACGACGCGAAGCACCCTCGACCGGGATGCGGTGCGGGAGGTCGCGCGCCTCGTCCTCGACGCGCGGTCGGTCCTGGTGATCGGTGCCGGCAGCCATGGTGGCCTGGCCATCATCTTTGCCCACCTCTGCCGTTTCATGGGCCTGTCGGTGGAGGCGGAGATTCGGGGCGGGATCACCCTCGCGACCCGTCTCGCCCAGCTGGCCCCCGGCGATCTCGTCATTGGCACGTCCGCCTGGTGGGTGGTCACGGAGACGCGAGAGACCCTCGGTATCGCCCGGGAGCGAGGGGCGACGACCGTCGCGATTGTGGACAACCGTGCCTCTGCCCTCGCCCGCATCGCGCACCACGTTCTCGTCTGCCGAACGGAGAGCGTCTCCTTCTTCCAGTCGATGACTGGTCCCCTCGCGGTGATGAACGCCCTCATCGCCGAGATCGCGGCGATGGGAGGCGACCGCGTCCGGGCAGCCATGGAGGCCACCTCAGGCACGTTCGAGCGCCTCGGTGTCGCCTGGACCGGCGAGAACACGGCGCTCGAGCTGGGGCGGAACGGGCGCGGCCGGGGGGAGCCGACCGTGCGGGACGGCAGGGGCGACTCGGAGGCCGCACATGAGCAAGAGGAGGGCAACGGCTTCGAACGCTGAGTGAGGATAGGCCCGGCTCCCCGTGCGATCAGTCCAATCGCCCCACCAGGGTAGTCTCGGGTCTCCCAGCCGTATCGAGCCCTGGACCGCCGCACCTACCTCGCCCGACTTCAACAAGCCGAGCAGATGCTCGAGCGCGGCGACGCCGACCTCGTCGGCTGGCTCCCCCCGACCGAGGTCTTGCGGATTGCGAAGCAGGACGGCTTTCCGCTCGTTGAGTGGCAGACGTTCGACACCGAATGGCCAAAACATGGCCAAGTACAGCAACCCCGAGGTGGACCAGCTGATCAATCAAGCCTCGACCACCCCGACGCCGCTGTCCGCCAACAATGGCTGGCCAGGGCGCAGCAGATCATCCGAGTTCTACGCCGCGCTCGTGAGCCTGCAGCGCGGCGTCAATCGCCTCGTCTGGTCGCTCCGTCGGGCGCACGAGGTCGTCATGGGCGATGGGGTCCCGGAGGAGTGACCAATCTGCCGACCTCGATGCGCGCCGTCGTCCTCTACCAGCACGGCGGTCCTGAGGTGCTCTCCTACGAGGAGGTGCCCCGGCCCGAGCCCGGTCCCGGCGAAGCGCTAATCCGGGTGCGGGCAACATCGCTCAACCGGCTAGATCTCTGGGCGCGCTCGGGCCCGCCAGGCCCAGTCTATCCGTGGCAGCAACCGGCGTTCCCGATCATCAGCGGCAGCGACTGCGCGGGCGAGGTCGCGGCGATCGGGCCAGGCGTGACAGAGGTCCTGCCAGGACAGCGCGTCGTGCTGTATCCGGCGCTGTACTGCGGAGACTGTGACTATTGCCTGCGTGGCGAACAGACGCAGTGCCTGGGGTATCGGATCTTCGGCGAACACACGCCAGGCGCGATGGCTGAGTTCGCCGTCGCCCCGTCCCGCAACCTGCTGCCTCTCCCCGACGGCGTCTCGTTTACGACAGCCGCCGCGATGCCCGTCGCCTACACGACAGCGTGGCGGATGCTTGTGCCGGCGGCCGAGGTGCGGCCGGGGGAATCGGTGCTCGTCCTCGGCGTCGGCGGCGGTGTCGGCTCGGCCGCGCTACTGATTGCCCGGAGAGCTGGCGCGACCGTCTACGCTGCGGGCAGCACCCCCTTCAGACGTGAGCAGGCAGAGCGGCATGGTGCGGCCGCGACGGTCGATTCCGCGGCCGGTCCGTTCTCGGCGTGGGTACTCGAGCAGACCAGTGGGCGAGGCGTCGACATCGTCGTCGATCCCCTTGGCGCGACCTGGCCTGAGAGCATCCGCAGCCTGGCACGTGGCGGCCGGCTGGTCGTGTGCGGGGCAACGATTGGGAATCGGCCGGAGATCGATATCCGCGAGATCTACCAGCGCCATCGGAGGATCATCGGCGCTCCAATGGGGAGTTGGCGTGACTTCGTCAGCGTGATGAGACTCGCCTTCCGCGGCGAGCTGACGCCTACCATTGATCGGATCTACCCGCTGGCTCAGGTGGCGGACGCGCACGGGCGTATCGAGTCGCGAGCATCCTTCGGGAAGGTGATCCTGACCACATGAGAGGAGCGACGGGATGATCCGCATTTGCTACCTCGGTCCGTCGAGTCGTCAGGCGGCTCTCCAGGAGTTTGTCGGTCCCGAGACCGTTGTCGAGGCTCGAACGCCAAGAGGGCCGCGGAGCGTCGAGTCGATGGTCGAAGAATATCTCCTCGTCCCGGGGCTGCTGGAGGCGGTAGGTGAACTGGAGCGGGAGGGATTCGACGCGATCGTACCGGGTTGTTTCGGCGATCCCGGCATCGACGGCATTCGCGAGCTCGTTCGGATCCCAGTCGTGGGTCCGGGCATAACTTCCATGCTCGTCGCCGCCAATCTCGGACACCGCTTCAGTATTGTCACCGTACTCGACAGTGTGGTCAGGCCCTTGGAGAATCTCGCCACCCTTGGCGAAATTCGCAGCAAGCTCGCCTCTGTTCGTTCGATCGGCATCCCCGTCCTCAGCCTCAACGACGATCCTGGCGCGACCTTTGGTCGTCTCGTCGCATTGAGCCACACAGTCATTGAAGACGACGGTGCCGACGTGGTGATCCTCGGCTGCGGGACACTCGCCTTCCGGGCCGCGGAGCTTCAGGAGGTGCTCGACGTCCCAGTCATCAACCCGTTGCAGGTGGCGATGCGCACCGCCGAACTCCTCGTCGCGTGCGGCCTCGCACACCGCAAGCGCGCGTTTCCCGCCCCTCCAAAGGGAATCGACATCGCCCCTGCCCTCGTATCCTGACGACCGAAAAGGAGAATGCGGCGTGGCGGATCCAACAAGAGACACCCTGACGATTGCCGCCGTCGGCGACTTCATGCTGGAGCGCCGTCCGTCTCCGGCCGATGTTCAGGCGGTCCAGAACTTCATCGCTGGTGCTGACATCGTTATTGCCAACATGGACGGTGTCTTGTCGGAGCACGGCACGCCCGTCCCGAAGTGGGCGAACCTGCGCGGTCCGCGGGAGATCGCACACGACCTGCGCGCAATGGGCATCAACGTGGTCACGATGGCCAACAACCACGCGATGGACTTCCGTGCTGAGGGGATGCTCGACACCTGCCACGCCTACAAGGAAGCCGGCTTGAGCTACGCCGGCGCTGGTGAGAACCTCGCCGCCGCATGTGCCCCTGTCGTCCTCGACGCTCGCGGCTGCAGAGTGGCGGTCCTGTCGATCGCCTGCACGCTGCCCATAGAATCAGCTGCCGGTCCCAATTGGCCGGGGATTGCGCCAATGCGCGTGCATTACGCCTTCGCTGTCGACGCATCGCTCCTCACGGAGCAACCGGGGAGCGTGCCCAAGATTCGAACCTGGCTTGATGAAACCGACCTCACCCGTGTCCGCCAGGACGTCGCCGACGCGAACGCGACGGCCGATGTTGTGCTGGTCGCTGTCCACTGGGGAGTGCCATCGCCGTGGCGGGCGCCGTGGCATCCGACACTCCACGAATACCAGCGCCTCCTCGGCCACGCGCTGATCGACGCGGGCGCAGGCGCCGTGCTCGGCACCCATGCCCACGAGCTGCACGGGATCGAAATCTACCGGGACCGGCCGATCGCCTACTGCCTGGGTAACTTCTGGATCGACACCATCGCCGCCTACCCGTGGATGGGGCGCGAATCGCTCGTCTTACGCCTGACGTTCGAGAGGCACGGAGCCCCTGAGATCGAGATTGTTCCCCTGCATCTCGACGACGGAGGGGTTCCGAGACCCGACCCGTCACAGCGGACGGTGGATCTCCTCGACCGGCAAAGCCGGCCGCTCGGAGTGGCGGTTGAACATCGGGTCGGGCGGATTGTCGCGATGTCGGCCGCTCAAGGGTAGCACCCCGGTGAACCGTGAAAGGAGGGCAGGGGGAGCACCACCAACAGCGCCGCCGCCTGCCGCACCTGCGCGGGTCGCCCGCGGACCGCCCTCGCCCTCGTCGCCACCGCCGGCTGCCAGGTGATGAAATGACCCTGCGCCCGATTGATCTCAATTCGACGCGGACCGGGAGTGACGGCGTGCGCGTGGCGATAGATGGCAGCTTTCTCGCGCTGCCACCGTCCGGCACGGGCACGTACGTGACCTCCCTCGTTGCGGCGCTGCACGAGGCAGCGCCCGGCCTTGATCTCCGCCTGCTGGAGCCCCTGTGGGATCAGCCGGGACCGCTGGACGCGCCCGAGCAATCTCGATTAGCTCGTCTGCAACGGGATCGCCGGCTCCAGCGCGCGCGCTGGGACCTGAACGGGCTCGGGCGGGCTGCCCGCCGGATGCGGGTGGATCTCCTGCATGTTCCGCACTTCTCGGCGCCGCTCCGGGCCGGTTGCCCGCTGGTGGTGACGATCCACGACGTGATCCCCCTCGTCCTCCCTGCCTACCGGCACTCACGCGCCATGCGCCTCCATCTGTCGATCGTGCAGCGCACGGTGCGCGCGGCGCGTGTCATCCTGACGCCGTCGCGTGCCGCGGCGGCCGACGTCGAGCGCGTGCTGGGGATCGACCGGGCGCGGATTCGCGTCACGCCGGAGGCGGCGGGGCTGGCATTCGTGCCGGCGTCCGATCCGAGCGCGGTTCGGGAGACCGTGCGCCGGCTCGGAGTGTCGCACCGATATCTCTTCAACCTCGGCGGATTTGACGTGCGAAAGAATCTGCCACTGCTACTCGAAGCGTTCGCGCATGCCCGAACCCGGCTGGCGGAACCGGTCCAGCTCGTGATCGCGGGGGCGCCGCACACCGGCAACCCGGTCGTCTTTCCGCCGCTGGCGCCGGTCGTCCGGTACTTGAATTTGGACGGCGCGGTGATCCTGCCGGGCAGGGTGTCGGACGAGGAGAAGCTGGCGCTCTATCAGGGAGCCGCCTGCTACGTCACCCCGTCGTCGTACGAGGGGTTCGGCTTGACCGCGCTCGAAGCGATGGCCTGCGGCGTGCCGACGATCGCCGCCAACCGGACGAGCTTGCCGGAGGTCGTCGGCGCGGCCGGCATCTTGGTCGAGCCGGAGCGGGAGGCGCTCGCCGCCGCGATCGTGGCCGTCATGGACGATCCGGCTCAAGCCGCCGATCTACGCGCCCGTGGTCTGGCTCGGGCGGCCACCTACAGTTGGGCGCGGACGGCGCAGTTGACGCTGGACGTCTATCGCGAGGTGATCGACTCAGCGCCGCGCCGCCGATCGGCGTCTTGAGTTGCTGTGACAAACTCGGTCCGGGACACCACCCGACGCGCACGGTTTCAGGCCACGGTGGCGCCCCGCCGGGGCATGACCACTCGGCATCACGGCCGGGCTGACCGGTGGCGGAAACCGCTAACTGAACTTGCCTACAGTACCGGGCAACCGGGAAAGGATGCGGACGTGGCCGACAAACGGCAGCTTGAACTCCGTGATGCGCTGCGACTCCTCGCGCCCGGGCCGGTTGCGCTCGTCTCCACGCTGTACCGCGACCACCCGAACCTGATGACGGCGGCTTGGCTGCTCCCGCTCAGCCTGAGCCCGACCTACGTCGGCGTGGCGGTCCAGCCGAGCCGCCTGACCCACGAGTTCATCACCAAGTCCGAGGCGTTCGCCCTCAGCATCCCGAACGTGGACCTGATCGACGCCGTCCACGCCTGCGGTCTGCGGTCGGGACGCGACGGTGACAAGTTCGCGGCGACGGGGCTCAATCCGGCGGAGGCGACTGAGATTGAGGCGCCGCTCGTCGCCGAGTGCGTGGCGCACATCGAGTGCGCCGTGGTCGACCGGATCAGTCTGGGCGACCACGATCTCTTCGTCGGCAACGTCCTGGCCGTCAGCGCTGACGCCGAGGCGTTCGACGGCGTCTGGACCGTCACAACCGAGGCCGGCCGCCTGCTCCACCATCTCGGGGCCGATCGGTACGCCGGACTTGGCCGCGCTTATCGCGCAACGACCGAACCGGACGAGCGACGCTGAACCAGGCAGGCGGCGCTTGTCAGCCACTTCCGGCGGCGACGCAACCCTTGAAGAAGTAGATGTCGATGTCGACCCGACCGCGTGGCGCCTGGATGTTCGCCAGCGATCTGATCGCGGCGTTGCCGAACTGGGCGGGGAACTCCGCCTTGAGCAGCGCGTTGATCGCCCGCGCGATGTTGCCGCCGTCCTGAATATCGTTGCTCCAGCCGAACGTGAAGACCAGTCCGACACGGCAATCCTTGTACTTATCGAGGGCATCGTGCATCTGCCGAATCGCATCGTCGCGCGCGGTCTTGTTGTTGCTCAGCAACCCGTCGGCGTCGACCTGGATCGACTGCTCAACCTGCGTCTGGTCGATGGAGTTGTTGGACGCGGCCTGCGCCAGCGCCGTCGTGGTCGCGGCGGCAACGACCTGAGCGGTGCTCAAGGCGTTGACGGTCGCCTGAATCGACGCCGCCTGGGCTTGGGCGGTGGCGCGCGAGGAGTCGCTCGAGGCCGCGCTGACGCGCAGCGCGTCGGCGGTCGCTTGGGCGGCCGCGGCGGCGGCCTGGGCGGTGGCGAGGTCGTTGGCGCCGCTCGCGGCGTTCTGGGTTGCAATGGAGCCGACGAGCGCCGCCGCGGTCTGCTGGGCCGCGATGGTTGCCTGGGCGGACTGCGCGTCGGCGGTCGCCTGCGCGGCGGCCGTGGCGAGCTGCCGGGTCACGTCGTTGATGTTCGCCTGGCTCTGCGCTTGCTGGGTGGCGAAGGCGGCGATCGTCGCTTGTGCGGCGATCGCTTGCTGGGTCGAGAGGGCGTCGGCAGTGGCGCGCTGATCGACGCTCATCGCCGCGCGCGTCGCCTGAGCGTTGGCGGTCGCCGTGGCCTGGGCCGCGATTAACGCGGCATCAGTCGCCCGTGCCTCGGCGGTTTGGGCGGCGGCCTGGTCGACGGCGGTCGCGGTCAGGTTGGCGGCGGAGAGCGCGGCGGCCTGGGCGGTCGCGGTGGCGGCGGCGGCGGCGCGAGCCGAGTTCGCGCGCGCTTCGCTCGTCGCGAGCAGATTCGGCGTCGGCTGGGGCGTCGCCGTCGGTTTCGGCTGGCCGACGGTGTTGGCGGTGAAGAAGAGCATTGCCAGGCCGAGCAGGAGGTCGGCGAAGAGCCACCCGCCCAGCATAATCATGTCGCGCTCGTTGCGTTTCCGGAATCTCACGCCGAGCCCCCAAGCGAAGTTGTCAGGTGCCAGTTGTCAGGTGCCAGTTGCCAGTTGCCGGTTGGTCAGATGACCGTTGGAACTCGCCGCGGACTCGTGCGTAACTCTGATGTGTTACTCAGGTGTACGCACCCGCGTCCTGCTGACAACCGGCAACTGACAACTGACAACTGACAACTGGCAACTGGCAACTCGTCAGTCGCGCCGCGGCCACAGACCGCGATCCCGGCGCGTACCGCCGCGGGGGTCGTCGGGGTCGGCGAGGAGATCGGGGGCGTTCGGCAGGACCGAGCGCACCGAGCCGCCCACCGGTTGCGCCAGGTTATCGGTCCCCGGCATGTTCGCGGCGACGCGGCTCAACAGGCTGGTCAGCGAATCCAACCGTTTGACAAGACCGCTGACCTCATCGTTGACCTCGCGCTGTCGTTGCGAGGTCGCGATACCGACCGCGCTCAGGTCGCGGGCCACCTGGGCCAAGCCGGAGGCGATCGCGCTCTGCTCGGTCAAGAGCCGTGAGAGCGTGACCGATTGCTCCTGGCTCAGCTCGCCAATGTGCGAAAACTCCTCCCGCAGCCGGGCTAAACCAACCGTGATCTCGGAGAGCGCTTTGGTCGAGCCGGCGACGCCGTTCATGCCGCCGCTCAGGGACTCGGCGAGGCGGCTGTTCGCCTCGGCGCCGTTGGCCAGCGCGTGCTCGACCTTGGTCTGACTCGCCGCCAGTGTCGAGGAGATCTGCGCGATGCCGCGCACGGCTTCGCTCGCGACGCGGCCGGCCTGCGCTGCCGCTTCCGAGCCGGCGAGCGACTTGTCAGCCGCGTCGGCCAGCGTGTTGACCGCTTCGGTCAACTGGCGGGTGACCGCGTGGTCACTCTGGATGCCGGTGGCGACCAGCCGTTCCAGCGAGCTGACCGCGGTCAAAAGCGACCGTTGCTGATCGCCCGAGACCCCGACTTCGGAGGTCAGGTCTTCGAGTGCGGTCTGCAAACCGTTGGATACCTGACGGAGGTCGATCAGGAGGCGATGGGTTTCTTCGGCGCCGGCACGCATGCCGCTCGCGAACACGCCGAAGTCGGCGAACTCCTTCTCGCGGCGACCGGCGATCGCCTCGAGCCGGTCGTGCTCGATCTTGAGCCGGGTCAGCAACTCCTGGCTGTTGATGTCGAACCGCTCAGCCAGGCGCTCGACACTGCGGGCGAGCATCGCCGGCCGCCCGGCGCGATCGGGTGCGAGAGCGACGGTCGCCTCAGCGAGCACATTGTCGAGGTCGGTCTGAAAGCTGCCCGCCGTCAGCGAGATCGCGTCCTCGTGCGCCTCGCGCCGTCCGTGGGAGTAGAGCGTGAGGGCGATGATGATGCCGATAATGACGGCGTCGAGGATGGCCACCGTCGAGAACGTCGGCGACAGGAGGCCGGCTTCGCCGCCGAACCCCCTTTGCCAGAGAAGGAGGAACGGCTGACGGACCTCGTCGGGATTCTTCGCGAGATAGCGATCGTAGGACCGAGACGCCTCTGAGAGGGCCGCCCAGGTCAGAAAGATGGGCATGAGGACCATGACATTGCGGACCTTGTCCGCCTTGTCGATGCTTGGCGGCGTGTAGCCGCCCTCCCGGCGGACGGCATAGGCGTGCGCGATGCGCTCGGTATTGAAGGCGCGGCGGAGATCGACGTCCGCCCACCTGAGGCGGCCCTCCTCGGTCCCGATCGAGCGAGCAAGGTCCGCCAGGCGCTCCGACGCGCGGGGGTCGACCTCGCCGAGTGAGGCCGACATGCCGTCGATCTCTTCCGCCAGCTCGAGCCGGCCGCCGATGCGCGCCCGTGGCCGAGCGCCGTCGATCAGCGGCGGCAGGTTGGCCGTCGTGCGGGGCATCATGCTCGCCGACGTGAACGGAGCGGGGTCGCCACCCGGGCGGGTCGGCGGCGACGTGGACTGCGCTCGTTTCCCTAGCTGCACCGTGGACCTCCGCCTGTTTAGGTTACACCGTCGGGCTGCGATGACCGTGACGTCTGACTCCTATCGCCGGTGCTGGGAGACACTGTACCATTGCGGTCGGCGCCTCCGGTACCCGGCTGGTCAGGCTGGTCGACAAATCGGGACCTTATGCACCCATGCCTACTCTAACGCTCTTGGACGACGCAATGTTACGCGCGGGCCGCATGGTCCCGGCGGTGAACCGTCTCGGCGGTGGGACGATCGCCATGGCCGGCAGCACGCAACCGTGGCGGGTCGTCGGCTCTGACGCGGTGGTCTACCAACTGCGCCAGGCGTCCGGCCGCGTCCTCGCGCTGCGCTGCTTGCTCGGTGACACGACCGATCCCGCGCTGGCCGATCGCTACCGCACCCTCGGCACCGACCTGACCATCAAGCGACTGCGCAGCGTGCCGTCCACTCCGATCGTCGCTGAGATCACCTACCTCGCGGAGGGGCTTTCCTTTCCCGCGGCCGACTTTCGCTCGGTCCACCAGCCGGTGATCGCCATGGAATGGGTGATGGGCCCGACGCTCATCGCCGCCGTCGACCGGGCCTGCCGCTCCGGCGATCGTCCCTACCTGGCGGCCCTTGCCGCGGCCTGGCTGACGATGATGGAGGCCCTGGCGGCCGTCGACTTCGTCCACGGCAACCTGACCGGCGACAATGCAATGGTCAGGCCACGGGAAGGGTTCGCCCTCGTCGACTACGACACGGCGTTCTGGCCCGGCGCACCGCGCGTCGTGGCCGCCGACCCCAATCCAGGCTACCGGCAGCCGCGCGGTCCCTGCTCGGTCCCCGAGCGCCGCGACGATTTCGCGGCGCTCGTCATCTACGGCTCGCTGCGCGTGCTGGCCGAATGGCCGGATCTGCGGGAGGCGCACGGCGAGCCGGCGAGCCAGCCCGGCGGTGCGCTCCTCTTCTCCCCGCGAGACCTGGCGCAGCCTGATGCCTCGGCCCTGTTCGGCAAGCTCCGGGTGATCGACCAACCGGAGGTGCAGGCGCTGGTTGGCATCCTCCGTGAGGCGTGCCTCGTCAAGGGCGACGCCGTGCCGCCCTTCCGGGAAGCCGTTCGGGCCGCGCTCAAGGTGTCCCGCACGCGGCCGCTGGCGCGGGCCAGCAGCTTTGTCGACCCGCTGGAGCGGCAACAACGTCTGACGCGGCTGAACGGTCTCCTCCTGGCCGGCGACGTGGACGCCGCGCGCCGCTACTTCCGGAGCAGTGGTCTCGCGGACGACCCGGAGGCGGCCCGCGAGCTCGGCCCGCGCATCGCCGAGATCGAGCGGCGGCGGACGGCGCGGGAGGCGCGGGAGGCGCGGGAGCCGGCCGAGCCCGGCGAATCGTTCTCGCGCCGGCCGACCCGTGAGAGGGAGCAACGCGACGAGCTCAGACCCGCCGGCTTCCCGCCTCCGGTCGCGGAGCGCGCACCGCGGCGCTCCGACGCGATCGAGCGGCTGCGGACCGCGCTCGAATCGGGCGATGCCGCCGCGGTCGGCGTCCTCTGGCCGGAGGTGCGGGGTGAGCCGGACGCCTCGCTGTACGCGATTCAGGCGACCGAGGTCCTGTCGAAGCTGCTGGGCGCCGCGATTGCCGGCGCGATCGAACGCGGCGACGACGCAGCCACGGTTGCCGCGGTCAAGGATGCCGAGACGAAGGGGCTGGCGGTCGGCGTGACCGCCCGCCGCGCCGGGCGCGCTGCCGCGGGACGCATCGAGACGCGCCGGGGGTTCGATCGCGCGATCGCCGCCGACGACCGCGAGGCGCTCGCGGCGCTGGCCATCTCCGGTCACCTCGACGAGTTGGGTCAGCTCGATCAGGCGAAGACCCAGGCAGTGATTCGGGCGCTCCATTGGCCGCATCTGGCGCGCGCGCTGACCCGCGACGACGACGAGGCGATCGCGGCGTCCTACGACCCCAAGGTCTTCGCCGAGCCGAACGCGCTCACGGCGGAACAACGGCGGCGCATCCAATTGGCCCAGGAGCGGATCGCCTGGCTGGACCGTGTGCGCGCCGCCCTCCGCCGACGCGAGGTCGCCGCTCTGTCCGCGGCGCTCGACGACATCCCACCCGGCGCCGACCGCCGGCTCAGCCGGGTGGAGCGCGACCGGATCACCCGCCTCCTCGCCCGCCACCGCGCCGTGGCGCGCCTCGGTGCGGCGCTTCACGACGGCTCCGACACCGCGATTGTTGACGCCCTCAACGAGGTCGAGGCGGCCGGGGCGACGCTGCCGGAGGAGCTGGACTGGGCGGCGGTCCGCGGCGTGGTCGACCGCCTCAGTTTGGCGGCGGCGATCCGCCGCGCGGCGACGACCAATCCGCCCGACTATGGCCGTCTCGCGCGCCTCCTGCCGGCCGCCCGCGCCGCCTCCGGCGATGCCACGCCCTATCTCGGCGCGAACCTGGACTTTGCCCAGCTCGAAGACGAGGTCCATCGCGCCGCCCACCGCGCCCGCCTCCGCGAGGCGATCGCCTATGGGGACGACAAGGCGATCGTCGCCGCGGCCGTGCCGGACCTATACGGCACGCGGGCCACCTTGTCGCCAGAGGAGCGCGTCCGCGTCGAACGTGCGATCGCGAATCACCGCGGCTCCGGACCGCTGCGGGCCCCGGCGCCGCGGGGCGGCGAGGAGCCGGACGGTGGCGGCCGAAGCTTTCGTTCCACCTGATTCCGTCGTCGCCCGCTCGACGCGGGGCTGATGCCTCGCGCCCTCGCCAATGGTGAGCAGACAGGGGGCCCAAATGGCGCCGCAAGCCATGATGACCGGCGACCGCGCCGCCGCGGCTGGGCACGGCCGGGGGTGAGGGTCGACGAAGCGTTCAAGCGGAGCGGTAGCTAGACGTCCTCGATGCTGCCGGTGGCGGTCAGGTTTTCGACGTGGCTGACGCCGTCGTCGGTTTCGGTGACGCGCCAGACCTCATCGAAGATCGGCGAGGCGCGGACGTCGTCGACGTGGCTGATGATGAAGAGTTGGTGAAAGGCGTCAGCGGTGCCGGCCAGGGCGCCGAGGATGGCGAGGACCTGCGCCCGGCGTTCCCGGTCGAGCGAGCCGAAGACCTCGTCGAGGACCAGGAAGCCCGGCGGGTTGTGCGCTTGCCCGCCGACCAGGCGTGAGAGGGCGAGGCGGGCGCAGAGAGCGATGACGTCGCGCTCACCGCCGGAGAACGCCTCGACTGAAAACCGCTCGTCGGCACCGTCATAGACCTCGATCCCGTAGTTCTCGTCGAACGCGACCCGGTCGTACTTGCCCTCGGTGATCGCGGTCAGCAGCTCGCTCGTGTGCTCGGCGAGCTGGGGCGTGATCCGGCGGGCGACGTACTGCTCGAAGAGCGTGAACTCCCGGTACATCGAGTCGAGCTGGTCGGCGTCGCGCGCCCGCGCATCGGAGCGCGCCGCGAGCCGTGCGATGTGGGCGTGGTCCGCCAGAAGCCGCTGACGCGCTCCCTCGGTCTCTCTGTGGGCTGCCTCCGCCGCGCCGCGCGTCTCCAGCGCTGCTCGCTCTTCCACCAGGGTCGTCTGCTCTGCCACGACCGCCGCGGCGAGCGCCACCGGATCAAACCCGACCGCCGCCAGCTCCGTCACCAGCCCCGACCGCTCGGTCTCCAGGCGGGCCAGATCGGCCGTCGTCGTCGCCCGATCCGCCTCGGCGGCCGCGCGTCGCGTCAGGTCCTGGTCGATCTGGATGATCCTCGCCGCCGCTTCTTGGGCGCGAGTCAACGCGATCCGCGCCGCGTCGTGGACCGCCGCGTCGTAGACGACCGGACCGAGCGCGGCGAGGGTCTGTGCGGCCGCCCGGCGCTCGGCGAGCTGTCCGTCCGCGCTGGCGCACAGCGTCCGGAGCAACTGAACGGTCGCGACGACCCGGCGGAGCATGTCGGCGTGCGCCTGGGCTTCGTCCACGATGGGGCGTGTCGGTTCTCCGTCCAGTCCGTAGCCGGCGACGGCCTCCGCGCAATTGCGGATCGCCTGTTGATGGGTCTGGCGGGCCTCCGCGACCATCGGCCGTCCCTGCGCGATGCGGCCCTGCAGGGTGTTGAGCGCGGCGATCCGCTCGACGGCCCGCTGTTGAACGTGCTCGCTGGCGGTCGCGCGCTGTTCCGCCTGCCGGCGTTCCTCTTCCCTCAGCGCGATCAGGCGGCCGAGCTCGTCGACCCGGTCTTCGAGCGCAGCCAGGGTGATCCCCGCTTCGTGCGCGGCGAACGGTCGTCCGCAGGTGGGACAGCGATCCTCGAAGCGCTGGGAGCGGAGGCTGGCGACGATCGGTTCCAACTGCGCGATGGTCTCCCGCGCGTTGGCGGCGTTCGTCAGCGCCTGTTGCGCCGCCCGCACCGCCGCTTCTCGTGCCTGCTGCGCCCCGGCGGCGGCCTCCGCCGGGTTCCCTTCGGCAAGCCCTGCCTGGAGGTCGCGTTCCAGCATGTCTAGCTGCTGCTCAAATTTGATGCGTTTGGACTCCGCGTCCGACCGGATCTCGACCAGGCGGAGACAGGCCGCCAGCGCGGCCGCGTGCTCGGCGGCCGCCACGGCGTCCTGCGATTCGGCCACGGCGATCAACCGCCTCGCCGCTCCGGCGGGGTCGGCCGCATCGTCCGGCAGCCACGCCCAGCCCGCGACAGCCGGCGCCTTCGCCCCCGCGACCGCTCGCTGGAGATCGCGGGCCACGGCGACAAGACCATGATCGGCGCGCGACATCTCCGCGCTGAGCTGCTCCACCTGCTTGTGGCGGTCGCGCTGAGCCTCGTGCGCCCCAACCTCTGCGCGCAGCGCGGGCTCGGTTGCCGCGACCGGCTCCAGCGCCGCCCGCGACGCCGCGGCCTCGTCGAGGCGCGCAATCTCCGCCGCGGCCGCGGCGCGGCGCGCCGCGGCCGTGCGCGCGTCGCCCGCGACCCGTTCCAGCTCCCGCCGCAATGCCGCGTCGCGCCGTTCCAGATCCTGAAGGGAGGTCATCTGTTCGCGGGCCAGGCGGTGGGCCTCCGTCGCCGCCGCGAGGCGGGTTTGCGCCTCCGCGACCGACGCGGCGCGCTCGGCGACGAGGCGGTCCGCTTCCGCAGTCTCGGCGGCGAAATCACGACCGGCGCTGGCTTCCCGGAACTGGAGCGCCAAGCTCGACGCCTCGCTGCGGGCGGCATTGCGGTCGTCCGCAATCAGTTTTTGCGCCTCGCGGATCGTCTCCATGCCGAGGAGGCGGCCGACCTCGCGCCGGCGATCGGTCTCCTTCAGGTTGCCGAAGAAGGTCAGCTCCTTCTGGCGCGTGAAGAACGTCGAGACGAAGGCGCGGTGGCTCAGGCCGATCAGATGCCGCGCGACATACTCGGTGACCTGGCGCGAGCCCTGCACAATCGGCGAGGAGGACGCCTCATCGCCTTGGTCGCGGTAGACGATGGCGGTGGCGACGCCCCGCTTCAGCGTCCGCTCGACCACGTAGCGCGCGTCCTGTCGCGGGTCCTGGAGGACGACCTTGACGCGCGGTCGTGCCGCGCGGCCGCGCGACTGCACCTCGTCCGCCTCGATCTCGCGCGGGTTGTAGAGGCACCACTCGATCGCTTCGAACAGCGTCGTCTTGCCGGCGCCGTTTGGTCCGATGATGGCGACGGTCCCGGCGGCCGGCGGCACGATGTGGTGGCGGCCCGCGAACTGCTTGTAGTCCTCGATCACGAGCTCGGCGAGGATCACGCGGCGGTGTCCTCCGCGCTCGTCGCGTTCTCGGCCGCGCGCAGCGCTTCGTCGAGGGCGTGGCGACCGCGCGCCTTGAATGCGGCGGCGAAGACCGGGTCGTAACCGGCGCCGGTGCGCTCCGCGACGAACTCGTCGAACAGGGCGCGGATATCGGTCGGCGCGGCCTCGCCCCGGCGCTCGCCGAAACCCGCCAGGATGTCCGCCGGGGAGTAAACTTGGAGCCACCAGACAAGCTCCGGCGACTCCCGGCGGAGGATCGACTCGGCCTCGCGCCGGACTGGACGCGGTGTGTCGCGCAGCTCGACGCGGGTAAGCGCGGTCGGCAGCGCGAGCGCGTCGAGACGGTCGAGCACGATGTCCGCGATCGCGCGCGCGTCCCGCCCCTCGCCGTCCACCGGTGCCAGCGTCGTCATCGGCCGCGTCGGGAGGGGGACGTGCGTGACGTTCGGCGGTGCTTTCGGCGCGGTCAGCTCGACAAGCACGTAGCCGGGAGCAACCGGCTCATCGCCCCAACCCATCCGCTCGGTGGAGCCGCTGTACCAGGCGTTGTGCCGCTGCTTGCCGACAAGGTGGTAGTGGCCGAGGGCGATGTAGTCGAGGTCCGGGTCGAGGACCGCGTCGCTGATCTCCTCTTCCCCCGGCTCACGGTGGCGCCCCTTGATCGCCAAGCCTGGGATGAGGCCGTGTGTGACCAGAACGTTGAAGGCGCCCTCGTGCGGAAACACGAAGGGCGGGTTGAGCGGATCGACCAACTGCCCGTGTGGCACCGCATGCACGAGGAGGTTAAGCTCCTCGAACGGCTCCGACCGTTGCTCGTAGCCGGTGACGAAGGTGACGCCGGAGAGCGCGAGCTCCAGGACCGAAAACACGGAGCCGCTTGTCCGCAGGCGTGGCGTGTCGTGATTGCCGCCGATCACGACGACCGGCAATCCCGCCGCTTCCAGGCGCCGCGTCTGGCGGACGAAGGCGCGCAGGGCCGACCAGGACGGGCGGGTATGGTGGAAGACGTCGCCGCTGTGAAGGACGATGTCGACGTTGCGGGTCAGGATGTCGCTCACCGCCTGTTCATAGGCGCGCTCGATGTCGACCGCCCGCTGGTTGCGCCCGGTCTCGGGGTCAACCCGGTAGAGGGCCCGGTAGCCGAGGTGCGTATCCGAGACGTGGGCGATCCGGAGCGGGCGGTCGCCGGGTCGCTGGCTCACCGGCGCGCCTGGCGCAAGGCATTCTGGACCATGGTCCAGGGGGTGATCCGGCTCTCGGCGCTGGGGCCCCGCTTGCGCTCCCACTCGATCTCGACTTTGTGACAGATCTGGTCGAGAACTTCGGCTGAGAAGCCGTCGGTGGCCTCGTACACCTGGTTGCTCCGCGGGGCTTTGTCCGCGCCCATCAGCCGGCGCAGCAGCATGGCAACCCCGGTGCCGGCGTGAATGCTACCCCGCTCCTGCCCGCCGGCATCGTTGAAGACGTTTTGGCCCGCCATGCCGGGAATGGTCGGCGGACGTGGGAAGGTACCGAACAGGGGCGAGCGAAAATGGGCGTGACGGACGAGCAGGCGGCCCTTCGGCAGCCCGAGCAGCTCCGCCTTCGCCGTCTCCGTGAGCGAGCGGTACGAGGCGTTGGTGATCTCCTCGTCGCCGACGCGGCCGTAGAATGACGTGCCGCAATTGCCGAGGATCTCATCGTCGACCTTGGAGCGGAACTGCTGGGCGCCGAACAGGACGACGTTGAGGTGACGGCCGCGGGCCGCGATGTCGACCAGGGTGTCGCGCAGACCGCCTTGTCCACCGCCGGGTGCGTACTTGTTGAGCTCGTCAACGAAGACCACGACTTTGTCGACACCGAGCTTCTCCTGCTCGGCCTTCTTCCAGACCTCGTTGATCACGGAGCTGACGAGCAATTCCTGGACCTTCGTGTTGCAGTTGGCGATGTCGACGACGCGGACTTCCTGATCGACGAACTCGCGATCGATTTGAGGAAGCTGACCGTAGTCGACGGCGAGGTCGGTCAGCAAGCCGCCGCACTTGGCGAGCAAGCCCTGGAAACGATTGCGTGCCTTATTGATGGTGAACTTGTGGTGGCCGCACCAGTCGGAAGGCTTCTCATCCTTACCATCAAACCCCTCGAAGTGATTGTGAATCTTGTCAAAGAGCTGGTTCAACTGATGAAGGGTCGTGATGCGCCGCTCATCGCGGATCTCGGCGATGAACCCCCAGAACTTGTCGTCGAGATCGTCGCGCTCGAACACCTTGTGGGCGTGGGCGAGGAGCGGGCGCAGCTCCCAAAGGATGGGGTAGACGCACTGGGTTTCGCCCGGCGCGGTGCGCAGCGTGTTCAGCCGGCCGTGGCACTTCTCCGCCGCAAGATGAACGGTCTCCCCGGACCTGCCGTCGGTGATCCGCGGTTGCAGGCTCGGTTTGAAGGGCGCGAAGATGCGCACGTTCTCGAACGGCACTGGCTCCAACCCGAGCGCGGCGTAGGCCGCCAGATCCTCGGCTGTGAGCCCTGTGAACTTAGCTGTTTGGTAGGCGGCTTCGAGACCCGGGTCCGGGACGGCCGGTTTGTCAAGCCAGAGCAGGTCAGGGCCCTTGACGTTGAACATCAGCGCCGCGACCGACTTGCGCTGCCCGCGCATGCGCTGGAAAACGGCGCTCATCAAAAAGATGGCGTGGCTGGTCTTCGTCGCCAGCCCGGACTGACCGGTCCAGTTGGCGTGGCCGGCCTCCGGGCCGAGGAGGTAATCCTCGTCGAGCCAGATCGGGGCGCGCTGGAAACTCCGATTGCCCGTCGCGTCGCTGCACTCGACCCCGTGCTCGTCGCGTTCGGCGTTGCCGTTGGTGTGCATCAAGGCCGGGATGGCCACACCGGTGAAGTTGCGACGGCCGAGGGCGTAGTTGATCGCCTCCCTAGTCGCGAAGTAGACCGGACCGCTGACGGGCGGGCGATGGGAGGTGACGTCGGCGCGAACGTGCCTGGTGGCGAGGACGTTAACGACGAAGACGAGGATCTCCGGGCGCCGGGTCGGCGGCTCCGCCTCCAGCGCTTCCTCGACGTGGCGGTCGAAGTAGTCGTCGAGGAAGGTGCGCAGGTCGGAGTACCGGCGCGGCTCGTCGACGACGCCGACGACGACGGCGTCCTCCGAGAACGCGACGACGACGTGGCCGACGTCGAGTGTGCGCGCCTGCTCGGAGGCCCAGATGCAGAACTGGTGGGAGCCGGCCGGTTCCCGTTCGCTGCCGACGACGCGTCCGATCGCGCCGGTCCGCGCGTCGACGAGGTCGGCAAAGATCGCCAGAAGCCGGTCGAGATCGCGCGGCGGCGGAACGAGGCTGGTCGCCTCGGCGGCGCCGTCGTGCCCGTTCCGGGCGGTCTCGAGCAGATTGAGCCGATCGATGGTCATGCTGCCTACCTCACCGCGGGGACGGCCAGCCGCGGGTTTCAGCCTCGACGTACCGCTTCAGGATCTGCTCCAGGTAGTGGACCGGGTAGAGGAGCGTCGCCCACCGTTCGTCGGCCGTGGCGCGGGGGATGCGCTCCGCCATCAGCCAGGCGGAGAGCTCGTCGACCTGCGCCGGATCGGTGACGTCGGCCGCTGCCTCGACGCGGACGAGGGCATGCCGCGGATCGCGACCGGCGGCATCCCAGAAGCGGAGGTACCACAGCGTCCGCGGCTGGAGCCGCCACTTGTCCTCCACCTGGAACGCGGCGGTTCGATGCCCGGGCGGCAGCCGGAACAGGGCGGCCGCCTCATCCCCGGTCAGGTATTGCCGGGTGAACGACTTGACGAGACCGACGGCGCGTGGGGCGCTCACCCTCAACGCGCCGTCGACGACGATCCAGCCGTCATCGGCGGTGCCCGCGGTCGCACCCACCCAGTCGTGCAGCAACTGCTCTTCGAGATCGGCGCGGAGCTCGCGCGCTTTGCCGAAGGCGAGCTCTTCCATGCGCGCGTAGTCGTCGAGCGCACGAAGGTACTGCTCGTCGCTCAGGCGTTCGAGCGGATCGACCACGTCGTGGCCGCGCGCCTCGGCGCATTCGATAAACCGACGCACGGTGTCGTCCGGCGACCGCCGCGGCACCAGCCAGGCGTGCCGGAAGCGGAGCGTGCGCGGCAACACGCGCGGATTGCCGGCGTCGTCACGCATGAGGACGCCGGCGGCATTGACGCTGGCGATGATCGGGACGACCGAGCTGAAGTAGCCGGGCAGGGTCCGCTGGCTCCCGTCGAGAAAGTAGCGCAACCGGGACGGCGCGGTCGTCCGAGGCACGACATAGGTCCTGCCGCCGGCCCGTTCGAGCCATCGCGTGACCGCCGCGCCGGCGGCCTCGTCCCGCCGTTCGCGGTCGCCGTCGGGGGCGGCGACGAAGCGCAGTTCGAGGTGGCGCTCGCCCCGCATATCGTGCAGGTCAAGACCTTGTCGCTTCAATTCCGCGTGAAACCCGGCGAATCGTGTCGCGAACGTCATGCGAGTTCCCGATCGTATGTTCGTACAGGTCGAACGTTCGTACGAGTTTTTCCCAGTATAGCGCAGGCGTGCCGGAATGCAAACGGCCGGAACGGCCACCTGGCCCCGCATCGCCTCGGGAGCGCCGATCGATCCGATCAATCTCGACGATGGGTCGATCCGCGTTCGGTCGAGGAGCCGGACGTGGGGCCCTACCGGACGGCAGGCGGTCAGCCCTGGTCTCGGTCGGTGCCGGCGGGGGCGAGGTCCCGGTCCGCACAACAGGCCCCGCAACAGGCCCCACTGGCACCGGAGCGTTTTTCAACAGTTGCCGATGCCCCTGGCGGGGCACCATCGGCGGATGACCATGGTCGGCGCTGGCGCTATCGTGGGGCCAGACGGCCCGAGCGGTGAGGTCGGCCCCGCCTGGGGCAGGCGAGCCCGCGCACCCGTTGGCTCCCGGGTGTCCCGCGGCCCCAGCGACGGTCGCTCCCTGCGAGGACGCCCGCAGACCAGACGCGGCACGCGTCGGCCCCCCCTCGGCCGTCACGAACGGAGGAGGCGACGATGGACGTGATCTCTGCGCGGTGCTGCGGGCTGGACGTACCCCAGCGCGGGGTGGTGGCGTGCCTGGTCACGCCGGGTGCGGACGGGGCGCCGACCAAGGCGGTCCGGGCCTTCACCACGATGACCGACGATCTGCTCGCGTTGGCGGATTGGCTGACGGCGGCCGGCGGCCCCCACGGCGCGCTGGAGAGCACCGGCGTCTCCTGGACGCCCGTCGCCACCCTATGGATTGACGGAGCGGGCTGATCGACGCTTCATCGGGGTCGCTACTCCGCGCAGCAGGAGAGTTTGGTGACATCCTTTGCGAACGACAGGGCCACGATCTTCAGCGCCTCGGCCATCGTCGGGTAGACGTGGATAAGGTCCACGAAGTCCCGCCGGGTCGCCCCGAAGCGCAGCCCCATCGCCGCCTCGTGAATCACTTCATGGGCGGCCAGCCCGACCATATGCACGCCCAGCACCCGCTCGCTTGCATCGTCCACCACCATTTTGATCACGCCGCGCGTGTCGAGCACGGCGGCCGCCCGCGGAACGAATTCCATCGGCACGCTGGAACAGCGGCAGACGTATCCGGCGGCGTGCGCCTCCTCGTCCGAGAGGCCAACCATACCAATCGGGGGATCGGTGAAGATGGCGCGCGGGATGACGGCGTGATTGACGACAATCCCGGCATCGGCCAGCGCGTTTTGGGCAACGATGGCGCCGTCGTGGGCGCCGACCGGGGTGGCAAGCTGATTATGCATCTGCCGACCAATCACATCCCCAGCCGCCCAAATGTGCGGCACGCTCGTGCGTAAATGGGGGTCGACGCCAACCGCGCCTCCATCAGCCAACCGCACCCCCGATGCTTCGATGCCGATGGTGTCGGTGTTAGGGCGCCGGCCGGTGGCCACGAGTAGGTGCTCGGCGTGCAATTCCTCGGGTCGGTCATCGATCGAAACCGTGAGCACAATGCCGTCCTGCTGCCACACGTGCTGCGCCGCCGCGCCGAGGAGGACATGAATGCCCTCCGCTTCGAGGGCGTCGTGGATCGCTTGGCTGGTTTCAGGTTCATAGGCGGGATCGGAGAGCAACCGGTCGCCCCGATGGACGATGGTGACGTCCGTGCCGAGGCGCGCAAAGAGTTGACCCAGCTCCAGGCCAATGTATCCCCCGCCGATCACCAGGAGCGAGCGGGGAAGCTCGGTGAGTTCCATCGGCTCCACACTCGTGAGGAGATCGCTGGTCAGATGCGGCACCGTGGCCAATCCCTCGATGGGGGGAAGGGCAGGACGGGAGCCGGTGGCGATGAGCACCTGCTCGCCGGTGAGCGTGTGCCCATTCACGGCGACGGTGTGGGGATCGAGAAAGTGGGCCGCTCCCGGGATGATCTCGATGCGTGCCGCCTCGTCGATGATGCTCGTGTACTTCTTCCGCCGGTAGCTGGCGATGACGTCGTCTTTCTGGCGGATGAGGGCGGCGAAATCCACCTGGGGCGCAACGGGTTGAATGCCCGGATAGCGGGGGTGGCGCATCGTATGGAGCACCTCGGCCGCGCCGATGAGGTTTTTGGAGGGCAGGCACCCCCGGTTGACGCAAGTGCCGCCCACGGTGCGGGCTTCGGTCATCACTACCGTTTTGCCGAGCTCGCTGGCCCGGATGGCGGCCGCGAAGGCGGTCGAACCCGAGCCGAGGACGACCAGATCATAGTGTTCAACAGGCGAGGTATCAGTCATGGAGGGTCCTTTCGCGAGGCGGGCTGCATGCGCCGCCTCCTTGGTCTATTCGTTGTTGGCCTGATGGTCCAGGGGCGCGTGGTTGCCACGCCCGTTCGGGACGAAGGCGAGCGCGAGCGCGCCGACGAAGGAGGCGGTCATGGTCACGAGCACCCACCCGTGGTCGGCCGTCGCCAACCCCCCGAGGGCGGTGCCGCCCAAGCCAACAGCCACAGCGGCAGGTGGCGCACACAGGCCAGGACGTCGGTCACGGCGAGCCCCGCGCGTTTCGTCCGTCGCCGTCTGGCCTCTTCGGACCCGGAGGCGATTTAGGACCCGTAGGCGAGCACCCTGGCCGATATCTGCCGCCCTGCCTCGTGGCCCTCCTCCACCGTCAGGATCTCGATGTCAGCTCGCCCGGCAGCCCACTGCTCGGCCTCGTCCCGGGAGGCAAAGAAGTGGACGTGGTGGCAGAAGGTCCCCCACAGCGCCTCGACGGACCTGGTGTCGACCTCCGCCGGGTCGATGACGACCACGGAGACGACGGTGCCAGCGGGGCTGACGTCCTCGAGCCGCTGCGAGCTCACCCGCACCCGGACTGGCGCGTTGGTCGCGGGGGACTCGGACTCGACGGTCGCGCTCTGTTCGAGCACGGTCGGCAGGAAGAGCGCGTCCAGAGCGCACCAGGTCGACAGCCGTCGCCCGTTGACGGAGAAGCGGTGCGGGGTCTCGTTCAGCGACAGCCCGAGCAGGCCGACGACGTTGCCGGCGGCATCGCGTTCGGTCACTGCCCTGAGCAGCTCGTGCTCGTCGTCTGGGGCGATCCCGAGGTCGGCGACGACCCGACCCACCTGTTCGCCCGAGAGCGGGTGGCCCTGTGCCAACATCCGTAACAACCGGACGACGAGCCGCGAGCGGTCGGGTCCATAGTCCAGCGGGCCGCCGGCCCTGCTCAATTGCCTCACCGCTTCGGCGGCCCGGGCGTTGCTCATGTCGCTCATCATGCTCCCTCCTTGCGAGCGCTGGTGGCCGTTTCGTGGCGTGCGCCTTCGGCGCTCGGTGGGCTCAGCGGCGGGCGTAGACGTCGTACAGGAACGGCGTCACGACGTAGGTCAGCACCAGGTAGGCCCCCACAAACGTGCCCAGCGCCAGCGCCAGGAAGGGGACGGGGCTACGCCGGACGCGGCACGCCCGTGCCCGTCGTCGCAGCGTCCACCAGAGGACGCCACCGGTGAGCGCCAGGCCCGCCAGGTGGAAGCCCGTCTGGTGGGCACCCAAGGAGACGAGGAACGTCGAGCCCCCGAAGCCCAGCGCCAGGGTCAGCGCCGGCGGCAGGCAGCACAAGCTTGCCAGGAGCCCCCCGATGAGGCCGGATCCCAGCCCGCCCGCGGCCGTGACCCCGTCCGCCTTCTCCAGGTGGCGCTCCGTCCAGGGCCAGACTCGTGCCATCGGTTAGGACCCCTTGGGCTCGACGGTGTCGCCGCCCGCCTCGATCGCCGCCCTGATTTGCGCGGGCGTCACTTGACTGGGGTCGTAGGTCACCGTCACGTCCTGCCCGTCGACGGCGACGGCCTGGATGCCCGGCGCCTTCGTGAGGCTGGCCCGAACGCGGGCCTCGCAGCCGGGGCAGGTGAGGGTCAGCACATGGAACGCCACCGTCGCCGCGCTCGCCTGGGGGGTCATCTCGTCGTGCATGACGCCCGAAAGCCCATGCGCCATGTAGAGGGTGACGGTCGTCTTGGCGCCGGCCGCCTGCAGCACGGCGATGCCCGAGAAGCCGGAGCCCTTGATCTCTTTGACCCCGACCGCGAGCCTATCGCCGGTGGGTTGGCCGCCCACGTCGCCGCAGGCGATCGTCCCGGCCAACGCCGCGCCGAGTTCCTTGACCTCGTGGACGTCGATCGCGTAGGGGCTTGCCAGCAGATCGGCCAGCTTGGCGTCGATCGTGATGACGCTGATCTCGACCGGAACGGTCGGGCCTTTGCCCTGCTCGGCCATATTCATCCCGATCTCGCTCAGGGTGTAGGCAGCAGCACCCTCGGGCTGGGCACACGTCCCCTTGTGGATGTGGGCCGGGTGGTGGGCCGTCATCTGATCGCCGCCCCCTGGGGTCGCCTCCTGGGCCAGGCCGCGGCCTCCCCCGATCGCCAGCCCGATCGCCACCGCGATCAGACCCAGGGGCCAGCGGCACGGCGCGAACACGTTCATCTACTTCCTCCTTTGGGTGGTCGAGGTGTCCTCACCGGTACGGGAATCAGGCGGCGGGGTTGTCGTGCAGCACCTTGGTGCCGTAGGTGCCATCCGCTGACCCCGGCGCGTGGGCGATCGTCGTCAGGAGCGTGGCTTGGGAGACCCGCGTCGGATCGTAGACGACGCGTACGGTGTACTTGGCCTCCGGCACCTTGACGAAACTGGCGCCCGTCACCCCAGGCATCTCCGCCAGCTTCTGCTGGATGGCCAACAGACAGGCGGCGCAATTGACCCCCGAGGTCACGGCGACATCGAGCTGGTGCGCTTGCGGGGCGGCCAGCGATGCGCTGTTGTCGGTGTGGCGCAGTTGGTCGGAGAGCCGCGACGAGGCGATCCCGATGACGCGGTCGTTGAGGAGGAGGTACTGGGACCCGAAGACCAGCAGGAGGAGCGTCAGCACGCCGGTGACGGGCAGCAGAATGCGGTTGCGGCGGTAGGCGGCAATCGAGCAGCAGGCTTTGGTCCGCCGCAGCGAGACGCCGATCCCCACCAGCGTCACGACGAGGCCAACGGCCAGAAACTCCCACTTGAAGCGGACCAACCCAATGGCGCCGGTGACGCCGCCGATGCCCACCAGGACGGCGACGAGCGGTCCCGCACAGCAGAGGGCCGCCAGCAGTCCGCCGCCCACACCCCAGAGGATGCCGCGGCCCGAGCCTTGGTTGGTGGGGGCTGAATCGCTCTCGCTGTGACGCATCGTGACATCCCTTTCGTGTCATCCCTACATCCGGGTGCAGCTGAGGATCGCGGCCGCGTTGTCGGCGATCACCCCCCGCGCCAGCGCGAGGATGTGCTGCACGCGCGGGTCGGACACCCGGTAGTAGACGAACTTGCCGTCGCGCCGGCTGTCGACGTAGCCGCACCAGCGCAGGCAGGCGAGGTGGTTGGAGACGCGGCTCTGGGGCTGCCCGAGGAGGGCGACCAACTCCGAGACGTTCTGCTCCCCCTCGTCCAAGAGCAGCTCCACGATCCGCAGCCGGGTGAGATCGGCGAGACCGTGGAAGAACTTAGTGGTGATCTCCTGCCGCTGCGCGGTGGCGGCGTCCTGGACCCATTCCAGGCTGTCGGGCGCGACAACATCGCTCATGCGAACCTCCTTGTTGTGGGTATCATATACGTTGTATTCTGATACGTCAATGTTTCTGGATCGTGACGCGGCAGGAGAACGGGGTCATGGCGCGACGTCTGGGGCTGGTCACCGAAGCGCTGACCGTGCTCGCCTCCACCACCCTGGCCGGCATCGCCTGCTGCGGCCCGGTCGTGCTCCAGTGGCTGGGCCTGCTCCTGTGGAGCCTTGGCGGGCGGATGCTGCTGGTGGAACTCACCCGCTTCGAGGTCCCGATCCTCCTGATCATCACCGCCACGGCGGCCGTGAGCCGCCAGCTGGCGATGGACCGGCCCACCCGCTGGGCGAACGCCCTCCTGGCGGGGGTGGCGCTGGCCTTCGCCGCGCTGCGGCTCACCTGGGACTGGCACCAGGGCCTCGTCATGGCGGTGGGTCCGATCCTGACGGTCTTCGCCTACCGGCAGACGGTGTTGCTGGCCGCCGGCGGCCTCGTCTTCGCCGCTCGCGGCTCCGTGCTCCTGGCCTCGCTCTGGCGGCTGCGGTCAGGGCATGGCCGTGCGTGCGTGGCTGCGAGCGCTCGGGCCACAGGGATGGAGATCAAGCGGTGACACTGTGAGTGTCCGAGAACGCAGCTTCTCCCTCAATGGAACGGAAGGCCGGGGGTGGCCGTCAAAGTTTTGGGCGGACCGTACGGACGGAGCTGGTCGGCGCTCGTGGTGCCGACCAGTTCCGCCCTCCGGCGCGGCCCGAGCCGGGCCTGATCGCCATCGCGCGGCGCGGCACCCAGCGCGCGGCCTGCCTACAGCCGCTGCGCCGTGCCCGACGAGCCATGCGGGCGGCTCACCGAACGGGCTGACGCCCTCCCCCAAAACTTTGACGCGCATCCGAAGGCCGGGATCCGGCCATGGGCGTCGGTCGGGTAGCCCAGATCAACGGTTGGTTTAAGCTGGCTCATAACATCGAGCCTCCTTTCACGGTTCCGTGGGGTGCTACCGATGTTCCCACGGCGAGCCTGGTGTGTCAGCAATCAGTGGCGCGGTGGTCGACGGGCCGCGGAACGGCGTTCGTCCCACCGGGACGCCTGCTGTCCGCGTCGGACGGCGGTTAGGCGGACGGGAGTGCTGGCCGTCGTGGCTGGACGAGCGCGAGGAACGCCTGCTCGGCGCGGGTGAGTGTCCGATCGCGGCGGCGGATCAGCCAGAACGAGCGCCCGCACTGCCACCCGATCAGTGGGAGATCATCCAACAGGCCAGCCAGTCGCTCGGCCTCGATCGCGTGGGTCGAGAGGAGGCCGATGCCCAGGCGGGCCTCGACCGCCCGCTTGACCGCCTCGTTGCTCCCCAGCTCGATCACATGTCCCGGCCTGCAGCCCGCCTCCCCCAGACACCGCAGGGCCAGGTCCCGCGTCGCCGAGCCCTGCTCGCGCAGCACGAGTTGGCGGCCGCTCAGAGCCATTGGAGCAAGCGGCGCCTCCCGCAGCAGTGGGTCGCCGGGGGCGACGAAGGCGACGATCCGGTCGGAGAAGACGGGCTCGGCCACGAGCTCGGGATCGCCAGGCTTCCGGCCGACGAAGGCGACGTCGAGCGCCCGCTCGACGACCAGGCGCGTCATCTCGTCGGTGTTCCCGATCCGGACCTCGAGCGCAACACCCGGGTGGGCGGCGTGAAAGCGGCCGAGGTGGGCCGGCAGGAGTTGTTCTCCCACGGTGCTGCTGGCGCCGATGACTAACCGTCCGCTCGCGAGCCCCTCGAGGTCCGCCACCACGCGCCCCAGCTCGTCGACGAGCGCCAGCACCCTTCTGGCGTAGTCGGCGACAAGCCGCCCCGCCTCCGTGGGCACGACCCGACGCCCCGCCCGCGCCAAGAGCGGAGTCCCGTAGTAGCGCTCCAGCGCGTCGACCTGGGCAGAGATGGCTGGCTGGCTGATCGCCACCGCCGCGGCGGCCGCCGTCACCGTCCCGTGCTCGACGACGGCGGCAATGAGAGCCAGGGCGTGGAGGGTTGGGCGCTCAATCATCGGTTTTCCTGATTGGTCCGATCAGAAGTTGCTATTGGACATGATAGCTGGTCGACCGTAGGCTTGATCGCGAAGCATTGAGTCGCGGCTGGCATCGGCTTGGCGGCTCACCCATTCAATACGGAGGAACACCATGACGACCCAGTTACTGCTCGACGTCGGGCGGCTCCGCTCAGCGATCCAGGAGGAGTACGCCGAGGTCGCCGCCTGCCCGCTCAAGGGGTTCCACTTCCACACCGGCCGCTTCCTGGCCGCGAAGCTGGGCTATCCGGCGGGGCGCATCGGGGCGCTCCCCGACCCCGTCGTGGAGAGCTTCGCGGGGGTGGGTAACCCGTTTACTTGGGGCGACCCCGCGCCGGGCGAGACAGTGCTGGACCTGGGCGCCGGTGCCGGATTCGACGCGCTGCAAGCGGCAGCGATGGTTGGCCCGACGGGTCGCGTGATCGGCGTCGACATGACGCCGGCGATGGTGGAGAAGGCCCGGCACAACGCGACGATGCTGGGGCTGAGCAACGCCGAGTTTCGCGAAGGATACCTGGAGGCGCTGCCCGTCGCGGACGGGAGCGTCGACGTGGTCATCTCCAACGGCGTGGTCAACCTGTGCCCGGACAAGGCGACGGCGCTGGCCGAGGCGTTCCGGGTGCTCAAGCCCGGCGGTCGACTGCAAATCTCCGACATCGTCGTCGCCAGCGCGGTGCCGGAGGACGCGAAAGCGGACATCGCGCTCTGGACCGGCTGAATTGCCGGCGCTCTCCTGGAAGGAGAGTTTCGCGCGTTGATCGAGACCGCCGGATTCGCCGACGTGGTGTTGTCGGCCCACCGCTACGACACGTTCTCCGATGCCCCCTCCGCCTCCAGCGCCGCCGAGTTCGGGACACAGGGCGTGGACATCTGGGCGCTCAAGCCGCGCTAGGCGACTCCGCTGGAGGCAACCGATGAGCGACCGGTCGCATCCCGGACGTCGGACACCCAGCCTGGCAGAGCGGTATTCGTCCGCGGCAGTCGAGCATGCGCGCCTCAGGAGTCCGGTGATCGGCCCGATGGGGCAGCGGCTGATCCGCGCCCTGCCCTTTGCCGGTGTCGGCCGCGTCCTCGACGTTGGGACCGGTGGCGGCGCGCTCGTCCCCAACAGCGTCTTCGCCGCGGGCCGGTATCGGGGACACCGCCGGCGGGCGCGGCCGCCGCCCCCCTGGCCGCTTGACCGGCTGTCGGAGACACCACTTGGGAGGCAGTGAGATGGCAAAGCTCATCTACGTGGCAACGCACGGGCCGGACGATCCGACCAAGGCATGCATGCCGATCCACCTCGCCGTCAACGGCGCGGCGGAGGCGGGTATCGAGGCGGAGATCAACCTGGCCGGCGACGCTGCTGTGCTCATTCAGGACCAGTACGTCGACACGCTGATGCCGCTGGGGTTCCCGCCGCTGAGGGACCTGATGGTCAAAGTGCGGGAGAAGGGCGTTCGGGTCTACATATGAGGCGGCTGCGCGCAGGCCCGTGGGGTCAGCCAAGCCGATCTTGAGGGCAAGAACGCCGCCTTCACCACGCCGGTCGATTTCGCCCGCCGCTGCGCTGAGGCAGCGAACGTGCTCGTCTTCTAGCTTTTCGAGGCGCGGGCGTGCAGGCAGGAGGATGTGCGATGGCGACGCAAACGAGGCCGATGTGGCACCTGAGGGGGACGGTGGTGGTCGCCTGCAACTGTGAGTACGGCTGCCCCTGCAACTTCAACGCCCTTCCCAGCCACGGCGACTGCGAGGGCGGCTGGACCTGGCACGTCGCTGAGGGTCTCCACGAAGACGTGCGGCTCGACGGCCTCACCTTCTCGATGGCGGCCGACTGGCCCGGCGCCATCCACGAGGGCAACGGCGAGGCGCTGCTTCTGATCGACGAGCGGGCCGACGCGCGTCAGCGCGACACCATCGGGCGTTTCCTGGCCGGCCGGATCGGCGGCCCCTGGGCGATCCTCGTCAACACGATCGTCCGGTTCCACGGCCCGCGGTTCGTGCCCTACGAGGTCTCGTTCGACGAGTATCGCTCGCGCGTGCGCGCCGGAGAGGTCCTGGAGATGGCCACCGAGCCGATCCGTAACCGGGTGACCGGGGCCGAGGTCCACCCGCGCGCCGTCCTGCCCGAGGGGTTCATCTTCAAGGACGGGGCGATGCTCAGTTCGGCGGCGTTCAAGGTGAGCGACGGCGTCGTCTACGACCACCCCGGCAAGTACGCCGCGGTGGCACCGTTCGCGTACGAGGGATCGTAGCCGACCCGACGACGGAGGAGCCCCACGACGTGGCGCTTGAGCGGCCGGCGGCCATGACCGTCGACGTCCGCACCGATGCATGGCGGCGGTCGCGGCTAGAGCGCGGGCAGTTGAGACTGCTCGCGTTGCTCGCCCTGCTCACCGTCGGGGCTTGGGGGTTCTCGATCCACCAGGCGCGAACGATGGACATGCCGATGGGCGGCGTCGGCCGGAGCGGGGCCGACGCCGATCCGAGAAACTGGCCGCCGCTTCCGGAGGCATGGTTGGTATGGACGGCATCGCCTGGGCCGTAATGATGGCGGCGATGATGTTTCCGGCCGCCGCCCCGATGCTGCTGCTCTTCAGCCGGGTCTCGACCCGGCGGCGGGCGACCGGCGACAGCCTTGTGCCGACTGACGTCGGTGGTGAAGAGTGAAACGATGGCCGTTGAGATGGCAGGGATTGACGCCGACGAGTTACGGAGGATGCTGGAGACGGGGCAGCCGGTGACAGTGCTCGACGTGCGTGCGGCAATAGACCGGGCGGAGTGGGCCATCCCTGGAAGTCGCCACGTCGACGCCTACGAGGCGCTGAAGGCCGGCGATCCCGCGGCGCTGGTCGGACTGGAGCTCCCGCACGGCGTGCCCGTCGTCACGGTCTGCGGGGCCGGCAGGGTGAGCCTGGTCGCCGCGCAGCAGTTGCGCGCCCGGGGCATCGACGCACGCTCCCTCCTCGGTGGGATGAAAGCCTGGAGCCTCGCCTGGAACAGCGCCGAGCTCCCCCTCCCAACGGCGACGGCGCGGGTTGTGCAGGTGCGTCGCACCGGCAAGGGGTGCCTCTCCTACCTGATCGGCGACGCGGGCGAGGCCGTTGTCATCGACGCGGCGCTCGATCCCGGCGTTTATCAGGCACTGGCGGCACGCCACGGCTGGGCGATCACCCGCGTCCTGGACACCCACGTCCACGCCGACCACCTGAGCCGGACGCGCCAACTCGCCGAAGGCACCGGGGCGATTCTGCACCTGCCCGCGCAGGATCGCCTCGGCTACCCGTTCGCCCCGCTGCGCGATGGGGACGCCGTTCCGTTTGGCCACGCGCGCCTCATCGCCCTGAGCACGCCGGGGCACACCCCGGAGAGCACCTGCTACCTCCTGGACGATGCCGCCCTCTTCTCCGGCGACACCCTCTTCCTGACTGGGGTCGGCCGGCCCGACCTGGACGCGAGCCCAGCACGAGCCCGGGAGCGGGCCCACCTGCTCTTCGGCTCGCTCCGGCGGCTCCTGACGCTGCCCTCCGCCACGCTCGTCCTGCCGGGCCACACCAATACCCCGGTGCCCTTCGATGGCGAGGCGATCGCAGCGACGCTCGCCTCGGCGCGGGAGCGCGTCCCGCTGCTGGCCGCGCCCGAAGAAGCGTTCGTCGAGGCGATCCTCTCCCGCATCCCGCCGACCCCGCCCAACCACGGCACCATCGTGGCGCTCAACGAAGCTGGCGAGTTCCCCGCGGGGGACCCGACGGACCTGGAGGCGGGGGCCAACCGCTGTGCGGTCGCCTAACGTGGACTCGTCCCCGCTGAGTCCGCCGATCCGCCTCGGGCTCCGGGAGAACTGGGACCAGTTCGCGCTGCTGGTGGTGGTCAACGCCTTCGTCGGAGGCATGGTCGGGCTGGAGCGCAGCGTCGTCCCGCTCCTGGCCAAGGCCGAGTTCGGGCAGGCCTCCCGCACTGTCGCCCTCTCCTTCATCGTCTCCTTCGGCATCGTTAAGGCGCTCTCGAACCTCTTCGCCGGGCGCTTCTCCGATCGGCTCGGGCGCAAGCGCATCCTGGTGACGGGTTGGCTGATCGGCCTGCCGGTACCGATCGTGATCATGCTCGCGCCGAGTTGGGGCTGGGTCGTCTTCGCCAACGTCTTGCTCGGGGTCAACCAGGGGTTATGCTGGTCGACGACCGTCATCATGAAGATCGACCTGGTCGGGCCGGCACGCCGCGGCTTGGCGATGGGATTCAACGAGGCGGCCGGCTACCTGGCAGTGGCGGGGGCGGCCCTCGCCTCCGGCTACCTCGCCTCGTCCTACGGACTGCGGCCGGAGCCGTTTTACCTCGGCGTCGCCTTCGCGCTGGCGGGGCTGCTCCTGTCGGTATTCTTCGTGCGTGACTCCCACGGCCACGCCCGGCACGAGGCGGCCCTGCGCGACGGCGCGGCGACGAAGCCGGCCGGACCCTCGTTCGGCGAGGTCTTCCGGCTGACGAGCTGGACGGACCGGCGGCTCTTCGCGGTCAGCCAGGCCGGCCTGGTCAACAACCTCAACGACGGCCTGGCCTGGGGCCTCTTCCCGCTCTTCTTCGCGGCGGGCGGGCTCGGCCTCCACCGGATCGCGATCCTCGCGGCGATCTATCCCGGCGTCTGGGGGGTCACCCAGTTGGGCACCGGCGCCCTCTCCGATCGGCTCGGTCGCAAGGGGCTGATCGTGACCGGCATGTGGGTGCAGGCCATGGGCATCTTGCTGATCCTCGCCACCCACGAGTTCCGGCCGTGGGCGCTCGGGGCTATCCTGCTCGGGCTCGGCACGGCGATGGTTTACCCGACGCTGCTGGCGGCGATCGGCGACGTCGCCCACCCGGCGTGGCGGGCCTCCTCCGTCGGGGTCTACCGGCTCTGGCGGGACAGCGGCTACGCGATCGGGGCACTTCTGGCCGGAGCCGTCGCCGACCTGTTAGGGCTGCGTTGGGCGATCGGGGTGGTCGGCCTGCTGACGCTCGCCTCCGGTGTCGTGGTGGCGGTCGTGATGACCGAGACCCTCGCGGCCCGACGAGCGACCGAGGAAGCGGTGATGCGATCCGCGACGGGTTCGGGCTGAGGAGGATCGGCCTGATGCCGCAAGGGGGCCCGACCGCACGGCCTGCCAGTGAGCAATAGAGCTGCGCCGCCAGGCAACCGGCGGCGCAGCGCGCGAGGGTGTTGGCCCGGCAATACCGAGTCGCGAATCGCATCGAGACGTTGGCGGTCGCGGCCGCGCGTGGCGTCGCGACGAAGATATGGCTCGAGCGCGTCGTGGCTCGGCTATGGGGTCGGGGTCCCGGCGGTCGGCGTCGCCGCCGCCGAGCTGGCAGCCGGTCCGCCGGGGGCGGGCAGTGCCCCGATCTGAATCAGGACGCCCAGCAGGTCCTCGACGTGCCAGCCCTCGACGATCTTGCCGTCCTTGATCCGCCAGATCTCGATCGCCTCGAGCGTCACCGGCTTGCCCGTCGCCGGGACGCCGAAGAACTCGCCCGCATGGGTGCCCTCCAGGTGGACACGGTCGGTCACCTTGTCCCCCTCAGCCACGAGGTCGTCGATGATGACGTTCCCGGGGAAGGCGGCGCGGAACCCCATCAGGGTCTGCTTAACCCCGGCCAGCCCCGGCGCCTGGCCGGGGGCGGGGTTGTGGTCGACGACGTCGGCGGCGGCGACCTTGTCGAGGGCGTTCCAATCCCCCGCGTTATAGGCGGCGTACATCTGGCGCACGAGGTCCTTGTTGGCCTCGGCGCTCCCCTGGGCTCGTGTCCCGGGCGACCCGGTAGCGAAGAACAGCCCGGAGACGACCACGGCCAGCGCGACGAGTAGGACCACGAGGCGGCGCATCGGGTTCTCCTTTCGATATGGACGAAACGACGACCGGTCGGGCGATCGACTGATCGGGCCAACCCCGGCGGCGGCTGAGCGTGTTGCGGACCGGCCAGGCCTGGTCCTGGAGCTGTGGCACCCGGTGCTTCCGGATCACCGCTCCCAGCCGCTCATCACGTCCATGTACGCAGGGCGCTGGTTCCTGGATCATCGGCGCTTGCCAGAGGTTCCACCCGTGACCACGATCGTGAGATCGCCGTGGAACTCCCCGGTGACAGCGGCGGCGAGACCCTGCGCAGATAGTACACTCCCGTTCTCCGGCGGATCGGGTCGGTTATCCGTCGTTCGTTGCTCGTGAAGACTGGTGCATACGCATGCGGAAACCCGTCACGAACCACGTCGCAGACGGTGGTCAGGCCGTGATGGAAGGCATCATGGGGCGCGGCCGGCGCGAGATAGCCGTCGGCGTGCGCGCCCTTGTCTTCTCCGCCACCGTCGGTGGTCGGGGGCAGGAGAACGATGAAACGTCGGATGGGAAGAGCGCGGCGGGATGACGACGCAGACGGGCGTGCCTGACGCGCAGAATGCCAAGGCGTGGGGCGGGCGCTTCGCGACCTCGCCGGACGAACGCCTTGAGGCGTTCACCGCCTCGATCGGGTTCGACGTCCGCCTGGTGCGTGAGGACATTCGCGGCTCGATCGCGCACGTCCGCATGCTGGGCCGGCAGGGCATCGTCGATCGCGCCGAGGCGGCGGCGATCGAGGATGGGCTCTGGCTGGTTTGGGACGAGGTCGAGGACGGGAGCTTCACCGTCTCGCTCACGGACGAGGATATCCATACGGCCGTCGAACGCCGGCTCCGCGAGGTGATCGGCCCGGTCACCGGCAAGCTGCACACGGCGCGCAGCCGCAACGACCAGGTTGTGACCGACCTCAGACTCTGGACGAAGGGGGCCATCCTCGCACTCACCGCCGGGGTGCTCGACGTCGCGGAGGCGCTGCTCGACGTTGCCGCCGCGCACATGGACGCGGTGATGCCGGGTTACACGCACACCCAGCGGGCGCAGCCGGTCCTCGTCGCCCACCACCTGCTCGCCTACGTCGCGATGCTCGAGCGAGACGCGGACCGGCTGCGCGACGCCTACCGGCGCACGGACCGCCTCCCGCTCGGGTCCGGCGCGCTGGCGGGGGTCACCTTCCCGATCGACCGTGTCTCGGTCGCGGCCGATCTCGGGTTCGCGACGATCGCGGCCAACAGTCTGGACGCTGTCTCCGATCGCGACTTCGTCCTCGACGTGCTCCACGCCTGCGCGCTGATCGCGCTGCACTTCTCCCGCCTGGGCGAGGAGCTCGTCCTCTGGTCGACGGGCGAGTTCCGGTTCGTGGAGCTGTCCGACGCCTTCACGACGGGCAGCTCGATCATGCCCCAGAAAAAGAACCCGGACGTGGCCGAGCTGACGCGCGGCAAGACGGGCCGCGTCTTCGGCCATCTGATCGGTACCCTGACCGTCGTCAAGGGGCTTCCGCTCGCCTACAACAGCGACCTGCAGGAGGACAAGGAAGCGCTGTTCGATGCCGTCGAGACGGTGCTCGCCGTGCTCGGGGTGATGCCGCCGGTCTTGCGCACGATGACCTTCAACCGCGAGCGGTTGGCCGAGGTGGCGATCGCCGATTTCTCGCTGGCGACCGACGCCGCCGATCTCCTGGCGCGAAACGGCGTGCCGTTCCGCGAGGCGCACGAGGTGGTCGGCCGCCTCGTCCGTCGCTGCATCGCCGCCGGCATCACCTTTGCCGACCTGACGGAGGAGGATTGGGCGGCCGTCCATTCGGTCTTCGGCCGGCAACGGCCGCCCTTGACGGCGTGGGAAAGCGTGAGCGCGCGGGATATTCCCGGTGGCACCGCGCCCGGGCGCGTCGCGGCGGCGCATGCGGCCGCCGGCAGCGGAGTCGAGGACGCGCGGGCGTGGCAGCGAGCGGAGGAAGCGAAGCGAGTGGCGGTGATGAGCCGCCGGGTGGACGTGGTGAGCGGATGAGCGCGGGCGCGGGCGCGGCGAGCGGCATCAGCGCGCCGCCCGGGCCGCGCATCGGCTTTGCCGAAACCGAGGCGGAGCTGGCCGCGGTCGTCGCGCTGCGCCGCCATGTCTTCCGCGATGAGCAAGGGATCGTCGACGCCGACGTCACCGACGCGGACGACGGACGCAGTCTGCAGGCGGTGGCCTACCATGACGACGAGGTCGTCGGCGTGGGGCGGCTGACCCCGCCGCCGCCGGATCGCATCGACGCCCAGATCGCCTGGGTGGCCACCCGCCCAGATCGGCGCGGACGCGGCGTGGGCAGCGCCGTCGTGCGCGCGCTCCTGAAGGCGGCGGACGACGCGGAGATTCCTGTCGTCGTGCTCAATGCGCAGACCCACGCGCTGGCATTCTACCGGCGTCTGGGCTTCGTCCCCTTCGGGCGGCGATTCATGGTGCGCGGTATCGAGCACCAACTCATGACGCGGCGGCGCTCGACCTAGTACTACAGTGGTAGTTATCGATGACCGTCGACCTT
>JRHI01000281.1_pt1 | contig 57713 bp, 61 predicted proteins | sample 215371 | NCBI WGS metagenome assembly JRHI01 (sample SAMN02929681, study PRJNA255918) | sediment metagenome | biome: cave system; feature: Ice Cave; material: Sediment; isolation source: sediment from deep within a dark volcanic ice cave with no known source of... ...
CAGCCACCGTCCACCGTCGTTTGCCAGCGCGCTTTCGGTGGCGCTGCAGCTGGACCGCCGACTTCTCCGGCCAGGAACACCTCCCAGGGCATGATGCGAGTCTGGTCACTACCCCCGGCCCTCCCTTGCCCACGTCGGTGACCGTGAACTCCGGCCAATGCGTCGAGGGCTGGGTCGCTTTCACCGGGTTCGCGGACGGTATCGCCCATGACGTTCTGCTCAACGGCACGAATTTCCGGTGGATGGTGCAGTAGGTTGGCGCACCTCGGTAGCAACATCCGCCAAGGGCACCAGGGAGATCCCATCAACTGAAAACGTCGGCTGAGGCTGCCTCTGATGCTGAGGCGCGGACGGTCAGCTCACTCACCGCGATCAACGCCCCGTCTCTAGTCGTCGACCGGCTCCATGTGGTTCCTGCCGGCGACGATCTTCCCTCCGGCCAGCGTCCAGATGATCACGCCGCGCACGTTCCAGTCGGCATCGCCCCGCTTGCCCGCCCAGTGCCACTCACTCCAGACCTCGTCACCCTTGGCCGCGGTGGCCACGGTGCTGCGGAGCCCGGCCACGTTTTCGAAGTTGGCCTTCCACGCGACGGCCAGACGCTCGTGATTCACAATCGGCCGCTGCGGGTGACAGGGGAATCGTATCTCCAGCTCCTCTCCGAAGCAGGCCATCATTGCTTCGATATCGCGCCGGTTCACCGCATCGTTGACTCTTTGAACGATCGTCTCGCCCTCACTCATGCCAATCCTCCTCACCCGCTCCCGTGGGCTCCCGGTGCTGATATTCCAACGGCCACAGCCCAAGCCGAACCAGGAGGGCGATTCCACGCCCCCAAAGTGGCCGCAAAGGCCATAGTTTCACGCTCTACCATGGCTTCAATAGTCCGGGGGCGCGAGCGCACCAGGGTGACCCAGACCGCTCCCCTGGGACGGCGACGGCAACGGTCAGGGGGTCAGCACCACTTTAATCGCCTCGCGGGCGGCGAACAGTTCGTAGCCGCGCAGAGCCTCGTCGAGCGGCATCCGGTGAGAGACGATCGACGCGGGATCGGCCGCACCGGAGGCGATCAGCGCGAGCGCCTTGTCCCACCGTCCCACGATGTTGGCGGTGCCGCAGAACTTGAGGTCGATGGCCTTGACGAAGGTGAGGTTGAGGGGGAAATCTATCTCGGGCTCCGAGTAGATGCCGATCACGCTGATCCTGCCCCCCGCTCGCACGATGTCGATCGATCCGGTCAGCGCCGGGATGGCCCCGACACACTCGAGCAGCACATCCGCGCCGCGCCCGCCGGTGAGGTCCTGGATGTGGCTGGGGACGTGCACCGCCGCCGCGTCGACCGGCACCGCGCCGAAGCCTGGGCCATCTCCAGCCGCTGCGCGACCGAGTCGACCGCGCAGATGACTGATGGTTTGAACGTCCGCGCCGCCTGCACCGCCATCAGTCCCACCGGCCCACAACCCTGCACGACGACGACGTCGCCCTCCTCGATGCGCGCCTCGACCGCGCAGTCGTACCCGGTGGTGAAGACGTCGCCCGCCTTCACCGAGCGCACCGCCGAGCCGGCCTCCTCGACCACGCCGACGAACTCGTGACCGAGGCTGCCGCCCTCCGTCATCCCGGGGATGCGGCCGTGCAGAACGTGGAGGTCGCTGCCGCAGATGGCGGTGGTCGTCACCCGGAGCAGGACGTCGGTTGGCTCCTCGATGACCGGGCGCGGCACCTCGGCCATCTCGACACGTCCGATGTCCACGTACGTCAGTGCGCGCATCGACCACTCCCTCCTGACGGGAACCTCACAAGATGTCAGCTCTCGCTCTCTGCAGCGCGGCGCTGGGTGACCCGGTCGCGCAGTGACTGGTCGATCTCGCCCTTCTGTCCGGCTTCGCGGCGCAGCCAGAACGGCAGGCCCTCGGCGTCGTGCTCGGCGGCGCGGCGGCGGATCTCGAGGAGGCTCCGGAGCGCCTCCTCCACCGTGGTCTGCAATGGCGCCTCGCCGCCCCCCAACTGTTCGACGATGTCGGCCGGGATGACCACCGCATTGGCCGGTGGTGGCGGCGGGGCGGACTTGAAGATGCGGCCCAGCCAGGACATGGCGGCGAGTGTAGCGTTCGCACGGAGCTGTCTCGCCGCGACGGTCGCCGGATGTCCCCCTCTTGGCGCTAGGCTGCACAGCATGGCGACGAAGAGCGCACCTCGCACCACGCCACAGATGGAATGGACCGGCATCCCGGAGGCCGATGCGCTGGTCGCGCAGGATCCGCTGGCCATGCTCATAGGGTTCTGCCTCGATCAGCAGATCCCTGTCGAAAAGGCCTTCCTCGGACCGCTCGACATCAAGCGGCGCCTGGGTACGCTGGATGCGCGTGAGCTCGCCACCATCGACCCAGCTCGTTTCGAAGCTGCATTTCGCGAGCGTCCGGCCATCCACCGGTTCCCGGCGAGCATGGCGTCACGGGTGCAGGCGCTCTGCGCCGTCATCGCCAACGACTACGGCAACGACGTCACCGCCGTCTGGTCGAGCGCGCGCGACGCCGCCGAGCTGCTGCGCCGCCTCCGTGCGCTGCCCGGTTTCGGTGACATGAAGGCGCGCATCGTGCTCGGCGTGGTCGGCAAGCACCTCAACGTCAAGCCTCAGGGTTGGGGCTCACTCGCTCCCGATTACCCCACCCTCGCGGACGTGCACACGGTCGCCGAACGCGAGCAGTACCAAGCCGGCAAGCGCGCGTGGAAGGCGGCGATGCGGGCTGCGTCGGGCGACGCTGCCCCGGCGGGTGGCAGGCGGCGTGGCTGACCTCACCGTCCACGAGTCCGGTGGCGTTCGCATCGTGAGAGTTGGGCCGATGGGCCCGTACGGCAACAACGCATACATCGTCCGCGATGTGCCGGCAGGAGCCTCCCTGCTCGTCGACATGCCCTTGGAGGAGGGTCCGCTGCTCGACGCGATCGCCGCCGAGGGTGGCGTTCAGCGGGTCATCGCCACCCACTGGCACCCCGACCACTGGGCGACATACGACGCCGTCCGCGCCGCTACCGGCGCGCCAGTGCACGTCGGGGCCCTGGAGGTGAACATCCCGGAGGAGCGCATCGACGGCCGCCTCGACGACTGTGCCGAGGTTCGCGTCGGGTCAGTGCGAGTCGACGTGCTCCTGACACCGGGACATACAACCGGGAGCATCTCTTTGCGAGTTGGGGATGCGGTCATCTCAGGCGACACGCTCTTTTGCGGCGGCCCGGGCAAGACATTTGCCGCCGGCGACCTGGAGACGATCGTCGCCAGCATACAGGCACGTCTACTCCCCCTGCCGCCCGAGACCGTTGTGTTCCCGGGACACGGAGTTGACACCACCATCGAGGCCAGCCGGCACGGGGTCGCCGCCTACCTTCGGGCGCCCAAACCGGCGGGTTTCTTCGGCGATGTGGAGTGGCCGGCCGGCTGAGCTGAGCTTGGCTACCTGCGGTACCGGCGGCCGCCTCCCCGTGACATCAGGAACCCGACCAACACCAGGACCACCGCCACCACGGCGACCCACCAGAGCACATGCAGGGCGAACCCAAATGCGCCGAGAAGCAGTGCCAGCAGCACGAGAAGCAACAACCACCCCATATCGCGATCCTCCCGTCGGGTGCTCAGGGGCCGCGACCGGGTCAGCGGCCGAGAAGGCTGAAGAAGGTCACCGCGAACAGCGTCAGCGAGAAACCGGTGATGAGCGCGATGCCGAGCCAGTCGCGGACGTGCACAACGAGCCGGCGGCGTCGGGCGACGAGTCGCCGGCCGCGCAGGGTCGCCAAACGCTGCGCCGGCGCGACAGCGCCCGCTGCGAGCCTTCCGTGGAGTTGTCGACTGCCTGTGTACACCGTGTGCCTCCCGCTTGGCCGCAGACCTCCCGGGGAGGCCACTGGGGTAACCCCACAGCGACGCTATCATATTATGCCTAACCGAACGCTATATGTCTCGGGGTGGTTACGGTCCGACCCCAAGTGATCTCGAGATCGTCAAGTACCACTTGACACTTGACGTATCAGGTCCCACCATGGCGGCCGTGTCCTCGATCGTCCACCGGATGCGCGACCTGGTGCGCCTCACCGGGGTGAGCGCCCCGACGATCCACTTCTACGCCCAACAGGGCCTGCTGCCCAAGCCGCGCAAGACGGCCGGCAACCAGGCCCTGTACGCGGAGTCGACAACCGCGCGTATCCGCTGGATCCGCGCTCTGCAGACCGAGCTGAACCTCTCGCTGCGCAGCATCGCGCGCGTGCTGCAGATGCGCGGTCAGCTCCCCGTGGAGGAAATCCGGGCGCTCCAGGCGCTCGGTGCGCTGCTCGATGAACCGGACCCGACGGCCGGTGCGGCTGAGCTTGCCGCCGTTCGCGAGCGGCTGGGACCCGACGACGTGGCAAGCTTGAAGCGGCTCGACCTGGTCGGGTCGATGCGGGCGATCAGCAGTAGCGATCTGCGCCTGCTCGACCTCGTGGCCGCCCTGCGCGCCGCCGGGTTCACTGAGGAGTCGGGCTTTTCCATCGAGAGCCTGGCGCTGTACCGCGACGCCGTCGAGCGGCTGGTCGCGGACGAGCTGGCGCGCATCATCGAGCCCGTCCTGCACCGCCACGATGCCCACACCCTGCGCGACCTGGTGCATCGCGGCCTGCCCCTCACCGACCGTCTCCTCTCGCTGCTGCACCAGCGCGCCGTCCGCGGCGAGATGCAGCGCTGGCTCGACCTCACACCAGAAGCCGCCGCCGCCGGCGTCACCGCCTAGGAGCACGCCGTGAGCACTCGCGGGTACACGCTGCCAGTGGAACTGACGCGCTGGAACCTCGAGGGCGGCGCGCACACCGTCTTCACCTGGGAGTACGACGAGGGGCGCGATCGCCTTCTCAACCTGTACGAAAAGGGACAAGACCAGGCAGTGGAACAGCCGCGACCGCATCGACTGGTCTATCGACGTCGCCGCGACAATCCGCTCGAGGCACCGGAGTACTACGTGCCCATCTACGGCAGTGACACCTGGGAGCGCCTGGGTGAACGCGATCGCCCCCAAGTCGTGTATCACCTCGCGTCCTGGCAGTTCTCGCAGTTCCTCCACGGCGAGCAGGGCGCGCTGATCTGCGCGTCGAAGATCGTCCAGACGGTTCCTGACATCGACAGCAAGCTCTATGCGGCCACCCAGGTGATGGACGAGGCTCGCCACGTCGAGACGTATTCCCGATACCTGCACGAGAAGCTGGGCATGGCGTACCCGATCAACCCGCACCTCAGGTCGCTCCTCGACAACGTGGTCACCGACTCGCGGTGGGACATGACCTACCTGGGCATGCAGGTGCTCATCGAGGGACTCGCCTTGGCCGCGTTCGGGCTGATCCGTGACGTCGCCGAGAATCAGCTCGCGCGCGCCGTGACTGCGTACGTGATGGAGGATGAAGCGCGCCACGTGGCATTCGGCCGCCTGGCGCTGCGCGACTTCTACCCGCAACTGTCCGAGCGCGAACGCGACGAGCGTGAGGAGTTCTGCGTGGAGGCCTGCTACCTGATGCGCGACCGCTTCCTCGCCCACGAGGTGTGGGAGAACCTGGGACTGCCGGTCGACGAGTGCCTCCGCTTCGTCAACCAGTCGGAGTCCCAGGTGCAGTTCCGAAGCCTTCTGTTCACCAGGATTGCGCCGACTCTCAAGGACATCGGTCTCTTCGGACCCCGGGTGCGGTCCGCGTTCGCCGACATGGGGGTCCTCGGCTACAGCGACGTGGACCTTGACGCACTGATCAGCGACGACGAGCGCACTGCAGCAGAGATCGACGCCGGTCGACGCGCCCAGGTGGAGGAGACCATCGCCGCCGGCATCGGCTGACTCCACTAGGACCCGGTGGTCACACTCCCGTCGCCCCTGGCGCGTCGCGGTTCGGTCAGCGAGTGCGCGCCATTGCCGCGACGACGCTCTGGGGGACAGGCAGGTCAGCAGCGTCGTCGGGGACGAGAGTCGGCGGCCCGAGCCGTGTGGCGATGGGCACGACGCCCGACCAAACCTCCACGTCGCGATCGGCCGGGGTTTCGACCGATCCGCCGCTCCGGACCTTGGCGGTGGCGCGGTCGATCGGCAGCCAGACGATCTCGGTTGCACGCAGCTCGTTGGCGGTCGGCGGACGCACCTCCGACCAGCGCCCGGGCAGCACGTGCTCGACGATTGCCCGCAGCGCGCTGGTCTTCTCGTCGTCGTCCTGGATCGCCGTGGCGGTGCCGAGCACCATCGCGGAGCGGTAGTTGAGGGAGTGATTGAAGGCGGAACGCGCGGCGACGATGCCCTGGATTGCCGTGACCGTGACGCAGACCGGGACACCGGTGGTGAGCACCCCGAGCATCCGGCTGAGTGTCGAACCGTGGATGAGCAATCGGTCGCCATCCCGCGCGTGCACGGTCGGCACGGCATACGGCCAGCCATCAACGCTGAATGCGACGTGACAGGTGAGTTGCGAGTCGAGGATTTCGTTGATGACCTCGATCTCTGTCACCCCACGCTCGGGGTGACGGCCGTACCTGAGATTCGGATCGGGGGCCATGCCACCTCCTGGGGTGCGCTGCGTGAGTGCGGGCGGTGCCGCGTTCCGTCATCATTTCAGGCGCCGCGGCGACGGCGCACAAAGCACCCTGCTGATCGATGGTTGCCGCGGCGGACCGGCATCTAGGATTGGCGGCACGCCCGCATCGTCTAGCGGTTAGGACTCCACCCTTTCAAGGTGGTGACCGGGGTTCGACTCCCCGTGCGGGTAGACAGCCGTCGAGGCGTCCTTCTCTATACTCGGCGGCGTCGCCATCGGCTTGCGGGGAGCCCCATGTCCGTCCGAGAGATTGTCAGCAAGGTGGTCGGCTTCGGCCTCACGGCCGTAGCCCTGATCGCCGGCGGCATCCTGGTGCTGGTGGGGCCGCACGCCTACAACGACTACCTGAACGTGGCGCTCGGCGTCATCCTCATCCTCTTCGGCCTCAGCGCCGGTGGTTTCGGGACCATGGTCATCGCCGGCGTGCTCCTCGACGAGCGTGCCCGGCAGCGCGAGGAGAGGCTCCACGTCACACCGCGTGGTGGGCCTCCGGCACCGCCTCCTCCGTGGGGCATGGGGGATATCGGCAGGCCAGGCGGAGGTGGCGTGGCGCACGTCGGCGATTCCCCGCGCGCTGGCGGGAGGGTGAGCGTGGTGAGCGTGGTCACACGCAACTGGGACGGCCCTGTGCTGCTCGTCGCGCTTATCGCCTGGACGGTCGTGGCACTGCTGATCGCCGCCCCGAGGTGACCGAAGGCCGCACCCCGATGCGGACCCGGTTCGGACCGTCACCCACCGGCCCCCTGCACTTCGGCTCCGTCCGGACCGCGTTGTTCGCCTGGCTGGCCGCGCGCTCGACCGGCGGGGCGTTCGTCCTCCGCATAGAGGACACCGACCAGGACCGCTACCTCGAGGACAGCGAGGCGCTGATCATGGAGACGCTGCTGTGGCTCGGCCTCAACTGGGATGAGGGTCCTGAGGTGGGTGGCCCCCACGGTCCATACGTGCAATCGCAGCGCACAGAGATCTATCGCGAACATGCAGCGCGGCTTGTCGAGCTGGGCGCAGCGTACTGGTGCACGTGCACCCCCGAGCGGCTCGAGCAGATGCGCGAGCAGCAGCGCGGGGCGCACCAGCCGACGCGCTACGACCGCCGCTGTCTGACCCGCCAGGCGGAGGTTGTGGGCGAGCGCGCCGCCGGCGCGCCTGCGGCGCTGCGCCAGCACATCGAACCGGGGCACACCGCCTGGGACGACGTCATCCGCGGTGAGATCTCATTCGACAACGCCGACATCGACGACCAGGTGCTGCTCAAATCCGACGGCTTCCCCACCTACCACCTTGCCGTCGTCGTCGACGACCATCTCATGGAGATCACTCATGTGATCCGCAGTGACGAATGGATTCCCTCCACGCCCAAGCATCTCGGGCTGTACAAGGTATTGGGGTGGACACCGCCCCGCTTCGCTCACGTCCCACCGGTGCTCGGCGAGGACCATCTCAAGCTCAGCAAGCGGCGAAGCGCACGCAACGTCCTCGAGTACGGCGAGCTCGGCTACCTGGCGCGTGCCCTGGTCAACGCCATGGCCCTGCTCGGCTGGTCGTCGGGTACCGAGGAGGAGGTCTTCACCCCAGCGGGGCTGGTGCAGCGATTCTCGCTCGATCGCGTGCACGACTCCGCCGCAGTCTTCGACCAGAAACGCCTCGACTCCCTCAACGGCCTGCATATCCGGCGCCTGTCCCCCGAGGAGCTCGTCGAGCAGCTGGAGTTCTGGCTCCCGGGAACCAGCAAGGAGACGCGACGCAGGCTGGTGCCGATGCTCCAGGACCGGATGGTGGTAATGCGCGACGCGCAGACTCTTGCTGCGCCGTTGCTCGGCGACGCGCCGTGGGACGACGGCGTCGAGTTCCCACCGCGAAAGGTTGATGCCGAGACAGCCATGGTTCTTCTCGATGCGGCCTGCGCCGAGGTACAGAACGGCGCGCTCGATGACGTGACCGCGATGCGCGAGAGGCTGGCGGCGTTGCTCGACAAGCGCGGCGTGAAGGCCCGCGACGGCTTCCGTGTTCTCTACATCGCGATTCTCGGCCGGGCCCAGGGAGTGCCGGTGTTCGATGCCGTGGCATTCATCGGGCCCGAGGTCACCGTCCAGAGGTTGCGCGCCGCACGGGCGCGGCTCGAGTCATAGTGCTCAGGCGGACTCGCCCGCCCTTGGTCGGCGCCCACCGCGCCGGCGCGCTGAGGTGGTAGATTGGTGTCACCGGGGTGCCCCAGGCGGGGCTGAGATCACACCCGCGAACCTGATCTGGGTCATGCCAGCGTAGGGAGTGCACGTGAGTCACATCGCTCGGATCCTGAGCATCGCATCGTCAGACTCCGGCGGCGGCGCGGGCATCCAGGCCGACCTGCGCGCATTTGCCGCCGCCGGCTGTCACGGCAGCAGCGTCATCGTCGCGCTCACCGCCCAGAACACACATGAGGTGCGTGCCGTCCACACCGTACCTGCGTCATTTGTCAACGAACAGATGAGCGCGGTGTTCGACGACATCGGCGTTGATGCGGCCAAGACCGGGATGCTCTTCTCAGCAGAGACCATCGAGGTTGTCGCAGCCTTCCTCGCCACCCACGCGGTGCCGCTGGTCGTCGACCCGGTGATGGTGGCCACCTCAGGAGCGCTGCTGCTGCGCGAGGATGCCGTCGATGCGATGGTGCGCCGCCTTTTCCCGCTGGCCACCGTGGTCACTCCGAACCTGTGGGAAGCGCAGGCGCTGGCGGGTATCGACGGGTCGCGGCGCGAGCTGGCCGAGCGCCTGCACCGCATGGGTGCGGCGGCGGTGATCGTCACCGGCGGCCACGGTGCGGATGCCGTCGACCACCTCTTCGACGGACAACGGCACGTCGAGATCGCAGTCGAGCGCCATGATGTTGCGGGCACGCATGGTGCCGGCTGCACACACTCGGCGACGCTGGCCGCGCTGATTGCCCAGGGATGGCCGCTCGAGGAAGCGGCGCGCCAGGCGGCCGAGGTTGCCTCAGCGTCGGTCGCCCGGGGATTGACCGAGATCGGCGGCGGCGAGGGCCCTGTCGATGTCCTTGACATCCGCAGTCGCGTTCCGGCCCTGCCTGTGCCGGCGAGCGGGGGACGAAGGTGACGCCAGACGGCGTTGCCGCGCCCGTGGCCACCGGCGAGTCCCTGCGACGGATGCGCGAAGAGCGTCCACTGGTCCACCAGATCACCAACTTCGTGGTCATGAACGAGACCGCCAACGCCACCCTCGCCATCGGCGCGCTGCCGGTGATGGCCCATGCGCCGGAGGAGGTCGCGGAGATGGCCAGCGTGGCTGGCGCTCTTGTGCTGAACATCGGCACGCTGACCCGCGAATGGGTCGAGTCGATGATCCTGGCCGGCCGCGCCGCGGACCGCGCCGGCGTGCCCGTGGTTTTCGACCCGGTGGGGGTGGGGGCGACGGCGCTGCGCACCGAGAGCGCGCAGCGGATCCTGCATGAGGTGGCGGTGGCCGTGGTGCGCGGCAACGCGGCCGAGGTGGCCACTCTGGCCGGACGCACAGCCCAGATCCGTGGAGTCGAGTCCATCGCTGCCACCGACGATGTCGGCGAGCTGGCCCGGTCGGCAGCTCGCGCGCTCGGCTGCACCGTGGCGGTGACCGGCCCGGTCGACGCTGTCAGCGATGGCGTGACCATCATGTTGGTTGCCAACGGACATCCTCTGCTGGCCACCGTCTCCGGCACCGGCTGCATCGCGTCGGCGATCACCGGTTGCTTTGCGGCGGTCAACCACAAGCAGCCGCTGCGCGCCGCCACCGAGGCGCTGGTTGCTCTTGGCGTCGCCGGCGAAGACGCGGCCCAACAGAGCAGCGGACCGGGTACCTTCCATGCGGCCCTCTACGACGCGCTCTACGCGCTCTCGCCGGACACCGTGGACGCACGGGCCAAGGTCACTGCAGGATGAGGCTCCACGCTGTCGTCGACGACACCTCGGTTGCCATGCAGGCGGTCGCCGGCGGCGCCACCGTGGTCCAGGTCCGACTCAAGGGCGTCGGCACCACCGCCCGGGCCGAGATGGGACTCCGCCTTCGTCATCTTCCGGCCATACTCGTCATCAACGACGACGTCGAGGCGGCGCTGCGATGCGGAGCAGATGGTGTTCACCTCGGCCAGACCGACCGCGGCGCCAAACGGGCTCTGTCCGCCGGGCTGCTGCTGGGGATCAGCGCGCGGGACGTGGACCAGGCAGCGGAGGCGCAGGCGCTCGGCGCCGCCTACATCGGCGCGGGCCCGGTGTGGGCCACACCGACCAAACCGGACTCGAGCCTGCCCATCGGACTCGACGTCCTGGCGGCGATGTGCGATGCCGTGAGCATCCCCGTTGTCGCCATCGGCGGCGTCGATGCGACCAACGCGCGCGCGTGCATCCTGGCCGGCGCAGCCGGGGTGGCGGTGGTGCGGGCCGCAGGCGACGCCGCCATGGTCAGGCGGGCCGTCGATTCGGCGTTGGAAGTGCCGACGCGAGCCTGACCCGGCTGCGACGGCGCCTCAGTCAGTTCGGCTGCGTTGCGAATCTGTTCACGGTCGAGCCCGCAAAGAGCGGGTTGTGCTCCAGCGTGGGAATCACGTCCTCGCGCACTGTGGCCGTGGCAATCTCCCTCCACCTGGCCCCGACTGCGCCGTGGTGGGCAGTGTAGCCTGGTGGTCAGTCGAGGAAGTCGGCGAGTCGGCGGCTTCGCGACGGGTGGCGCATCTTGCGCAGCGCCTTGGCCTCGATCTGCCTGATGCGCTCGCGGGTCACACCAAAGCGGCGGCCGACCTCGTCGAGCGTTCGCGGATGACCGTCGACGAGCCCGAAACGGAGCTGGATGACGCGTCGTTCGCGGGGCGTGAGGGTGTCGAGAATGTCCTCGACCTCGACACCGAGCATGGTGCTTGCCGCCGCGTCCTGCGGACGTATCGCACCGGTGTCCTCGATCAGCTCGCCCAGCTCAGCGTCGCCGTCGTCACCGACCGGCGTCTCCAGCGAGACGGGATCCTGGGCGACTCGGCGAATCTCCTTGACTCGCTCGGGAGTCAGGCCGAGCTCCTCGGCAATCTCCTCGTCATCCGGCTCGCGGCCCAGTTCCTGGACGAGCCTGCGGGCAACGCGCGCCTGGCGATTGACGAGCTCCACCATGTGCACCGGGATGCGGATGGTGCGCGCCTGGTCGGCGATGGCACGAGTGATCGCCTGGCGGATCCACCATGTGGCATACGTCGAGAATTTGTACCCGCGGTGGTAGTCGAACTTGTCGACAGCCCGCAGCAAACCGAGGTTGCCCTCCTGGATGAGGTCGAGGAACGGCATGCCCCGTCCGAAGTACTTCTTGGCGATGCTGACCACCAGCCGCAGGTTGGCGGCGGCCAGGAGGTGTTTGGCGTCGTCGTCGCCGGCCTCGATGCGCTGCGCGTAGAGGACCTCCTGTTCCTTGGTGAGCAGGGCGACCTCGCCGATCTCGCGCAAATACATGCGCACCGGGTCGTCGAGCGAGACCGCCGTGCTGACGTCGACCAGCGCTGGGGTGTCCTCCTCCTCGTCGGCGTTCTCGACACCCTCGCCTGCGATGGCGATGCCCATCTGCCGGAACGAGTCGAACAAGCGCTCGAGAGCGTCAGGCTCGAGCTCGAGATCCGGGAAGGCCGCGATGATGTCGTCGGCAGGGATCTCCCCATGCTCCTTGCCCCGCACGATCAGCCCTTCGGCGGCCATCACCAACGGATCGACGGCCGCGCCGTTGGCGCGTGTCTGCGTCAGTGTTGCGGTTGGCATGCTCTTTGTATCGCTCCCAGGCCCGGATCATCCATCGGACGCGCCCCTCTCCAGGTACAGCGTAGACGGTTTTGGTCTCCGTTCTGCATGTCCGCATGCGCTACGACCGGTATGACGTCGGTAGATCCCCGCCTGGAGGCGTCAGAGCGACGCGCTCGCAACCTCTGGGGAGACGGATTCCGTGTGCAGGCGACCATCCCGATCCATGGCGGCGGGGCGGCCGAGATGATACCCCTGTGCAAGCCTGATCCCCGTCTGGGCGACCACCCGCGCCATCGCCTCGTCCTCAATGCCCTCGGCGATCGGGGTGGGGCCACCGAGCGCTGCCCGCGCAGCACAGCGTTCGGCGAAACCGCGAAGCGTCGGGTCGACCAGGGCAGCGATGGCCGGGCGTGACCGCTAGATGAAATCGGGTTGCTCGTCGACTGCGACGGCGACACGTGCGCCGCGACGGCGGTAGGGCCGCAGCAGCTCCATCAGGCCGGCGACGTTCGCCTCGCCGCGTTTCTCGATGGTTGGATCTTCCGGTGCCGAGTCAGTGGCCGCGCTCGTGCTCCAGGAGGCGACGCTTGGTATCGAGACCATAGTAATAACCCCCCAGCGACCCATCGCTGCGCACAATGCGGTGACAGGGCACGAATAGACAGATGGCATTGCGGGCGCACGCCGACCCGGCGGCGCGGACCGCCCGCGGCGCCCCGGCCCTCGCCGCGAGCTCCGCGTAGCTCACCGTGGTGCCCGCGGGCACCTCACGCATCGCCGCCCAAACCCTTGCGTGGAAAGGGCCACCCGGCTGACTCACGGCGACGCTGGCGAGGGCATCGACGTTGCCGGCAAAGTAAGCGCGCAACGCCGCAGACGCGCTCGAGTCGCCACGGCGAACCGGCTCGGCGCGGAGGGAGCGCGGCAGTCGGTCGCGCAGCCCGCCGACGTCGCTGGTGAACGAGGCGACGTGCAGGTACTCCTGCGTACCGATGAGCGACATGTCGCCGAACGGGGTCTCGATCGTGCTTGTGATCAGGGTCACTGTGAGGTCTCCATGGTGTGGGCGGGATGCGAGAGTTGGTTCCAGAGATGCACGGTGGCGTAAGCACGCCAGGGGCGCCAGCGTTCAGCCCGCGCGACCAGCGCCCTGCTGTTGTCTCCCCCACCGGCCTGCTCGAATGCCCGACGCAAGCCGAGGTCGCCGGCCGGGAATGCGTCGGGGTCCCGAAGACCGCGCATGGCGATGTAGGTGACCGTCCACGGGCCGACACCGCGGATCGACAGCAGTCGCTCTGCCGCCTCGGCCCCATCGGCGGCCGCGCTGAGGTCGATGTGCCCCGCGGCGATCGCCAGCGCGAGCCGACGCAGAGTCGCGGCGCGCTCGGCGGTGAGGCCAAGGCTCTCGAGGTCCGCCTCAGCGACCGCCGCCGTCGAGGGGAAGGTGCGGTCCACGCCGTGGCGCGGCTGGGCAAGCCGGGCACCCAACTGCTCGGTGAGCCGCGAGGCGAGCGCCGTGGCGCGGGCAACCGAAACCTGCTGGCCGAGGACGGCCCTGATCGCGATCTCCTCCGCGTCCGCCGACCCCGGCACCCGCAGCCCCGGCCGGGCGCCGACCAGGGGCGCGAGGAGCGGATCGGCGCTGAGGACAGTGGCGATCGCGTCGGGGTCGGCGTCGACGTCGAAGAGGCGGCGGCAGGCGTCCACTCCAGCGCCGAGGTCGCGGACGTCGTCGAGCCACAGCCGCACCACCAGCTGGGTCGGGTGGGGCTCAAGCTCCACGACCGCGGCGCCCCTGGGGAGCGAAAGAGATCTCGTCAGCGAGGTGGAGGAGCAGCGCTCCACCCCGCACACCGCACGCTGGGCGAAGAATGCAAGCAGGGCGCAGCCGTCGAACGGAGGCCGGACCCCGAGGCGGAGGACGATGGCGCCCTCCCCGTCGTGGCCGGCCGAGCCGCGGCGGCGGAGCTCGGTGGGCGGCCGGCCGGTGCCGGCACGCACCTCGCTGTTGAACTGGCGCAGCGACGAGTAGCCGGCGCTGAATGCGACATCGGTGATGGGCATGGCGGTCTGCTCGATCAGGGTGCGGGCGGTCTGGAGGCGGCGCATCTGCGCCAGGGTGAGCGGGCCGGCCCCGACGGTGTCGGACAGGACTCGATGGAGGTGGCGCTCGCTGACCTCGAGCCCGCGGGCGATGGCGGCGACCCCGGCCCCGCGGTCGGCGGCGCCGGAGGCGATCAGCCGCAGCGCCCGGTCGACGACGCGATCGCCAGCGGATGGCTGGATGGGTCTTGGGGCGAGGTGCGGGCGGCAGCGCAGGCACGCGCGGAAACCGGCCGCCTGCGCCGCGGCGGCGCTGGGGTAGAAGCACAGGTTCGCTCGCTTGGGGGTCTGCGCCGGGCAGATGGGACGGCAGTAGATGCCGGTGCTGGTGACCGCTGTGAAGAACCTGCCGTCGAAGCGCGCATCACGGCTCACGATCGCTCGATAACAGGCCTCGAAATCCTCGTGCATGACAGCAGCATGACCGCCGGCACGGGACCTCCGCTGGCGGTTTTCGGACCTACCGTCCGGGGTCAGCGTGGGACGGTGAGCACGACCTTGCCGATGGCGCGTCTGCTGTCGATGAGCCGCAGCGCGTCCGCCGCCTCGGCGAGGGGGAACGAGGCCCCGATCGGCGGAGCCACCCGGCCGGCCTCGATCATCGGCTGCAGCGCGGCTACGGTGTCCGCGAACAGGGACGGGTCACCGCCCAGCCACGCGCCCCAGGCGGCGCCGACGATGGAGATGTTGCGCAGCAGGAGGCGGTTGGCGGCGACCGTGGGGATCCGGCCCTCGGTGAAACCGACGACCACGAGTCTGCCGCCGGGCGCCAGGCAGCGGAGGCTCTCGTCGAAGCGATCACCGCCGACCGGGTCGAGCACCACGTCAGCGCCGCGACCGCTGTTCAGGCTCCGGACCTCCGCCGCCCAGGCTCCCCCGCTGTCGATGAGGCTGTCGGCACCGGCGGCGCGGGCCATCTCGGCCTTGTCCGTGCTGCTTGTCACCGCTGCCACGTGAGCCCCGAGCGCCTTGGCGACCTGGATCGTGGCGGTTCCCACTCCTCCCGCCGCGCCGTGGACGACGACGGTCTCGCCGGCGCTGACGCCGGCGCGCCGGGTCAGCGCGAAGTGGGCCGTGTGGTAGTTCAGGAGCAATCCGGCTCCCTGTTCCATGCTGAACTGCTGCGGCAGTGGGCAGGTCAGGGCGGCAGGAGCCCTGGCCAGCTCCGCGAACCCGCCCAGCATGGTCACCGCCATGACGCGATCGCCCGCGTCGAATCCACTGCCTCTGGGTGCGCTCCTCACCGTGCCCGCAACCTCGACCCCGGGCACGAACGGAAGCGGCGGCTTGGTCTGGTAGAGGCCGCGGCTCATCAGCACGTCTGGGAAGCTGACCCCTGCTGCGTTCACGGCGATGACCACCTGGCCGTCGCCCGCGGGTTCGGGGATGTCAGCGGGACGGAGACCGTCAGGGCCGTCGAGCGACTCGATCCGCTGGACGCGCATGGCCCGGCATGATGGCACGCCAGACCTCGCCGGGTGCGGTGCGGCACAATTGAGAGGGGTGTTGGCATCCGGCCGCTGGGTGCCTGACGCGCCCGTCCACGCCGCCGCGCGGCCCAGGGAGGACTTCATCGCGATGGACATGACACCGATCGCCGCGGACCCAGAGGCACCGCCGCGGAGCGCTTCCTTCGAGGAGAAGATGGCGTACTACCGCTCGCAGCACATCACCACCGGTGTCCGCGCCACCCACCTGGTGGGGATCCCCGCCGTCACCATGGCGATGCCCCTGATGGTCGCCCGGCCGCGCGTGGGCGTGCCCCTCTTCCTCGCCGGCTGGACGCTCCAGCTGATCGGCCACAAGGTCTTCGAGAAGAACAGCCCGGCGCTGAGCAAGGGCTTGTTCACGTACCAGTTCTGCGGGCTGGCCTTCTGGTGCGAGGAGATGGCCGACCTCATCGCGGGACGCTCGCCGCTCAGCGGCGGCCGTTCGGTCCCCACATACGAGACCGACGACATCGCCGGGATCCCGATCGGGGACTACGCCCAGGTCCGCTGACGGCCTGTCTCGATCAGGAGGCGATGAGCGCAACGGCGACGGCGGCGAGGAGGAGGCCGCCCAGCTGGCGGCCCGAGAGACGCTCACGAAGGATCGCCCGCGCCAGGAGCACTGTCGTCGCCGGGTAGAGCGAGCTGAGGACCGCGACCAGGGCGAGCAGGCCTTGGTGGGTGGCGAGCACGTAGGCAAGGTTGGCCCCGAAGTCGGTGACGCCGGCGACGACGGCCAGGCCGAGGGTGCGGCCGCGCGGCAACGCGGGCGTGCCCCTCATCACAGCCACGACGCTGAGGCAGAGGAGGATGACCACCGACGCGGCTCGCTGGCCGACCAGTGGCCACGCCCCGCCGCCTGATCCGGTCTGCGCGAGCAGCACGTAGAACCCGCCAAAGCTCACCCCGGCGGCAAGCGCCGACCGCACCGCACCTCTGCTGATCGGCTCTCGCACCTGCGCACCCGAGTCCCGTCCGATCAAAACCATCGCCGGCACCGCCAGCACCACGCCGCCGAACGCGAGCAGGCCCGGGCGCTCGCCTCGGACCACCCCGACGATCACCGGCACCATGGCGCTGAGCACCGCCGTCAGCGGCGCCACCACCGACATCGGTCCGATCACCAACCCGCGGTAGAGCAGCACCACCCCGAGCAGGCCGACGGTGCCGGCGGCCAGTCCCCATTCCAGGTCGGCGAGGTGGTACGTGGAGCCCGGCAGCGCCACGGCGACCAGTGCAAGGACCAGGCTGACACCGTTGCTCATCAGCACGATCGCGATCGCGGGAGAGCGCCGCGAGGCGAGGCCGCCGCTGAAGTCGCTGATCCCGTAGCCGACCGCGGAGACGAGCGCGAGCAGTGCAGCCATCCCCGCGGACTCTGCTACGCCTCACCATGCTGCGGGCGCAGCCCGCGCTCGAGGCGGCCGGCCGTCAGCAGGTCAGTTGCGAAGCACGCCGACGAGCACCCCGCTCAGGCCGGTCACCAGCGCCGCGGTGGTGAGCGTCATCGCCGCGCGCCCCACCGCGGCCAGGAAGCGGATGCGGTTGACTCGCGCCCACAGGAGAGCCTGGGGCAGTGCCACCAGCGCGACCGCGGCGAGTCCCGAACCGAGCGCGGGGCGGATCCACCAATCAGGTTCGGTGGTGAACGAGGTGAGGCCGAGTCCCCAGCCGCTCAGGCCCGCAGCTGTCAGCGCGGCGCAGAAGAGCGCGATCAGCAGCGGCGCGTGGCGCAGGCCCGAGAACCTGGTGCGAACCGGAACCGGCGGCGGCCAGATGGGATCGAGCACGTGCCACTGATCGGCGTTCTGCTTGATCACGCGTTCGAATGCGGCGAGGACGATGCGAGCAACCCGCTCAACCTCCGCCTCGCGCGGCGCATTCACGTCGTAGGGAATCTCCGGCATGGCGGAAAGACAGAGCTTGCCGCCGTGGCGCACCGACCAGGCCGGGACCAGCGCCGAGTTGCACCGAATGGCGATGTCGACCACGCCGAGCGGGATCGGGGTGGGTTCGCCGAAGAACTGCAGCGGCACGCCGGAGCCGGTGAGATCACGATCGATCGCGATCGCCACCGTGCCGTTGCCACGCAGCACCCCGAACACCTGGCGCAGCGCGCCGGCGCCGATGCGCCGCGCGACGTCGGCATCGGCCGCGCGCATGGCGGCGACATCGATGGCAATCACGCTGACGCCGAGCCGTGCACGGCCGCGGCGCAGATGGTCGAACAGCCGGCGCGGATGCACAACCTCTGCAAGCACAGCCACCCTGCCCGTGCCTGCGTTGAACGCGACCAGCCCGGCGTCCCAAGGCCCGAGATGGCTGGCCACCATGACCACGCCGCGTCCGCCTTCCAGCGCCGCGTTGAGGTGATCGAGCCCTTCGATGTCGAGGCGGCGAGCGCATGCGCTGGGGCGCGACATCCGCAGCACATCGATCCACGACCTGCCCAGGTTGCGTGCGTTGGCGCGCACCAGTGCACGCAGACGGCGCGGCGGGATGTCACCGACGACGTGCGTGAGGTTGGAGGTGAGACCGACAAATCGCCCCGGTGACAGCACCAGCATCACATGCACTGCCGCGATCGCCAGCGCGTACGCGACCGCCAGGGGCATCCTGTTGGCAAGCGTCTCGGCGACCCGATACGCCCAGTATTTCCTCACTCCGTCCCTCAAAAAAGCGCTGACAGCAGACGGAACAACGGAACCCGGTGAGCCGACGGCTCATCGTGACAGGCGGATCTCAAACCGTCTGCCTGCTGCCTGACCAAGGGTGCGGGGCCACTGTCCCTGTTGATTGCGACACCGGCGTTCGCCGCCAGGACGCCGCCACGTGGTAGGGTGTTGCCTGACTGCTGCGCTACCATTCATGCGCCGCTGCCCTTCTTGCGGTTCCTCTCCCCGTGTCTCACGGGTTCCCCAAGCCAGGCACACTGACCAGAGCTTCGAGGGGAAGCGCAGAGCCGCACCGGCTCAGGAGATTCATGACATCGTTCGCTGACATGGGTGTGCGCCCGCGCACGCTCCAGGCCTTGGAAGAGGCTCACATCACCACGCCGCTGCCGATCCAGGCGGAGGCCGTCCCGCTGCTGCTCACCGGTCGCGACGTGGTCGCCGAGGCGCCGACCGGCTCCGGCAAGACGCTCGCTTTTCTGATCCCCATGGTCGAACGGCTCGCCGGCCATCGCCGAGATGGTGGAGCACGCGCTCTGCTGGTGGCGCCGTCGCGCGAGCTCGCCAACCAGATCGGGGTCGTGCTGCGAGGCATCGACAGAGGTCTGCGTGTGGCCATGCTCTACGGAGGCGTGGGCTACGGCAGCCAGCTCAACGCCCTGCGCTTCAGCCCCGACGTGGTGATCGGCTGCCCGGGCCGCATCCTCGACCTGGCCGGCCAGGGCAAGGCGAATCTCTCAGCTGTCGAGTACCTCGTCCTCGACGAGGCTGACGAGATGCTTGACCAGGGGTTTGCGCCTGATGTCGAGCGCATCATCGCGATGACACCGGGCCAAGGACCGAAGCGACGCCAGACGGTGCTCACCTCCGCGACCATGCCGTCCTGGGTACAGCGCATGATCGACCGCCACCTCGTCGACCCGGCGATCATCCGGCTGACGACGCAGGGCGAATCGACGCTGGAGCACGCCATCCTCCACATGGAACGCGCCAACAAGGTCGACACGCTGTCACGATTGCTGCGCCGCCACAACGGATCGGCGCTGGTGTTCCACCGCACCAAGCACGGGGCCAAGGGCCTGGCGCGCGACCTCAATGCACGAGGTCACCGCAGCGTCGAGCTGCAGGGCAACCTCTCGCAGAACGCGCGTGATCGCGCGGTCGCGATGTTCCGCAGCGGCCAGGCCGACGTGCTGGTGGCCACCAACGTGGCCGCGCGAGGGCTGGACATCAGCGGTGTCGCCGTCGTCGTGAACTACGAACTTCCCGAGACACCGCAATGGCTGACCCACCGCGTCGGTCGCACCGCGCGCAATGGCGCTGCCGGGCGGGCCTTCACGTTCCTCACCCGCGAGGACGCTGAGAAGTGGCGCAAGCTGCGCCGCCTGGGTGCACCCGAGCTGCCCGGAGCGGACACGAACCACCTGCTCAACACCGGCGACATCAGGTGGATCGCCGCTCCCCCGATGGGCATCGCGGACCCGCGACCGGACCGCCGTCCCCAGCGCCCCGGCGCAGCCGCTCCTTTCCGCCGCCGCCGCCCGCGTCGCCCGTCGTCCGTCCGCTAAGAGCGCGACTACGTCGACGAGGTCACCGTCGAGCCGGTGTGACCGGCTCGCTTGCGGATCTTGTTTCGCTCATCGGCGTTGAGCACGCGCTTGCGCATCCGGATCCCCTTGGGCGTCACCTCGACGAGCTCGTCGTCCTCGATGAAGTCGAGGCTCTCCTCGAGCGACATGGTCCGTGGCGGCACCAGCCGGACGGTCGCGTCCTCGGTGGAGGAGCGGATGTTGGTCTTCTGCTTCTGTTTGGTGACGTTGAGGTGGAGGTCGCCGGGCCGGCGATTGAGCCCCACCACCATGCCCTCGTAGACGACAGTTCCCGGGCCGATGAACGGCTGGCCGCGCTCCTGCAGCCCCAGCAGTCCGTACGCCACGGCCGTGCCCGGCTGGCTGGCGGTGAGCACGCCGTTGCGCGTGGTTGGTGGCAGGCTGCGCCAGCGCTCCCAGCCGAGCAGGCGGGTCGACATCACCCCGGTGCCGCGGGTGAGGGTGAGGATCTGGCTGCGCAGACCGATGAGCGCGCGTGTCGGTGCGTGATGAATCAGCCGCGCCCGGCCGGCGGCGTCGGTGCGCATCGACTGCATCTGGCCGCCGCGCGAGCCGAGAGTCTCGGCGATAGCCCCCACCGCCTCGGCCTCGCAGTCGATGATGCACTCCTCCACGGGCTCATGCCGGTGACCGTCGATCTCGCGGGTGATCACCGCCGGCCGCGACACCTCGAACTCGTATCCCTCGCGACGCATCGTCTCGATGAGGATGGCGAGGTGCAGCTCGCCGCGACCACTCACCTCGAAGATGTCGGCGGTGGGTCCGTCGGCGACACGCAACGCGACGTTGGTGAGCAGCTCGCGCTCGAGCCGGGCGCGCAGCTGGCGCGAGGTGCTGCTCAGCGCGGCCTCGCGCCCCGACAGCGGTGACTGGTTCACCGAGAACTGCATGCGCAATGTGGGCTCGCCCACCTCAGGGCGGGGCAGCACCACAGGATCGTCGGCGTCGGCCACCGTGTCGCCGATGGCCACGTCCGCGAGGCCGGTGATGTACACGATCTCGCCCGCTGCAACCTCGTCGACGGGAACCCGCTGCAGGGCTTCGACGGTCAGCACCGTGTTGATGCGCTGCCGTGGGCCGACACCATCCGCGGTGCACACCACCACCTGCTGTCCGACGCGCAGGATGCCCTTGTTGATGCGGCCGAGCGCGAGCCGGCCGCTGTAGTTGTCGTGGTCGAGGTTGCTGACCAGCATCTGGAACGGTGCGCTCGGGTCCGCCGGGGGCGGAGGCACGTGGCTGAGGATGGTGTCGAGCAGTGGCTCGAGTGTGCTGCCGGCACGGCTGAGGTCCATGGTTGCCGTGCCCTGTCTGCCGTCGGTGTACACCACCGGTGCGTCGAGCTGCGAGGCATCGGTGGCCAGGTCGAGCAGCAAGTCGTGAGTGAGCTCGACGGTCTCGGCGGGCTGGGCGTTGGCCCGGTCGATCTTGTTGACGACGATGATCGGGCGCAGCCCCAGCGCGAGCGCCTGGCGGAGTACGACGCGTGTCTGCGGCATTGGGCCCTCGACCGCGTCGACGAGGAGGAGGCAACCGTCGGCCATGCCGAGCACACGCTCGACCTCGCCACCGAAGTCGGCATGACCGGGTGTGTCGATGATGTTGAGCTTGACCCCCTTGTAGCGGATCGAGGTGGTCTTGGCGAGGATGGTGATCCCCTTCTCGCGCTCGAGGTCGTTGCTGTCCATGATCAGCTCGCCCACCTGCTCGTGGGCCGCGAACACGCGCGACTGTTTTAGGAGGGCGTCGACGAGCGTCGTCTTGCCATGGTCGACGTGGGCGACGATGGCGAGATTGCGCAGGTCGGCGCGGCGGGGCACAGGCTCGTGGCGGGCGGCCATGTGACTATGGTGGCCGACCAGAGGTGTTGCCGGCGTCCTGACCTCTCTCCGGTAGCATCGGGCCCGATGGGTGAAATTGTCGCCGAGGTCACCGACCTGCTCCAGCGACTGATCCGAAATGGCTGCATCAACGACGGCACGCCGGACTCCGGACACGAGTTGCGCAATGCGGCGTTGCTTGCCGATCACCTGCGCGGATCCGGTGTCGAACTGACCACCTTTGAGTCCCACCCCGGGCGCGCGTCGCTGCTGGCTCGCATCGAGGGCGTGGATCCGACGTCGCCGACGCTGATGCTGATGGGCCACACCGACGTCGTCCCGTTCACGCCCGAGGGCTGGCAGCGCGACCCCCTGGGCGGCGACCTGGTGGACGGGGTGGTGTGGGGTCGTGGCGCCATCGACATGCTCAACCTCACCGCGTCGATGGCGGTCGCGACACGGCGCCTGGCGGCATCCGGACGGCGTCCGCAGGGCACGCTCCTCTTTCTCGCGGTTGCCGACGAGGAGTCGGGCGGCGCTCTTGGGGCCGGCTGGTTGGTCGACCACGCCGCCGAAGCGGTGCGCTGCGACTACGTGATCACCGAGAACGGGGGCGTCCTGCAACACGCCCCAGCCGGCGAGCGGATCGGCATCACCGTCGGCGAGAAGGGCATCTGCTGGCTGCGGCTCCGCGTGCACGGTACGCCGGGACACGGCTCTCGGCCGTTCCACGCGGACAACGCCCTGGTCAAAGCCGCTGAGGTGGTTTCCCGGCTGGCCACCCACCGTCCCAGCGCGCACATCACCGAGGCCTGGTGTCGCTGGGTGGCCGGGATGGGCTTCGAGCCAACGGTGGCGGCGGCACTGGTTGATCCGTCGCGGGTGTGGGAGGGCATCGAGCAGCTGCCGCGCGAGCTGGCGCCGACCGCGCACGCGCTCACCCACCTCACCGTCAGCCCGAATGTCATCGAGGGCGGGAGCAAGACCAACGTCATCCCAGGACGGGTCGACCTCGAGGTCGACGTCCGCAAGGTGCCCGGGCAGCATGATGAGGATGCTCTCGAGATGATCGACACCGCCCTCGGGTCGCTGCGCGGCGAGGTCGACGTCGAGATCATCCAGCGCGACGACCCCAGCGAGTCACCGATCGACACCCCGCTGTGGGACGCGATCAACCGCGCCGCGACCGCGGTGTACCCGGACGCCGTGTGCATCCCGTCGTTGACCACAGGAGGCACCGATGCACGCTTCTTTCGGGCACTCGGGATCCCTGCGTATGGCATGGCCCTGTACAGCCGGGCCATGATTCTTGCTCAGTACAGCTCGATGTTCCACGGCAACGACGAGCGCGTGGACCAGGAGTCACTGCGGCTCACCACCGAGCTGTACGGCGCCGTGGCCCGCGACCTGCTCGGCTGACGAGCCCGGTTCAGCCGGCCAGGCGCATCACAGCGACGCGGTTGGTGACGGTGAGGACGCCGGCGCTGGAGGCGACGTAGGTCCCCGACACAGGGGCGACATGGGCGTAGTCGCGGCCGACCGCGATGATGAGGTAGGTCATCCCGGTGACCCGGCCATGAGTGGGGTCGAGTGAGAGAACGCGCGCCGGCCCGTCCGGGGTGGGCAGAAGCACCTCCACCCACGCATGTGACCCACCGGTACCGAGCATCTGACCGGAGACATACCGCGACGGCAGACCGAGAACGCGGGTGATGGCGAGGAGAACGTGTGCAAAGTCCTGGCAGACGCCCGAGCGCTGCGCAAAGGCCTCGGCGGCGGTGGTGCGGACCCCGGTGACATCCGCCTGGTAGCTCATCAGCTCGAACACGCGCACGCACGACGCCCGGGCGAGGTCCTCACCGACGAGGCCGGTGTGGCGCAGCTCGCCGGCGAGCTCGCGCAGCGCATCGTCGGGAGCTGTCAGCGGGGTTGGCTGGAGCAGGCGAGGATCGGCCAGGGAGCTGGCCGCCACGAGGTGGGGCCGGTCGGCGCACCGCTCGACCACGCTCCACGAGATGAAGCTGACCTGCTCGGCCACGTAGGGGATGTCGATATCCACGACGTGGTTGCCGAAATCATCAGGGCAGCTGCGGACTCGGCGCGGGGTGGCGTCCACCACGCGGACGTGGCGTGAGACACGTCGCTGGTCGCCGTGCAGCTCGCGCGGCTGCACCATGAGGCGCTGACGCAGGCGTCGCACCGGGCTGTCGTAGGCGTAGGTGATGTGCTGGTGGATCACGTAGGCGCTGTGTCGCACCTGGCTCCAGTCGACCCCGGTGGTGTCGAGGACGGCGAGGCCGTCAGGCGGCGCGGGTCCCTCGTCGAAGTCCAGCGGCAGCCTCATGTTCTCGTTCGCGCAAACGCGCCGAGCACCGGTGGATCCGCACTCGACCACGGCTGTTCGTCTGCCGCCTCGGCGACCACGCGCATGGCGGTCAACGGAGCCAGCCCATACGTGGTCAGCATCGCGGTGTCGAGCGCGTCGCGTCCGCGTCCGATGACAACGCGTCCCGTTCGGCGCGCGTTGTTGCGCGGGTCGAAGGTGTACCAACGGTCACCGATGAACGCCTCGAGCCAGGCGGCGAAATCCATGGGCTCACCGGCCGCCGGCACGTCGATGCCGGGCAGGTAGCCGAAGCAATAACGAGTCGGGACGTTAAGAGCGCGGAGAAACGCGATGGCCAACTGGGTGAAGTCGCGGCAGACGCCACGCCGCCGGATGTAGATGTCGACGGCGGTGGTGTCCGGGCTGCTGCTGCCGTGGGTGAAGGTGATGTTGTCGTGCACCCAGTCGACCACCGCCTGCGCCCGCGACCATCCGGGTGGCGTGTCGCCGAACAGCGCCCAGGCCGTGTTGGAAAGCGTGTCGGATTGGCAGTAGCGGCTTGCCAGGGTGAAATGCAGGGTGTCGTCAGGGAGGTCGGCGACCGCCACCGGGGTCGCCGCGGGGTCTGCAGCGTCGACATCGCTGATCACGTCGACCAGTGCCTGGTAGCGGATGCGGGTGAGGCCAGGACCGAGCGTGAAGCGGGCGCCGATGTTGCCGTACATGTCGACGAACCGATGCATCGGGACGGGCGGCTCGGTTCGCAGCTCCGCGTCGGTGGTGGCGAGGACGGCGTCGGGTCGGGGCTCGACCTGGACCACCATGGCGACCGGCCAGCTGAGCTCGTGGACGAACTCGCAGCCGACGCGCAGGCGACGGTGGGAAACGTCCGACACGACCTCGAGTCTAACGCCGCCGATCGTTCTCGACCCACAATGCCGTACATGAGATCGACGGCGCCGCTCCCCACCGGTGCCAACGAGTGCGTGGAGCCGGACGGCCGCGCCCGCGCTCCGTATGTCGCGGTGCTCGACGAGATCATAGCCGCGCCGGGCAGGCTCGCCGGGATCCGCCGCGGCACCCAGGACTGGTTCACGGCCCACGACGTCACCTTCGGCATCCCCGCCGAAGGCGTCTCACCCATCTTCCCATTCGACCCGATTCCGCGCATCATCGGCGGGTCCGAGTGGCGCGCCATGCATCGGGCGTTGTCACAGCGCGCGATGGCGCTGGACGCCTTCGTGTCGGACTGTTACGGGGCGCAGCGTGCGCTGCGCCACGGCGTTGTGCCCGGCCGGCTGGTGTACAGCAGCACCGGGTACCTCCGCGACATCGTCGGGGTGCGCCCGCCGCGGGCCACCTGGTGCCACGTCTGCGGCATCGACGTGGTGCGCGTCAACGGCGAGTTCTGCGTGCTCGAGGACAACGTCCGCGTCCCCAGCGGCGTTGCCTACGCGCTCGAGGCTCGCCGCGCCATGGAGGAGATCGTACCCGGATGGTTCGCCATCAACGCGGTGCGGCGTATCGACGAGTACACCACGCGGCTGCGGCGTATCCTTCAACGCATCGCACCGCGGCCCTGGGAGGCGTCCGTCGTGGTGCTGACGCCGGGTCCGTACAACGCCGCCTACTACGAGCACAGGCTGCTCGCCGAGGCGATGGGCGCAACCCTCGTCGAGGGCCACGAGCTGATCGTCACCGAGGACGAGGTGTACCGCCGCGCGCCGGACGGCGGCATCCACCGTGTTGACGTGATCTATTCGCGGGTCAACAGCGAGTGGATCGATCCCCTGGTGTTTCGCAGCGAATCGATGCTCGGAGCCCCCGGGATCATCGAGGCCTGGCGTCGCGGCAACGTCGCCATCGCCAACGCACCCGGTACCGGTGTCGCCGACGACAAGGCGATCTATCCGTATGTCCCGGCGATGATCCGCTACTACCTCGGCGAGGAGCCGCTCATCGCGAACGTCCCGACGTTCGACCTCAGCGACAAGGTCCAGCGCGACCACGTCATCGCCAACCTCGAGCGGATGGTGCTCAAACCTGTCGACACCAGCGGCGGCTACGACATCCATTTCGGCAGGCTGGCCAGCGCCGCCGACCGGTCGGAGATCGTGCGCCGGATCGAGGCCACGCCCCGGCACTGGCTGGCGCAGGAGGAGGTCCCGCTCAGCAAAGCGCTGTGCCTGCGCGCCGACGGCGGCCTCGAACCACGTGCTGTCGATCTCCGTCCCTTCGTGCTCCTCGACGAACGTCCGTGGATATCCCCAGGCGGTCTGACCCGGGTGGCCGCCGATTCGAAGACACTGGTTGTCAACTCGTCCCAGGGCGGAGGTAGCAAGGACACGTGGGTACTGAGTCGCTGACCTACGCGGTGTCGCACCGCACCACCCTGCGCTACACCGAATCGGTGGGGATCTCGTTCAACGAGGTCCGCATGCGACCGCGCGACCGCGGTTCGCAACGGACTCTCAGCTTCTCGCTGCGCAGCAACCCGGCAGCGGTGCCGCGCAGTCGCGTGGACTATTTCGGTAATTATGTCCATCGCGTCGACGTCACCACCGCACACGACGTTCTCGAGTTCGTGGTGGATGCGGTTGTGGAGAACAGCGAGCCGCGGCGGCGGCGGATGCCCGCGTGGATGCCGGACGCGCTGGCGAGCGACTCGCGGCTGGAGTTCGCCATGCCCAGCCCGCGTGTTCCCATCGGGGCGCTCACCGACAACCTGTGGGGTGCATGGAACGGCGCAGAGCGCGGCTTCGACGCCGTGCTGGCCACCGCGCGCCGCATCCCCGTAGAACTGCGCTACGTGACCGGCGCCACCACGGTGGAGTCCAGCATCGAGGACCTGCTCGAGGGAGGAGCCGGTGTGTGCCAGGACTTCACCCACCTCTTCCTGGCGATGCTCCGCGGCGCAGGGTGGCCGGCACGCTACGTCAGCGGCTACCTCGGCCCGACCGGCGAGGCGACGGTATTCGAGGGCCAGTCGCACGCCTGGGTGGAGGTGTGCGGAGCGGACGGGAGGTGGGTGGGCCTCGATCCAACGCACGGCCGCTACACCGGTCCCCACCACCTCCGCCTCGCCGTGGGTCGTGATTACGGCGACGTGGCGCCCCACCGCGGGCTCTTCTACGGGACCTCGGCCGGCGCGGCGCCCGAGGTGATTGTGCGGGTCAGCCTGCTCTCCCATCAGCAGGTCGAGACCGTTGACCGCGGCGCCGCCGTTCACTGGCAGCAGCAGCAGCAACAACAACAGTAGAGCGCGCCGAGCGGTCGACACACCTCCGTCTGGCGTTCACACCGCTTCCACATGGCGCGGCCATCCTGCTTGACAGATCAACCTTCATCCTCAAGGGAGAAACGTCATGCAGAACAGTCAACTCCGTGGCCTGTACGGCCTCGTCGCCATCGGCGCGGCAACCGCGGTCGGGATCGCCACCCACGACGCCGGCTTCACCGCCCTCACCTTCGTCGGCGCGCTGATCGTGCCGCGCACGCTCGGTATCGGCGGCCGTCACCGCCACGGTCTCGGTTGCAGCGCTCGGGGCGACGGCGGCCCCGGCGGCCGCAACCACAGACGCGATCGCTCGGAGCAGCGGCTCGAAACCTGGCACCGCCAGGCCCACGGTGGGACCGATCCCGCCCCCGTCCCATCCAGCACACCCGCCGGCGCCTGACCGTGGCGAGCCGGGACCACGTCATGGTCCCGGCTCGATCCCGGCGCCCGTCTAGGATGGCTCTCCCGTGAGGAACGTGCTCGTCGTCGACGACCAACCCGAAATCGTGCGGATCCTTCGCGACTACCTCGAGCGCGCCGGTTTCAGCGTGCTCACCGCCTCCGACGGTGCCGCGGCCATCGTCTCCGCGCGGCGCGACAAGCCCGACCTGATCGTGCTCGACCTCACGCTGCCCACCGTGGACGGCCTGGACGTGGCGCGCGCGTTGCGGCGTGAAAGCGAGGTCCCGATCATCATGCTGACCGCGCGCAGCGAGGAGGCGGATCGCGTTTCGGGGCTGGAGCTTGGCGCCGATGACTACGTCACCAAGCCGTTCAGCCCGCGCGAGGTGGTGGCGCGCGTCCGCGCCGTGTTGCGACGCAGCGACGCGCGGCAGCTGCAGGGTGACCTGGTCACCGTCGGCGACAGCATCGAGATGGACGTCCCGCGCATGGAGACCATCGTTGACGGCCGGCGGGTGGAGCTGACCGCGACCGAGTTCCAGCTGCTGCTGATCATGGCGCGTCAGCCCGGTCGCGTGTTCACCCGCGCCCAGTTACTCGACGCTGTGCACGGCGTGGCGGTGGAGTCCTACGAGCGCGCCATCGACGCACACGTGAAGAACATCCGCCGCAAGATCGAGGCCGACCCGCACGCGCCGCGGTACCTCCAGACGGTGTTCGGAGTCGGGTACCGGCTCGCGGACGGGTCAGCGTGAGCCCGGGTCGTCGCGGTGGGCCGTCGCGGGCCGGGCCGCGCGGGGGCCGGCCGCCGTGGTGGCCCGAGGAGCGCCCGTGGCCGCCGGAGCGGGGGGAAGACTGGCGGCGTCAGGGGCGACACATGGCGCGACGCATCGGCTGCGCCGCCCTTGTGCTGATCGTGGTGCTCGCGGGCGGAGGGACCGCGCTGGTGTGGTTGCTGCTCAGCGTCACCGGCACGGTGGGCTCGGCGCCCTTCGCGCGCGCCATCTCCGCCGTGGTGCTGCTGCTTGGCATCGGCGTGGTTCTGCTCGCCGCCGCGGCGCTGCGCCGCTTGACCGCGCCCGCAACGCGCATCGTGCAGGCAGCCCAGCGCATCGAGGCCGGTGACTATTCCGCGCGCGTCCCCGTGCGCGGCCCCAGCGAGCTGCGCAGCGTCGCGCGCGCATTCAACGCCATGAGCGGCCGGCTCGAAGCGGACGAAGCGCGCCGCCGCTCGGTTCTTGCCGACGTCGCACATGAGCTGCGCACCCCGATCACCGTCATCCGCGGCCAGGCCGAAGGGATCATCGACGGCGTCTACGCAGCCGACGCTGAGCAGCTCCGGCCGGTCCTGGCGGCGACGCGTTCGCTCGAGGTTCTCGTGGAAGACCTGCGCACGCTGGCCCTCGCCGAGGTCGGGGCGCTCCAACCCCACAAAGAACAGGTCGACGTCGGGATCCTCGTCGACGACACCTTCGGCAACTTCAGGGAGGCGGCCGCCCGGCAGAGCGTCCAGCTCGAGGCCGCCATCGAGCCGGCCGGCCTGACGGTGGACGCCGACTCGGTGAGGTTGCGCAGCGTCCTCGCCAACTTGGTCGGCAACGCGTTGCGACACACGCATACGGGTGACACGGTGCGCATCGCCGCCGCGCGGAACGGCCCCAACGTGCGCATCACCGTGCACGACAGCGGCGACGGCATCCCCGCCGACCTGCTGCCGCGCGTGTTCGATCGCTTCGTCAAGGGCGCAGACTCGCCGGGGTCGGGACTGGGACTTGCGATCGTGCGCGACATCGTCGAAGCTCACGGCGGCGTGGTGACTGCAAACAGCGACATCGGTGCCGGCACCGATGTGACCCTGACGATTCCTTCGCCCTAGGAGGAGGCGGTGGCGCCGAGCCCACGCTGGGCTGCAACGCGGTCCAGGTGCCAGTCGACGCTACCGAGAAGGTGTCCTGACGCGACCGCGCGCCGCAACAGCAGGTGACAGTCGTGCTCCCACGTGAAGCCGATGCCGCCGTGCACTTGGAGAGATGACGTCGTGGTCCGCCAAGCGCCCTGCGCCGCCGTCACCTTGGCGACGGACGCCGCGAAGGGGAGCGCGACTGGATCGTTGTCCGCAGTCCAGGCCGCGCAAAGGACGGCGGAGCGTGCGCTCTCGACGTCGAGCAGCATGTCAGCGCAGCGGTGCGAGACGGCCTGGTACGCGCCAATGGGGTTGCCGAACTGCTGCCGGGTGCGTGCATGCTCGACGGCGAGGTCCATCGCATGGTGGGCCACGCCGACCAGCTCGGCGCTGAGCGCGACCTCGACGCGGTCGACGGCGGCGTCCGCGAGATTGTGCGACTCAGCCACGCGCATCCTCGGGGGGCGCCCCGGTCTCGTCGGGGGCGGCGTGGCGGCCGAACGCACCCGCGTCGGGAAGCACCACTTGCGTGCAGCGGCTGGTCGCGAGCAGGCGGTCATCGGCGCTGCGCATCTCCGCAGAGCAGAAAACCACCCGCCGGGTGCGGCGGATCACTGTGCCCACAGCCCGGAGCAGCTCCGGCCTCGACACGCGCAGGAACTCCACACGCAGGTCTGCGGTCAGGAACACCTGGTCCTTGTTGAGCACCGTCCAGCAGGCGCCGCCCATCGCGGAGTCGAGCAGCGCCGTGACCAGCCCGCCGTGCACCACCGGTCCGTCAGCGGTGGGGAAGCAATAGTCGGGCGTTGCCTGCCACTCGATGGTCGTCGAGCCCGGCTGCCAGTCGGTGCGGTGGTAGTCGAGCGTGCGCCATACGTGAGGACCTGAGAGGTCGCTCGCCTCCCAGGCGCGCGGATCATGGAAACGTTCGCCCGGTGTGATTCCCTCGGTCATCCCCGGTGGTTCAACTGCGCAATGCCGCCACGAAGATGCCGGGAACACGACGGACCGCATGGTCAGCCTCAAACTGCGTCAGCCGTTCGTTGACAGCGTGCGCACGCCGGTGGGTCACGAACCACGGCGGCGTGGGCAGCAATGTCGGCCGGCCGTGGGCCAAGCTGCGCGGATACGGATGAAATGGGGCACGCACCACGCTCTTCTCCGGCTTGTCGAACAGGAGGCTGTTGTGAACCACGCCGCTGCCACTCTGGATGTCGTCGATGGCATGGCCCGGGAACGCACCCCAGCTGACCTGCGCGATCAGGAAGCCAACGCCGGTCCAGGCATTGACGCCGATGCAGCCGTAGCGAAGCTTCGCGATCGCCCGATCGAGGGCTCGGGCGTACAACCGCGCTGTGGTGGGGTGGATGATGATGTTGGCGCCGAGCGTGCCCCACAACGTGTCGTTGCAGAAATCCACCGCTCGCTCCAGGTAGTCGTCCACGTCCGTGGCCACCAGGCTGGTGGCGGTGAGCACACCCGCGAAGGCCTCGGTGCGAAAGCAGACTTCGGCGGCGTCAGAACTGTCCAGGCCAGTGATGAGCGTCGTCGGTGCAGAGTCGTCGCCGCCGACGATCGCAGCATTCGGATGGGTGTGCACGAGGGTCTGCTGACGCTGAGCGGCACCGGGGTAGTAGGCCGGTCGCGCCGGCGTTCTCGACATCACACCGGCCACCTCGCGCAGCAGCGGCTCGCTGAGCGCCCATCCCTCCCTGGTGATCACGACCTGCGAAGCGATGCAGTTGAACCCCCCGTTGTGCAGCTTCTGGGTTGCGATGTGGGCTGCCTGGAAGCGGACGTCGCGCTCCGACCACGGTCCCGGCACCACGATGGTGGGGCTGACATTGCCGAGCTCGCTGCTCAGCCGCTTGGTGTTGACACGCTCGCCTCGTGTCTTTCGTGCGGCACCCTCCTCGCCGGCGCCGAACACGATGGCATCATGGGTGCGGCTGCTGCCGGTGACGTGGATCTCGTCGATCCCCGCATGCCGGGTGAGCCGATCGCCCGTCTCGCCGCCGCCGTACGCCACGCGGACAAATCCCGGGGAGACGAGGTCGGCGAAGATGTCCTCGAAGATGGGACCCAGATATTCGTTGACCGGGTTCATCTTGAGCAGGCAGACGCGGCCCTCCGCACAGAGCTTGTAGAGCACGTCCAGCGGAGGGATGCTGGCGATGTTGCCGGCCCCCAGCACCAGGGCAACCGCGCCCTTGGGATCGCGCCGCTTGTAGAACACGGCCATGGTGTCGGAGAGGTTGCCGGCTGTGACTCCAGGCTGCATCCAGATCTGCGCGCTGACGCCGTTGAGCAGCAGCCTGTCCCACGCGCTCTGTGGGAAGACGTCGACAACGACCTGGCCGTCAGCGCGTGTGTGAACGCTGTTCGATCGCAACTGTGGCCTGCCTGTCTGCGCCACGGCGGTGAGTGTCTCGATGAGGCGGTTGATGCCGAAGAGCAGTGCCCAGGGCCCTGACGTCCATTCCTCTCCGGCGAGCTGCGAGGTGGTCTCCAGCCCTTTGGCGTGGCAGGCGACGCGCACCCAACGCTCGGCCTGCGCGGACGTGTTTGCGGCCAGTGTGCGCAGGTGCTCGACCTTGGTCACGATCGGCAGCCGCGCCCAGACGTCCTTGCCAGCCGCCAGCGCGGCGATGTCGTCATCCACGGCGAGGCGCCGGTTGGACCGCGAAGCTGCCTGTGCCGGCGTCTGCGTGTGAGTGCTCACCGTGCTGTCCTCCTCGTCAGGGCCGGGCTCAGACAATACCCGAGGCGGGTCCTGGCAATCCCTACCGGATCAGCGACACATTCCTACTTCTTGGCGGCCTGGTAGTAGGGGTTCGCACCCTGGGCGTGGTCGGTGGTGTCGCGGACCTCGCGGATGTCAGGGAAGCTGTCGAGGATCGCTGCCCGCACCCCCTGGCCCAGGGTCACCGCCGCCATCCCGCACCCCTGGCAGCCGCCGCCCATGTGGATGAACGCGACTCCGCCGGCCACGTCGAGGAGGTCGATGTGGCCGCTGTGCATCGCCACCGACGGGTTGATCTCCTCATCGAGGAGACGCTGCACGGCCTCGGCGAGCGGTTCGAGCCAGAGCGGGTTGGGGTTCTCCACCCGCACCGCGCCGCCGGGAAGGTGGGCGTCAAGGGTGATCCCGTCCAGGTAGGGGGCGGACGCGAGCGGGATGTGCACCTGGATGTTGGATGGGCCGCGGACAACCATGTCGCCCTGGTGTTCCTCTCCCGGTGCAACCAGCTGCATGTCGTAGACGAATGCGCCGTTCTCGCGGCCTGTGATGGCGATGCGCAGACCCGCGTTCGGCTGCTTGCGATTGGCGCGCACCTCCCCGATGCGGGTGACGGCCGCCGGCGTTGCGCTGATCCGCGGTTGCTTCACGACGGGTAGTGTCTCGCAATGCCCCGGGTCATGCTCGTGCTGCCCACCGCCACCTACCGAGCGGACGCGTTCCTGCGCGCCGTGGACGCGCTGGGCCTCGACTGTGTCATCGCCTCGGACGAGGCGCCGACCCTCTCCGGGCTCATGACCGGTCGCGTGCTGACCCTGGACCTGGGCCGGCCCGACCAGGCCGCCCTCAAGGCATCGTTGTTGGCGCGGCAATGGCCGATCGATGCGGTCGTCGGGGTCGACGAGTCCTCGGTCCTGAGCGCGGCGCACATCGCCAAAGCCCTGGGTGTCGTCCACAACTCGGTCGATGCCGTGGAGGCGACCCGCGACAAGCGCCGCTTGCGAACCGTTCTTACCTCCAGCGGCGTCCCCCAGCCGGCGTGGGTGGAGGCCCGCGGTGATGCCCAGGGGTCGGGGGCGGCCGCAGCTGAGCGGGCCGTCGGGCTGCCGGCGGTCGTCAAACCGGTGGACCTCGCAGCCAGCCGCGGGGTGATCCGCGCCGACAGCGCTGCCGAGCTGAGGACCGCCATCAGCAGGGTGGATGCGCTGCTGCGCCGCCCCGAGCTCTGCGGGCCGCACGGGGATCGGCCTCTGATCGTCGAGAGCTTCGCTGCGGGCGCCGAGATCGCCATCGAGGGTCTTGTCCGTGGAGGCGATCTCTGTGTCATCGCCGTCTTCGACAAGCCGGACCCCCTGGACGGGCCGTTCTTCGCGGAGACGCTGTACGTGACACCGTCGCGCCATGACCCCAAGACGGTTGCACAGGCCGTCTCGGTCACCGCCCGCGCCGTCGACGCCATCGGCCTGCGCGAGGGGCCCATCCACGCCGAATTGCGCCTCGCGGCCACCGGTCCGGTCCTCATCGAGGTGGCGGCGCGCTCCATCGGTGGGCGCTGTTCGTCGGCGCTGCGCATCGTCGCCGGCGGTGGCGAGATGTCCCTCGAAGAGGTGATCCTGCGCCAGGCATGCGGGATGCCGCTCGAGCGGCCACGTCTGGTCCCGGGAGGGGCTGGTGTGCTGATGCTTGCGGTGCCGACGTCGGGGGTGCTCGACAGCGTCTCCGGCGTCGGCGAGGCAGCCGCGCTCGCCGGCGTGGCCAGTGTCGAGGTCACCATCCCGGCGAGGCAGGCGGTCGAGGCATTGCCCGAGGGAGACCGCTACCTTGGTTTTTTGGTGGCCCGAGGTGATGACGCCGCGGAGGTGGAATCCGTGCTGCGGCGCGCCTGGGCGCTGATCGAGGTCGAGATCACGCCCTCGGACAGCCTCCGGTAATCCGACGCGGTCACGGCCGGCAGAGTGGTCTCAACCGCCGGCTGCGCGGCTATGGTCGCTGGTGATGGACGACGACGCGGTGGTGGTCGAGGCGTCCGGGCATGAGGTGACCATCACCAGCCCGGGCAAGGTGTTCTTTGCTGAGCGCGGCGACACCAAGCTCGACCTCGTGCGCTACTACTCTGCCGTCGAGGAACCACTGCTTCGCGCGATGAGGGGCCGGCCGGTGCTGCTCCAGCGTTTCCCCAACGGCGCCGGTGGCTCGTCGTTCTTCCAGAAGCGGGTGCCCGACCTGCGCCCCGACTGGCTGGAGACCACCGTCGTGAGCACGCCCAACGGCACGACGTCGCGCGCGCTGGTCGCCGCCGACCTCGCCCACGTGCTCTGGGCCGTGAATCTCGGATGTCTTGGCTTCCATGTGTGGCCGGCAAAGGCCGCCGACCCCGAGCATGCCGACGAGCTTCGAATCGACCTCGACCCCACCCCAGGGGTGACGTTCGCGATGGTGCGGGAGGCTGCACACGAGGTGCGAGCCCTGTTCGACGAGCTGAGCGTCGCGGCCATGCCCAAGACCACGGGGAACCGCGGCATCCACGTGTACGTCCGGCTGCAACCACGCTGGACCTCGTACGACGTGCGTTCGGCGGCCGTGGCGGTGGCCCGCGAGCTCGAGCGCCGCCGCCCCGACCTGATCACGGCGGCGTGGTGGAAGGAGGAACGCGGCCGACGGGTTTTTGTCGACTTCAACCAGAACGCACCGCACAAGACCATATTCGGAGCATGGTCGGTGAGGGCCCGGCCCGGTGCCCAGGTGTCAACGCCCTTCGGCTGGGACGAGCTCGACGCCATCCATCCGGATTCGCTGACCATCGCCACAGTTCCCGCACGTGTCGCCGTCGGCGGCGATCCCTGGGCCGCGATGGAGGCCGCGCCCCAGCTCCTGGATGCGCTGCTGGCCCTCCACGAGCGCGACACCGCGGCGGGGCTCCTCGATGCGGCGTGGCCGCCCCAGTACCCGAAGATGCCAGGCGAGCCGCCTCGTGTGGCACCGAGCCGGGCTCGGAAGGTCGACGAGGGCTGAGGGGCGCTCACCGCCTTCTGCTCGGGACCAAGACAGGGCGGTTCTCTCTCTTACAGAACACTCGCAAGGATCGCCGCACACGCCCGTCGCGAGTGGTACGGTCCGATCGCAGTCTGCGGCGGTTTGTGAGAGGGACCGGGTTTGGCCGTGGCCGGGATCGACGAGGGAGAGGTGGCGCGCGGCGTCCAGAGGCGCGTCGCCGTCCAGATCGAGGAGGTCGCGAAGCTCTTCGGCAGCGTGGCCGCGGTCGCCGGGATCTCGCTCGACATCGCCGACGGTGAGTTCTTCTCGCTGCTCGGCCCGTCGGGGTCGGGGAAGACCACCATGCTGCGTCTGATCGCAGGCTTCGAGAGGCCCACGCGTGGCCGGATCCGCATCTACGGCGAGGACGTCACCGATGTCCCCGCGTTCGACCGCGACGTCAACACCGTCTTCCAGGACTACGCGCTGTTCCCCCACATGACGGTTGCCGAGAATGTCGGCTACGGCCTGATGGTGCGTCGCGTTCCACGGCAGGAGCGGGCGCTGCGCGTGTCGGAGTCGCTGCGCACGATGCGGCTCGACGGCTACCAGCACCGCAAGCCGTCCCAGCTCAGCGGCGGCCAGCGGCAGCGAGTGGCGCTGGCACGGGCGCTTGTTAACCGGCCTCGCATCTTGCTCCTCGACGAGCCGCTCGGAGCTCTGGACCGCAAGCTCCGCGAGGAGATGCAGGTGGAGCTGAAGGAGATTCAGCGCCAGGTGGGAATCACGTTCATCTTCGTCACCCACGACCAGCACGAAGCGCTGGCGATGAGCAACCGCATCGCCGTCTTCAACGCGGGCGTCGTGGAGCAGGTGGGGACGCCGGACGACATCTACGAACATCCGGCCACGCCGTTCGTGGCCAGCTTCGTCGGCACCTCCAACATCATCGAAGGCGAGTTCGGTCGCGCCGTGATCGGCAGCGCCTCACGACACACCGTACGCCCCGAGAAGATCACCCTGCTCGCCGAGCACGAGGATGTCGCGCCCGGCCTGTACAGCGTGGTGGGCGTCGTTCGCGACGTCGTCTACCTCGGCGCCGACACCCGGTACCTCGTCGACGCCGGTGGTGCCACCGACATGATCGTGATCCAGCAGAACCTCACGACGTCATCAACGGAGGTTCGCGCCCAGGTGGGGCGGCGGGTTCGTCTCGCCTGGACCCCCAACAGCACGTTGAGCTTGACCGAACACTCATCCGAACAGACCCCCGGGGAGGCAACAGCATGACAACGAAGGCCGGTCCACCTCTGGTCGCTGCGCTCAGCATGATGCTGATCGCCACCGCATGCGGGAGCGCCGGCGGCGGCCCACCGGCCAACACCGGTCCCGCCAGCATCGGCAAGGCCGAGGGTGCGCTCAACATCATCGTCTGGGCCGGGTACGCCGAGAACGGCTCCAACGACCCCAAGGTCGACTGGGTGACGCCGTTCCAGAAGGCGACAGGCTGCATGGTCAACGCCAAGATCGCCGGCACGTCGGACGAGATGGTGTCGCTGATGCAGACCGGCCAGTACGACGGCGTCTCGGCGTCCGGCAACGCCACCCTGCGGCTGATGGTCGGCGGAGCCGCGGCGCCGGTCAACACCAACCTGGTGACCGAGTACGCTGACATCAACCCCGCGCTCAAGGATCAGCCCTACAACACCTACCAGGGAATTCACTACGGCGTCCCGCACGGCTGGGGAGCCAACCTGCTCATGTACCGCACCGACGTGGTGCACCCGGCGCCGACTTCGTGGGGAGCCGTCTTCGACCCCAACTCGCCCTACAAGGGACACATCACGGCGTACGACGACCCCATCTACATCGCCGACGCAGCCCTGTACCTCAAGTCGACGCGGCCAGACCTGCACATCACCGACCCCTACGAGCTTGACAAAGGAGAGTTCCAGGCCACCGTCGCCCTGCTCAAGCAGCAGCGAATCGTGGTCGGGCAGTACTGGTCCGACTACACCAAGGCGCAGTCGGCATTCGCCAACGGCGACACAGTGATGGGCACCACCTGGCAGGTGATCACCAACCTGCTGGTGGCCGACAAGAACCCCACGCCGGTGGCGGCGATCGTTCCCAAGGAGGGCTCGACGGGCTGGTCGGACACATGGATGGTGTCGTCGCAGGCCAAGCATCCGAACTGCATGTACATGTGGATGAATTGGATCACCAAACCCGATACGCAGTCGCAGGTGGCCCAGTGGTTCGGCGAGGCTCCGGCCAACCTCAAGGCATGTCCGGTCATCGCGCAAACCGACGCCAACTTCTGCCAGACCTACCACGTCGACGACACCGCGTATCTCCACGGCCTCTCGCTGTGGAAGGTGCCGCTGAGCAACTGTGGCGACAGTCGCGGCAATGTCTGCAAGGGCTACCAGGATTGGCTGCAAGCCTGGACGGACATCAAGGGCTGAGCCCTTCGGGTGTGAAGCAGCGGCCATCGTGAGCCACCAGCGATGAGCGACAGCGTCGGGTCGCTGACCTCATCCGGACTCGTCCGCCGTGTTGCGCGGAGCCTCGACCGCCACCCGAGGCTCCGCGTGGTGGGCCTGCTCACACCCCCGCTGGGCTGGCTCGGCGTGCTCTATCTCGGCTCCTTGGCGCTCCTCTTCGCCGCCGCCTTCTGGCACTACGACAGCGACATCACCTTCAGCGTGACCAAGACCTTCACGCTCGAGAACTTCGCACAGCTGCTTGCCGACCCGGTGTACCGCAGCATCGCCGGGCGAACCATCCTGATCGCCATCCTGGTGACGATCACCGACGCCATCCTGGCCATGCCGATTGCCTTCGTCATGGGCAAGCTCGCCGGCCGGCGTATGAAGGCCGCGCTCGGAATGGCCGTGCTGATGCCGCTGTGGACCAGCTACCTGGTGAAGATCCTCGCCTGGCGCCTGATCCTCTCCGAAGGGGGCGTGCTCAACTGGGCACTCAAGCCATTTCATCTCTCCGGACCCGGCTTCGGTGACGTCGCCGTGTACCTGGTGCTGTCGTACATCTGGCTGCCCTACATGATCCTCCCGCTCGCCGCCGGGTTCGAGCGCCTCCCCAAATCCCTTCTCGAAGCATCGACGGATCTCGGTGCGCGCACCTGGACGACATTCCGCCACGTGGTCATCCCGCTGGTGCTCCCCGCGCTCGTGGCGGGTTCGATATTCACGTTCTCGCTGACGCTGGGTGACTACATCGCTGTCAGCCAGGTGTCGAGCACGCAATTCATCGGCAGCGTCGTCTACAGCAACCAGGGCGTCAGCGGCGACCTTCCACTGGCGGCCGCATTCGCCACGGTGCCGGTGGTGGTGATGCTCATCTACCTCGCCCTGGCTCGCCGCGCCGGCGCGTTCCAGGCGCTGTAGCCATGTACGTCTCGCCGCGGTTGCGCCGCGTGCTTGGGGCGGCCACCGGTTGTCTCCTGCTGGTCATCTACATCCCGCTGATCCTGGTGGTGCTGTACGCATTCAACCCCTCGCTCAGCCAGAAGTGGCCGATCGCGGGCTTCACCCTGCACTGGATCACGGACGCCATCGGCAACCCCGGCGCCCGTGACGCGCTGGTCCTGTCGGTCGAGGTCGGCGTCGTCGCCACCGCCATTGCGCTGGTGCTTGGCAGCCTCCTCGCCGCGGCCGTGCACCGCTATCGGTTCTTCGGACGCAGCGCCGTGTCGTTCCTGGTAATCCTGCCCATCGCACTGCCGGGCATCGTCACCGGGATCGCTTTGAACGCAACCTTCAGGACGCTCTTTGGCGGCCTCACGCTGCTGACACTGGTGATCGGCCACGCGACCTTCTGCGTCGTCGTCGTCTACAACAACGTGATCGCCCGGCTGCGGCGCACCTCGAGCTCGCTCGTCGAGGCCTCAGCGGACCTGGGCGCCGATCCCTGGCAGACATTCGCGCATGTCACGTTCCCGGTGATTCGTTCGGCCCTGTTGGCAGGTGCCCTGCTCGCGTTCGCGCTGTCGTTCGACGAGATCGTGGTGACAACCTTCACGGCGGGGTCGAACGAAACGTTGCCCATCTGGATCTTCGCCAACCTGTCGCGCCCCAACCGGCTGCCGATCGTCAATGCGGTGGCGCTCGGCGTCATCCTGATCTCGGCGATCCCCGTGTACATCGCCCAGCGGGTGGCGAGCGACGCGGTCAGTATCGGCGAGACCGCCTGACCGCACGCCCCAACCCCGGTGGGGAATCGAAAGCCGGCCCCCAGAGCTTGACGCCGCCCAGCAGTCCGGCGGCGTTGTCGACAAGGGACGACTTCGGTCCGAGGTCGACGGTCACGCGCACCGAGTTGCCGCCCCCGATGTAGACGTGGTCGAAGAAGATGAGGCGGTCCAGCATCTGCACAGCGATCTCGACCCGTCGGTTCCAGCTCTTCTTCGACAGCCGCTTGCGCGCCGCGTCCCCCAATTGCTCGCTGTACGTCTCGCCCTTGCGAAAGGGGTGATGAGCGAACTCCAGGTGCGGGCAGACGCGACCATCCGCGAACAGTGCTGTGCCCACCCCAGTCCCGAGGGTGATGACCAGCTCCACACCTTTACCGACCACCACCGCGGCGCCCTGCACATCGGCGTCATTGGCAACCCGGGTGGGACGGCGGAAGGCGGCTCGGATCGCGGCGGCCAGTTCGAGGTCGTGCCAGGCTGCAACGAGCTTCGGATCGAGAGCGGTGCCAAGGCCACCGGTGGTGGTGAATTCCGGTGCCGAGATCACGCGCCCATCGCGGATCACGCCGGGGAAGCCGACCGAGACCCTGTCGAATTTCGGCAGCGGCCTGACCAGGGTCCGGAGCCTGCTCACCAACAGGCGGGGCGACAAGGGGTATGGCGTCGGAACGCGCTGACGCTCGGAGGTCATCGCACCCGAACCGTCGAGCACCACCGCCTTGAGGCCGGTGCCGCCGACGTCGATCGCAAGCGTGCTGGGATCCATCCCTGGCATCGTAGCGGCGGTCGTCCATCCACGGCGGCGCAAAGTGCTATGACGGGTTATTGACGATCGTCACGAGAGCGTGGTACGGTCGGAGACAAGGAGACAACGCAGATCCCCCACTCCGCGCACGTCGACAGCTTTGCCAGGGATCACCTCCCGCCCCGTGAGCAGTGGCCGGAGCTGATCTTCGACCTGCCCGAGCTGGGCTATCCCGAGCATCTCAACTGCGCCCAGGAGCTCCTCGACGCCACCGCGACGCGCCACGGCGGCGAGCGCCGCTGCCTGGTCACCGACCAGTCGACCTGGACGTACTCCGACCTCATTGCTCACACCAACCAGATCGCTCATGTACTCGTGGACGATCTCGACATCGTTCCTGGCAACCGCGTCCTGCTGCGCGGCACCAACAACCGGTGGCAGGTGGCGTGCTGGCTTGCGGTGCTCAAGGCCGGCGGTGTCGTGGTCAGCACGATGCCGCTGCTTCGCGCCGGTGAGCTGCACCCGGTCATCGACGCGTCGCAGCCGTCGCTGGCGATCTGCGACGCCGGTCTCGCGGATGACCTCCCCGCCGGCGGCGCGGGTGACCTGCCGATCGTCACCGTCGGAGATGACGGCAGCGACGGCCTCGTGGCCAGGTCGCATTCCAAACCTGACACTTTTGCGGCGGTTGCAACCGCCGCTGACGACGTGGCCTTGATCGCGTTCACGTCGGGGACCACCGGACGGCCCAAGGGATGTATGCACTTCCATCGCGACGTGCTGGCGATCGCCGACACCTTCTCGAACCGTGTCCTGCATCCCCACCGCGACAGCCTCTTTGTCGCCAGCCCGCCGATGGCGTTCACCTACGGGCTCGGCGGCATGCTGGTGTTCCCGCTGCGCTGCGGGGCGGCCAGCCTCCTTGTCGAGAAGACCGCGCCGCCGTTGCTGGCCGAGGCGATCGCGCGGCACGGTGCGACGGCCCTGTTCACCGCCCCGACGGCGTACCGGGCCATGCTGCGCCTGCCGGAAGTCAACCTCACCTCCCTCGAACACTGCGTGTCAGCCGGTGAACACCTGCCGTCGACGACCTGGGAAGCGTGGCGAGAGGCCACCGGCCTGCGAATCATCGACGGGATCGGCGCCACCGAGATGCTGCACATCTTCATCTCGGCGTCCGGCGATGAGATACGACCCGGCGCGACCGGGCGTGCCGTCCCCGGTTTTCGCGCCCGCATCGTGGACGACGACGACGAGCCGGCTCCGGACAACGTCGTTGGTCGTCTCCAGGTGCAGGGACCGGTGGGGTGCCGCTATCTCTCGGGCGATCGACAGGTCGAGTACGTGCGCGGCGGCTGGAACGTCACCGGCGACTCGTACCTGCGCGATCCCGACGGGTATTTCTGGTACCAGGCGCGCACCGACGACATGATCATCTCGTCGGGCTACAACATTGCCGGCCCCGAGGTCGAGGCTGCGCTGTTGCGACACAGCGACGTCGCCGAGGCGGCCGTGGTCGGCATTCCCGACGAGAGCCGGGGCACCCTGGTCAAGGCGTTCGTGGTGCTTGCGCAGGGGGTTGAGGTGGCGGACGACAGCGCACGCTCGCTCCAGGACTTTGTCAAGCAGCAGATCGCGCCGTACAAGTACCCGAGGGTGATCGAGTTCGTCGACGCCCTGCCCCGCACGTCAACGGGCAAGCTGCAGCGCTTCCGCCTGCGCGAGCGGGGTTAGCCGTGTCCTCCGCCGGCAGCTCTGCTCCTGGGGTGCCCACCGCCGTGGTCACGGGCGCCTCGCGCGGCATCGGCGTGGCGATCACGCGCGAGCTTGCCGGCTTGGGCCACCGCGTCGTCGCCCTGGGGCGCGATCGCGACGCGCTGGACGCGCTGGTCGCGGCTGTGGAAGGCGACGTGCAGGCGATGCAGTGCGACGTCGGCGACGAGGCTGCGGTGTCGGAGGTTTTTGGTCGGATCGGCCATGTGGCCATCCTTGTCAACAACGCAGGCGTGGCGACCTCGAACCCGGTCCACAGGACGTCTGTCAGCCAGTGGGACGAGATGATCCGGGTGAACGCGACCGGCCCGTTCCTGTGCACGCGAGCAGTTCTTCCCGGCATGCGGTCGCGGGGCTGGGGACGCATCATCACTGTCGCGTCGGTGGCCGGGCTGCACGGAGCGCCGTACATCGCCGCCTACGCCGCGTCCAAGCACGCTGCCATCGGCCTGATGCGCGTTGTGGCAGCCGAGGTTCGCGCCACCGGTGTCACCGCCAACGCGGTCTGTCCGTCCTACGTGCGCACGCCGATGACCGGCCGCACCGTCGCCGGGATCGCCGAGCGCACCGGCGGGACGGCCGGCGAGGCGGAGGCGTTGCTGGTCGACGGGATGGTGCTGGGCCGGTTGATCGACCCCGAGGAGGTGGCAGCGGCGGTCGCGTACCTGGTCTCGCCGGCGGCCGCGGCCGTCAACGGACAGTCGATCGTCATCGATGGCGGGCAGCTGCCGTGAGCAGCTTTCGCCTGGACATCGCCGAGGGGGTCGCGTCGATCACGCTGCACCGCCCTGATCGTCTCAACGCTCTCACCTTCGACGTCTACGCAGACCTGCGCGACTTCTTCGCCGAGCTGCCCCACCGCGACGACGTCGCGGTCGTGACGCTCGCCGGCAGTGGACGTGGCTTCTGCTCCGGTGGTGATGTCGACGAGATCATCGAGCCGCTCCTCCGAGCTGACGCTGCGAGCCGACTCGAGTTCACCCGCATGACCGGCGCAGTGATCGAGAACATGCGCCGCTGCCCGCAGCCGATCATCGCTTCGATCAATGGGATTGCCGCCGGTGCGGGCGCGGTTCTGGCACTGGCCGCCGACTTCCGCCTGATGGTGCCGACAGCGACGTTTCGGTTCCTGTTCACCCAGGTAGGGCTGTCGGGCGGCGACATGGGCGCTGCCTACCTGCTCCCGCGTGTCGTCGGCCTCGCGCGCGCCACGGAGATCCTCATGTTCGGCGATGCCATCGGCGCGCAGCGCGCCTACGACATCGGACTGGTGAATCGCGTCGTTGACGCCGAAGAGCTGGGGGCGGCGACGACAGCCCTGGCGCTGCGCATCGCCACCGGTCCGCGGGCGGCCTACGCCGCCACCAAGATGATGCTGACCGCCGAGCAGGACATGGACCTCGCCACCGCGATCGAGCACGAGGCCACCGGTCAGGCGGAACTGATGTCCAGGGAGGATCACCGCGAGTTCCACGCCTCATTCACGCAGCGGCGGCCGCCGCGCTGGAGCGGCCGGTGAGCGGGCGCACACCGCACACGCTGGTCAATCCCGATGAGCTCGGTCCGACACCGGGGTTCAGTCACGCTGTGCTGGCCGCGAGCGGACGCACGTTGTACATCGCCGGGCAGGTCGGCAGCGACGCGACCGGGACCATCGTCAGCGGTGGGATCGTGGCCCAGTTCGACGCCGCGCTCGGCCGCGTGGTGGTGGCGCTGGCCGATGCCGGTGGCTCCCCCGAGCATGTCGTCGCGATGACGCTCAGCACCACGGCGATGGCGGAGTATCGCGCCGAGCGCGCGCGCCTCGGCGCCGCGTACCGGGCCCACTTCGGCAGGCACTTCGCGGCGATGACGTTGGTCGCGGTCACGGAGCTGCTCGACCCCGCGGCGGTCATCGAGGTCACCACCATCGCCGTCGTACCCGCGGTCGTTGACGACGCTGCCCGGTGACGGCGTGAACATCGTCTGCGCGGGCGGTGGCCCAGGCGGCCTGCTGTTCGCGATCCTCGCGCGACTCGCCGACGCCAACCATTCGGTCACGGTGCTGGAACGCAACCACGCCGATGACCCCTTCGGTTTCGGGGTCGTCTTCTCGGATGAGACCCTCGCCAATCTTCGAGGGGCAGAGCCAGTCACCTTCGCGCGCATCGAGGCCGAGATGCGCTACTGGACGGAGATCGAGATTCAGCTCGGCGAGCGCAGCCTTCGCTCTGGCGGTCATGGGTTTGCCGCGCTGGCGCGGCAGAGGCTGCTCGCCATCCTGGCCGACCGCGCGCTCGAGGTTGGCGTCGACCTCAGGTACATGACCCCTGCCCCGCCGCTGGACGCGCTGCGCGCCGAGCACGACCTCGTGGTCGCCGCCGACGGTGTCAACAGTCCGCTCCGGACGGCCGGTGCCGCGGCGTTTGCACCGAGGCTCGAGCAGGGCAGCGCCCGCTACGTGTGGCTCGCCACCACCCGGCCGTTTGAGCACTTCACCTTCATCTTCCGCGAGACGGAGGCCGGCGTCGTCCAGGCCCATGCGTACCCCTACAGCGACGGCATGGTGTCGTTCATCGTCGAGATGGAGGCGGCGACCTGGCAGCGCACCGGGCTCGATGACGATGCCGCGGTGCGACTGGCACCGGGTGACAGCGACCCTGCGGCCCTCGCCTTTGCCGGGCAGGTCTTCGCGGACGAGCTTTGCGGACATGCGCTGATCGGCAACAACTCTCGCTGGCTGCGCTTCACCACGGTGACCAACCGAACCTGGAGACATGGGAACGTCGTGCTGCTCGGTGACGCCGCGCACACCGCGCATTTCTCGGTTGGTTCCGGCACCAAGCTGGCCATGGAGGACGCGATCGCGCTGGCGTCGGCATTGCGGAAGCAGTCGTCGCTCGAGGGTGCGCTGCTCGCGTACGAGACGGAGCGGCGCCCCACCGTCGAGAGCACGCAACGAGCCGCGCGCACCAGCCAGGAGTGGTTCGAGGGAGTGCGCCGGTACGTGCCACTTGACCCCGAACGGTTCGCCTTCCAGCTGATGACCCGTTCTCAGCGCATCACATATGACAACCTGCGCCTTCGCGACGCCGCGTTCGTCGGTCGCACCCTCGATTCATTCTGGCGTGCAACACCCGACGCTCTCCGACCCGACGACCCGGCGACCCCTCCCCTCTTCTATCCGTTCCAGCTCCGTGGCGTGCGCCTGCGCAACCGCGTCGTGGTGTCGGCGATGGCCCAGTACTCAGCGGTGGGCGGCATCCCCGACGACTGGCACCTGGTGCATCTCGGCAGCCGCGCCGTCGGTGGTGCCGGCCTGGTCATGACTGAGATGACCTGCGTGTCGGCACAGGGCCGGATCACCCCCGGGTGCACGGGCCTGTGGAACGACGCGCAGCAACGGGCGTGGGAGCGGGTCGTGGCGTTCGTACAAACGAAGACGGCCGCGCGCATCGGGCTCCAACTCGGCCACTCGGGTCGCAAGGGATCGACCAAGCCGCTCTGGGAGGGGGACGACATCCCCCTGGATTCCGGCAACTGGGAGCTGATCGCGCCCTCGCCCATCCCCTACCGTCCCGGGCTCCAGGTACCGCGGGAGATGACCCCAGATGACATGGCGCGCGTGTGCGCGGAATTCGTCGAATCCGCGCAGCGCGGCGCCGCCGCCGGGTTCGACCTGCTCGAGCTGCACTGGGCGCACGGGTACCTGCTGTCCTCGTTCCTGTCCCCGGTGACCAATCGTCGCACCGATGCGTACGGAGGATCGCCGGACGCACGGATGCGCTTTCCGCTGCAGCTCTTCGACGCGGTGCGCGCCGCATGGCCCGACGACCGGCCGGTCTCGGTCCGCATCTCCGCGACGGACTGGGTGGCCGGCGGTTTCGACGCCGATGACGCGTGCCGGCTCGCCTCCGCCCTGCGCGACCACGGCTGCGACATCGTCGATGTCTCCAGCGGCCAGGTTGACCCCGCCGAGGAACCACGCCACGGGCGGCTCTGGCAGACGCCGTTCAGCGACCGCATCCGCCAGGAGGTCGGCATTCCCACTCTGGCGGTTGGTGGCATCGCCAGCATCGACGACGTCAACACAATCCTGCTCGCCGGTCGTGCGGACCTGGTGGCGTTGGCGCGGCCGCACCTCGTCGATCCGTACTGGACTCTCAACGCCGCCATCGACCTCCAGTACCGCCGGCACGCCTGGCCCGTGCAGTACTTGCAGGGCCGCACCGCGCGACGGCGCGAACAGAGTGCAGTGGCGGTGCGCGAGCGGGACGTGCGATGACCGGGGGCGACGACATCGCACGGATCGCACGCGACACCCTGGCCCCGATCGCCGACCGCGGCACTCCGGGCCGCGTCAACCGCGAACTGATCCGCGCTCTCAGCGACACCGGTCTGCTGCCCAGGGTGTTCCCACAATCCGTCGGTGGCACGCTGACGGGATCGGTGTCGGCGCTGGAGCTGTGCACGCTCAGAGAGGCTCTGGCTCGCGAGTGTGTCGAGGCGGAGACCGCGCTTGCCATGCAGGCGCTCGGCGCGTATCCCATCCTGCAGTCGGGCACGGCGACCACCATCGAGCGCTGGGTGCCCGGGGTCTGTCGCGGCGACCTGGTTGCGGCATTTGCCTTGACAGAGCCGGGGGCGGGCTCCGATGCTGCCGCCCTGGAGCTGCGCGCCGAGCGAGACGACGACGGGTACGTCCTCACCGGCACCAAGACGTGGATCTCCAACGCCCCCGATGTGGACGTCTACACCGTCTTCGCACGCACCACCGAGGGGACCGGTGCTCGCGGTGTGACCGCGTTCGCCGTCGACGGTCATTCCCTCGGATTGCACGCAACCCCGATCGACATGATCTCCGGGCATCCCATCGGCCAGGTCGCGTTCGACGGCGTGCAGGTGCCGCAAGCCTGTGTTCTCGGCGAGGTGGACTTGGGTTTCACCGTCGCCATGCGAACGCTCGACCTGTTCAGGCCCAGCGTCGGGGCGTTCGCCGTCGGGATGGCGCAGGCTGCGCTCGACGCCGCCCTTGAGCACGCCACCTCGCGGCGCGCGTTCGGAGGTGTGCTGTTCGACCTGCAATCCGTCGCCCATCGCCTGGCGGGCATGGCGGTGCAAGTGCACGCGGCGCGCTTGATGGTGTACGACGCCGCGAACGCGTACGACGTCGACTCACCGGATCTGACCATGCGCTCATCGATGGCCAAGCTCTTTGCCACCGAAGCCGCCCAGGGCATTGTGGATTCGGCGATTCAGATTCATGGGGCTGCGGCGCTGCAGCGCGGCCACCTCCTCGAGCACCTCTACCGTGAGGTGCGCGCCCCGCGCATCTACGAGGGCGCCAGCGAGCTGCAGCTGGCCATCATCGCTCGTCGCCTGCGTTCGTCACGGGCCTCGGAGTGACGACCGAAGCGTCGCTGGCGCGCAGCGACTCGGTAGGCCAGCCCACGCCGAAGTCGCTCATCCTCGACATTTACGGCGCCCAGGTTCGCGCGCTGGGCGGATGGCTGGCGGTGGCCAACCTGGTCGCGCTCATGGCTGACCTCGGTCACGACGACAGAGCCGTACGAGCCGCCGTGGCACGCATGAAGCGGTCGGCGCTGCTCTCGGCAGAGACCCGCGAGGGCGTCGCCGGCTACGCGCTCACCCGCCCCGCCCTGGAGATCCTGCGCGACGGGGACGAGCGCATCTTCTCGTCGTCGATCCCGACGACCCTGGCGGAGGGCTGGCTCGTGGCGGTGTTCTCGGTGCCCGAGCAGGCTCGCGAACGGCGCCATCGACTCCGCGCGCAGCTGGTTCGGTTGGGGTTCGGCCAGGTGACGCCCGGAGTGTGGATTGCACCGTCGCGGATGCAGCCCGAGGCGCGCCGTCTGCTCGCCCGCGCCGATCTCTCCCAGTACGTGAGTCTTTTCATCGGCGAGTACGAGGGGTTCTCCGATCTTCGCGACGTGGTGGCACGTGCCTGGGATCTCCCAGCCCTGGACACGGCCTACCGGCAATTCATCGCAGTGCACCGACGAACTGCGACAGCGTGGCGCGTGCCGACAGCCCGCGCCAACCTCCGGGGATTCGTGGACTACATGCGAGTGCTTGAGGGGTGGCGCCGGCTGGCGTACCTCGACCCGGGCCTGCCGGTCGAGCTTCTGCCGCGGCTGTGGAACGGTGAGCGAGCACGCGCGCTCTTTGCCGACCTGCACGCCACGCTGGCGCCGCGCGCGTCAGCGCACGTCAACGCACTGGTCGGCCAGGGTCAGCCGGCATCCTGAGCCGGCGCCCGAGGTCAGGTCGCCACCGGCGCCAGCATCTCGGCGAACTCGACTTCGAAGGCCTCGACGGTGGGGTTGGTGGCGCCGATGGCCTGGGTGGCCGCCGCGCGAATCGGACCCGCCGCCTGGGCGCTGCCCTCCAGCTCCGCCTTCGAATTCCACACCGTGATGGCGATAGCACCGCCGCTGTCGCGATCGACGAGCAGCACCGCGGCGCGGAACCCGGGCAACCGCTCGATGCTGGGCACGACCTGGGACTCGAAGTGACGGATGCCGTCGTCGACCTTGGCAGGGTCGCCGTTCAGGGTTGAGACCCGAACCCAGTTGCCCTTCTCGGTGGGCTGCGGCCGATGCTGGACCGCGGCTTCGAAATGCTCGGGTTTCGGTGTCTCGGTCCCGAACTTGGCAGACGCTTCCGAGCGGATGCTGCGGAGCGCCTCTTCGCTGGCTCGCAGCGTCTCCCCATCACGCCAGAAGGTGACGATCATCCCATCGCCTGTCTGACGGTCGAGGAGGAGGCGGCTGCCCGCGTAGCCATCCTGCTCCTTGACAGTGGGGAGGGCCTGCGACTTGAAGTTCTCGGTTCCCGCGTCGACCTTGTCCGGCGATGCCTTGATCCGAAGAATCCGAGCGTGCACTGCCACCACCTCCGGCTTGTGAGGATCCCCAGTGGATCTTCAGGCGTGTGACTGTAGCGCAGTCGCTTCTCTCGGATGGCACGGTCGACGCGGACGCTGCAATCATGTCGCAGCCAGGGCTGGCAGGAGCCATGATTGAGTGGCCGGGCGATACCCTGACACCCTCCAGCATGCAGAAGTACCGACGGGGGCCGACCCAACCAAGGCATGAAGGCGACTGACACAGGCGACCCGGAGTACTTCCATCGCGTGGTGGACTGCCAGTGGGCCTGTCCGGCGCACACCGACGTGCCCGAGTACATCCGCCTGATCGCCATGGGGAGGTACACCGACGCCTACATGGTCAACCGCGACTCGAACGTGTTCCCGGCGATCCTCGGGCGCACCTGCGACCGCCCCTGCGAGCCGGCTTGCCGGCGCGAGCGGGTGGACAGCACCCCGGTGGCGATCTGCCGTCTCAAGCGGGTGGCTGCCGACCTCCGCCACGACATCGCCGACCGGCTGCCGGTGATCCCGAGCGTCAAGAACGGCAGACGGGTCGCCTGCATCGGCGCCGGGCCGGCCTCGCTCACCGTCGCCAACGACCTCCTGCCCCTTGGCTACGAGGTGGTCATCTTCGAGCAGCACGTCACCCCGGGTGGCCTGATGCGCACCAACATTCCCTCCTTCCGCCTGCCCGCGCACGTCCTCGACGAAGAGGTGAAGGTGATCCTCGACATGGGCGTCGAGATCCGGTACGCGTCCGCGGTCAGCAGCATGCGCGCACTCCTCGACCAGGGCTACGACGCGGTCTTCGTCGGCAGTGGAGCACCGCGGGGCAAGGAGCTTGACCTGCCCGGGCGCCGCGACACCGACCGCATCCACATCGGCATCGAGTGGTTGCAGTCGATCGCTTTTGGCCATGTGGACTCGATCGGTGAGCGCGTCCTGATCATCGGGGTGGGCAACACCGCGATGGACTGCTGTCGCTCATCGTTCCGTTTGGGCGGCAAGGACATCCGAGTGATGGCGCGGCGGCCGCGCCCCTTCTTCAAGGCGTCGAGCTGGGAGCTCGATGACGCCGAGGAGGAGGGCGTCCAGATCAACGTGAACCACGCACCCAAGCGCTTCGTCATCGATGACGGACGGCTGGTGGGGATGGAGTTCGAGCGCCTGGGGTGGGACGAGACCGCGCGCACCTCCACCGTTGTGGACACGGTTCTCATCCCCTGCGACGACGTCATCCTCGCCATCGGCCAGGACAACGCGTTCCCGTGGATCGAGCGCACCCTCGGCATCGACTTCGACGGCGACGTCCCCGTCATCGACGCGACGACGATGCAGTCGACCCTGCCGAGCGTGTTCTTCGGCGGCGACTCCGCCTTCGGGCCGAAGAACATCATCTGGGCCGTCGAGCACGCGCACCAGGCGGCAATCTCCATCCACAAACTGTGTGAGGGCGGGGTCGTCAGTGAGCGGCCGCCGGTGCTGATGAACCTGATGAGCCAGGCCATGGGTCTCGGCCAGTGGAGCTACCACAACGACTACAACCCGGCGAACCGGCAGAAGATGACCCACGTCGAGCTCACCCACCGCTTCCAGCAGCTCGACGTCGAGGTGGAGCTCGGCTTCTCAGCAGAGCAGACCGCGCGCGAGGTGCAGCGCTGCCTCAACTGCGACATCCAGACGGTGTTCTCCGCGCCGCTGTGCATCGAATGCGACGCCTGCATCGATGTGTGCCCCGTCCAGTGCCTGACGATCACCACCGACGGAGACGAGGCCTCCGTCCGTGCCCGTCTCTCGGCGCCGGCCGTCAACCCCGCGCAGGCGCTGTTCGCCTCGGCCGCCCTGCCGCAGACCGGCCGCCTGATGATCAAGGACGAGGATCTCTGCGTGCACTGCGGGCTGTGTGCCGAGCGCTGCCCGACGGCTGCATGGGACATGGAGAAGTTCACTCTCCTGCTTCCGTCTGCTGGGTCTCCGTTCCCGGTCGGGGCAGTCTGATGGTCCTCGAACGGGTCGTCCCGGAGCTCGCGAGCAACGGCGGCAGCCGGGTCAATGACCTTGCCATCAAGCTCGCCAACGTCAACGGCACGGGCTCGTCGAGCGCCAACAACCTCTTGATGCAGGCCTTCTTCCGCATGGGCATTCCGGTGTCAGGGAAGAACCTGTTCCCATCCAACATCCAGGGACTGCCCACCTGGTACGAGATCAGGGTCAACGGCTCCGGCCACACCGCCCGCACTCGCGACTATGACGTGATGGTGGCGATGAACACCAATACCTACGCGCAGGACATCGGCGAGGTGCGCTCGGGCGGCTACGTGGTGTGGGACGCGACCTGGCCGCTGGACCCCGCCCTGGTGAGGAGCGATGTCGCCTACTTCGGGGTACCGGCGGCGCGGATGTGCACCGAGAGCTTCCGCAGCCCGCGTGCGCGCACCCTGATGCAGAACATCGTCACGGCCGGTGCCCTAGTCGCCCTGCTGGCGATCGACCTCGACACCGTCTCCAACCTGCTGGCCGAGAAGTTCGCCGGAAAGGACCGGCTGCGCGAGTCCAACCAGCGCGCGCTGATGCTCGGCTACGAGTACGCGCGCGATCATTTCGACTGCCCGCTGCCGTGCCACGTCGAGGTCATGGACGGAACCGCCGCCTCGATCCTCATCGACGGCAACACCGCCGCCGCCCTCGGCTGCCTCTACGCCGGCGTCACGGTCGCTGCGTGGTACCCGATCACACCATCCACCTCCCTGATGGATGCGTTCGCGCAGCTCTGCCGGCGCTATCGCCGCGACCCGGTGAGCGGGCGCAACAACTACCTGATCCTGCAGGCCGAGGATGAGCTGGCTGCGATCGGGATTGTGATTGGGGCCAGCTGGAACGGCGCCCGCGCCGTCACCTCGACATCCGGTCCAGGGATCTCGCTGATGGGCGAGCTGATCGGGCTTGCGTACTACACCGAGACCCCCGTTGTGATCGTCGACGTGCAGCGCGCCGGTCCCTCCACCGGCATGCCCACCCGGACGCAGCAAGGCGACATCCTCACCTGCGCCTACGCGTCGCACGGCGACACCAAGCACATCCTTCTCTTCCCGGGCGACCCCGCGGAGTGCTTCGACTTCGCGGTGCGCAGCTTCGACCTCGCCGAGCAGTTCCAGACGCCGGTGATGATGCTGTCCGACGTCGACATCGGCATGAACGACTGGGTGGTCCCGCGGCTGTCGTGGGATGACTCGCGCGTGCCCGATCGCGGGCCCATGCTCGACGCGCATGCACTCGAGAGCCGGATCGACGCGTACCACCGGTACGTCAACCCGAATGCGGACGAGGTGGCACCGCGCACACTCCCCGGCGTCAGTGAGAGAGGCGCGTACTTTGCCCGCGGCTCGGGCCACAACCAACTCGGCGCCTACACCGAGACACCGGACGAGTACCTCGAGGTGGTGGACCGGCTGGCGCGCAAGCACGCCGCGGCGGCCGCGCACGTGCCGCTGCCGCAGATCGAGCAACGCGGTGCCCGCACCGCGCTGGTCACAGTGGGTGGCTGCGACCCCGCGGTGCGGGAAGCCATCGAGCTGCTCGCCGTGGACGGGCTGCCGCTCGACTACATGCGGATCCGCAGCTTCCCATTCGCGCCGGCCGTCCAGGACTTCCTCCACGAGCACGACAGCATCTTCGTCGTCGAGCAGAACCGCGACGCGCAGCTGCGCTCGCTGCTCGTGCTCGAGACCACGGTGCCCAAGGATCGCCTGCGCTCCGTGCTGGCCTACGGTGGCTTCCCACTCAGCGCCGCCGAGGTTGTCGACAGCGTCCGCGCCCAGATGGAAGCCTGACCGTGCCGTCGATCGACAAGCCGCCGATCGTGCACCCGGGCACGCGCAGGAACAGCCTGGGCCTGACCATCCGCGACTACGAGGGCTCGATGTCGACGCTGTGCGCAGGCTGTGGCCACGACTCGGTGACCGCCGCAATCGTCCATGCCTTCTGGGAGATGGATACCCCACCGCACATGATCGCCAAGCTCAGTGGCATCGGTTGTTCGGCGAAGACCACTGCGTACTTCGCCCGCGGCGCACACGGCTTCAACACCGCCCACGGGAGGATGGCCACCATCGCCACCGGCGCCGCGGCGGCCAACCGCGACCTGCTCTACATCGGCATCTCCGGCGACGGCGACTCACTCTCGATCGGACTGGGTCACCTGGCTCACCTGATCCGGCGCAACGTGCGGATGGTCTACATCATCGAGAACAACGGCGTGTATGGGCTGACCAAAGGTCAATTCTCACCCTCTGCCGACATCGGATCGACGACCAAGCACGGCGACCCCAACAACATGCCGCCCATCGACCCGATGAGCCTCGGGCTCAGCCTGGGCGCCACCTTCCTGGCCCGCGGGTTCTCCGGCGACAAGCAGCAGCTGGTCCCGATCATCAAGGCCGCCGCAGCACATCGCGGCCTGGCTCTCATCGACGTGATCTCGCCGTGCGTGACCTTCAACGACCATGAGGGTTCGACAAAGAGCTACCTCTTCACCCGCCAGCACGACACCACCGCGACCGAGGCGGACTTCGTCCCCATGCAGCCCGAGATCGTGGCCTCGATCCCGCCGGAGGGAATGGTCAGCGTCACCATGCACGACGGCAGCGTCTTGCGCGTCCGGTCTGTTCCCAGCGACTACGATCCGACCGATCGGGAGGCGGTTGCCGAGCATCTGCGTCAGGCTCGCGCCGCTGGTGACGTGGTCACCGGTCTGCTCTACATCGACGAGACTGCTCCCGACCTCCACGAGATGCACGACACGGTCAGCCAACCGCTGCGTGACATCCCGTTCGCGCAGCTCTGCCCGGGGTCCGAGGTGCTCGCCGGTTTTGGGGTGCGCTGACCGGCGCGCTACGCCGCCTGCCCGAGCAGGCTCTTGATCGCGGCGGTGATCTCCGCGAGGCCGGCCTTGGCGTCCGCGAAGAACATGCCGGTCTTGGGGTCGGTGTAGAGCGCGTTGTCCAGGCCGGCGTAGCCGTGTCCCATCGAGCGCTTGATGACGATCACGTTCTGGGCCTTGTCGACGTCGAGGATCGGCATTCCCGAGATGGCGTTGCCGAGCTCACGCGCAGCGGGGTTGACAACATCGTTGGCACCGATCACCAGCGCCACGTCCGCCCTCGGGAACTCGGGGTTGACCACGTCCATCTCCTTGAGCTGGTCGTAGGGGACCGACGCCTCGGCGAGCAGGACGTTCATGTGACCCGGCATGCGCCCGGCGACCGGGTGGATCGCGTAGCTGACGTCGACGCCGCGATCCTCGAGCAGCTTGGTGAGATCACGGACCTCGTGCTGCGCCTGGGCCGCGGCGAGGCCGTAGCCGGGCACGACGATGACCTTGCTCGCGTACGCCAGTTGGATGGCGGCGTCCTCGGCCGAGACCTCGCGTACCGACGTGGTTGCCCCACCGGAGACGGCCGCCTGCGCGTCGCCGGTGCCGAAGCCGCCCGCGATGATCCGCGGGATCGAGCGGTTCATGGCGTCGGCCATCAGCTTGGTGAGGATGGCGCCCGAGGCTCCCACCAAAGCGCCCGCGATGATCAACAGGGTGTTGTCGATGACGAATCCGGCCATGGCGACGGCGGTGCCGGTGAACGCGTTGAGCAGCGAGATGACCACGGGCATGTCGGCGCCGCCGATGGGCAGCACCATGGTCAGGCCAAGGATCAGCGACGCCACCGCGATGACCATCAGGAGCGGAAGCCCGCCGATGCCGGCGAGCAGCAGCCCGAGCCCGGCGAGCACCACCGCGCTGAGCGTGACGGTGACCACCCGCGTGCCCGGGAACACCAGCGGCTGACCGGAGATGGTGCCCTGCAGCTTGCCGGCGGCGACCAGGGAGCCGGTGAAGGTCACCCCCCCGATGAGCACGTCGAGCACTGTGGCGATGATGGTGTGCAGCGGCGCCTTCGCCGACGTGCTCACGCCGGCGACGCGGAGGAACTCCGAGATGCCGACCACCGCGGCGGCGCCGCCACCGACGGCGTTGAACAGGCTCACCAGCTGGGGCATCGCCGTCATCGGGACGCTGCGCGCGAAGCGGAACCCGAGCGCGGACCCGACCAGCGCACCGGCGGCGAGGACCGACCAGCCGGTGGCGTCGATGGAGCTCTCGTGCACGATCACCGCCACAGTCGCCGCCACCGCCCCGGTCATGCCTGCGGCGGAGAGCCGCTCGCCGTTCTTGGCGGTGACCGGCGAGTTCATCAGGTGCAGGCCGAGCACGAGCAGCCCGGCGACCACCAGGTAGACGAGGCGCACCACGGTGTCGAAGGTGCTCACGGCTGCTCAGCCTTCGCGTCGTCCGCCGCTTTGACGACCGTGGGGCGCTTGCGGAACATCTGCAGCATGCGATCTGTGACCAGGTAGCCGCCGACGACATTCATGCTGCCGAACACCGCAGCGACAAAGGCGAGCACGTACGCGGCCGGGTTGTGCGCCTCCGCGGCGATCAGCATCGCCCCGACGATGACGATGCCATGGATGGAGTTGGCGGCCGACATCAGCGGCGTGTGGAGCATCGCCGGCACCTTGCTGATCACCTCGAAGCCGACCAGCAGGCTCAGGAAGAATATGGTCAGGCTGGAGAGCAGGGCCGCGCTCATCGCGGGCTCGCCACCTCCACCTCCACCTCCGGGGTCGCCAGCAGCGCCTTGACGCGGTCGCTGACCACCTCGCCGGCGTGCGTGATCACCACCGCAGCCTGGATCTCGTCGTCGAGGTCGATGACCACCTGCCCGTCCTTCACCATGCTGACCAGCAGGCGAACGATGTTGTGCGAGTACGCAGTCGACGCACCGGTGGGGACGCTGGCAGGAAGGTTGAGCGGTGCGACGATGGTGACGCCGTTGTCTGTGACGATCGTCTTCCCGGGCTGCGAGAGCTCGACGTTGCCACCGTGCTCGCTCGCCGCCATGTCGACGATGACCGAGCCGGGCTTCATGCCGGCCACGGCCTTGGCGCTGACCAGCAGGGGCGGGCGGCGACCCGGCACCTGGGCGGTGGTGATGACGATGTCGTGGGCGGCGATGTGGCCGTCGAGCTCGTCCTGCAGCGCCTTCTGCTCCGCTTCCGACAGCGCGCGCGCGTAGCCCCCCTCGGCGGCCCCCGACTGGATCGACTTCAGCGCGATGAACTTGGCACCCAGCGACAGCACCTGGTCGCGGGTCTCGGGGCGCACGTCGTAGGCGCTCACCACCGCGCCGAGGCGCCGGGTCGTGCCGATCGCCTGCAACCCGGCGACGCCGACGCCGAGCACGAGGACAGCCGCAGGGGGCGTGGTGCCGGCCGCGGTCATCAGCATCGGCACGTAGCGGCCGAACTCGTTGGCCGCGATGAGCGCGGCCTTGTAGCCCGCGATGCTCGCCTGCGAAGTCAGTGAATCCATCGACTGGGCACGGCTCAATGTGCGGGGAAGGCTGTCCATGCTGACGGCGGTCACGCCGCGTTGGGCAAGCTGCTCAGCCAGCTGCGGCGCCAGAAGCGGCTGCAGGGTCCCCACCACGGTCTGGTCCTGGCGTGTCGCCGCCAGGATGTCGGGAGACAGCGTGCCCACCAGGAGGATCACGTCCGCCTCCTCCAGCAGCTCCGGTCGCGAGGCCACCGACGCTCCCGCCTTCGCATAGTCGGCGTCCGGGAACGAGGCGGCTGCGCCGGCGCCCGCCTCGATGACCACACGCAGCCCAGCCGCGGTCAGGCGGGCGACGTCGCCGGGGACAACGGCGACACGGCGCTCGGTGGAGTCGGCCTCTTTGGGCACCCCCACGGTGACGGGCGCGGAGGCCGCGGTCTCCGGGAGAGCCCCCTCACCTGTCACCCGCGCAGTATGGGAAATTCGCCCGGGCGACCGCCCAGACACACCTCCGACGATCTGTTCGCGCGTGGTGTGACGCTAGGTGCGGAGGTGCCAGACCTCGACGCCGCTGGCGTTGTACACGGTCTCGAAGAGCGGGCTGACGTCGAAGTTCGTCGGTTTGCACTGGAGCAGCCCGCCAGCGTTGAGCACGTACGTCGCTCCGTACCGCCGCATGATGTCGGCGGCCACGTGGTCCCCGCCGCAGTAGATCGCAAGCACGTCGGCGTCGCGCGGAGCCTGGTCGTACCCGTACTCCGATGAATAGAGGTCGAGGCCGGTGATGCGTATCCGGCCGGCGAGGTCGGTGGGCATGTTGATGAACGATGAGGTCACGAAGATGGCCTTGTCCGGGGTGTTGGTCGCGATCCACTGTGCGGCTGCGTACTCGGCGTCACCCAGCACGATTCGCGAATCCTCATAGGCGAACATGGCCCCGGCAACGCCCGACAAGGACGAGATGACCACCACCAGCACGACGATGCGGGCTGGCCAACCCCGCATCACCCATGCGGCTAGCAGGATGTTGATTTTCGACTCCGCGGAGCCCTATACAGGCTGACTCCGGT
>JRHI01000282.1_pt1 | contig 57625 bp, 50 predicted proteins | sample 215371 | NCBI WGS metagenome assembly JRHI01 (sample SAMN02929681, study PRJNA255918) | sediment metagenome | biome: cave system; feature: Ice Cave; material: Sediment; isolation source: sediment from deep within a dark volcanic ice cave with no known source of... ...
ACCTTACACGATTTCCAGTCGTGCTCACTAGGCCACTATGAGACTCCTCCGGGATAGCGGAGAGAGTGGGATTCGAACCCACGAGGGCTTGCACCCTACCGCTTTTCGAGAGCGGCACTTTCGACCACTCAGACATCTCTCCACGGCGGAGTATAGCATATCTCCTGGGGTATGGCAAGCAGAAAAATTTGGCTAATTGCCTATTCTCGCTTGCCTCTTTCTTTCCTGTCGCGACTTCCAACTCAGCGCGTGAAAGTGAATGTACCCGTTCTGTGCGTTGGCTGCGTCTAGAATCAAGTCGGGCAATCATGCAAGCGGTACGATGTCCGAACACTCGCTGCTCAATCTTAACTTTCTGAGGCGGTGACGCTTTGCTAACAGGCAATGAAAGCAGGAGAGAAGTGCCTTGATGGATGATAGGTACTTGTTTGTTGCAGTGCAGGGATGCGTATGTCAGGTCATGCTGCAAAGGAAGGGAGCTTATCGCCATGCTTGTATTGAGACGAAAAGTTGGAGAAAGTATTATTCTGGATGGAGTAATCTGCGTGTCGGTTTTGGCTGTCGAGGGTGAGCGTGTGAAGATTGGCATCGATGCGCCCGCAAATGTGACGATTTTGCGTGAAGAGCTTCTGAAAATCCTCTCGCCTGAGGTGGCAGTCGAGAAAGAGGCTGTTCCTCCTCAAGATTAGTTTTTGTATGTGTATGGAGAGCAGAGAACGTGGCCACGTTCTCTGCTCTCCATACACATAGTATTTACTCTACAATTGGTTCCACTTTATATCCGTTGGCCTTTTCCGCTTCTACCGCTTCTTCTGCTCCTCCGGGGCTAGTCACTCTTTCCTCACGATAGTAGTGGACGCCTTGCACGAGCGAACTGGCACAGTTGCCTACGCCAATAATGGCTACGCGCACTTTCTTTGCATGTGTCATGATGTTGTTTCCTTTCATGAACTATTCTATAGTGTATCAGAAAATATATGCACTTATCGCAACGCTTACTATATGGAGGATATTCCTGAGAAAAAGGTTATACAGATCTCTAGAGAAGGACTAATGTAACATCTGTTGCTGTTTTTGAGAAAGGATAGCCCTTTTGGGCTGGAAATTGTCTCATGAATAGCAACGTCCGTTACAATTGAATGTGGGTGATATATAAGGTCACGGTTGAGTAACTATAACAGTAGGTTTTAGTTTACAACCATTTCTTTACCTTTTAATCATGTTTTTCACTCAACATAGGTGATATGCTCAGTATCACGAACTTGTAAACCTTTACGTGCAGGATTTTCGAAAAGTCCGGGGTATTTGCAGGAGTCTATAACTATCGAGCATTTTGATGTATATTGATGCTGGTTCTCTTGTCTGTCTGGTATTAAAAATGAATGTGAAATCTCTGTGCTGAGAAAGAAACATGATAAACGATAGACAGTCCACCTGGTCGTCATGGGGACCGGGAAGGTTTCTGTGCTGGAAACGGACCGGCGAAAAAGGAGTTATGTATGAGTCGGCGAAAAAAAGTTCTGGTCATTGGACTTGATTGCGCCCCTCCGGAACTGGTTTTTGAGCAATGGCGCGATGAGTTGCCAAATTTCAAACGGGTAATGGATAATGGTGTGTGGGGCAAGCTGGAAAGCTGTATTCCCGCGATTACCGTGCCCGCCTGGAGTTCGATGATGTCGAGCAAAGATCCAGGGACGTTGGGATTTTACGGATTTCGCAATCGTGGAGACTACTCTTATGAGAAAAACACACTAGCAAATGCAAATTCAGTGAAGACCGACCGCGTATGGGATGTTCTCTCGCGTGCAGGAAAGAGAGTGATCACTGTTGGTGTGCCACAAACGTATCCTCCAAAGCCTGTCAACGGTATCCAGGTCGGGTGCTTCCTCTCTCCATCCACGAAGAACCCTGATAAACCTTACACCTATCCTGCTTCGGCTATGAAGGAAATTGAAGCTATCGTCGGTGAATACCTGGTGGATGTGCCAAATTTCCGCACAGATGATAAAGAATATCTTCTGCGCCAGATCTATACCATGACTGAGAAGCGTTTTAAGCTCGTCAAAAAGTGGATCGCGGAGAAAGACTGGGACTTCTTTATGTTCGTTGAGATGGGTACCGACCGTATTCATCACGGCTTATGGAAATACCACGATTCCACCCACCACAAGTACGAGGTCAATCCGCGACTGAACGAGAGCATTCATGACTATTATCGCTATATCGATGGCGAGATTGGCCAGATCCTGGACCTGGTAGATGAGGACACGACCGTATTCATCGTCTCTGATCACGGAGCCAAAAAGATGGATGGCGGTATTTGTGTCAATGAATGGCTCATCCGTGAGGGATACCTTACGCTGAAAACGCAGCCGCAGTCATTGACCGCCATCGACAAGTGCGAGATTGATTGGAGCAAGACAAAGGTCTGGGGTGATGGAGGGTATTACGCGCGCATCTTCCTCAATGTTGAGGGGCGAGAACCCGAGGGTATCGTCAAGCCTGGTGAGGTTGAGGCGCTACGCAGCGAGCTGATCGCCAAATTCGAAGCTTTGGTGGACCACAATGGTGTGAATATTGGGACGAAGGTCTTCAAACCAGAAGAGATATATAAAGAGGTAAATGGTGTTCCACCTGACCTGATTGTCTACTTTGGTGACCTCTACTGGCGTTCCGTTGGGACGGTTGGTCACGGCTCTATTTACACATTTGATAACGATACAGGGCCTGATGATTGCAATCACGCACAATTTGGCATTGTGATCAAACACGATCCCGATGCGCACGAGGGTCCCGGTGGACGCGAGCTGACAGGGCTACAATTGATGGATATGGCCCCGACAATCCTGGAACAATTTGGTGTTCCGGTTCCCGCTGATATGCAGGGGAAAGCATTTTAATTGAAATAGCGCGTACAGCGCATACAAGGAGAAAGAATTAGTGGCAAATACAGGATTTACAATCTGGTTTACTGGACTTTCCGGTGCCGGGAAAAGTACTCTTTCTGAGATCATCGAGAAGCGCCTGAAAGAGCGTGGACGCAATGTCGAGGTGCTCGATGGAGATATCGTACGCACACATTTGAGCAAAGGCCTCGGTTTTAGCCGCGAGGACCGCGATACCAATATTAAGCGCATCGGCTTTGTTTGCGCACTATTGACACGCAATAACGTCATTTGCATCTCAGCCGCCATTGCACCCTATGGGGAGGCTCGCGAGTGGGCGCGCCGGGAAATTGGCAATTTTGTCGAGATCTATATCAAGTGTCCTCTTGAAGTCTGCCGCCAGCGCGACGTAAAGGGTCTCTACAAGCTAGTCGATGAGGGAAAGATTAAGAACTTCACCGGCGTAGACGATCCGTATGAAGAGCCGGAGCATCCAGAACTGGTCATCGAGACAGATAAAGAGACCATTGAAGAGAGCGTTTCACGCATCTTCGCGAAACTCGTCGAATTGGGATATCTTGAAGAAGAGGGAAACTCTAAAGACGAGGTGCAGGTTGTGACCGAGCGCCTGGCCGCCCTGGGCTATTTATAAACCAGATGCGCGGGGGGGGTGATTGATCAAGCCCCCATCGCTTATAAAAGAACTAGAAATAGGTGTCAAGAAGCATGGCAAATCAATTGATTACTCCTCACGGTGGGGAACTCGTGATAAATATGGCAAGCGATGCCGAGCGCGCGGAACTACAAGAACGCGCCAGAGGGCTACCCGAGGTTCTGGTAGGCTCGCGCCAGATGGCCGACCTGGAAATGCTGGCAATTGGTGCTTACAGTCCACTGGGTGGTTTCATGAAGCGCACCGATTACCTTGGTGTCGTCAACGACATGCACCTGGAGAATGGGCTGCCCTGGTCGGTGCCGATCACCATCTCGGTAACGTCGGAGCAAGCCGCGAACTTGAAAGAGGGTTCGCAGGTCGCGCTGGTCAACGAGCGCGGGACGCTGCAGGCAGTGATGCTGGTTGAAGAGAAATATGGCTATGATAAGCAGCACGAGGCCAGCAAGGTTTATCGCACGACGGATGAGGCGCATCCCGGCGTAAAGGTTGTTTATCAGCAGGGCGATGTGCTGCTGGGCGGATCGGTACGCGTAGTTGCTCTGCCGAATCAGGCCTTCGCGAAGTATCGCTTTACGCCAACGCAGTCGCGCCAGCAATTCACAGAGCGAGGCTGGAAGCGCGTGGTGGGTTTCCAGACGCGCAACCCTGTGCACCGAGCGCATGAATACATCCAGAAGTGCGCGTTGGAGATAGTGGATGGCCTCTACCTGCATCCCTTGGTCGGCGATACCAAGGGCGATGATATTCCCGCTGATGTGCGGATGCGCTGCTACGAAGTCTTGTTGGAGAATTACTATCCAGAAAATCGTGTCGTGCTCGGAGTGCTGCCCGCCGCAATGCGCTATGCTGGTCCACGTGAGGCCATCTTCCACGCGCTGATGCGCAAAAACTATGGTTGTTCACATTTCATCGTCGGTCGCGACCACGCCGGTGTCGGCAACTACTATGGGACATATGATGCGCACTACATCTTTGCCGAGTTCGACCCGGCGAAGCTGGACATCACACCCATGTTCTTTGACCACACCTTCTTCTGCCGCACCTGCGATTCAATGGCCTCCTCGAAGACCTGCCCACATGGCAATGATCAGCATGTGACACTGAGCGGTACGAAGGTGCGCCAGATGTTGCAAGCGGGAGAGATTCCCCCCCGCGAATTTTCACGTCCTGAGGTTGCGAAGGTACTGATTGAAGCCATGCGCCAACCAGTCGCATAATAGTAATCAGAGTCAGAGGAGGCGAGCTGTGTTCTCGCTAGTGTCAAAACTGGCATCTATACTCGCCTCCTCTATTCTGTATTTTGGATCACCATTTTCCTCCCTTTCCCCTCGAAAGGAGAGTGAGACCTGTTTGTATGGTCAAGTTACAAGAGAGAGAAGAAGATGTTAATCGCTAGAGCTCCGATGCGTATCAGCTTTGGAGGCGGGGGAACAGACCTGGAAGCATATTATGCGAAATACGGCGGGCTGGTAATCAGCACTGCGATCAATAAGTACTTTTATGCTGTCATCACCACCGATGAGTCTGACGACTTGCAGGTCATTTCGGCGGATTATCGTTCGTTATTCCGCCATTCGCCCTACAATGATCTCTTCTGGGATGGTGACCTTGCTCTCCCGAAGGCTATTCTGCATCATTTTGGTATTCGTCGTGGTATCAATCTTTTTGTGGCCAGCGAGGTGCCACCTGGCACCGGCCTGGGATCTTCCAGTGCCGCCGCGGTCACCATGGTGCGAGCGATCTCGACGCTGGTAGAGCAGCCTATGACCAAGCAACAGGTAGCAGAGCTGGCCTCGTACATCGAGATTGGCAAAATGGGCATGCCCATAGGTAAGCAAGATCAGTATGCCTCTGCATTTGGTGGGTTAAACAAGATTACCTTTACCAGCGATGGCGTCACCGTCGAACAGGTAAGACTTGACCCCGAGGTACGCAAGACGTTAGAGCGCCGTTTGATGCTCTTTTTTACTGGTAGTTCACGTGAATCGACCTCCATCCTAAAGCACCAGCGTAAGTCGACGCAGGACCGCGATGAGTCCGTCCTGAAGGCGCTACATAATATTAAGCAGGTGGCGATAGATGTACAATCCTGCCTGGAGCGTGGCGACCTGGATGAGTTCGCGCGGCTTTTAGATTATTCATGGCAGGAGAAACGCCGTCTCGCTCCAGGCCTTTCAACAGGTTTCATTGACGAGTTGTACACTCTCGCGCTCGAGAAGGGTGCGGCGGCTGGAAAGATTACAGGCGCTGGAGGTGGTGGTTTCATGATGCTCTATTGTCGTGAAGAGGCACAGGATGCAGTGACCGTGGCATTGGAGGAGCGCGGCTTAAAGCGCATGAATTTTCATTTTGATCAGCAAGGGGCGACGGTCGTATTGAATGTTGCCAACTTTAATAACCTGTGGGTGGCGCCATATGCTGAGCCGGAAGCGCAGTTCCAAACGCAATAAACTCTCTTTGTGTTAAAGAGAAGAAGGGTACTAGAAATTGGAATCAATTAACAGCTACTTTTCCGAGCTTGAGCAGATGGTGCGAGCCATCTCCCGACCAGACCTTGAACGTGTACTGAGTCTGCTTGAAAACATCTATCGCAGCGGACACCGCGTCTTCATCATAGGCAATGGTGGGAGCGCCGCGACCGCATCGCATTTCGCGCTTGACCTGGCGAAAAACACCATTATGGCGGGGGCGCCGCGTCTCAAAGCCATTTCATTGACGGACCACGTGCCGCTTATCACAGCCTGGAGCAATGATACCGCCTATGAACATATCTTCGCAGAGCAACTGGSGAATATGATCGAGCCGGGTGACATGGTGATTGGCATCAGTGCCAGCGGCAATTCGCCCAACGTGATCAATGCGCTGCTGCTGGCCAGGCAGTATCGTGCCTTTACCGTTGGCTTGCTAGGGGCCAGGGGCGGCAAGATGAAGGATATGGTGGATGCTGCTATATTGGCGCCGGGTCAAAATATCGAGCAGGAAGAAGATGCTCATATGATTTTAGCGCACGTGATCCCCCGCCATATGCGCGAGGTGGTGCGCTCTTATGCTGAAGCGCTGGCCCTGGCAGGTACCAACTAGCGCCAACTAACGTTAGTATACAGACGAAAGGAGAGGGAGTTCTTGCCGCTGGCGGAAACTCCCTCTCCTTTCGTCTGTACTCAGCCTTTTTTAAAGTATTCGACCGTTGCCCGGATACCTTGCTCTATATTCACTTCCGGTTTCCATTCCAGGATGCGCGCTGCCTTACTGCAATCGAAGTAAGCCAGGTGGATGTCACCGGGGCGCCTGGGCGCTCGTACGATCTCTGGCTTGTAACCAATCTGCGCTGCCAGCAAATCGTAGATTTCGTTGACAGAGGTACCTTTGCCGGTGGCGATACAAAAAATATCATTGTCGCCATGCCCCTGCTCCATGGCAATGAGATTGGCGCGCGCGACATCTCCTACGTAGACATAGTCCTTTTGCTGCTCTCCATCCCAATCGATCCGGATCGTTTCGTGCTTCAAGAAGCGCTTCGCGAAGATGGCTATGACACCTGCTTCTCCATTGGGATCCTGGCGTGGTCCATAGACGTTACCGTAGCGCAGTGCCGTATAGGTCAGGCCATGTGCCTCTTGCCAGTAGCGCAGGTAGTGTTCCGCGACCAGCTTCGTAATACCGTACGGCGATTCCGGGCGCTGTTCTACCTCTTCATCGATGGGTAAACGAACGGGGGTGCCGTATGTCGCACCCGACGAGGCAAAGAGGATCTTTCGTACGCCTGCGCGAGTGCAGTTGGTCAAGACATTGATCAAACCAAGCACATTGACGCGCGCATCAAGTTCCGGCTTCTTCGTTGAGACCGCGACGCTATGCTGAGCTGCCTGGTGACAGACGACCTCTGGCCGTACAGTATCGAAAACCTTCTTCAGGCTGTCTTCATCGGTGATATCGACACGAAAGAAACGTGCTTTGGGGTTCAGGTTGGTATTTTTTCCACCACCCTCTTCCCAGAGGCTGTCTAAAACGGCGACCTCGTGTCCTGCCGCTATACATTGATCGACGATATGAGAGCCAATGAAACCCGCTCCACCGGTCACTAATATATTCATCAGAAATAAAATACCCTTTCTATAGCAATCTTGCCAGCAGGCCTCCACCTTGAGATCCGTGGATTCGTGACGACCGCCTTTGCAGTATACTACAAGTTCGATATTGTTGGCGAATGAAACAGAGAGTGCCATTGTGGTCGCCCTGGCGTGGCTTCCCGTCTCCCCAAACCTTACCTTTACTATCTATCGCCCGGGATCTGAAAATTCACAGAGCCTGAGTAATGGATAACCCGAAGGGCTACCCGCTTTTTATGATATACTATAGAAGGACTTGCGGCGAACAAATCTGATATGAGTTCTGGAATACGTGACGGGGATGAGGTCAAGCCACCATTGGATACAGTTGGTAGCCTCCAGCATCGAATACATCATCTTCTCGTAAGTAGCTCACGTCATGCACCACATTGTGATGCACTTCTCTTCCAGGCATATCCTTAACCTTTGCGCGTAGGGTATGTCAGGGATACAACAGAAAAGGAATATCATCGTGTCACCGTTCATTCTCCTGTTACTCGTCCTCGCGATTTTTGTTTGCGCCTTTGGGTACATGACGTATCGGAACAATGCTGAGAGGCGAGCAAGAGAAAAGAAACGGAACCAGTACAACGATAGAGTTTAAGGAACAACCAGATGAGTAAGCAATTTTCTGAGGCAAGCGAGCAAATGCCTTCAAGTAGGATTGGCCGTGCCGCCGCCTATTCTGCCCGCATACAAGAGTTGATGAGATACGATAAGCTCAGTTCTGCGGAATACCCTCTCGTCATGACAATCCTGCGAGCGGTGAGAGAGGGATACACTGAAGAGAAATGGCAAGAAGAGCAAAAACGACCTTTGAAGGCTCTTGCTGATCAGTTGCCAGATAAGGGAACAGCACATGCTGACGCGGCCAATCGCTTCGAGCAGGCAGTTTGCTGCTTGAAAGACCAGGCGCTCTGGCCCTGGTAACGCCACACCATGCTTATGTGTATGCGATTGCTCCTCGTGTAAAGGGGGGTCCTTATGAAAATGAATAGGCAAACGCGGACCTTTGCCAGGCAGGTCCAGGTGGATTTACTTGGGCTTTCCGATGCGGACCTCTTCCAAACAGTTCATTTCTGGGCGAATGGGGGACTAGCTGGTGGGGTAGCAGAGGAGACTCTATGCGCATTGGGGTATACACCTGCTGAGAGTGATACACACGCTCATGTACTCTGCGCTCTGTCAGAAAGTGATTTAGCTGGAGGAATGCAATGGCTTGCGCCTGCTCCACAGCAACTCCGTGAACGGTTGACGGACATGAATGTGCAGTTCTTTGTGCAGCATGTTCTCCCGCTCGCGTTTCAATCACTTCACCTGAGGCACCCTGAATGGGACGAAGGGGCAACGTTCAACGCGCACCTTGCCAATCACCTTCGTTGTTTAGGCATGAAGCGGTGACCTCTTTCCTGTGTGCCTGATCTTCCTTGCGTATTTTTTACTCCCTTCATTACCTGTTGTATTTGTTCAGAAAGTGAGTAGTTTCAATGTCGTCATCAACACACAGCTCTTCCCTCTCGAAGGACCAAACTAGCACCCCTGCCGTCCATCTCTCCTACGAATGCGTCGTGCGGGAACGAGGACGAGAATCTGCATCCTACCTCTATGAAATTGCGTGTAGTATCGCCTATCCAATGGCATCTGCATACCTATCCGTGAGAGTCACAGGCCAAAACACTTACAGGAACGCCGCTGCACGGGAGGTCTCGTTCACCCGCTATGAAGCAGGAGCGACGACTTACCTCGAACTCCTCGAAGAAGAGCGACTTGAAGTGAGAATCGTTGAGCGTGATGGGACCTACTGTAAAGCCTTCTACTCTGCGCACGGGCAAGAACTCAGCGAGCAGATCGCCAGGGGAGTCGTCTCCACGATCCAGCGGATCGACGTGGGATCTGATAGCTGATGGAAAAGTGGAACGTAAGTGGCATTAGATCAATTGTGCTAGAGCAGTCTGCAATTCTTCGGGATGCGTCAAAACGGGGAAGATAACCAGACCTGTCTCCTGGTGCAGCCGGTCGAGCACCACGCGGTCCTGCGGATTTAACATGGCCACGGTCAGCATATTGCGCTCGCGCCCAACAGGGTAACAGCGGAGTTCCTGGGCAAGGCTGGCATTGACAAGTTGCTGCACCTGCTCGGGACGCTTTTTGGGCAAGAGCGAAAGATAGGGTATGCCCAGTTTACGCGCCAGGTTCGGCCACTCCTCGTCGGCGCTAGCTTGTTGTGTATTGCGCGACTGGCGCGCATTCGCTTTACGCAACGTTCGTTCAGAGGTGAAATTGGAATGCAGGCTTACTTCGCTGGCCGCTTCTATACATTTGCTGATATCCTGCTGAGGTGCTGGGTAGGCACTATGTCCCATGGCTATTTCGAGTGGACGACCTCCCTCCCTGTCTGTAGTATTATGAATACGCCAGAGCAAGGCTTCCCAGAGGCGATTTTGCACGATCTGTCCGCCCTGGAGATCAGCCCCGAGCAAAAGGAAGTGCAGTGTATTTTCGAGTTGAAAGACCACATCTGTTTTGCGTACGAGCGGACGCAGACTACTCAGAAAGTGAGCCGTACTATCTGTATGCGTAAACAGGTCATCATAGCGGGAACTGCTTGAACTCGTTTTGCCATCAGAACCAAAAGAGAGCGTGATGGTCACTACGGCAACTCGGTCGCTCTGAGTCGCCGTAATATGCTGCATTCTTGCCGCAATTGTATCTACTGTTTCAACGGCCTCGTAAGTATACGCAGATGCCGTTGGCCCCACCGTAAGGCTTAATGCAGCTTCGTTGCTCATTGCTAGCTCCTTATAAGGGGTAAATATATTCATGATCTGTTACAACTAATAATACACAAGAAACCATCCGAAAAGCGTGACAATATGGTTATATTTTTGTTAAGACTGATCATTTAAGGTTAAGAAGCATGTACACAAAGAGAGAGACTACTTATGAGGAGTGGAGCTAGCTTTCTTATCGATCCAGGCGATATGGCTGCCTTGAAGCTCTGGTTAGCACAGCAAAACGATCAGTCAATCCTGCGCCCTGTAGCTATCGATGAGATCTTGATTGAACTAGATGCACTGCTCCAGTTGCCACGAGTTCTGCAACGGGCAGGGATTGTTCCTGGAATGCGGGTGCTGCTGCTGATGGATGAGACACCAATGCGCCGGGATGAGGAGGAGTTGAAGCCCTTCGTCCAGGCATTGCTGCGTGAAGCTGGATATACGGTCGCGCCTCTCTGGCTCAAGGGCGATAGCTATGGCCTCGTCCACGCTGATTTTGAGCAGGTCCGCTTTGTTCACAAGGCTATTTTACCTGGTGACGCGCTGGTTGCGCTCGGCTCGGGGACATTGACCGATATTGTCAAACACGCGGCCTACCTCTACGACCAGGAACATCTCAGGCAGAAGAACATTGTTTATATTTGTTGTCAGACTGCCAACTCGGTCACAGCCTTTGCTGCAAATATGGCTGTACTGCTCAAAGATAGCGTCAAGCGTACGATTCCTTCGCGTTATCCTACGGCGATCATCTCTGATTTACGCGTGCTTGCCTCTGCCCCTGATGTGATGACCTATGCAGGCCTTGGCGATTGCTGCGCTCGCTTTGTAGCCTATGGTGATTGGTATCTCGCCAGCGCATTGGGAATGGTCAAATTTTATAGCGAGGTTCCACTGGCGCTGCTGGGCAACCTGGGCGATGTGCTCCTGGAGCACGCGGCAGACATCGGGCAGCGCTCACACGAGGGAGAGGCAGTTGTCGCTCGTGCCCTGCTGCTTGCAGGTATTGCGCAATCCATCGTCAATATGTCTGCTCCTATCTCCGGCACAGAACACGTGACATCGCACGTCCTGGATATGATCGCTGACCACTACCGGCGCGGTCTGGCGTTGCACGGCGCTCAAGTGGGAGTCGCAACCATTACCGCGGCCCGGCTCTACCAGCATTTCCTAAACAACTTTGACCCTCAAAAAGTCGACGTTGCCGGCTGTTACCCCGACGATGCTTCGCTACAAGCGCGCATTCAGCAACTTTTCACGAGCATTGATCCTTCTGGTGCGATGGCACGCGAATGCTGGAGTGATTACAGCAAAAAGTTGGAGTTATGGCGTCGAAACCGCTCACGCTTCGCGCAATTCTGTCGCGACTGGCGGGATGTCCATCGCCCTACATTGTCCAAACTGGTCAGCTCACCGGAAATGATCCAGTCCATTCTGGCGCAGGCTGGGGCGCCACTCGTTCCCCAGGATCTAGAGCCACCCATCAGCCAGGAAGAGTACGATTTCGCAGTTGAGTATGGACACTTCATCAGGGTGCGCTTTGTGCTGGGCGATCTGTTGTATTTTCTTGAGCGGTAAGGAATGATCAAAGGTATCTTTTTTGCTCAAATATCTGCCTCTTCACCCTGTTGTATCTCGCAACGAATTGAGCACTTGTAGTGTTTCAGCGCGTACCAGTTCTAACTTGACCCCCATGCTTTCTAACACCCCTGCCGCAATCCCACCGCCCTCGCGCACTAATCCTAAAAGAATGTGCTCTGTACCAATATAATGATGATTCAACATGCGTGCTTCGTCAACGGCTAGCTCGATCACTTTTTTCGCGCGAGGAGTAAGGCCAATCTCTTCAGTTATGATACGTTCTCCGCGACCGATAATGAATTCAATAGCCTTACGCACGTCGCTCAATTGTACGCCGAGGTTGGTTAATACTTTGGCGGCAACCCCTTCGCCCTCACGTACGAGACCAAGTAAGAGATGCTCTGTCCCAATGTAATTGTGTTGGAAGTGCTGCGCCTCTTCCTGGGACATGGTCAAGACCTTGCGGGCACGTATGGTAAACTTATCAAACCTGTCACTGTTACTCATTGTGTATTACCTTTCTTTTAAGGATAGAGGGTGGAAATACTGCTTTTAGTGCCTGATTAACAGAACATGTTTCGTTTATTACGATATAGGGTCGATGGTCGCCATGGTAGCGCTGTGGCTGTTTGGTGGTTCGTGCTACATGTACATTCTAAAATTACCGACTGGCCGGGGTGGTAGACAGTATCAGCATAGCATGTCAATGTATGGGTTGGCAATAGCTGTTTTCTGAGTAACTTGACAGAGGCATAGCTGGGATAAGAGAATAGAGTCATATGAGATGATGTAATGATCGAATAGCATTGTAACCCGAGCAGACGCGAAATCGTTATTAAGAACAAGAGATAAAACAGCAGAAGATCACCATAAAATATGCAACAACACAATATAAACATTCCTACACATAGCCCTTTGCCATCAACGAACGGTACCTCTCGTGAACTTCCGTCTACAGATATGTATGTCGACATGCAGGAAGCTGCACGCGCGGCGGAACGAGCTCGTCTACGCCAGGGCATTATGCATGTGCGTATTCGTCACTTCTACTGCACGCTCGAGGAGATGTTCGATCCCTCTTTGCGCGGCCAGTGTTTTGTCGTGGGTACTGGTACAGGGCGACCAAATGAACCGGGCCGTGTTATCGATGCATCGCCTGCCGCGATACGCCTGGGTATCAGCCCTGGTATGCCTTTGCGCCGCGCTCATCGTATCGCCCCGCGTACTCGCTTTCTCCCGGCCTCGTACGATCGCTATCAGCCGTTTCTGCAAAAGTTGCGCGAGCGCTACCGGACGTATTCTCGCATTATTGAATCGATACCCATTGCCGACACGTTTATTGACCTGCGCGGCTGTGAACTTACCTTTGACTCGCCTGTAGCACTGGCTGAACGGCTCTGCGCGGAGATCGCGGAGATGGGCTTGACTGCCCTCATCGGCGTTGCAAATGGCAAGGCTATTGCTGAACTGGCCGCGCTCATGAGTCGCAAAGATGGGCGCCAGGGTGTGCTGTATATTCCAGGTGGACGCGAGGCATCGTTTGTACAGACGCTGCCGCTTTCTATGCTTTTGCAACTGCGAGCGGCGGGTACTGGTATCCCGAGTGCATTGCCGGATCTGGGAGAGCAGGAGGAGAATCCTGGCTCTCGCCCGCCGGAAGTAGAGGGGAAGAGCGAGCAGGTCGACTCTGTTGCTGTGGCTGAACTGGTGGCACACCTGCGGGATTTCGGCATTACGTCTTTCGCCCAGATCATGACGCTGACGGAAGAAGGATTGCGCCGCCGTCTGGGGCGTCTCGGTTCGTGGTTGTATCAGGTTGCAAGTGGTGAAGATAGCAGCCTGGTCGTGCCCGATGCTCCACCAATGAGCCAGAATGCGCGCGTGCGCTTTCACACGCCAACCGAGGCCGATGAAACCTGTGCCGCTATTCGCAAGCTTGCCAATTACCTTGGAGAGCGCCTGAGGGAGCAACGGCTGAAAGGTCAGACTATCGCTTTGATGCTCTGGCCCCATACTAATGTGCGACGCGATACACGCAGGCTTATGTTGAACGAAGAAGGTGAGGAGGTGGCCGTCACTGCCGCGGAGGAGACTATCGGGGGTCAGATGATTCTCTCTCGCCATACGGATGATGCTGATGTGATCACCAATCATGCTCTGATGCTCTTTGCGCATTATCACCGTTCCGCCAATCGCTACTTGCAGGTGCAATTGCGTATTGGGGATATTGTGGCTGTGACGCAGTCCTACTATCCTCCTCCAGCGCGTGCCAGGGGAAGGGCTACACGCAAATTGTAGCTATCCCTCATAATGGTTATATATAGTGCTCAATTGCTTAGTTGACAGTAATTAGAGTTAATGGTAGACTTTCCAGCGTGGGGGCCACAGCCAGCTCGTACTCTTCTCCTTTTCCCTTCGAGTAACCGCGCTTGACGAACGAGCTTGTTGCTGCCTGGTTATTTTAAATAATGAAGAACGTAAACTTACGGGTATTACGTTTCTTCTGTGCGGAAAGGGGGTGTCCGCAAATACCTTCATTGGGTCTTTCTATCCTCATGCTTATAAACCTTTGTACCGTTATACTATGTCAAAATCAACACATAGTTGTGTTCAGGAGATTAGTTCCATATGCAAAAAAAGTACAGAGTTACTTTCATTTCATTTGTAGCGGTTGTGGCGCTCCTGCTGGGCGCCTTTGGGGCGAGCTTTGCGTCTGCTCAAGGGCAAAGCCATAGCGCTGCTCAAGTGCCACCTACTTCTGCCAGGTCAGCTATTTCTAAAGTAGTGGCGCAGCATACTGTGAACATGCACCAGGTCTCTGGAGAGTCATCTAAGGCTGCGAGCTCTCCTGTAAGAGCAATGCCGTTGCTCCCTCAGAAAAGTAAAGCAGGTGCGGCACATAACCAGAACGCTCCCCATTTCATCGGCTTGACCCCGACGGCGAGTGACAGTACCAGCCCTAATACGCCGCCCGCGATCACAAAATTCCATGGAATGGCCGACTCGGCCTCCATTTGTCCTTACTTTGGCGGTTGTCAGCCTCCTGACATGGCCCTTGCTACATCTCCCAAATGGGTGTTCCAGGGTGTCAACACTTCGTTTGCCGTCTATAACACCTCGGGTGCCATTCAGGCTGGCTGGCCTAAGAACGCTCAACAGTTCTTTGGCGTGCCAAACCCACCACACAATTGCGATCCCAATGGTCCATTCTTGAGCGATCCTCGTGCCTTTTATGATCCCAACGATGGTCGTTTTTGGACAGCAACGCTCCAGGTCGAAGGCTCCTTTGGATTGAACAACTGTCCTTTCCAGACACTCTACTGGATTGCCGTTAGCCAGACCAGTGATCCCAATGGAACATGGAATGTCTATGCCTTCGATATGTCGCTTGGTACGACTAACGCGGCCGACTACACGCAGTTTGGCTTCGATGCTCATGCCATTTACTTCTCGGGCAACATGTTTACGCAGGATGGTTCTGCCTACTCCTATGCCGAAATTTTTGGCGCAAACAAGAAATTGATGGAAGCCGGCAAGGCTGTTACTGCCTATGGTTTCTTTGACTTGAAAGTTGGCAATGTATTGGTAGATACTGTGCAGCCTGTTCTGGGTGAACTACCAACCTATGCCGGACCACCAGATGGCCTGTTCATTAACTCCTTCAATTCAGGTGCAGGAGAAGGAGACCCCAATGGTCATGACTGTGTCACTCAAGCCTGTACTGGTGTGGTAATCTGGGCTATGAGCCACCCTGGAACAAAACAGACAACGCTAATGGGTACTGTTGTTCAAACGCCTGGCTATAGTATGGCTCCCTCAGCTGATCAGCCTGGATGCACGCAATGCATCGAGACAATTGATACGCGTATTACAGCAACACCGATTTTCAGCAACGGACAGATTTCCTTTGCACTAGAAACTGGCGCGATGAATAAAAGCCAGGTTGTTCCCGCGATCTTGTGGGGACAGGTAGTTCCTCAAATCGCTAATGGTGTCCTTAAAGGTGGCGTGCTCTATCAGAGTGGCTACTTCGGCTTTGAGGGTGATCAGGCTGCCTCGTTTGGAGCTTTGATGCCGGACAATAATGGCAATCTGATCATGGTCTATGACACCATGAGCAGCACGCTCAATCCAAGTGCCGCTTACACTGGTCGTCGTGCGACGTATCCGTTGGGCTTCTTCCATGATGCTGGAAAGTTCTTGCAAAAGGGCTTAGCCCCAACATTAGACTCCCGCTGGGGTGACTACGAGGCCACCTCGTATGATGGTTTCAGCACGGATCACATCTGGATGGCTTCACAGTATTCTGGTGCCAATTTTGACTGGCATACGATTATTGGTAAAACACAGTTCCTCTTCAAATAAGCCTGACTGCTGTTTCTCCAGGACTCAATGCCTGGGAAAGACAAAAAGAGGTGGTGTGGGGCGTGACGCCACATACCACCTCTTTCTCTATAGGAGAGGTTCACAATCCGAAGATGTAACATGTCACCCTGCTAAATCGTACTAATAAACAGACGATGCCTTGTTTCTAAGTTTTTAGAGCAATAATAACAGGCCCATGTGGGGGTAAGGTATTCTTTCTACTCTCTTTTTATGCATATTGGCCAGGGACGAATTATGTCCGAAACGTTAACGAATAGTGGTCCTTTAGAGGCTGATACAGCACCAGCCGCAGAAAAACTTGCGGAAAACGCTGTAACCCTTGAGGGTTCGGCAGAAATAGCACTACCAGCAGTTACAGCGCAGGTAGAGCAAACTGCTGCTGCCAATCTGGCGACGAGCGAAGCCCTGGAAGCAGCATCGTTAAAAGAGGATAGAGAGGATCGCTCTGCGATTGTTGGAGAAGAGCAGATCTCGCTTCCGCTGAGCGGAAACGTTAAGGAAAGCTCTGAGAACAATGCGAAAGTTGACGAAGAAGTGCCGGAACGTGCTTCTCTTCTACGACATAAAAAGTTCACTTTCACGATTTCTCTCCCTCTTTTAGTTTTGCTGTTAGTCAGTATCCTGATTCCTGCGGTAATGGCCATAGATTATGGAGTGGGCGCCTATACTTCGTATACCGCCTTACGTGACGAGGCCAATGATGGCCTTCAGCACTTGCTCAACGTCAAGACTGTATTTACTGGCTCCAATGCTCATCTGACAGGCTTTCTCGACAAGGGAAAATTGCAGCGCGCTCAAAAAGAGTTTAGTGCTGCGCATCAGGATTTTCAACAAGTCGAGTATACGCTTGAACATGCAGCGGTGATTGCCAACATTGTACAGTATTTTCCCCAGTATCGCTCTCAGGTTACCACGGTTCATGCTATTGGCCGTATTGGGATAGATGTGACGGATATCGGGCAAGAGCTTGTACACACGGCAATGATCCTGGCTCCGACGTTTCGCGGTCCGCTGCTGAATGCAACTGACAAGCCCCTGATTACTCCTGACATGCTTGTGTTGGCACGAACGACAATTGATCGTATCCTACCACTTTTGAGTGATATCCAGACACAGAGCCGTATGTTTTCACTTGACGCGCTGCCTGCCAGTGTCAGTGCCCATCAACGTGCCCAGTTGGCGCAATTGATGCAGATGCTTCCGCAGGCGCAGACTGACCTGGTACAGGTTCGAGATCTGCTGGATGCCGCTGGATGGATGCTTGGTGTTAACGAACCGCGCACATTTCTTGTTCAAACAATGGACCGAGGAGAATTGCGCCCAACGGGGGGATTTACCGGCCAATACGGCGAACTCTCTATTAACGGAGGGCGCGTTGCCCCATTTTCACTGCGGGATATTTCATTGGTTGAGTATGTCGATAAAAGCCCGACACTTGGATTGCTAGCGCCGCCCCCATATCGTAGCTGGTGGCCCTTCGCGAACTGGGGATTGCGCGACTCAAATCTTTCCGCCGATTTCCCAACCTCTGCCCAGATTGCGCTTGGTAAATACCGGAGTGAGGTTGGTCACCCGGTCGATGGCGTCATCATGTTTACTCCCTTCCTGGTCGAGCATGTGCTCCAGGTGATCGGGCCAATTCTGGTACCGGGTTATAATGACACGATTACCGCCCAAAATATCGAGGAACGCTTGCACTACTACCAGCAGGATAACGCGGGACTGGCGAAGCAAGTCGTGTATCAACCGGGTGATAAAGCGACATCGAGCCGTAAACGTTTTACATCGCTGTTAGCTCACATGTTGTTAGACCGCGTGCGTCACGCCCCCCCGGACGAGATTATTGCGATAGCGCAGCAGATGCTCCATGATTTGAAAACAAAGGATTTGCAGATTTACGTCACCAATCCTCAGCTAGAGGCATTACTCGTCCACTATGGTGATGCCGCGCAGGTTGATCGCTCCACGACACATGATGGTTTATACGTAGTGCAGGCCAATATCAGCGCCAGCAAAGCATCTCAATATGTGCGAACCCTTTTGCATGATACTGTGACACTGAATACGGATGGTGGCGCTTCGCATCTTATGCAGCTACGCCTCGTATATAACCAGGTTGGGCCTGTCTATGGCTATGACACCTATCGTGACTATGTACGTGTCTATGTTCCTCCAACCAGCAAATTTTTATGGGGGGATGGCTTTGACACTGGTACTCCACTTTGCGGAGCGTTTCTGGCTGCCTGCCCACAAGGTGATGTGTATCCACAACATGAATTGCAGTGCACTCCTGGCCAATATCAACCAGGTGCGGCCGCGCCCTCTATTAGTGATGGGGATGGCGGGCACTGGCATCCTTTGGATACGGTGGGGCCACCGACCAATTTTCAGAGTGACGAATCTGGACGGGCGATGTTTGGCGGTTGGGTCGTCGTCCCCAAAAATTGCACAATGACCGTGACGTTGTCATGGTATGTCCCTCCCACGGGACATACTGCTCCCTATACGCTGCTAGTACAGCGCCAGGCAGGTACCTTTCCCGAATTGGATCTGACTATTCTGCCGACTCCCGGCAACTGTGGCGTGCTCAAGACGGACGGACAATACTTTGATGGCATCTTGAATGAGGATACATCCTTTGCTCTGAAGACTGTCCAGGCGGGTGCCGATGTGAGATCCGGCTGTTATCCCCAATCAGGGGTATGAAATGGCGCTAGTACTTCCCGAGGGGTAAAAAAGGCGCCTCGAAGTCCGTCGAAGCGCTGTTAAAGATGTGTTGTGCATTCAGACTATAAAGACAACTATTGACACCAATGTATCAGTCCTCGTATACTACTTTTGCAGACGACACGGTACGTTTTTCGTGATGAACGTGAATGAACGTATCATGGGTAGAGTGTAGAATAAAAAGCATTATGGAACAATCGGCCCTATTAACTATTATACGTGCAGATACTGTCTATCGTTTTCGCCTTGAACTCCCCGAGAGCTCATCTCAACTGGGCCAGGAGTACACTATTGATCTCACGCCTGAGATACGTGAACGCTTGAGACGTGCTCTGCAAGCGGCTGCGCAGTATATGCAAGCGATGGCGCGAATAGATATGAAACGACAGACTATGAAGTTGAGCAGCGTCAACGATTCTTTGCTCATGCTGGGACGTTTTCTTTTTGATCATCTGCTTCCACCACAAATACAAGATGCATTGCGCCACCTCGATACTGCCCTTATTATCGACACTAATACTCCTGAAATCCCCTGGGAACTCTTATTTGAAGGCAATGCGAAAACTGGCCGTTATCTTTGCCAGTACTTTAGCGTTGGTCGACAGGTGATCAGCAATCGCGATAGGGCTCACCGCCTCCCTGTAACAGATCGCGCTGGGCGAAAAGTAGGTCGCCGTGAAGCGCAGGGACTGACAGTAATGTTTCTGGTAAACCCAGGCGGTGATCGCTCTCTGGCCGAAGAAGAGGTTGCCACGCTCTGCACGACTCTACCCGAATCGGTGTCACGCATTATTCTCTATCGCCAGCAGGCAAATCAATTAGAGATGAAAATGCGTATCAACGCCGATTTCCCGCATGTCTTGCATTACGCGGGTCCATTTCCACTCACAACAGGTGAGGAGCCTGTGCTGGCATTGGGCGGCAGTTCTCGTTTAGATAGTGCTGCTGTTGAGCAACTATTTCAATCTTTGCCCCGGCGTCCCCTGGTATTTCTCAGTTACCATGAAGATGAGCGGCATGGCCGCAATGGCAATGCAAATCCTGCTCAGCAGGAACGCGAAGAGGCTATGGAGAGACTGGCAAGTAATCTGCTTGCAGCGGGGGCAGGTGCCGTCCTGGCTATGCGCTGGCCTATCAGTACCCAACGAGAACGCGAATTCGCTGTGCTTTTTTACCAGGAAGTGGCGGATGGCGAAGCGCTAGGTGAGGCTGTACGACGGGCGCGGGCAAGCATGATCCAGCATCACTCCGAGGATACATCATGGATGTCCTTTGTGCTCTATGGAGATCCTATGCAGCGCCTGGTGACTATTTCAGCATCTACGAAAGATCGTGGTAATGAACCGCGTTTTGAGGCCTTTGATGATGATCATGCGATTCCTCCAATTATCCGCTCTTCCAATGCGCTTGAACGCCGCTTTTTGCAGGAAGTGCTTGGCCTGGCTCTGCTGGAGGCGCGGCGTATGCGCAAAGATTACCTGGGTACGCCCCATCTTTTCATTGCTCTCACCAAACTGGATGGAGGATGCACACAGGATGCTCTGCGTACGCTCGGTTTCTCTCCCAAACAGGTGCGTGATGTGATTCGCCTGGCGTTGGGAAATGGGAAGGCAACCAGTGATACGCCCATTCTGCCGACGCGTCGCTGTAAAGAGATTCTACAGACGGCAGAGCGCAATGCGTTGGAGTCCCGCTCAGCTACGATAGATGAGCGGGCAATCGCGCAGGCCGTGCTCGGCGAAGGGGACGGTGTGACGCATGAATTGCTCACCAAGCTGGGGATAAATCCAGCGCAGTTGAACGAACTCATCCTTGCCAGCAATGCGCGCGCTCTGCTCGAACTTGTACCTTCGGTCGGCATAAGTCCAGCAGATGCGTCCATTGAAATGCCGGTCGGCATCAGCCCTGATGTAGCGATGAAGGGTAGCAGCTCGGTTCTGGAGCGCCTGGGGCGTGACCTGACCAGGCAGGCCAGTCTAAAACAGTTAACGCCCCTGATTGGGCGCGAAAAAGAACTCCGTCTGTTGATGCAGACATTGATGCTCAAGGATCGTAACAATCCCGTTTTGATCGGTGACTCAGGCGTGGGGAAGACGACGATTGTGGCCGGGCTTGCTCAACGCATCGTCGATGGTAAAGTACCTGCCGAATTGCGCGGCAAACGACTGATCGAACTCTCAGCCAGTTCCCTTGTGGCCGGCACCAAGTATCGTGGTGAATTTGAGGAACGCCTTTTAAAAGTTCTAGAAGAGGCAGAGAGCGCTGGCGATATTATCCTCTTCATCGACGAGATGCACCTGCTCATTGGAACGGGGCGTGCCGCCGATGGCAGCATTGACGCGGCAGGTATTCTAAAGCCAGCTCTGGCGGGTGGTCGCTTGCGCTGTATTGGCGCCACCACTCCTCAAGAATACCGTCTGATTGAAAAAGATGCCGCCATGGAGCGCCGCCTGCGCCCAGTGAACATTGAAGAGCCTACTGCCGAGGAGGCTCTCACGATCCTTACAGGCATGCGTGATCTCTATGAGCAGCATCACAATGTCAGTATTAGCGCGGAGGCATTACAGGCCGCGGTCCATCTCTCCGTGCAGTATCTGCCTAATTTGCGGCTTCCTGACAAAGCATGCAGCGTATTGGATGAAGCCTGTTCGCAGGCGCGCGTCTTTTCCATGGAAGACGCGGCGGAGGGAACGGAGCAAGAGGACGACCTGGAAGAGTCGCCCGTGATCAATGCTTCAATGATCGCCGAGGTAATTTCGCACCGCACTGGGATACCTGTGCGGGCACCAGGTCGCGAGGAACGGGACCGCCTGTTGAATCTTGAATCGCGCCTCAAGTCAAGGGTAATTGGTCAGGATGAGGCGATTAGTCGCGTCACGCAGGCGATTCAAGTAGCCCGCGCTGGCCTGAAGCAGCGCAATCGTCCTGCCGGTGTCTTCCTTTTCTTAGGGCCGACAGGGGTCGGTAAGACTGAGCTGGCACGCGCCCTGGCCGCGGAAGTTTTTGGTTCTGACGAACACCTGATTCGCATTGACATGTCGGAGTATATGGAGAAGCACGCCGTCTCACGCATGGTTGGCGCGCCTCCTGGCTACATTGGGCATGATCAAGAGGGCCAGTTGACCGGCAAGCTGCGCCGCCGCCCGCATTGTGTTGTCCTCTTGGATGAACTGGAGAAAGCTCACCCAGAAGTTTTCGATCTCTTCTTGCAGGTCTTCGATGCCGGTCGCTTGACGGATGCCCAGGGTCATACCGTCGATGCTCAACACGCCATCTGGATTATGACTTCAAATGTTGGCACCGATATGCTGGGCAATTCGATGCCGAGTGGCTTCCGCGCCAATATCAAGGGAACAGCAGAAGAGATGCAGCGCGATCGCTTATTGGAACGCCTGCGCCAGACATTCCGCCCCGAATTTCTCAACCGTATCGATGAAGTCGTGATTTTCCATCCGCTGGGACAGGAACAGGCCCACGCCATCACACGCCTGCAGATGAACGAACTGGGCGCTCGCCTGCTCGAACAGGGGCTAACACTGCACGCCGGCGATAGTGCTATTGACCTGCTCTGCAAAGAGGGCTTCAGCCAGAAGCAAGGAGCGCGCCCTTTACGCCGTGCCATCGAGCGCCTGCTGACCGTTCCACTCAGCCTACGCATCCTGCTTGCCAATATCCCCGAACACGGAGAAGTTCATGTGCAGGCCATAGATGGCCATCTTGAGATCGATATTCGTGAACCCGGCCAGGCTGTCATAGTTGAAGAAGACGTGGACGTGGACGTGGACGCAGAGGACATAGGCGCCGAAGTAGACGCAATGTAATATGTTGCAGCTTATTTTCCCCAACGGGAAATATAAGCCTGGATATCCATTTTGCGCCGCATGCCAGATAATGCCATATAGCGCACCAGCCCGAAGATTGGCCGTTCAGGCCCCCATGGACGATCGTGTTTGCCGCCAATGGCCCAGGCAATACCGCTATATCCGTTCGCGTCACGTCCATCTAGCTCGTATTTGTCGTTGAGATAGACCGCGTAGCTGAAGGCCTTTTCTGGTTCGTCCACCCACTCAAGTATTTTCTTGGCCCAATACATTCTCATATAGCCATGCATGCGCCCGCTCGCTACCATCTCGCGCTGGCTCGCGTTCCATAGCTCATCGTGCGTCTCTGCTTGCTCCAACTCTGCAAGGCTGTAATTCCACTCGCGGGGATCGCTCGCGTGCTTCCTGAGCGTCTTCTGTGCCCAGTCGGGACACCCCTGTAGCTCGTCGTAGTGAGCATTGCGCAGCGCGAAGTTGATGGCCAGTTCGCGGCGCACAATCAGTTCTTCCAGGTATGCAGTGCAACCACTTTGGAGATTATCCCGCGCGCTCTGTGTGCTGGTCTTGCTTGGTTGAAGCTGCGCGATGTCCCAGGCGACTTGCTGTACAGCAATGTGCCCGAAGTGTAAGTAGGCGGACAGTTCACTTGTTCCCGTGAGTTCAGGATGATTGCGCTGCTCACTGTAGTCGGTCAGCCGCTCGGCAATGAACCTGCGTAGAAGGCGTTTGCCCTCGTTTTGTCCTCCATGGAAAAAGCTGGATGGCGTGATAGCGCGATCAATCTTCAATGTGTCGAGGTAACTGAGCGGATAGTGAATAGCGCCCGGATCACAAGGTGCGCGTTCTAGTTTGATGGTCGGTTCCAGGTCAACGATTGGTTGGAGGAACGATGACAATACTCGCTCGATCTTTGGGCGTATGGTGCGCGCCGCCCATTCCTCTTTGGGGAAAAACTTGCCAGGAACAACCACGTCGGCGTCGACGCAGGTAAAAGGGATCGTTGTGTGTTGCTTGACTTCGTTACGCCAGGCGCGAGGGGTACGCAGTTCACTTTCATCGCTGAGAATAGCTGCGGCCTGTAGCTCTTTTGCAAGAAGCAGGACCTGCTCAGCTGGCGCGCCGCGACGAATGACCAGAGGTGTTCCACGCTCTTGCAAATGTTCTGTCGTGACGGCCAGGCCCTCGAGCATGAAGTGATAGTGGCGGAGATTTGCTGCTGGATAGTCAGTAAGAACAAACAGGACCACTATGGGAAGGTTGAGTGTGTTGCCGAGAGCAATTGCGGCATTGAGAGCGGCATTCTCGCGTCCGCGCTGTGCTCGCTGCATCCAGTACAGGATACATGTTCCTCGCGGATCGCATTCTCCGGCCCGGTAAACTTCAACACGTGGATCATCAGCAAAAAATGCAGTGATGTCAAGCATACGAAATGAATACTCCAATACTATTACCGCTAATATGACGTGTATTCAGGAGATTTCGGGCCAACTTCCGTATGAGTTTGTATGCTTGTCATACAAAAGAGGAGAGGGAAGCCGAAAAACGGTTTGTGTTCTGCAGTGGTAGCGAGGACCGAAGTATGTCTGGAGCAAGAGCTACAACAGCGCATCCCTGGAGTCCTTCTCAACAGCACATGCCCGGAGCCGAAGCTGCCACAGAACATGCCTGGAGCAGCACTCAACAAGCTGCACCTGGAGTCGTGCTCAACAGAGCAAATTGGCACCCCAACGATCACCCTCTACCACTGTCCATAGTATACAGGCAGCTACTTTACTCACCCTTATGTAAGGCTTCAACCATCCTGGCGTAGCTGCTGAGTGTAAGGTCTTCTTATAAGCGGGATGAGCGATGCTGCTTACCCAATGATTGTTAATAAATAGAGAAGACTCTTTTTTGTCTTATGTAAGATATGGAAGTAATTATAGGAAGGGATGAAGATACCATGTGATATGATACAGTATAGATTGCATCACATTTGACTGGATCGGTTGCAAAGCTGCCGCTGTATCCATGCCATACATAACTCAGGAGGAATTTTTCGTATGAAAGCCGTAAAAACTCATGTTGGCCGTTGCGATACCTGTGGCGAGCCAGCTGCCTATGCACAACTGCTGGCAGGAGGGCGTAAATTTCTTTTTTGTGAGCAACATGCTCCCCTACTTGTAAAAAAGCAGGCCGAAGCAACGGCTACCACAGAAAAAGGGAAGAAGTAAGGAAGTAAGACTACTCAACCATTGGTAGCTGAATGTGGAACGTGGAACCTTCTCCAGGAATACCCTTACTCTCGATCCAGATTCTTCCTTGCATAGCTTCGACCAGGCGACGCGAGATATACAGGCCGAGGCCAGAACCACGCACGGGGCTATTGATATCCCGCTCCAGTCGCACAAAGCGCTTAAAGAGGTGTGGTTGATCCTGCGGTGCAATACCCAGGCCTCTATCGCTCACGCTAATAACAACGGAACGGCTGTTTTCAACGACGGCACGCGCGGTGAATGTAAGTGGTGTAAGCTCTGGTGAATACTTCAAAGCATTCGCGCTAATATTGACGAGTACCTGGCGCAACCGTCCTGTATCGGCTCTTACCGCAAGGTGCGGTGGGATGTCGAGATGGACCTCCCGACCTTCCTTTGTCAGCTGTAGCTCAATAAGATCAAGGACACTATTGATCATCTTTGACACTGATACCCGCTCCATCAGTGCAGGGCGAATACCAGCCTCCATTTCCAGGCGGCTGACATCCATAACGTTGTCGAGGAGCACTACCAGTTCCTCGCAGCTGCGGCGCGCTTTTTGCAGAAATTCCCGGCGCTGCTCGGTTGGCAGCGCATCATCGTATTGTGCCATCAACTCAATATATCCCTGTACAGCAGTGAGAGGAGTACGCAGCTCGTGAGAGGCCGTCATCATAAACTGGTCTTTGAGCTGGTCAACCTCTTGCAGGCGCTGATGTGCCGCGCGCTGTCTTTGATAGAGATACGCATTTGTCAGTGCCACGACCGCCTGTTCCGCGAAATCTTGTGCTTGCGGCAATTCAGCGATCGAAAGAGATTGCTTGTCGACCGTCCCAGGTCGGAGTGAACGAGCCAGTATAAGCAGGCCGAGTGGATCGCCGCCAGAGATCAAAGGCGCGAAAATGGCTGAAGGCACGAAGCGGCGCACCAATCTTTCGCGTAGTAAAGAGGTTGGGAAGCCATTTATCATCTCCCTTGCGGGAATATATGCTGGATGTTTAGCGGTTAATTTTGAGCGCGAGGAGGACATAGGAATAGCCAGCGGTGTATTGTGTGGCGGGATAGTAAATGGTATCAAAACCGGTTGTAGCCCTGTAAGGGGTTGTGCCTCGTATTCGGCCAGGTATATTGATGGCCAGTCACTCAATGATGTAGGAGGTTCATGATCGTCTGCATAAACCGCAAGCGGCACGAGTTTTCCAACGTTATCAACACCATAGAGCAAGGCATAGTCTGCTCGCACCGCATTGGCGGCCTCGCTGCAAATAAGCTGTTGAATTTCGGAAGGCTCTACGACGGCGGCATTCAAGCGTGCCGTAATATTAGCCATTGCTTTCGCAAATATTTCTTGTTCGTAGATAGTTTGATAAAGCCGTGTATGTTCAATAATCGGGGCAACCTGTTCCGCGTAGGTTTTGGCCATGGTTTTGTCATGCTGACTAACATGTTTTTCAGTGCGGCTGCCGAACCCCAAGCTCCCCAGGTATTTTCCCTGGTAGGTCAGTGGTATAAAAAGTGTTGTGCGCATGTTTTGTTCATGATGCCATTTTTCTACCTCTGATGATAGCTTTATAGTGTGAGCGGACCAGTTCACATTCTCTTCTTTTCTCAAAAGAAGCGTACTATGTGAGGGATTCTTCTCCTCAAGCCGCCAGGTGATCGCTTCTGGTGAAGCAGCAGTTGCGGCAAGAATCAGTAGACGTGATTGCGCATTGAGCGGATGATCGTGTCCCTCTTTGAGGACCAGGATAGCAGTGTCAAAGCCCAACATAGATGTGGCTATAATTACAATTCGCTCAAGGAGTTTGTCAAGCTCAAGTATATTGGTAAGTTCAATCCCTATCAGCCGCAGCTGTTCAGCCTCTTTACGACCCCGCTCGCGCTCTTGTAAGAGTACTTCGTTCTCACCTGTGGTGATCAAGTAGCGAACCGCAACCAGAATACCGACGATGACGGTGAGCACCACCAGGAAGAAGGAGCGTTCGGAGTGCATTGCGCGGTCAGTAAATGCGCTGTACAGAGTCAATGTAAGCAGCACGGCAAGGGGCAGGTAGATGAGCGTACTTCGAAAAAGGATACGGCGCCGTTGCAATTTATGGCTGCGAAGACGTCCCGCTACCCGAGTGGCTATCAGGTTTGGATGTGCCTGCTCATTGTAGGCCCGGCGCGCAAGCGCAGAATATTGATAGAGAGCGGAGAGGCCAAATAACAAGAACCCCATAAACCAGAAAGGATCGATGTAGATCATACCCGTGTAATAGGTGTTTATTGCCAGTGTATAGGCGTAACCGGTATCAGCCCAGATCTGAGAGAGAATGCCGAGCGCTAAGATCGTCAATGAGTTGCGTAGGACGGGTTCCGTGCGCCTCTGAACAAGTAATACCAGGGCGAGGATGAGCAACATATCCCAAAAAGGGTAAGAGAGCGTCATAAAAAAAGCATAAAACGTTTCATTGGCATTTTTATTGGCCACAAATACTGTGCTTATGAAAAAATACCAGCTCACCCCCAGGATACAGAGCGTTGTAATCAGTGAATCGAGGGCAACCCGTTTGCGGAAGCGTATGGATGAGGGCATAATGAGTAGAGCAACGAACGTGAGTGGATAGAAGAGCGTAAAGCCGATATCCCCAGGGGAAGGCACCGTATTAGACACTCCTGTCTGCTGTAGATAGGTGTAGTAGACTCCGCCGAAACAATTAGCCAGCAATCCTAAACCAACCAGGAGCCAGGCTAATTGGTAGCTTGGTTCTAAGCGCAGAGGTCCACGTCGCGCCCGGTAGGCGGTGATGAAGGCCCACGCGGCACCGATTACGGAAGATAGGGGGTACATGATATTTGATAAGAGGGTTAAATCTCTGTTACCGCCAATGTGAAAGAGGAACCAGAATACAGAGATAGTGACCAGTACGACAAAGATGGTTGTAGCAACGTAATTTTGTCGACCCAGTTTTTGTAAATATGCACGAGTTAACTCATCGTTTACAGTTGTTCTCAATGATTTCCTCGCTGTGGGTTAGCCTCATTTCTTGTTAACAATACGTCAAATTTTGTTTTATCCTGTGTATTATTAAAGATAGTATATCCAAACTTCTCTTGTTTGTCACTTTTCCAGACAAAAGGGGTTCTTTATCAGAGAGGATGGTTTCTTATGCGACCAGTTATCATTACAGCAGCGCTAGTGGGCGCCGAAGTAACAAAAGCGCAGCAGCCTTTTTTACCGATAACCCCGCGGGAGATCATTCAGTCCGCCGTAGAGTGTCACGAAGCTGGTGCGGCGGTCATCCATATACACGTGCGTGATGCTGAAGGCAACGCCACCCAGGATGCCCGGCTCTTCCGCGAGGTGGTAGAGGGGATTCGCGCGCGTTGCGATGTGATTACGCAAGTGTCGACCGGCGGAGCAATCTGGATGAGCGCAGAAGAACGACTCCAGAGTATCGAGTGCATGCCCGACATGGCTACCCTTACCACGGGAACGGTAAACTTTGGTGAGGGCGTGTTTATGAACAATCGCCAGTTGGTGGAGACGTTTGCGCGACGGCTGCGTGAAAATGGCATTGTGCCGGAGATTGAAATTTTTGATATGGGGATGCTCGATGAGGCCCTGCGTTTACGTAGTATGGGATTGATAACCGATCCCGTGCAGTTCGATTTTGTCATGGGTGTTCCAGGCGCCATTGGAGCTGACCCGGCTCACCTGGTGCACATGGTACGTTCTCTTCCCGCGGGAAGCACGTGGAGTGTGGCGGGCATAGCGCGCCATCAATTGACCCTTGGTATGATTGCCCTGGCTATGGGTGGCCACGTGCGTGTCGGTTTCGAGGATAATATGTATTACCGTAAAGGGCAATTAGCTCAAAGCAACGCGGAACTGGTGGCACGCATCGTCCGTATCGCTCGCGAACTGGATCGCCCAGTAGCTATTCCCTCCCAGGCGAGAGAAATATTACAGCTCGCCAGGTATAAATAGTAGGAAACAGGTGTTTTGATAGAAAGGATAGTAAGCAGAGTACACCCAGGCGCACTGACATTATGTGCCCAGGTATTTGTCGTCCTCTTCTTTTTCAAAAATCACGTCTTCATAGGCATCTGCTACAGGAAAGTGTACATCAAGGCTTGCTAACTCAACCTCATCCTCTGCTTCAAAAGCATCATATATCCACTTTTGTTGCTCTTTTCGATAGATCTCTATCCGCATGGATCGGGCGTCTACCAGAAGGTACTCCTCAATAGATGGGCAAGCAAGGTAACATTGAAGTTTTCTTCCCCGGTCGCGTGCCTCAGTGCTTGGGGAGAGCACTTCAACGACAAGACGGGGCGATTGAATGAGATTAGCAACGCCTCGATCACGTGGATCACAACTGACAGTGACATCAGGATGAAAGTAGCGTTCCTCAGAGACACGTACTTTCATGTCGGAGTTATAAACGCGGCATGGACCACCACGGAGTTTACTCCTCAGGATAGCATAGATATTTCCACTCACCGTGGCGTGATTGGCACTTCCACCTGACATCATGTACGCATAGCCGTCAAGATATTCGTAGCGTGTATCAGGATTGTTCTCTTCGAGTTCAAAGTACTCCTCAACACTCATGCTTGGCGTATGCTTTAATGCCATGTGTTGTATCCTTCTCTGAAAGTGTAACCTTAAACTTTTCTATGATATATCGGTTCTATTATATCATGGCGCCTCTACGAATGTGTTTGTTCTTTCCCACTTAAGGACGGAGAACCTGGAGGAAACGAACATTGACACAACCAGAGCATGCATGGTACTATTCTCACGTCAGGTAATCAATCACGTGCAGCGCACTGCTGCGCTGAATTCATACTGGTCAACAAAGCTATGTATATCATTCACTTCATACAAATGAGCAACCTTGCCGCCTAGGCGATCACGCCGGGCCTATGCGGCAGGAAGTGGCGCTATCTAAAGCATCTACCCACGTGCGGGCAACACCTGTATGTGCGAGTAGTTTCTTTTCTCGCTTTCTTATCGACCAGCCAACGAACCTTCCTCGCTTCTATCCTCGGGTGTGTCGCCGTAAAGAGCACTCCTCGTCCTTGTGCTTGCCGTGCGCTTTTGCTATCCCGAACAGAGCAAAGATTGCTTGCTAAAACCTGGAAACCCGAGGAGTCTGCTCCACTTATAAGCTCTTGCATATGTACTTTTGTGTGTTTTCTTATACTCATCCACTGGTTTGCCTTCATTAAAAAATAGTGTTACACATCTGCTTCAAGGGGAGAAAAACGCATGTCAACTGCACAAGATAAGCTACAAGAAGATCAGGCGCTCGACGTGGGAGAAGTTGTCTCAGCGAGTCCGCGCCGGTCGAAACCATTATGGCGTAACCGTGACTTTCTCTTGCTCGTAAGCGGTCAGGCTGTGTCCTCTGTGGGATCGCAAGTCTCTTTGGTGGCCTTTCCTCTGCTCATTCTCGCGCTAACCAACTCGCCGATTCAGACAGGCTTGATAACAGCTCTGCGTGGGTTACCCTTTGCTCTTTTTTGCTTGCCTGCTGGCGCACTGATCGATCGCTGGGATCGCAAGCGCGTCATGATTCTCTGTGATATCGGTCGAGCTATTGCCCTTGTTAGTATTCCAGTTGCCCTTATGTTCGGTCATCTGACATACACACAGCTCTACGCGGTCTCTTTAGTTGAAGGAACGCTTTTCGTCTTCTTTAACCTGGCGGAGACCGCGTGTCTCCCTCATGTTGTAACGAAGGGGCAGCTCTCTGCTGCTGTGGCGCAGAACGAGGTATTGTATTCAGTATCAAGCGTGATCGGTCCCGCCCTTGGCCCTATTCTCTATGGCATTGGCAGCACCATCCCATTTCTCGCTGATGGCATCTCCTATGCTGCCTCGGCCTTCTCGCTGTTTTTCATCAAAACGAAATTTCAAGAAGAGAGGGATGCTGAGCCGCACAAACTATGGGCTGAAATTGGCGAGGGCATGTCCTGGCTCTGGCACAACCCGCTGGTACGCTTCATCGCTGTCTTGACATTTGGCCTTATCACGCCCTGCTCGGGTTATGTGCTGATCATTATCATCCTGGCCAGGGATTTACATGCATCGAATGTTATCACAGGCCTCATCTTCGCGGGAGGAGGAATTGGTAGTGTTGTCGGTGCCTTGCTGGTGGTTCCGTTACAGAAGCGCTTCAGCTTTGGACAACTGATGATCGGTACGGCGTGGCTCTGGGTGCTGGGATGGCTCCTCTATGCTTTCGCGTTAAATCCGTGGATATTGTTGGCTGCCAATGTGGTGAGCTTTATTGTAGTGCCAATTTATATGATGGTGCAGTTTAGTTACCGGCTTGCGCTGATACCGGACCGTCTCCAGGGGCGCGTAAATAGCGTCTTTCGCCTGATCGCCTTTGGCAGCCAGCCTATAGGACTGGCTCTGACCGGAGCCTTGCTGCAGGTGATGGGACCCATTCCAACGGTGATACTACTGGCCATCCCACAGCTCGTGTTAGCTGTCGCTGTGACTTTCAACCGGCACGTTCGTCACGCACCTCCCATAGCCGAGGTACACACGTTGAGGTAAACCTTAAACCCAAGCATATTACATACGTACGGCAAACATTGCATGTTTGCCGTACGTATGTAATATGCTTATCCTCTGTACTGAGGATTGGACGGACTTTGTGGATACTGTGGGTTTTGTGGATATTGTTGATTTGGTGTATACTGCTGGTTCCTCATCGCACGAAGCTGATTAAGCTCGGCGTAAATAGGCCACTCACCAAAGGCCAGTATCAATATCATGACAAGGTTCGCTATTGGAACAAACATTAAGAGGCTTAACACACCATTATATCCGGCCTTCGAGAATATTCTCCACCAGATGATGATGGCAAAAATGACTGAGACTATCGAGATAATGCCAAAAATCAGTCCAAAACTCGCAAAAGCTGCGGCTACTTGCGACGAGGTGGTGTCGTTCATGTGATTTGCTCCTTCTCGACGATGATACTTTACAAAGCCTGGTTAACATAATCAACCCTGACCATTATATGATAAATTGTTGTCCAGGTAAACTGTGCTACCCAAAAGCGAATGTACACCCGATTATGCTCTTTCTTCCTTTTAACAACGATGACGCATACCATTTTTGGGCCTTGTACTCCACTCCAATGGAACTTTCACAGGTAGTTTTCTTGTGATGGCGTCTCGGGAGCGGCTTTAAAAATAATTCGATGATATGCCGCCATCGACGATGAGCCAGGCACCCGTCGTCCAGGAGGACTCGTCCGAGGCCAGGTAAAGCGCCATATAGACGATATCTTTTGCCTCACCGAAGCGACCTAGTGGGATGCGGTTCAGCCGCAGATCACGTGCCTCTTCACTTGTCCAGAGCACTCTTAACAGAGGCGTCTCAATAGGGCCGGGACAGATTGCATTACAGCGTATGCCGTGGCGACCATATTGTACCGCGAAGGATTTGGTGAGTGAAAGCATGCCACCTTTGGAGGCGGTGTAGGCATCCTGTGCTACAGTACACCCCATGAAGGCGACGAACGAAGCCACGTTGACGATAGAGCCTTTGCCTTGTCTCATCATGTGAGGGATCGTGTATTTTGAGCAGAGGAAGGCGCTTTTGAGGTTGATATCCATCACTCTGTCCCAGGTTGCCTCGCTTAAGTCGGTTACGCTCGCGTCCTCTGCCGGCATGATGCCAGCATTATTATAAAGGATATCCACGTGCCCAAAGGCATCGACTGCTGCCTCAACCATGCGTTTAACCTCGTCCTCGATCGCGACATTTGCCTTGACAAAGATGGCCTTGCCCCCGCTGTCACGAATAGCCTGAGCCGTCTGTTCGCCCTCTTTTTCGGCAATATCTGTAACCACCACACTCGCCCCTTCGCTGGCAAATAGATCGGCGGCAAGCTTGCCCATACCGCCTGCTGAACCAGTAATGATAGCGACTTTGTCTGCCAATCTCATGAGCTATGTGTCTCCTTCAATCAGGCGTTTATAGATCCTTCTTAACCAGGTCAAGGTACCAGTAGGGCATGCGTTTGCGCAACAGAGGTTTGCCGCGTGCTGCATTGCCGGGGATACTATCGCGAATATCATAAGCAAGCTCGCCGGTTAATGAGCCTGCCACGTCACCCGGTGCATAGTTAAGCGGGTGTGTGGAAGATCGCCTGCCAGTGCGTTGCTCCCGTGTATCGATGGTCATCATCGTCAGCATTGGTTCACCTTCGTCAGCAATGACCTCCGACCAGGGATACGAGGGGCAGGCAGGTGAGAAGATGCCGCTATTGCCGTTGGCATGCACGGTGCGCCAGGTGCCGCTCCAATTTGCCACTGCCAGGTAGACATTGTGTTCAGCGGCCCGTACGCGCCAGATGAGATAGTGAACTGGATCAAAATCTTCGGGCGCGACTGGGCGGCGATTGGGGATACTTGTGGGAGGCAGGCCGATGGGATCAGGGAAATTGAGCAAGCTGGGAGCGCACACCAGGTCCGCCCCTTTACCTGCCAGGACGCGCAGCGTCTCTGGAAAGAGCACATCATAGCCGGTGGCCAGCCCGATACGGCCGCTGGGAGTGTCGTAGGTTGGCAGACCAAGGTTGCCCGGGCTTGCCCACAGGCGGTCTTGCACGGTCAGGTGGAGTTTGCGGTAGGTGCCGTAAATGCCTTCGGGATCGATGAGCAGGACTGTGTTGTAGTAGGTTGGGGTTGCTCCCTCAACGCGCTCGGCTATTCCAAATACCAGGCTAATTTGCAACTCATTGGCCAACTCTACCAGTACGGCAGTCTCTGGCCCAGGCAATTCAATGGCACCATTTTGAAAATGAGCGATGATATCCTCGTCATCCTTTTGTGCGCTGGAAGGTACAGGTCCCGGCAGCATGAGTTCGGGGAGTACCAGCACATCGGGCCGGGCCGGATCGTGGTCGTTGATGAGCGTCTCTACTATGCTGCGCACTGTATGTATTGCATCGAAGCTTGGGGTCTGTGCCCCCCATTCCTGTAGATTGGTCTGGATAATAGCGACGCAGGAGAGCTGCCCCGGCGGCAGTTTCCCCAGTTCATACAGGCTGTGATAGCGCAGCGGCTCCCAAAGGTAGGTATTGTTTGCGAGCGTGATGTACTCGGAGGGACGACGGTCAGCGAGGCGATCTCCCCATGCTTCTTCGTCAGGTCGTCCCCACCTTTTGTCGCGGCAGCGGTCGAGATCAACCTCGCCATAGACGATTCCTTCGCCATTATCGAGATAAGCCTGGATGGAGCCGTCGGGATTCAGGATACAGCTTCCGCCGCTAAATTGTACACCGCGCTCGTTGCCGTAACGGTTCGCCCCAATAAAGTAGACCCCGTTCTCAAAGGCACGGGCCATCCAACTACCGCTCGGAGATTTTTCATCCAGCCAGTTTGTGGGGAAGAGCAGGACATCGGCATCATGGAGAGCAGGAATGCGCGCGGATTCGAAGTAGTCGGCGTCCATACAGATCAGACCTGCTAGACGACCAAGCGGTGTTTCCCAGACAGGCATGCCCAGGTCTCCATCCCGCGCCCAACGCGGCTCTGAAATATATGAGTGGATTTTGCGATACGTACCAATTACCCCATCAGGTCCGAGCAGGGCCATACTGTTATAGTAGACATCCGTGGTCAGGTCTACTTCGGGCAGGCTGAGCGCGATAAAGCAGCCATAGCGAGCTGCAATCTGCTGAAAGCGTTCAGAAGTTGGGCCAGGAATAGGTTCAACGAAAGGTGCGACTTCGTTACGAGACTCCCAACAATAGCCAGTCGTCGCCATTTCTGGTAGGACGATCAGGCGTGCTTCATAGTGGGCAGCCTCTTCGACAAGGTGGAGAAGAGCAGTCACATTTCTCTCTTTCTCCCCCAGCGCTGGTTCATATTGAATTGCCGCTACCCGGTATCTGTTGAAAGAGGGTATCGATGTGCTCATGAGAGGCTCCCAAAGGTGTACTTAGAAGGTACCACTTTTCCTACGCTTATGATATCTTAGTTTTGCTATATCTTCTCCGTGCTCTGCTCGAGGTTGCTACAACGATACCATTTAGGTTCAATCAGAGTCAAGGGGGGAAAGTAACGGTTTTTGTACCTCATCCATAGCTACTTTGCCTATCGTGTTAACCGCTTGCTTTGACGCCCAGACCTGGACCATCGGGCAGCATTAGTTTCCCCTTCACGACGGTAACTCCTACGTAGGGGTCATCATTGATCAGGAGATGTCCATCGAGATCGGCAAAATCGACCAGCGGTGTCAGGTGAGCAGCGGCTGTAATTGCCAGCGAACTTTCGATCATACAGCCGATCATGACGAGCAAATTATGCGCGCGAGCTACGTGAATCATCTTTAAGGCGTGACGAATGCCGCCACACTTCATCAGTTTGATATTGATTCCGTCGACACACCCGGCAATCCTGGGAATATCTTCTACCGTAACACAGCTTTCGTCGGCAATGATGGGGACGGGTACGTTATCCCGAATCAGCTTGAGACCCGCCAGGTCATGTGCGGGGATGGGCTGCTCGACAAACTCAATGTTGTAGGGAGCCAGGGCATTGATATTCTTGATAGCCTCTTTCGTCGTCCAGCCAGCATTGGCATCGACCCGTATGACCGCCGGTGATACGTCGCGAATGGCTTTGATAATGTCGAGATCGTGCCTGGTGCCGACCTTCACCTTAAGAATGGGATAGTCACGGGCGAGTAGCGCCTTCTTTGCCATATTCATGGGTGTATCAAGTCCCAATGTGAAAGATGTGTGTGCAGCGTGGGCCGGATGAAGCCCCAGTAGCTTGTAAAGCGGCACGTTCAGTATTTTGCCAATGATATCATAGAGTGCCATATCGACAGCAGCCTTGGCGGCTGGATTGAGCCGGATTATTTTATCCAGGCGCTCCATAATATCTTCAAGTGCAAAAGGGTCATTGCCAAGGTTACCCGCGAAGAGCGCCACACAGGCCAGCACCGTTTCGGGGCTTTCTCCATAATATTCATATGGTGAAGCCTCACCGTAGCCTGTAATATCATCGTGGTTCACCTGCACGATGACGTTAGATGACGTATGCTGCACGCCTCGTGAGATGCGAAACGGCACCGTCAACGTCAGGTCAATCGGTCTGGCATCAATATGCATAGTACGTACTTTCTCGCTTCTCCATCTTTGCTACCCGTAGGGGCGGGAGTGGTGTGGATGTGGAGTGGGGACCCTTGGGTCGCCCTCGTAGCCCTTCCCCTAAATGACAGAGAACCTCTTTCTCTCCAACTGTAATAGGTTCTATTATAGAACACAACGTTCTAAACGTAAACATATTTTTGAGGAACCCCGATTGTCGGACAGGTCTGGAACGTGATAGACTAAAAGAGAAAGCTACAAGGATTACAAACGCACTCCATGGAGAGTCGTGCCCAGAAAGTGAGCGGCAAAGGTGATAGCGGATAAAATTTATGCGGCATTCGAAGAAGCGAGCCAGCGCAATACACGTCCACGCAAACTCATTGCGGAGCGACTGGTGGAGCTTGCCCAGAGTGGTGCCGATTTTACCATCGATGATCTCTGGCAAGAATTGCGCGAAGGGGAGCCACATCTGGGCCGGGCAACGGTCTATCGTTCGGTAGAGATGCTGGTCAACGCGGGCCTGCTAGATCGGATCGAGTTTGCCGATGGCAGTCATCACTACCGCGTCTGTGGTGGCAACCACCATCATCACCTGACCTGCATACGTTGTCATCGCGTCGTGGAAGTTGATGTATGTCTCCCCGTTGATCAGTTCGCCGCTATTGGCAACCAGACGAACTTTGACATTGAAGGTCACTCACTTACACTCTTTGGCCGTTGTGAAGATTGTCGCACCGCAAAAGTGCAGCCAGGCACTCCAACTCTAGATCAGGAAACCTCCATATAGCCCCGCCAGCGTGGCATGAGCCTCATCGCTCCAATTTTATCAACAATTCTTGCTCGATGCGCGCGCGTAGTTCGTCACGCACACGGCGATACACCGCTAGTTGCGCTTCTTCACTTCCCGTAGCCCTTGAGGGGTCTTCAAAGGACCAGTGCCGCAGATAGGCTGCACCAGGGAAGATAGGGCACGCCTCTGCCGCCGTATCGCAGACGGTAATGACTTCATCAAACGGATCGCTCAGGTAGCGATCAAGCGTCTTCGATTGGTGCCCTGAGATATCGATGCCAAGTTCGGCCATAGCCTTAATCGCCAGCGGACGGACTTGTGTAGCTTCCGTACCCGCGCTATACACCTCAAATCGCTCTCCCCCAAGATGCCGCAACAACCCTTCGGCCATCTGTGAACGGGCCGAGTTATGCGTACAGATGAAAAGGACCCGACGCTTCATATCATTTGCCTTTCTTCCCATGAAGCACTACCTATGTGGTCTATCAGTTTGCGTCCTTTTGAGCGCATCCTCGTCTCTCTATAAAAGCATAATACCATGAAGAGGGTTCCAGTGTGTTGCGCATCTTTTGGCAGCAGGTTTGATGTAAAATAAAGCAATGATGGAGATAAACGGAGACTTGAAAAGGAAGAAAAGCTATGGTTATGACCACAGAACAAGTCTGGCAAGAATTTCACCCCAAACTGAAACAGTTCGTGCTCAAACGCATACCAGATGAACAGAGCAGCGAGGACATCCTCCAGAACGTCTTTCTAAAGATACATACTCGCATCGATACCCTGCGCGATGAAGAGAAACTGCAAAGCTGGATCTACCAGATCGCCCGCAATGCTATCGCGGATTACTACCGTGAACAACGCACTACGACAAGCTTACCGGAAGAACTCGCTCCGCCAGAAGAGCCAGCTGATGATGACGCCGTCAAAGAACTGATCCCATGCATCAAAACCATGGTCGATAGCCTGCCCGACGATTACCGCGAGGCACTGTACTTGACAGAATATGAAGGACTCACGCAGCGGGAACTCGCGGACAGACTGGGCCTCTCTTTCTCGGGGGCAAAATCACGGGTGCAGCGCGCAAGGGAGAAGCTCAAGGTGATGCTGCTGGACTGTTGCCATTTCGAGTTTGATCGGCGCGGCAGGGTCATCGATTACCAGCCGAAATGCGCCTGTTGCGCAAATCAGGTATGACGTTTTCAATTTGTTCTAACTTATCTTTGGTTAACATATGGTTGAGTATATATTTTTTTACCGTTTGCTTGCAAGATGGAAAACGACACAAGCCATCTTACTCACTTTCATTTCTCTTTCGCATGTGTTATATTTTTCGTGTATCCTTATTTGTGCATCCATTCATGCTTCGATTATTTGATAAGGGGTGGAAACATGTCTCATGAGGGAATGCAACTTGGTCACTATCAACTTCTGCGACTCCTTGGAAGCAGTGACGGAGATGAAATTTATCTCGCAGAAGATATGCGTATCCAGCGACAAGTAGTCATCACGGTCGTTCAGACTGAAGCTACTCCATTCTTGCAGCCTGACGTGAGAGCCATCGCTTTGCTCGATCACCCACATATCCTCCCTCTTTTTGACTTTGGCACCGAAAGTGTCTATGGAACCACCTTCACCTATCTCGTCATGCCTTTTCACGCAGAAGGTTCTCTTACTGATTGGTTGCAACAGCGCAATAGGTCTGAAATGTTTTCACTAGAGGAGATTGAACACTTTTTACATCAAGCCGCAGACGCTCTTCAATATGCGCACGACCACCAACTTATCCATCAAAATGTTAAACCCTCCAATTTCCTCATCCGTAGTAGGAAAGAATATCCGAGCCGCCCCAGTTTGCTGGTGACTGGCTTTAGGATAGCCAAATTTACTCCTGCGAGTGCTAGCATCAACGAGAGCATTCATGGCAATCCCACTTATATAGCCCCTGAACAGTGGGATGGTCAGCCTGTGCCAGCAACCGACCAATATGCACTAGCTGTACTGGCCTATCATCTTCTGGTGGGCCATCCACCCTTTCAAGGTACTCCTGAGGAAATAAGGCATGCTCACTTCAGTGTCGAACTGCAACCGCCTAACATAGTCAACTTACATGTTCCTCCCGATCTCGATGCAGTGATTTTGCGCGCCCTGGCAAAGAAGCCAGAAGATCGTTTCCCTTCTATCATGGCATTTGCAGAAGCTTTCCAGCAAGTGTTGCTCGCCAAGCCCGACAATGGACAAGAAACGAAACCAGCACTCCCCTTCGACAAAACGCAACCTGTAGGTCTAACAAGTGCTCCTCTTCCTCCACCTATCGTCACCTTCACAAATGCCCCAGGCCGAGGTCTACCTGGGAAAGGAGTAATCTTTCTGGTTGGACTCGTCATACTCCTTCTTGTGGGAAGCACTGGACTTTTCTCAATGAGAATGATCAATCAGGGAACTTCGAGCAATGCTGCTGCTCAAAGCCATGCTCTCGCTAAGGATAGCAGAGCCACTGTAACTGCTCAAGCCAATGCTACAACTACTACCATTGCTTTATCATACCCTTTTAGTAACAAGCTGCTGCTTAATGACCCGCTCAGCGATAACAGTCAAAATAATCAATGGGAACAAGGCAGGGATGGTCTCGGTAATTGTGCATTTCAGGAAGGAACGTACCATGTTAGCATAGCGCAACAAGGCCGTTTCCATACGTGTATCGCTCGAACCTCTCACTTTAGTAACTTTACATATGAAGTGCAAATGACGATTATCAAAGGAGACTGTGGAGGAGTAATCTTTCGCAGAAGTGGTCCAAAATTCTATTACTTTCGCATTTGTGTAGATGGCTCTCACATTCTCACCCGTTACGCTGTAGATGCTACTAGTCCTCTAAATTTAATACTGAAAAGCGGTATAGGCTCAGCATTTCACATTAGTTTGAACGTGACCAACCTTGTTACAGTCGTAGCACATGGGAGCAAGTTTGATCTTTATGTGAATCGACAATTTTTTGATCGCGTGATTGACACCTCATATATTCAAGGTCAAGTTGGACTTGTTGCCAAAGACGAGATGCATCCCACAGAGGTAGTGTTTTCTGATGCGAAGATATGGGCATAAGAGAGAGAGATAATAGAGGGAAGCTTTTCCTCCATCGGCATTACCATCGGTTGCAAGCTCGGCTCGGTGCAGTTTTTTTCTACCACTCGCAATACATCGTACTCAAAAATTCGTGTTGTGGAATAGGCGAGCTTTAGAAGGGATTTACACTGAGCAGTTTCAGAACATGAATGTTAGTCGCCGGGCTTCCCCTCGTACAACTTCCTCGCCATAGCTTCTAAGCGTGGAAGCGTCAGCTCCGTTGATTTACCCAGATATGTCTTCTTATCGGCGCTTCCCCGCCGAAAAGCATACCAATAGAAACGGTTATTTGCTCGCCTGGTTTTGCGTGCACTGAAGGTGCCATCGATCCCAATGAACTCGAATGCTTCGATCTGTTCAAGGAGAGGATCCCACTCAGTATACCCAAAACACGTGCATGCCCCGTCTTGACACAGTTCATACCCTGCCGGACAACTGTTCTCCATGGCCCGCACGACCACTATTGCTCCTGATCGAGGTCGGGCTTTCTCTCTGTTCGTTGTGCCTGCAAGGGAGATCTCTCCTCCTCCCTGTTGCTCAAGTACTAGTTTGAGGTGCCGTAATCCGAGGCGGATGCGCGATTTGACGGTGCCGCAGGGAAGCTGATAGGACTGAGCAATCTGCCCGGGGGTCCAGCCCCGAAAGTAGACGAGTAGAATGACCAGGCGTTGTTCGGTTGGCAAGTGCAGGAGCGCCTCACGGACCTGCACTTGCTGCACTGAAGCCCACACTTCCTCCCACACATCCGGCACGGTAACCTCTTCCTCCTTTTTGACCTCTTCCCACGGGATTTCTTTCCAGGTGGAATGGCGGCTGACCCGCCGGAGATAGTCAATCGCGCGATGGCGTACGAGTGAGACAAGCCATGAACGAACGGGGCCCTCTTGGGGAGAGTAAGAGATGGCATGGAGCCACAGCGACAGGAACGTCTCCTGGATGATATCTTCGGCGACCTGTTGGTCAGCGACCATCCGATAGGCCAGCGAATAGAGCAGGCCACCATAGCGGTGGTAGAGAGGTTCCATCGCCCAATGACATCCTAAAGTGAGCGTATGGAGCAAGAATTCGTCACTGTGCACATCAACGGAAAGTGGAAGATCACCTCCCTGGTTCTGCATCCAATGAGGGTCAAGACTTTGCCGTATTCCCATCCTCTTCCGCCTCCTTCTCTAGGTGTGGGAAGTATAGCATTGCAAAGGTATTAGTTGTAGTAGCACTTTGCTATCATTTCCATAGGATAGTGTTTATGTATCGGGCAGGCACATCATAACTTCCTCGCATATCACACGTCAAATTCCATGCATGAACCTACATGCTTCCAAATTGAACTCTCGCGTGTACATCTTTTGTTTCCTGGCCATCTTGTTCTCCCTTGCTTGCTAGAGGAGTATATTCCACGTTTCCCAACTCCATCAAACCGGGGCAAGGTTTCTTTTCAAGTCGATACCAAAAAGGAGTATAATTATTCAGACCGCGGTTTGAAGGTTCATGAGGAAAGAACCAGCATACATGCAATTCGCAAAGCAGTAACGTCATGCAAACCTGGGACTACTCAGTTGCCGAAACCGACTATCTACATCCACGCTATCTCAATAGACAGTAGTTGCAAAATGGGAAGGAAATCTCCTTACCCACAGCAGAAGGAACAGAGCACAGTTTGGAAAGGACATCACGATGAAGGCAATCCGTATCAACGAGATCGGTGGCCCAGAGGTCATGCAGCTAGAGGAGGTCGAGACGCCAACACCCCAAGAGGGCGAGGTGCTCATCAAGGTAGCAGCAGCAGGAGTCACGCAGGCAGACCTTGCGCAACGCCACGGGACCTATCTTACGCGCACTCGCACGCCGATGACCTTAGGCATGGAGGTCGCCGGGACGGTAGCAGCACTTGGCCCAGGAGTAAGCACCCCAGAGGAGGGGACTCGTGTGGTTTCCTGCGTAGAGGGGGGCTATGCTGAATATGCCATCGCCAAGGCAACTATGGTTATTCCCATTCCACCCAATCTGGATTTTGTGCATGCGGCCACGTTTCCTGTCCAGGGGATTATGGCTTACCAATTGCTCCGGGAATTAGCTCGTCTTCAAGCTAGAGAGAGCGTGTTGGTGTATGCAGCAGCAGGAGGTGTAGGGACACTGGCCGTACAGCTTGCCAAGCTGATGGGGGCAGGCACCGTGATTTGTACGGCCGGTACCCAGAACAAACTCGATCTGGTCCGCCGCCTGGGAGCCGATGCCGCCATCAATCACGGTGAGAAGGACTGGATTGAGCGGGTGAAGGAGGCAAATGGTGGTCGGGGAACTGACATCATCCTGGAGATGGTCGGAGGCAGGCAGGCTGAACAGTGCCTCCAATGCTTGGCGCCCTTTGGTCGCATGGTCATCTATGGAAGAGTCAGCGGAGAGAACGCACAATTTTCCGATATGCAGTTAATATACGAAAATCAGGCAATCATTGGCTACTGGTTCTCTGGATGGATGAGTAGTCGCCCAGACCGCACTGCGGTAGCAGCCAGGGAACTCATGCAGTATTTGGCCACTGCTCAGTTGGAGATTATTGCTGAACACACTTTCCCTTTAGCTGAGGCGGCAGAAGCACACCGGGCTATTGCCCAACGCAGAACGACGGGAGAAGTCGTGCTGTTGGTCTAGGGAGGGTTTTGGGCAAAACTCCTCTTGCCCATCTCAATTGGCACGGCTGCATCTCTTCTTCAGGTGTGACCAGTTGCCCAAGACTCTACTAGAGTCTTGGATGGTGATACGGAGTATCTCAACCCTTGTGTGAGTTGGAAAGGCTACCACAATGATGGGAAAGAAAGAGCGGCGTTTTGCCCCACTCATCAATGTTTCCTTAGAAGAGTTGGTTCCACAAGATCACTTCTATCGGCACGTAGAGAAATCGCTTGCCCTCTCGTTTGTGCGTGAGTTCGTGCACGAGACCTATGCAGGCAAGGGGCGTCCCTCCATTGATCCGGTGGTGTTCTTCAAACTGCAACTTGTGATGTTCTTTGAAGATATTCGCTCGGAACGGCTTCTGATGCGTCATGCTGCTGATCGGCTCAGTGTGCGCTGGTACGTAGGATACGACTTCGACGAGCCACTCCCTGACCATTCCAGCCTCACGCGCATTCGCATCCGCTACGGTATCGAGGTTTTTCGCCGCTTCTTCGAGAAGATTGTGGAGCAATGTCAGCAGGCAGGCATCGTCTGGAGCAAAGAACTGTATGTCGATGCAACGAAGGTGAAAGCGAATGCCTCGCTGGAATCCCTCAAGCCGCGCTTTGCGGTCGAGGCGCATTTGGCCAATCTTTTCGAGGCCGAAACCGAAAATGTGCAAGCAGAGAGCAGGAAGCCTCCTCCAAAAGAAGAAGTTGAGCATTCGAAATAATTCGCCAACGGTATCAACTTTCGGTATGGCATCCAATTTTCGGCCTGCTTATTGAGATCAGCTTTATTGCCACCTACACACAACGCTTCTTCGATAAGTGATATCTATAGCTCATCCATAAAACAGACTCAAAACCCATGGGTTTTGACACCAGTAAGTGAAGCTATACTCAAAACCATCCCAAGTATGAGCTAAGACCCGCTTTTGGAAGAGTTAATCAAATAAGTCTGTCCAATTTGGTAGGCAGCCAGCGCAGCAATGATGGTAGCAGTTAGCACAAAGCTCTCTAGAGTGCGACGGTGAACTAACGGTACAAGTTGGATCTTTTAGCAAAGTCGCGTAGCTCATTATAGGTGATATCAAGCTTCTCTTTTGTCTGAAATATTAGGGTCATTATAGTGTAGCATTGCCATCACCATCAAGACGAACGGCATCATAGCTCTTCCTCCACTTTGCGTCCTTTTCCTTCCCTCACCGTCTATCCCAATGTAAATGATAAGATAGTGAAAGAGGTGGAACAAAGAGTCCTGTATCTTCTTTCACTTACACGGAACGGAAAGGAAACCTGAATGACAACCATCCCAACGAATAACGATGAGCAGTTGCGTGAAGCAGTACGTGAACGCTACGGGCACACAGCTTTAGAAGTGCTAGCTACCGGCGAGCCTGCCACCGATCCTTGCTGCGGAACGGGTTGCTGTAGCACAAGCAAGGGAAATAGTGATGCCGTTACCAGCGACCTGTACAGTAACGCGGAACTTGGTGAGTTACCGCTGGCTGCTGCCCTTGCTTCACTTGGCTGTGGCAACCCAACTGCTCTTGCGGAACTACATACAGGTGAAAAGGTGCTTGACTTAGGAAGTGGGGGAGGAATTGATGTGCTCCTCTCGGCGCGACGCGTTGGCCCGACAGGCTTTGCCTATGGCCTGGATATGACCGACGCCATGCTCGAACTGGCGGAACGTAATCGCGCCGAGGCGAAGGTAGAGAATGTGCGTTTTCTCAAAGGCGTCATCGAATCTATTCCTCTGCCAGCACACGCGGTTGACGTAGTGATCTCCAATTGCGTCATCAACCTCTCCGCTGATAAACGGCAAGTCCTGCGCGAAGCCTACCGCGTCCTCGTTCCCGGCGGACGTTTCGCTGTCTCCGACATCGTCTTTCAAGGACATATTCCGCAGGCTATCCGCACTGATCTCGAAGCCTGGGCTGGCTGTATCGCTGGTGCTCTTGAGGAAGAGACCTACCGGCAACTGCTCGCCGAGGCAGGCTTTACCGCCATCGAAGTCGAGGTCACACGGCGCTATGCACTCGACGATATCGTGGAGAGTGGAGCGCGCACATCCATTGCCGCGCTTTCAGACGATGAGCGGGCGGACGTGGATGGAAAATTCGTCAGCGCGTTCATCCGCGCGCGTAAACCTGCACAAGCGTAACGACTCCCTGTAAAAAATGTTCGCCATCCCTCGGGGGAAAATTCTCGTAGGGGCGGGGGCGGCGTGGTCGATGGGTGGGGACCCTCGTGGTCGCCCGCGTCCTGTTCACCACTGAGAACCTCCCCCTCTGCGACGCAAGCGTCCCGACAGGTAGGAAGCCGCTTCCGAGGCGCCATCACAAAAAACCTACCCGTGAAAGCCCTGAGGCCGCCCCTGCCCTGGTATAGTCACCCTCAAATCATCTTTTCTTGGTCCCCGGTTCCTGATTCTGATTGATAGTGCTGCGGCTCTCGTTGAATTCTCGCCCGCCCGGCGAACGCAGAGTCTGACTCCCAACACCGGCGCCGGGATCAGTATCATATGGAACCTGTCCACCCCAGTGCGGCTCAGGCAAATCAAATCCTGTCAGCGGGTAATCCTTGCGCAGCGGATATGTCGTCCAATCCATTGGCATCAGAATGCGGCGCATATCGGGATGACCTGTGAAGGTAATGCCGAAGAGATCATATACCTCCCGTTCATACCAATTTGCTCCCGGCCACACTCCCACCACCGTCGGTACGGCGGGATGCTCTTCGCGACGCTGGCCAACACGCACCTTCAAGCGCAGCACACATTGATTGGAGATCGAAAGCAAATGATAGACCACATCAAAGCGTGGAATGCGTTCAGGCCAATCTACCGCCGTCACGCTAGAAAGGAAGTTGTACCCCAGATCTTTCTGCAGGTAGCGACAAACCGTCACCAGGTCTTCCGGCTTCAGCACAATCGTCTGCTCACCGCGAAATTCCACCGTCTCAACAATCACCCGTGGAAATTTCTGCCGCACCATCTCCACCGTTGCTATCGCTGTTATAGCCATAAATATACGTTCCTATATATAAATGTACGGGCTGGACTTGCCCCTGCCCTGGCTCGTCTCAAATCATCTTTTCTTTGTCTCTGGGCTTGCCCCTGCCCTATAATTCTTCCCCTATAGGCCCCACCAGTTTCATACCACTGGCCTTCAGGGGATCGGGAGGATTGGGCACACCTTCACGAATTTTTCGTTGTAGTTCATTAAAGCCGAAGAGGAGCATATCAGGTGTCGGGGGGCAGCCTGGAATAAAGATATCGACCGGCACAATTTTATCTACCCCTTGTACAATCGCGTAATTATTAAAAACCCCGCCACACGAAGCGCAGGCACCCATAGCAATGACCCACTTGGGATCAGGCATCTGGTCATAAATCTGTCGCAGCACCGGCGCCATCTTGATCGAACAGCGCCCCGCCACAATCATCAGGTCAGCCTGCCGCGGCGAAGCGCGGAACACCTCTGCCCCAAAGCGCGAAATGTCGAAGCGGTCGGCGCTGGTCGACATCATCTCGATGGCACAGCAAGCCAGGCCAAACGATACCGGCCAGAGCGAGGAACTGCGCCCCCAATTCAGCAATTTATTGACCTGGGTCGTCAAAATGCCCGCCTCGCCATTTTTCACATGCAATTGACGGCGCGGCGTCTGCGTATTTGACACTGTCTGCACCGGCTCCCACGGATTTTTTACTCCCATGTGAACGCCCCCTTCCGCCATACATAGATATAGCCAATCATCAGAATCAGCAGGAAGATAAGCAGTTCAATCAGCCCAAAAACCTTAAGGCTGTGCAGCAGGATGGCTAATGGATAAAAAGAAACAATTTCGATATCGAAAACAATGAAGAGCATGCCCGTCAAAAGATACTTGACAGGAAAACGTCTCTTCGGCGCTTCAATCTCTTGAATGCCGCATTCATATGGAGCTAGCTTCTCAGGCGATGGCTTCTTTGGCCCCAGGAAAGCGGTCAATACCATCGCAAACAAGCCAAAGAGCACAGCTAGCGTCACCAGCACAAAAATGGGGAGTGTTCCCATGTGTGGGATCCTTCTACATTTCTCTCAAATACATCGCTGTAGGAACTTGATGTCACTGGCCCTACAGTACCTGGCGCAATAGCGTAACTGGTGTCTTTAGTACACTACCTCACGTTGTATGGTAGCACAGGGTGTGGAGTGTGTCAAATTGAGGAAGGGCGTTTCCGTGGTAACCGACAAAAGAGCTTTTCCGCGCGGAAAAGCTCTTTTGTCGGTTACATTACGTCAATTACAGGTCCTGAATTGCAGCCAATTTTCCCTTGACATCCCTTCTCCCGCTATGCTAGCATAACCTCATCAGAAAAGAAACCAAGAGCCATTACCAGCAATATTGCATTGCTCACCTGATGGCCTATCACTACCACTACAAACATATCTCACATGATATGGCCGCATAAGCCTGGCTGCTCCAAAGGGTAAGAAAATAAAATGATCACTAATTTTATATAAGTATCATTACTTGCCTTAGGAAGAGAAACATGCTATACTTTAGTATACATAATGTCAGTTACAGCCCTACTCTGATCTGGCAACACACGATCAGAAGGGGGAGGCGGAACATGGCAATGAAGCCAATACTAGAAACAACAATGACACAAACTTCAAACGCTAGCCACATTTGTCCAAAGTATGAGCACGCTATTCAACTGCTCGGTAAGCGCTGGACTGGATTACTCTTGTATGCTCTCCTGGAAGGACCACAACGCTTCTGCGAACTGACCTCCACGGTAGAGGGCCTCTCCGACCGCGTTCTCAGTGACCGCCTGCGCGAACTAGAGATCGAAGGCATCATTGAACGCACCGTCTATCCCCAGATTCCTGTGCGCGTCGAGTACAAGCTTACCGATAAGGGACGAGCGCTTGAGCCTGTTGTGCAGGCAATTCATCAATGGGCCGAAAAGTGGATAACCTCACCAGATGTATCCCCTGTCCTATCTGCTGAATAACAAATCCGGCCAGGGCATCTCTAGCAGTTTGTGCTATAATCTTTTCATGGAAAATTTATGGGCTCCCTGGCGCATGGCTTTTATTGCGCCCAAAACACCACAAACCCAGGGGTGCATTTTTTGTACTCAACCGACCGAGAATCGCGACGAAGAGCACCACATCCTCTATCGCGGCGAATACTGCTTCATGATGCTGAACCTCTATCCATACAACAATGGTCACCTGATGATCGCCCCTTACCAGCACGTGGACACAATCGAGAAGCTTTCCGCTGAAACTCTCGCCGAACTGATGGCCCAGGCTCAACTCGCGCTCAAAGCTCTCCGCTTCGTAATGAAGCCGGACGGTTTCAACATGGGCATCAATGAAGGGAAAATCGCGGGCGCTGGCTTCGCCGAACACATGCACTTCCATATTGTGCCTCGCTGGAACGGCGACACCAACTTCATGCCCGTCATTGCCGAGATCAAGGTCATGCCGGAACACCTTGATAGTGTCTACCAAAAACTAAAAGAGGCTTTAGAGGTCGTAAAAGAGGAGTAATATCCTTACGCTATAACGGCAGGGCCGCACTTTGTACCAATTCATATCTGTTTTGCCAAACTGACGTGTTTCCATGCGTTCTTTAAACTCCTCAAATATGATCTTTTCGCTGCCTTTGGCACGTTTTCTACAAAGGAAAAGAGTCATTGAACTACATACGAATATGGCATAAAACTACGCCTCTCCCGTGTTATAACAAAATAATAACATTGTTTTGCTCTAAGCCTGGCAGTGGGAAAGCATGTCATCATGTACCACACAATCATAACTATTCAGAATGAAACAGATAACTTGAAAGCATGGCAGGAATGTGGTATTGTTGACATTAGGAAGCAATATCTATTGAACAAAAGGAGTAATTCATGGCCGAAAACAAAGGGTATACCCATCCAGAAGTAGTAGTAGACGCAGATTGAGTACAGGCCCATCTGAATGATCCAAAAGTACGTTTGATCGAGGTCGACGTAGATAGCTCCGCCTATGACCAGGGACACATCCCGGGCGCGGTCGGCTTTAATTGGAAGAAAGAACTGCAAGACCAGGTCGTGCGCGCTCCCCTGAGCAAGCGTGAAGATGGCACCTTCAAATCAGCTGATGAGCTGCGTACCTTGTACGGTAGCAAAGGCGTCACTCCCGACAAAGAGGTTATTGCCTATTGCCGTATCGGCGAGCGCAGCAGCCACACCTGGTTCGCGCTCAGCTATCTCCTCGGCTATCCAAAAGTGCGCAACTACGACGGCTCCTGGACCGAATGGGGCAGCATGATCGAGGCACCCATCGAAAAATCCGTGTAACCCTTGCAATAACGTTGGGGCGCCAACATTTTACCCTCCCGCCGTCAAATTATCGTCGCTGGGCGCGCGGTAGGACCAACCAGACTGCGACGGCACATCGTCTTGATACGCCCTTGGGCTACTCATAGGAGATGAAACGGGAGCAATGTTCTCAGACTCTTCAATTAGTTTTGCTCGCTCAAAGAGCGTGTGCGCGGCCTGAGAGGCATCGAAGCTGACATTTTTAATAGCTTCGGGATCATTGGCGATTGCCTGGAATCTCGCCGCGATCGAGCGAATGACATCGGGCGAGGTGATCAGGCCTGACTGAATCTGCTTATAGGCATTTTTTAACACCTCTTCCTTCGGAAGCTTTGTCCCTGGAGCTGGAGGAGTAATTGGAACTGCGGCTGGACGAGGCATCGCCTCTGTCTGCTGAGTTATCACTTTTGAAGGAAACTGGTTTCCCATCACGGGCGGCGTCTTTATCCTACCTGCCGTACTTGTCCCCATACCGCTGAAAGAAGGCTGTGCCTGTGTTTGTACCGACGGTGGTGATGCCGCGTCCAAACCGCTTGTAGCATTCGTAGAGTTGTTGGAACGAGGCGTGAGGGTGACATCGCGAATATAGACCCATTTCAATGTTACACCCCAGCCCGCAACACGTTCCTGCATTTGCTCTGTCAGGAGAAGGTTGATGTGTGCCCAGTGCGCTCCCTCCTGCCTTTCAGGATTGTTCAATCTCATACCGCCAGCATCGCCCGGGCGCGAGCGCGACCCATCCGGCCAGGCAAGAAAATCCTCTGGAGTCAGGTGAACCACCGCGGACTGGAGCAGCGTTTTGAAAAGCTCATGCACACTCTCTTCCCAGTTTTCAACCTGGAGAATCGCCAGGTGCGCGTCCACTGGCATCAATTGATAGGAAATGACGGCTTTGAGCTGTACGTCTTCACCTCGCGAAACCGGCACCGTCTGCTCAGGACACGACCACTGTCGCTCTTTTGTCTGCAGGTGCGCAATCACCTTTTCCCAGGGCAGCATGAAATTCAGGCCGGGAAAAAGAGTACGGCTGTATGCCCCAAAAGCATAGACTATATCCACAGAACCTTCGGGGATCGGGTGTGTCGCGAAGCGAGTCGCGATCATACTGGCAATCAGCAGGACAACCAGCAGAGCCAGTGCAGGGAAAGGTCCGAAGAGCGCGAAACAACCTATCATGAGGAAGAGGAAAAAGCCTCCGACAATACTAAGGGACCAATAAACATTGTTCATACCCGCATAGTAGAGCACCATCCCTTGTAATATCACGATGGCGATGATGACGAGACCTACCGGCCAGAGGTTGTTCCCGTGTAAATAAAATCGATTAGTGTGCAGCAGCGGCAGCAGAAATATAAAAGTAATGCCGCCAAAAAGCAAGGGCGTGACGATAGGTGCGATCTGCCGCCCCATTTTCTTCAGCGTCTCAAATCTTGGGCTTTCACCCGCTAGTTGCTCCGTCCTTTGATCGTCTTGATCGTCATCTGGCGCATATGATGCTAGCTGATCAGAATCGACATCTTCCACCTCGTCCTGCTCGTAGGAGAAAGGAAGCATCTCCTCGTTTGAGCCGTCCCAGGGCATGGCATCAGGTTCCTGCCACGTGGCATCGGGTTCTTTCTTATCTGGCGACATAAATCGTGCTTCCTCCCTCGCATCATCAGTGTTGATTACCTTTCCAGGCTAGAAGGCCCCTGGCTTCAGCCATGGGGATGAATAGCCCGCCGCCCGCAGGCGGAAAAACACTAGACATGCGTTCTAACCTGTGTTCTACTCTCACCAGTTCTTTTGCACGTTTTCAACAGAAGAGCGTTTCGGTGGGTTCCCTGGCACAGGGCCAGGGGGAAAAATGCTCCCGCGTTAAAAAACCGTGCCATGCGAGACAGGGGTCTGTGAGTCACGTCCGCCCTTGTGCATGAAACCGAACCAACGGTGTGGGACGACACACCAGCGTCATTCCAGAAGCCCCTGGCTTGGAGCCATGGGGAGTCGTCACATGCTCTCCAGTGGCACAAAACCGAGTACCCTGAGCGCGTTACCCATCGTCTGTACGGTAGCGCTGACCAGCCAGGCGCGGAAGGCCTTTACACGTTCGTCCGTCTCTTTGAGGATCGGCGGTGTATGTTCGTAAAAATCGCTAAAGTGCGAGGCTAAATCGTAGACGTACGTGGCAAGCATATTCGGAGCGAGTTTCGCGCTGGCCTCTACCAGGCTGCGCGGGTAGGCGTCGATGTGGCGCAGCAGTTCCCACTCGCTCTGTTCGAGTTGTTCGGGGAGAAGCTCCAACTTTTCAGGCAGCTTATAGCCCGTCTTATCCAGCTTACGCAGGATGCTGTTAGCCCTGGCATAGGCATATTGCAGGTAGACACCAGTATCCCCGTTGGCGCGCAGCGCCTCGTCCATATCCAGTGCGATGACCTGCTGTAGATTGTAGCGAATCATAAAGTAGCGGATAGCGGACGCTGCTGCCACAGCCGCTGTTTCTGCTGACAATTCTGGCTTTGTCTCAAGCATTCTCTTGATGGCGGTGTTGATCAGGTCATCAGCTTTGATCTCGATGCCTTTGCGCCCGCTCATGGCGTAGAAGTCATGTCCAGCGGAGGTGTCTATTCCCAGGCGTTCGGCTGTTGCGGCAGAGAGGGTGACTACCTCGTAGGCAAGGTGTGTCGAATTGTCGGCTTGCTCCGTAAACCCTAACCTGCGCAAGCTTTCGTAGAGCACCTGTTGCAGATATGATTGGCGTACATCGATCACATTAATGACCCGTTTGGCGTGGCCGAAACGCCTGGGATCGACCTCCTCACCAATTCCGCTCTCGTTCTCCTGCTCCGATGTCTGCATACTCCATAACAGGCGTCCATCGTGCTGTAATCCCCATTGAGTGAAATCGAACTGAACTCCTATTTGTGGGTCATCGGTGAGGCCGAATTTCCAGAGCTGGTATGCGATATCTTTCGCTGTGTAGGTAGCCGTGCCGTCGCTCCTGACAAGTATCTTATCGCTTGAGTGGTCACCCTCTTCAGCCTGCTCCTCTCCGTTACCAAAGGGGAGTATCCAGCATCCGGCCGCCTTGCCTGTCTCAGGCTTCTCCAACAATCCTCTATCTCTCAGCATAGTAAAGGTGCGTTTCCAGAGACCTGAGCGTAGCACGGTAGATTCCCACGTCAACAGGTCGTAGGAGATGTTCAGCCGGGACATCGTTGTCAGGTGCGCCTGGACAATCTGGCGGGAAATGTCGGTCGCCAGAACCGGGTAATCCGGTCCTGCCTCTGGTTCGCTCCCGTGTTCGATCGCGTGCAGCACGGCCTTGCGCATCTCTTTGAATCTATTCAGCTTTTCGGGCTGGCTCTCTTTCACTTGCTCGGCTTCGTCAAAGGCTTTCCCCACCGCGACATAGACTCGTGAACAGTAGTAATCAAAAGATTCGTTCGGCATTTGTTCGTTGCCGCCGGGAAGTTGAAGCTCGCCCCGTTGCAGTAAGGTGAAACCCATCACGACATCCGCCACTTGCACTCCCGAATCATCGATATAGTTCTGTGCTTCGACGTGGTAACCCTGCGAGCGTAACATGCGTACAACGCTATCACCAATACACGAGTTACGCAGGTGGCCAACATGGGCGGCTTTATTGCTATTGATATTCGTATGCTCTACGACGATTTTCGTTCCAACACCGGTATCGTTCTGCCCAAAATCGGCACCCGCATCCAGGACGCGCTCGATGATGACCTGACCAATAAAGGGGCGGTTCAAACGAAAATTGAGGAAGCCTGGCGCTGTAACAGTGATCTCTTGTATGGCCGAGATCTGCATATTGCGCAGTATAGTTGCCAATGCCTCGGCCAGGGAGATCGGCTTGCGGGCCAATTTATTCTTGCCTCCCCACGGCATTACAGGCATCGAATAATCGCCAAAACTCGCCTGTGCCGAGAAACGGAGATCTATGGGTAACTGTTCAATAGCAAAATCTATCTGCTCCTGCACGAGATATGTTGATACTGCTTGTTTAATAAATGTTGTGAGATATTCATGGAGATCTCTTGGTGTCGCCTCGGCCATGTGTAGTGCCTCGCTTGTTGTTGTCATCTTCCCTCTTCTCTTCAAACCATAGCGTATGTGGTATATATTTCTTCTTAATATATGGATATTTATTCACTATAGCGTAGCTTTGGTGAATGGTCAAGTCGAAAACGAGAGGCTACCTCGTGCTCTGATATTCCTCAGAGCACGAGGTAGCCTCTTTTGGTATGAACTGTCAGGTGCTTAAGTTCTTGGATAAACGGGTAATCCAATCATACCCGCGAGCGCAGCGTACCACGCTGCAATTGCTGTAAGAATACCGAGCCAGCCGCCAATCTGGCCAAGGGCGCTGCCTAGACCAAATTCGGCAAGGGTCAGCGCGAGGAAAGTCAAGAAAAGGAGTGCGAATACCGCAATAAGGGCCATGTTGATCCTCAACGAACCGAGGAGCATTAATCCGGTGAAAATCGTCCAACCGAGCAGGAAGAAGGCAAAGGCAGTGTGGCTGGGTATAAAGCCGTTCTGGACGCTGTAACCAACGGCAAGCCAGAAGGCTCCGTAGGAAGTAAAGGCTGTAGCGCCAAAGGTGTTTCCTGTCCTGAATTCCCACATTCCCGCCAGGAGCTGAGCAATACCACCGTAGAAGAGAGCCAGGCCGATAACCATCTTAATATCGGAAGCTCCTGTTAATAAACCTGCGTTGACACTGCTGAGGACGAAGGTAGTGAGTGCGAAGCCACAGAGGCCGAGAGGACCGGGATTGGCTACTGTTGCTACGGATGCTGGGCGATCTGATGCGATTTGGGCCATTAGGTGTCCCACCTTTCATGAAGAGACTAGCAATACAATGTACTTTTCTCCGTACAAATCGGTCAAAAACGTTGTCGAGACCTTGCATCTGCTTGTCGCAGGCTCCGCTGCCTGCCGAGTAGGTAGGATAGGTCATCCACAAGCCGTCGTGGATGGCTTCATGCTCGCCTGATAGGTGAGGCGAAAACGATATACAGTGTTGAGAAAAACCAGGATGAAGGAAATCTAATCGAGGTGTGCTTTGTCTAGCCCCCTTTCTTCTATTAGGAGTGTTGCATTTTAACACGGTATATTGGCGTTGGGAGTGCACTTACTCAATAATTATAGCACATGATATACAGTTTGCAAGCTTCTTCCATGACGAAATTCTGCTGGTAACCGACTTGCGAACTCCAGTCGACAGGTGCTAGACTTAGAGAGCATTTCAGGTTGGCTTGCTAACACAGGAGGTAGCTATTCATGCCAGAACGAGAACGGCAGCGGGAAGTCTATATTCTTGCCGGGGCGAGGACAGCAGTAGGCGTGTTACAGGGTTCGTTCTCTGATGTGAGCGCGATAGACCTTGGCGTCGTCGCGGCCAAAGGAGCATTAGAACGCAGTGGAGTTGATCCTCAATTAGTCGATCAAGTCGTTATGGGTAATGTCATACAGTCGAGTAAGGACGCGATCTATTTAGCGCGACACGTTGCATTGAAAGCCGGTTTGCCGATCGATACACCTGCCTTGACTGTCAATCGCTTGTGTGGCTCGGGCCTGCAAGCAATCGTGAGCGCGGCGCAGATGCTGCTGCTTGGTGAGGGTCAGATCGCTCTGGCTGGCGGCGCTGAAAATATGACCCAATCCCCACATGTGCTACGTGGAGCGCGCGCTGGCTATAAGTTGGGCCAGGCTCCGCAATTGGAGGATAGCCTCTGGGAAGCTCTCATAGATAGTTATACTGGTTGTGGTATGGCTATCACCGCCGAGAATCTCGCTGAAAAGTATGATCTTTCCCGCGAGCAAGTGGATGAATATGCTCTCCGCAGTCAAACCGCGGCACGTCAAGCTCAGAAGGCTGGATTGCTAGCTGAAGAGATTGTGCCTGTTACTATCAAAGATCGCAAGGGCAATCCCGTCGAAATCACGCTGGATGAAGGTATTCGCGATACATCTATGGAGGCGCTGGCAAAGCTCCCTGCGCGCTTCCGCAAGGGCGGCGTAGTCACACCTGGCAATGCTAGCGGCATTAACGATGCCGGTGCCTGTGTTGTCCTCGCGACGGGCGACGCTGTACGTCAACATGGCTTCAAGCCACTGGCACGTCTTGTCTCCTGGGGCGTGGTTGGAGTACCTCCCGAGATTATGGGTATAGGTCCGGCGCCCGCTATTCGTCAGGCCCTTAAACGGGCTGACCTGAGCCTGGGCGATCTCGACCGCATAGAGGTCAATGAAGCGTTTGCCGCGCAATATCTGGCCGTGGAAAAGGAATTAGGTCTGGACCGCGCGAAGACGAATGTTAATGGCGGCGCGATCTCTATTGGGCACCCACTGGCAGCCAGCGGCGCTCGCGTCACTCTTGCCCTGATGAACGAACTTCGACGCAACAACCTGAAATATGGGGCCGTTTCCCTCTGTATCGGCGGCGGCCAGGGAATCGCAGCGATTATCGAAAACGTATAGTAGGGCCATTCATTGGCGCCCGCCTGGCTTGTTGATCCCGGCACTGAGCGCCAATGAATGGCACCCCTACAACTTTTCTCCTCGGTATATGGTGATGCGACAAAGAGGATCGTACACGCTCACTCTGCTTGAGAATGATGTATGCTGTTTGTCGCACTTGTCGCACTTGTTGCAGTTGTCGCACCTGAGGTATTTGACAGGGTGTTGGCGAAAGTGCGAGAGGAGGAACGTTTGAGAAGAGAGGATTCGGTGCGTCAAGTGTTGCAGGTGTTGCCTTGTGTCAAATACATTTGAGTCAGAAAGGCTCAATGTGTCAGACAAATGGGAGTCGAAGCGATTCACTGGTTCAAGTGTTTCAGGTGTTTCAGGTGTTTCACATACCTGTGAGTCGAGGGGACTCAGAGGAACAAGAGTATCAGGTGTTGCTCTCGTGTCAGACAAACGTGAGCCGAAGCGGTTCAAGTGTTTCAGGTGTTTCAAGTGTATCACATACTTGTGAGTCGAGGGGACTCAGAGAAACAAGAGTATCAGGTGTAGCAGTGAGGCGGGAGGGGGATGGGTGTGCGAATGGGATAGGGGAAGATGGCTGACCATGAATGGAAGAGGAGATGGAAGCAGCGGTAGTTTCGGGTGGATTACCGCTGATTTTCAGCACTAATTGTTTTTGGACGACGTGGTGCTTTGTGAGAAGAGAGCCTTCCAGAGGAGAACGGAGAGGATGGAAGGGATGAAACCGTCAGGATGATGAACAGGTGTGCCTCGCGAGGAGAGGCGGATGGTCTCATGATTGAGGAGTATGTGCGAGACAAATGAGATACGAAGAAGCTCTCTCCTCATCTGGCCTCTCTGTGTGCCTGCCACTTTCACGAAACGTGTCGGGGAAAGAGGTCTTTTCTTCTCGGTATATGGTGATGCGACAAAGAGGATCGAACACACTCACTCTGCTTGAGAATGCGGTTGCGATTTGTTGCACTTGTCGCTTTTGTTGCGCTTGTCGCACTTGTCACACTTGTCGCACCTGGGGTATTTGACAGGGTGCTGGCGAAAGTAGGAGTGGAGGAACGTTTGAGAAGAGAGGTTTCGGTGTGACAAGAGTATCAAGAGTAACAGGTGGGCTACTCGACGTTGAACAAAAGGTCAACCTGCACGGTGACAAGAGTATCAAGAGTGTCAAGAGTTTCAGGTGTTGCACTTGCGTGAGACAAGCTTGAGACGAAAGGTTTCACAGATTCAAAAGTATCAAGAGTTTCAGGTGTATCAAGTATGTTAGATACATTTGAATTGTGGAGGCGTACTTGTTTAAAAGTATCAAGAGTTTCAGGTGTATCAGGTGTTTCACATAAATGTGAGTCGAGCAGGCTCAGTGTATTGGGTGCGGTATTGTTGTGTGGGAATAAGATTTTGAGGGTGAATGACTATGCATATTAGTTTGAATCAGCGGTATTTTCGGATGGATACCGCTGATTTTCCCTCCTAATTGTTTTTGGAATAAATGGTGAGTATGGATGATCCACATCGTCAGTGGATAAGGGTCTGCACATCATAGCAAGCGGATGGTGAAAGCGGTCTGGTTTATTCTTTCTGGAAATGGACAAGGCAAAATATTTTATCTTTTACCCTGTCGCTACGAATTAGTAGGTGAGTAAATCCCACCTGTCTTTATACTCTGCTTCCAGTGGAATAGGCATACTGTATGTGGCAGTAGCGTCTACCCCAATACAGAAACCTGCGGGGAATTCTTCATAACCTGCTGCAAGTCGATTTTTAGCTATCTTCCATTGATCATATTGCGCCTTGAGATTATCAACCACAAACACACTTGATATAATATAAAAATGAGCTTGATCCCACATTCCGCAGGAGGGTTGACGGAAAAAAGGATTTCCAGTAAG
>JRHI01000283.1_pt1 | contig 57374 bp, 64 predicted proteins | sample 215371 | NCBI WGS metagenome assembly JRHI01 (sample SAMN02929681, study PRJNA255918) | sediment metagenome | biome: cave system; feature: Ice Cave; material: Sediment; isolation source: sediment from deep within a dark volcanic ice cave with no known source of... ...
GCACTGGCTCAGCAGGGCACGCCCTACGTATACGGCGGCGCCGCACCGGGTGGCTTCGACTGCAGCGGCCTGGTGCAGTGGATCTACAAGCAGGTCGGCATCACCGTCCCTCGAACGGCCGCGGCGCAGTCCACCACAGGCCACCCAGTCAGCCTCAACCAGCTGCAACCCGGCGACCTGCTCTTCTTCTACAAGCCAGTGGATCATGTCGTGATTTATGTCGGAAACGGCAAGATCGCTGAAGCTTCCCAACCCGGTCAGCCGGTCCATGTTCGGCCCATGTATCTCAACGGCTTCGTCGGGGCACGCCGGATCGTCTGATCACATTGCGGGGCCCGATCCGCCCGCGCGCCATCCGGGTGGCCTGAGGACGGTGAGAGAGTGACCACCTGACCGGGGCATCAGCGTAGGGATCCGGTGCTCCGGTCGATCATTGGCTAACCCCCCGGTCGCCGTCGTGCATCGGCCGATCACTCTCAGTTCTTGTCGTCACAACACCGACGCCTGTTACGCCAGTCGCCCCGGTCGGCCGTCTAAGGTCGCTCTCAGGCAGGGGGTCCACACTAGGCGCATGCGCATCCTCGTAGTCGATGACGACCGGGCGGTCCGGGAGTCGCTGCGCCGGTCGTTGCAGTTCAACGGCTACACCGTGCAGCTAGCCGGGGACGGTCTGCAGGCCATGGAAGTGCTGGCGACGCAGCGACCGGACGCGATGGTGCTCGACGTCATGATGCCCAGGGTAGACGGTCTGGAAGTGTGCCGACGGCTCCGCGGCACCGGCGATGACCTCCCGATACTGGTGCTCACCGCCCGGGATGCGGTCTCCGACCGGGTCGCCGGGCTCGACGCCGGCGCGGACGATTACCTGCCCAAGCCCTTCGCCCTGGAGGAGCTGCTCGCTCGGTTGCGCGCCCTGTTGCGGCGCTCCCCGGACAGCGTCGGGACGGCCGGCATTACCGGGTCCACTCTGGAGTTCGCCGACCTCACCCTGGACCAGGGCACCCGCGAGGTCGCCCGGGGTCCCCGCCGGATCAGCCTGACCCGTACCGAGTTCAGCCTGCTGGAGCTGTTCATGCGACACCCCCGGCAGGTCCTCACCCGCGGTCGGATACTGGAGGACGTCTGGGGCTATGACTTCCCCACTTCTGGCAACGCACTGGAGGTCTACGTCGGCTACCTGCGGCGCAAGACCGAGGCGGGCGGTGAGCCGAGACTGATCCACACTATGCGGGGCGTGGGCTACGCATTGCGGGTGACGCCTCCGTGACACAGCCGGCCGACCCGAACTTCGGGAATCGGCGGATGTCGCTGCGCACCAGAGTCACCCTGTTGGCTGCGGTGTGCGTGGGAAGCGCCGTCGCGCTGGTGTCGCTGGCCGGCTACTTCACCGTCCGTACCAGCCTCTACGACCAGCTCGACACCACGCTGCTGCAGCGCGCTGATTCGCTGCGCACCACGCTGGCCAGTGCCGAGCAGCTCGGTGGCATACCGCCCGGCGTCTTCAACGCCGCTGACATCAGGGTCGGCCTGCTCGACGGCCGCACCGGCAATGGCGCTGTCTTTGGCGACATGGAGATGGGCCCCGACGAGCTCGCCGTGGCGCAAGGCCGGCAACTCCAGTCATTGCGAACCGACCGGGTACGCGACCTGCGCGTCGCCGCCGTGCCAGCGGGGTCGGGTGCCGCGCTGGTGGTGGCCCGGGGGCTGGATACCACGCGCACCACGCTGGCCCGGCTTGGTCTGGTATTCACCCTGGTCGGGGGAGCCGGTGTGCTGCTCGCCGCGGCTGCGGGCACAGCGGTAGCCCAGGGCGGGTTGCGCCCGGTGCAGCGACTCACCGAAGCGACCGAGCGGATCGCTCGCACCGGCGATCTGCAACCGATCGCCATCTCCGGCGACGATGAGCTCGCCCGGCTCACCGGGAGCTTCAACAGCATGCTCGCCGCGCTGGCGGAGTCCCAGGAACGCCAACGCCGGCTGGTCGCTGATGCCGGCCATGAGTTGCGCACCCCGCTCACCTCGTTGCGCACCAACCTGGAGCTGCTGGCCGCCTCCGACCGCCCGGACTCTCCTTCACTGTCCGAACAGGACCGCAGGGAGATCTCCGGCGACGTGCGGGCCCAGGTGGAGGAGCTGTCCACGCTGGTCGGAGACATCGTCGAGCTGGCCCGCGAAGACGCCCCGCAGGTGGTGCACGAACCGGTGGAGCTGACCGACGTGGTCGAGCGGGCGTTGGCCAGGGCGGCCCGGCGAGCGCCGGGAGTCCACTTCGAGGTCGACCTCGGGCAGTGGAGCCTGCTCGGTGACGCCAACGCCCTGGAACGCGCCGTGCTCAACCTGCTCGACAATGCTGTCAAGTGGAGCCCCACCGGCGCGACCGTCACCGTCCGGTTAGCACCGACTGGGCGGGGCACTGGCGCGGTGGACGTTGCCGACGCCGGACCTGGGGTCGCCGACGCTGACCTGCCGTACATCTTCGAACGGTTCTATCGCTCGTCGGATGCGCGTATCCTGCCCGGGTCGGGGCTCGGCCTGGCCATCGTGGCGCAGGTCGCCGCCCGTCACGAAGGTACGGTGCGGGCCAGGAAGAGCCGTGCCGGCGGGATGCTGATGACTCTTGAGCTGCCCGGGCGACCATCCACACAAGACCCTTAAGGTGCCTCATATGCCCCTCTCAGGAATCCAGGACACCCTAGAGACATGACCGACGAGACGCCGCGCCAACCACAACCCGGCGATCCCGGCGGGTACCCCTCGCCATGGGCGCCCACCGGTCAACCTGGGTCGTCCTGGCAGTCGGGGCAACAGTATTCACCGCCCACCGCACCGATCGGCATGCCGCCCTCGGGCGTTGCCCAACCCCGTCGCGGTGGGCCCGTCGTCGGAGCGGTCGTGCTGTCGCTGATCGTGGGCCTGGTCGCCGGAGGTGTCGGCGGCGCCGTCGGCTATGAGCTGGCCGGCACCGGGTCGCAGGCCACCAGCGCGCTGGACTTGCCCGCGGCGGGTGCCGTGCCGATCGCGAACCTCCCAAGCGGGTCGGTCGAGCAGGTGGCGCAGAAGGTGACACCCAGCGTGGTCCAGCTCCGGGTGCACGGGTCCAAGGTCGCGGCAGAGGGCAGCGGGATCGTGCTGAGCGCCGACGGACTGATCCTCACCAACAACCATGTGGTGGAACCGGCCGCGACCGGCGGCCAGGTTGCTGCTGTGTTGCAGGATGGCCGCTCGGTGCCGGTCCAGATCGTCGGTAGGGCGCCGACCTTCGACCTTGCGGTGGTGCGGGCCCAAGGCGTCAACGGTCTGATCCCGGCTCAGCTGGGTACCTCCAGTACTGTCCGGGTCGGGCAGGAAGTGGTGGCGGTCGGCTCGCCGCTGGGCCTGTCCGGCACCGTGACCAGTGGCATCATCAGCGCGCTGGAGCGCCCGGTGCGAGCCGGCGGCGAGGGCAGCGGACAGGACACCGTACTGGACGCGATCCAGACAGACGCCGCGATCAACCCGGGCAACTCCGGTGGCCCGCTGACTGACATGCAGGGCCGGGTGATCGCCATCAACTCCGCCATCGCGTCGCTCGGATCCGGTGGCGGGCAGGTGGGCTCGATCGGGCTGGGCTTCGCGATCCCCATCGACCAGGCCAGGCGGATCGCAAACGAGCTCGTGCACAACGGTCAGGCCACCCAGGCCATCCTCGGGGTGACCGTTCCGGCCGGGCGGCCGGAAGACGGCGCAGCCATGGTCCAGCAGGTCACGCCCGGTGGTGCCGCCGCCGCTGCCGGCATCCAGTCCGGCGATAAGATCACTAAGGTGGGTGACCGGGTGATCGACAGTGGCGACGCGCTCGTGGCGGCCGTCCGCTCACACTCACCGGGTTCCCAGGTCACCGTCACGATCAAGGGAGCGGGCGGAGCCACCCGACAGGTCCAGGCCACCCTGGGTAGCCAGCAGGTCGGCACCCGCTGAAGAACCTATAACAGCTGCCCGGATCCGGAGATCGAGACCTGGTTCTCGGGGCTGGGATAGCGTCCGGCTACGGTGCTCGGCATGGAACACAGCGTGCGCAGCCTGGGGCGGGCTCTCGTCGTGGTCGTCGACGACCGGGTAGTGCATGGTGAGCGTGGGGACGCGACTGGTCCGCTGGTCACCGAGCTCCTCGAGGAGGCCGGCTTCGTCGTCGACGGCTCGGTCGTGGTGGCGGGCGAGTCGGTGGACATCCGAAACGCGCTGAACACGGCGGTCATCGGTGGCGTGGACCTGGTGGTCACTGTCGGTGGTACCGGGGTATCACCCAGGGACGTCACCCCAGACGCGACGGCCGGCGTGCTGGACCGCCCGATACCGGGTATAGCTGAGGCTATCCGCGCCTCAGGGCTCGCTGCGGGCGCCGTGGACGCGGGTCTGTCCCGTGGGCTGGCCGGGGTCTCGGGCAGCACCCTGGTCGTGAACCTGGCGCCGTCTCGGGCGGCGGTCCGCGACGGGATGGCGACCCTTACCCCCCTGGTCGGACGGGTGATCGAAGAGCTGTCCTGGCCGGGCCAGGACTGAGCACTCCCATCGCTGGCGACCACCACGACGGGCCCGAACGGTCGTCGTTGCGGGCCCGCGGGGCGGGGCGGTTCAGTGGTTCCCGCCTGCCTTGCCGTTTCGGCTCAGGGCATTGCTCACGCTCTCCAACTGGTCGTGGTAACGGCCGCCGGTGGCCTTGTCTGCCGTGGAGACCGCGACCCCGACGAACTCGACGGCCATGCCGCTGACCTTCTCGACGAGCGGGCCGGCCTTCTCCTTCGCCTGATCGAGGATCGGGCCTGCGGTCACCGATATCTTCTCGGCGTACGGGCCGGCCTTGTTGATCGCCTGCTCGACCATAGGGCCGGCCAAGTCCTTGGCCACGTGGACGAATGGGTCGGCCTTCTCCTTGGCCTGCTCGATGTAGGGGCTGGCTTTTTCCATGGCCATCTCGACGAGCGGGGTGGCCTTCTCGATGGCCTGCGCAACGACAGGGCTGGCCATGGTGATGACGGGAGCGGCCGCGTCCTTGATTTTGTCCACTAGACTCATGGTGGGAGCCTTCCGTTTGCGAGATGGAGACTGTGTTACGCAGTCATGGGCTACATCCTGGCACTGGGATCCGGTAGCGGGAAGTGATCGGCACTGGCTGGCCCTAGCGGTCACGCGGTAGGGGAGGGCCATCGTGGCGCTGAGCGCGGCGGGTCGCATGAAAAGACTGGATCTCGTGTTCGGTGAGGTGCTGCCCGACAGCACCTCAGACGACCGGCCTTGGCCGGCGGAGGCGGAGTCCGACGAGCGCGATCAGTGGCTGCGGGACAACCGTCCTCCGCACCATGACACCACCTGACTGCCTGGTTCAGCGGAAGGTCACGGTCAAGGTCTGGGATATCGAGGCTGCCGCGACCCGCGTCGCGGAAACGGGATCGAGCGCGACCAGCACCAGCCTGCTGGCACGCTCGCCGGCGTGAGTGCCGGCCTCCAGCACCGCGAGGACCCGGGCGCCGCGGGCTAGCACCACCGGTTCGTCCTGCCGTTCGCCCACGGTCACCACATCGACTGTGGCACCCGGACGCAGCAACGTGGCGACGCCCGGATCCGCAAGCCGAAGCGAAACGCTCACCGTGTCGGGATTCGTGGAGATCGTCCGAGCGAGATCGGAGCCGGTCAACCGCACATCGGTCAACAGCTCACCGCGCCGGACCGGTGCGGCCAGGGTCCGGCCCAGTACGGCGGACGGATTCCGAGCAGCGCCGTCGGGTACCACCTGCTCGGGTATCCCGCGCAGCGTCACCAGGCCTGGCTCGAGCACGGTGCCCGCCGCCAGATCCCGGGCAGCGACTACCACTGCATCATCGGGGGAGATTGCTCGACCCGGAGTTAGCGCCAGCACCGCCGCGAGCCCGACAAGCATCGCGGCGATGACCCGGCGTAGCAACAGGGTCCGACCGAAACCGGACCGGCGCGCCAGCGCCTCCCACCACTGCCGCAGCACCGGCTCTAACGCACGCGGGTTGCGGCGATGCTGCCGTGGTTCCATGTTGGCCTCCCGATCTCGTCGTCACGATCGCGACGTTAGGCAAGATCGGGCCGCGGGAGCAGCCGACGCCGCGCGGGTTGTGGACGACCGGGCGGCTGTGGATAACTTCGCTAGATCAGGAGGCGGTGGCGGTTGCTGAACGCGAAGCCGACGATGCCGAACCCGAACCAGACTTCGACTCAGTGGACCCGGACTTCGACGGCTTCGCCTCCGACGTGGACTTGCCGTTAGCACGGGACTCGGAAGTACGGGACTCGGACTTCTTGTCGCCGCCGGACTCGGACTTGCCGTTGGCACCACCGGACTCGGACTTGCCGTTCGAGCTGGACTCTGACTTGCCGTTCGAGCTGGACTCTGACTCGCCGTTCGAGCTGGACTGCCCCTCGTGCGGATGTCCGCCTGAGCGGCTGTCGGTGCGGTAGAAGCCACTACCCTTGAACACGATGCCCACCGCTGAGAACAGCTTGCGCAGCCGGCCGGAACACTCGGGGCAGTCGGTCAGCGACGAGTCGGTGAACTTCTGCACGGTGTCGAAGCGGTGCTCGCACGCGGTGCACGCGTAGGAGTAGGTCGGCACGTCTCGCCTCCACAGGTTGGCACTCTGCACACGAGAGTGCCAACTCCCATGATAGCAACACCGCCGCCATGCACAGCTCCACGCCCGCTGCGGCCCCCCGGTGCCGGATGGCGGTCAGAGCCGTGAACTCGACAGCGCGGACGTTTCCGGCGCTGAGAACGTAGGTCACTGTCAGAGTTCACGGCGACGGGCACGCTCAGTGGGGTAGCGGGATCAGGCCGCGGCCGGGGGTCAGGGCTGCAGTGACGGGGACGTCGTGAGGTTGCACGGGCAGTGCGGGGAGCATCTCGTCGTCCCGGACGATGGCCACCAGCGGGGTACCCGGCGTCGCCAACGGCAGCGTCCGGTCGTAGTGCCCGCCCCCGCGGCCGAGCCGTACCCCGTTCCTGTCGACGGCCAGTGCCGGCACCAGCACCAGGACCGCGGCGGCGATCGCCGCGCAGCCCAGCCGGGGACCGGCCGGCTGGAGCAGTCCCAGCGGCCCGGCCTGTAGTGACCCCGCGCCGGTGTACGGCGCCCAATCCAGCGGGCCCAGGGGAGTCACTACCGGCAGCAGCACCCGGCAGCCGCGGCGCACCAGACCGTCGAGCAGTTCCGGCGAGCCCGGCTCGCCATCGACCGGCCAGTAGCTGCACACCGTGCCGGGCAGCCCAGGCAGCGGCACCGCTGCCAGAGCAGCAGCTTCACGCTCCCGCACCGCCGCCGGCACCCCACGCCTCGCCGCAAGCAGCCGCCGCCGCAACTCCCACTTGCCGCTCTCGTCCACGTAACCGCCCGACATGGAGACTGATCGGGGTGATCGAGACCCCGGTAGGCCTGATAAGTCTCCCTGTCCGGCCGGGTGGACGTCGCGGGAGGTGCTGCGGCGGGTGGGCCGATAGGGTCGTCCGCCATGAGTGCCTCGATAACTGGCCCGGTCGGGCACGGTGCGTTCCGTACCGCGATCGTGCCAGCGGCCGGGCTCGGTACGAGGTTCTTGCCGACGACCAAGACCGTGCCCAAGGAGCTCCTGCCGGTGGTCGACACCCCGGCGATCGAGTATGTCGCCGCGGAGGCGGCCGAAGCCGGGGCGCAACGCCTGGTGCTCGTCGTCTCACCGGGCAAGGAATCGGTGGCGGCGCACTTCGATCCCAACCCGGATCTGGAAGCCGGACTCCAAGGGCCCGGCAAGGAAGCGCTGCTCGCCAAGGTGCGCCGCGCCCCTGGGCTGATCCGGGCCGAAGTCGCGGTGCAGCACAAGCCGCTCGGACTGGGGCATGCGGTGGGCTGTGCTGAGTCGTTGCTGGACGACTCCGAGGACGCGGTGGCCGTCCTGCTGCCCGACGACTTCGTGCTGCCCACCGGGGTGCTGATCACTATGGCCGCGATCCGGCAGCGGCACGGGGGCAGCGTGCTGTGTGCCTTCGACGTCCCCCGCGAACAGATCTCCGCCTACGGGGTGTTCGATACCAGCGACGTCGATAACGCCGATGACGCCGACGTCAAGCGGGTGCGCGGGATGGTCGAGAAGCCGGCGCCCGAAGCGGCACCGTCGACCTTCGCGGCGGCCGGCCGGTACCTGCTGGACCGCGCGGTGTTCGATGCGCTGCACCGGATCGCTCCCGGCGCCGGCGGCGAGCTGCAGCTCACCGACGCCATCGCGCTGCTGATCGACGAGGGCCATCCGGTGCACGTCGTGGTGCACCGCGGCGGGCGTCACGATCTGGGACACCCAGGCGGGTTGCTTCGGGCGTCGGTGGACTTCGCGCTCAAGGATCCTCAGATCGGTCCTGAGCTGCGGAGCTGGTTACGCGACAGGTTGGAGCAGGAGAACACGTGAGGTCGCTGGACGAGCAGCTCGGTCGGGTGTTGGACGCTGCGGTGCGTCCCGAACCTGTGCGAGTGGCGATCTCCGAGGCGCAGGGGATGCTTTGCGCGGAAGAGGTCGTGGCGCAACGGGCCCTGCCCGGCTTCGATCAGGCAGCGGTCGACGGGTATGCGGTGCGCAGCGTGGACGTCACGGAGGTGCCGGTGACGTTGCCGGTGGTCGGCGAGATCGCGGCCGGCTCGCGGCAGCCGCTGCGGCTGCAGCCCGGCCAGGCGGTCCGGGTGGCCACCGGCTCGGCGTTGCCCACCCTGGCTGATGCAGTGGTCCCGCTGGGGCATACCGAGGACGGGGTAGCTCATGCGGCGCGGATCACCGTGGCGCGGTCGGTGCCGTCGAAGGCCTATGTGCGGCGCATCGGGGAGGACGTGCAGACCGGCGACGTCGCGGTACGCCCCGGCGCGGTGATCGGCCCGGCGCAGGTGGGGCTGCTCGCCGCGGTCGGACGGGCCAAGGTGCGGGTGCACCCGCGGCCCCGGCTGTCGGTGCTGTCGGTCGGTGAGGAGCTCGTCGACGTCGAACGTACCCCGGGTGCCGGGCAGATCTACGACATCAACTCCTACGCGCTGGCCGCGGCCGCCCGCGACGCCGGCGCCGAAGTGCATCGGGTCGGCATCGTGCCCAGCGATCCGTCCCGGCTGCGCGAGGCGGTGGAGGGCCGGCTTCTGCTGTCAGAGATCGTGGTGGTGACCGGCGCGGTCGGCGGGGCGGTGGGCGACGAGCTGTGCGCCGCGCTGGCCGAGCTCGGCCAGCTGGATGTGGGGCGAGTCGCGATGCACCCCGGTTCGGTGCAAGGTTTCGGCCGGCTGGGCCCGGACTCGGTGCCTACCTTCCTATTACCGAGCAATCCGATCAGCGCGCTGGTGGTCTTCGAGGTACTGGTCCGGCCGCTGATCCGGCTCGCGCTGGGCAAGCGAAATCCCCATCGCCGCACCATCACCGCGCGGCTGCTGTCCCCGGTGACGTCCACCGAAGGTCGATCCGGGTTTGTCCGCGGTCAGCTGCTACGCGATCCCGATACCGGGGAGTACCTGGTACAACCTCTTGGTACCTCCGGCGCCCATCTGCTGGCATCGCTGGCTGAGGCGAACTGCCTGATCCTCATCGATCCGGACACCATTGAGGTGTCGGTCGGCGAGCTGGTGGCAGTGAGCTTCCTCGCCCAGCGTGGATGAGGCGTCATGTTCGGGCCTGGACCTGATGGTCGTCACCCCGGCTGGCCTGCGCGGCTGGGCCCAGTGCAGGTCGCCGCGGGAGAGGTCATGTTGCGCCCCGTGCGGCTGCGGGACGGCCCGGTGTGGAGCCGGCTGAGGCTGCGCGATGAGGACTACCTGCGGGTATGGGAGCCGGATGGGGAGGGCGCCTGGGCGGAGCGCTTCACCACCATGGTCTGGCCGGTGATGTGCAGCGGGCTGCGCGCGACAGCCCGGCGGGGCCAAGCGCTGCCCTTTTCCATCACGATGGACGGGGATTTCGCCGGTCAGCTCACGCTGGGCAATGTGGTGCGTGGTTCGCTGTGCTCTACGTGGGTCGGTTACTGGGTGGAGTCGGGCGCGGCCGGGGGTGGTGTGGCGACGGCGGCGGTGGCGCTGGCGGTGGACCACGCGTTCGGGCCGGTCGGGCTGCACCGGGTCGAGGCCACCGTGCGGCCGGAGAACGCGGCCAGCCTCCGGGTGCTGGCCAAGCTCGGGTTCCGCGATGAGGGCCTGCTGCGCCGTTACCTGGAGGTGGACGGCGCGTGGCGGGACCATCGGCTGCTCGCCCTGACTCAGGATGAGGTCGGCACCGGGTTGGTGTCACGGTTGGTCCGCTCAGGCCACGCCCGCCACTTGTGATCTCCGGCGCGCCTCCGGGATCGGCGAGTTCACTGTGACTACCGTGATGCACGCGGTGATGCAGGCAGCTCAGGAACGGCGGACCGGGTAGGGGGCGAGGAGTGCCCAGCTCGCTGATCTTCGCGGCGCTGGCGGCGGCATGGCTTGTCGTCCTGGTCCCGATGATCGCGAAGCGACGGCAGGAGGTGGTGCGCACTGCGGAGTCCGCGCTGGCTTCTCGGGTACTGCACCGGCCGGGCCCTCCTCGTGCGGCGCACGAGCAAGGTCAACAGGTGCGCATGATCGATGAACGGATCGCGCAGCGGGAGTCAATCTTGGACGAGCATCGGTACAGATCGGGTCGCGGTGGCTATGACCCAGAGGTCGCCGCACAGTTAGCCCGGGAGAAATACGCGTTCCGGCAGCGAGTGGTGCTTGGTCTGGCGGTCGCTGCGGTGGCCAGTCTGGTGCTGGCCTACACCGTGTCAAGCCTGCTGTGGTGGATGCACGCGGCGCTGGATCTGGCACTCGTCGGCTACCTTGGTTATCTGCGCCGGCAGGTGCGTATCGAGGACGAGGTGCGACGGCGGCGGGCCGCGCGGGCGGCCGGGCCGCGAGCCGGCGGGCCCGATCCCCACGACGTCCCCGTCGAGTTCGCTCCCAGCGGGGAAGAGCCGGGGCAGGAGCCGTCTGAACGGCCCGCTGCGGCATCGCCGGTGCCCCAGCACACCGCCGTCGCCCTGGACCTAGACGATGAAGACCCGACGTTCGACGAGCTGCAGCCTGCCTTCAAGCCGCCCCACCGTCGGGCGGTCGGTGAGTAGACGACGGCCGCTGATAAACTCGGTGCGCATCGCGGGGGGCTGTAGCGCAGTTGGTAGCGCGTCTCGTTCGCATCGAGAAGGTCAGGGGTTCGATTCCCCTCAGCTCCACCGATGAATGCCCAGGTCAAAGACCTGGGCATTCATCGCTTCTCTGGTGTGCGAGACCCTTCTCTTCACTGGGGAAGAGTCGAGATCCGCATCCCATTCGCGTCGCATGAGCCGACGACGTCCGACCATACCGATGAGAGCGCATCCCTAGATCAGGCTCTTGGTACCGAAATTCGGTCGGTTTGTTTCGGTGTCGAGTGCAGTGTCAGTTTGGCTCGGGCCAAGGAGCCTGTCCGGGTTGGCTTCCGCCGCACAGTGTGAGGAAGTAGGGGCCGCGTGCTCCGGCTGCTGCGATCGTCGGAGCTATCGCTGCCAGGTGGGATATGGAGCCGGCGACGCGCAGGGACGTGAGTGCCGTGGCGGTGGTTGGGTCCCAAATCCGCACCGCTCCATCCTCACCGGCGGAGGCCAGCCAGGACCCATCCCGTGCGACCGCCAACGCGCCGACCCCGTGGGTGTGGCCAGTGAGGATATGACGGCTGGCGCGGTGACCGGATCGGTTCAGTGATCGTCAGCCCTGTTGGCCATCCCTAGCTACCGGCGTTGTGTCCCCCAAACGATTGCGATGCTCGTAGCGCATCTGAGTGAGCAGCAACGAGCATGCACCGACAAGCAGCACGTCGATCTTCATCTACACGACCCAACCAGGGCGTAAGATCAGCGGTCCAGGTCTCGCCGGGACTCCCCCGGAACGTCACCGGGCACGTCGTCTCGGATGCGCTGGTGTCTCCGCTCCTCGTGCTCGAACAGCTCAGCCTCTAGCTCGTGCTTCTCGGCCATCATGCGTGCCTCGTCCGCCTGCGCCTGGTGATGCCCCTTGTGCCACTGCGCCTTACCCTCTCTGCGGAGGTCATCGCTGCCGGTGACGCTTCCGACCGCCTCTTTCAACTTGCCCTTGGCCTTATCAGCGATACTCATGTCCATCCAGCCTCTCTCTTCCTCGACTCTTCTTCCTCGACTCGCAGGGACCGAGTACCCGCGTGGCGAGCATTCCAATCAGTCCGCGCCGCCAGTGCAGCGCGAGAGCCAGCTGTGCCAGAACCCGAACCTTGACGTCAGTGCTGGCACTGGTGACCAGGGGTAGCCGTCAACAACCATCGGCCGCTCGCCCCCCACTCCAGGCGACCAGGGCTACTGGAGCGGGCACATGACTAACTGCCCGGCCAGACGTTTCTGCTCGCCGGTGGATTTCGACGCCCAACTCGCTGATTGGTTGGCCGTGGTGAACACCCGAGCCTGGCGGGCATTGAGATGCGCGCCGGTCGACCGGATCGCCGCTGATAAGGCCGCGATGCTCATCCCGCCGCCGGTCGCTGCGCGGATCGCGCCCGTGCACCGGGAGGCCGTCTGCGTTGTTGAGCAGGTGGTGTACCGGTCTGCCGGGGAGCTGACCGGCCAGGAGCAACTTCCCGGGAATGGCCAGGTGGTGTCAGCGCAGCCGACTAGGCATGTTCCGCGTGGTTCAACGCTGGCACAGAGAGTCGCGGCAGGCGCTCGGCCGCTGTCCGAATGCCAGCCACACTCACATGCCGATGAGCGCGCGGTTAACGGGTCTCTCCCGTGGCTTAGTTGATGACCTGTGTCGTGATCTTCGGGCGTGGTCGAGGATTTCGCGGGTCGCTTGTTCAGCCCTCGTTCAGACGCCGGTGGTGCCGTCTATGCGTTCCCGGATCAGGTCGGCATGGCCGTTGTGACGGGCGTATTCGCCGATCATGTGGGTGTAGATCCACCGCAGGGTGACATGCCCGCCAAGGAAAGAGCTTGTCTGGTCCAGCCGCCGGTCGGCGCAGTTAGCGCGGGCTTGGTCGATCTCTGCCTCCCATATCTGTCGCGCGGTGTCGAATCGAATGCCTTCGGCCAGGTCGAAACCGCCGTCCGAGCCGTTCGGGTCGGCGTGCGGGTCGTAGATCGGTGGGGCGTTGTCGCCGACCAGGACACGCCGGAACCAGTTTTGTTCGACCTCGGCCATATGCTGCAGCAGTCCAAGCAGGGTCAGTGGTGAGGGAGGCACCGAGGCAGTGCGGAGCTGCTCCTCGGTGAGTCCTTCGCACTTGATAGCCAGGGTGGCGCGGTAGAAGTCCAGCCAGCTTTCCAGCGTCTTGCGCTCGTCGGCGTTCAGCGGCGGCATGGGCCGATCGATCGTCATGATCGGCATTATGCCAACGGGGCCGGACGATCATGCCGCCAGCTCACGGCGGAACCGGCCCGCGGTGCCCCTGCCGTGGACCGGGGTGGAGATCATCGCGTCGAAGACCGAGTGGTTAGCCGGGGCCAGGCGATCGTGCTCCACGCGGAACATACCTGCAGTCGAATGATGGAAGACCCGGGCACAGGGCGAGCGGAGGCGGCGGCCTGGTCGTTCACTGCCACTGCTGTGGTGGCCTCCTGGCTCTGCTTGTTCGTCGCTGTTGGTGCCTGCTCGGTGAGCGTGCGGCCGGCGTCGACGGTGAAGCGCCACGTGACGACCGCGTATACCCGGTCGCTGGTGGCCCGTGATGCAGCTCCCCACCGCTGGCGGCGATGCTGAGGCCACCTGCTCTTCGTCTCATCGCCTCCGCGGTGACCACCGACACGCCGAGGGCTCCTTGATTGGTTGTACCAACGGTTGTACCATTACGCAATGGCTTCAGTCGTGAAACGAACGATTTCCGTGCCTGCGGACGTGTTCGCCGCTGTCGAAGCGGAGGTGACGGACGGCGAATCGTTGTCCACACTCTTCTCCGAAGGTGCCCGGCTGCTCTTACGTCAACGCGCCGGCGAGCGAGCGATCGCGATGTATGAGTCCCAACACGGACCGATAAGCCAGGACGCCCTAGATGAGGCGGACCGTCTGCTAGACCAAGCCGGACTCCATTGAGCACGATCGTCTACGACGCTGGGGCGCTAGTGGCCGCCGAAGATGGCGAGGAGCGCATGTGGGCGATCCACAAGCGCGTCTTGGCCCGCGGCGTTGCGCCGGTAGTCCCGGCCACGGTGCTAGCGGAGGTCTGGCGCGGTGGCCGAAGGCAGCACCGGCTGGGCCAGTTCGTCCAGAGCTGCGAGGTGGAAGGGTTCAGCGCGGAGTCCGCCAGGGCAGCCGGTGTCCTGTTATCCGTCGCACCACACGGTGTCGTCGATGCCAGTGTCGTTGAGTGCGCCCTTCGGCGCGCATGTCCGTGCGTCACCGGCAACCGCAGCCACCTTGTGGACCTCGCTGGAACGCACCGGATCAACATCATCGATATCTGACCGCACGCCTCGTTGCACTGTTTGAACTTGGCGCCCAGCGCTGAGCGCATTTTCGGAGTCTGCGGGTCGGGAACGCTACTCGAGGGTGCTACTCCTGCGCGACAGCAGGTACAACATGTACGCGGCGACCGTCGCATCGTCGGTGACGACACCGCCCCGGATCATTTGTTCTAACTCGTCCCGAGAGAACCAGCGCTGGCGCATATCCTGCTCCTCGTGTTCCCGGGAATGCTGGCCGGCTTCGAGCTGGTCGGCGACGAATACGGTGCAACCTTGGCTACTCATACCTATAGCAGGATGGAGGTAGCCGAGACGGTGGAGGCGTCCGGCCCGCAGCCCGGTTTCCTCGGCCAGTTCCCTCCGGGCGAGTGCCGCCGGATCACCGTCCTCCCTGTTCGGCAGCGTGCCCTGCGGAAACTCCCATGACCGGTGCGAAACTGGATAGCGGTACTGTTCGACTAGATGAAATCCGTCGCGTTCGACGGGAATGACGAGAGCGAAGTCCGGTTTCTCGATATATGAGTAGATCCCCTGAGATCCGTCGGGGCGCTGGATCACGTCCTCGCGGAACTGCATCCACTGGTTGTGGTATACGATCTGAGAGGAGATCTGCTCGATTGTGAGGTCGGCAGGCTCCGATTCAGGTTGCGGAGTCATCGGCACCAGATCAGTCGACGCGGATGGCGAACGCCGCGACCTGCTGCACGTAGCGTCGGTAGCAGCTCAGGGCCAGTGGAACCGCTGTTACGACCTTCTGCAGGTCTATTTCGAGGTACTCGTGCACTAAGATGTTGCGCATGCCTATCGAGGGAAGCAGATCGTCGCGCAGCTGCTTGTCGATCAGGCCGCATTCCTCGGCGAGCTCGAAGGACTCCCGGTAGGAGGTGGCGACGCGCTGCAGGCGGGCGCCGGCGACGTGTTCGTTGATGGTGGTGGCGAGCTCGACGAGCTGGGTGAGGATGCGCTCGACGCCGTGTCGGAGCATCCGGTTGTCGGCCAGCGACGGCGGTCCCGCCGCATCGACTTCGGCGAGGTCGTCGAGTAGTCCCCGCATGATCGACAGCCTGGCCTGGACGATCGAAGGGTCGAGACGCCGTGGCGTCATGGGTGATCCGCCATCAACGCCAGATCCAGGCGCCGCATCCACTCTGTGCCCAGCCGCTGCCCGCTGGCCCGCATCTGCTGCCGAGCGAACTCACCCGCTCGGTACTCGTACAGCGGTTCCCCGGGAACCAGTGCATGCTGGCGTGCCACCGGCCCGGCCCGGTCAAGATCGAGCAGGTCGACGCGGTCGCTGTCGACCAGGTCCATCAGGGCGCAGATCACCGCGACCACGTCGAGCCCGGTCCGAGAGCGCGCACCGACCGCGATATCGAGGTCGCGCGCGTCGGGCTGACCGCGCGACGCGCTGCCGAACATCACCACAAGCGAGAGGCTGTGCACGTCGGCCAAGGCGTCGAGGCGGCCGTCGACCGCGGCGCTACGGAGCCGGTGCGCTGCATCGGCAGGACTGACCGCCACGCCGCGAGCATAGTTCAGGCCGAGAATCACGGAGCGCCGGCGAGATCAATTCGAAGAGCATCCTTTGCGGCATACTCAGCTATCGCGCTGAATTGCCTGCCGCCGCCAAAGGGTCTGCCCTGATGGCACCCGCTGCTGCCACGATCGACGACCTCTGGGCGATGGACGCCGGCTCGGTTCGTTCGATCGTCTTGATCCTGCACGGAGGCCAGGCCACCAGCATCAAGACGGCTGGGCGGGGGAGGGGTCCCTACCTGCGGATGATCCCGTTCGCCGCGGCGCTGCACCGGCGCGGCCGCGCGCAGGGCCTTTCGGTTCGGCTGCTGCGCTACCGCTACCGCGGCTGGAACGAACCCGAGCTGCACCCGCTGGCGGATGCGAGGTGGGCGCTCGACCACCTTGGCGAGCAGCGCCCGGCCGTCCCGGTGGCCCTGCTCGGCCACTCGATGGGTGGGCGTACGGCGTTGCGGGTCGCCGATCACCCGGTGGTGGTGGCGGTCTGCGCGCTGGCACCGTGGACCCCCGAGGACGAGCCGGTGCACCAGGTAACCGGGCGATCGGTGCTGATCGCACACGGCGATCGCGACCGGGTCACCGATCCGAGGCTCTCCTACCGATTTGCGGTGCGGGCCCGCGCGACCAGCGACCGGGTATGCCGGTTCGACGTGCTCGGCGACGGTCACGCCATGCTGCGACGCCCTCGCGACTGGACGGCGCTGGTGACCCGCTTCATCGAACCGGCCCTGGGTATATCCGATCCCGACCCCCTCATCACCGACGCGATGGCTCGGCCGATCCCCGAGGGGCTCACGGTGCCGCTGCCCCGCCGGCTTAGCTGGCCGACCTGATGTTGACGCGACGTGACCGGCCTCAGGCACGCAACCAGTGCAAAGCCGCAGCCAGGTCGGCCACCACGTGCACACCCATCTCGGGCGGCGGGGCGCTGGCGCCACCGGTGTTGTTGTGCCCGGCGCTTTTGTTGTGCCCGGCGCTTTCCGGCGGCACGAGTGCGTGCCGGAAACCTAGCCGGGCGGCCTCGGCCAAGCGTCGGCGTAACCCGGTCACCTGTCGGACCTCTCCGGCCAGCCCGACCTCCCCGATCGCCACCGTGTGCGGGGGTAGCAGCAGGTCACCGGCCGCCGACGCCACAGCGAGCGCGACGGCGAGATCGGCTGCCGGCTCCACCACACGCATCCCACCCACCGTCGCGGTGTACACATCTGACCCGGCCAGGCGCACGCCCCCGCGGCGCTCGAGGACCGCCAGGATCATCGCCACCCGGGATGTGTCCAGCCCGCTCACCGCGCGGCGTGGATTGGCCAGCGCGGACTCGGCGACCAACGCCTGGACCTCGCCCAGCAGTGGCCGTTTGCCCTCCACGACGACTGTCACCGCCGTCCCGGGCACCGCACCATCGCGGTGGGTGCGAAAGAGCCCGGACGGATCGGGCAAGCCGACGATGCCGTCGTCGGTGAGCTCGAAGCAGCCGACCTCGTCGGCGGGTCCGAACCGGTTCTTGATCCCGCGGACCATCCGCAGCGTGGAGTGCCGGTCGCCGTCGAACTGCAGCACCACATCGACCAGGTGCTCCAGCACCCGCGGTCCGGCCACCGTCCCGTCCTTGGTGACGTGCCCGACCAGCACCACCGGCAGCCCGCGCGCCTTGGCGGTGCTGATCAGCACACTGGCCACCGCGCGGACCTGCGACACCCCACCCGGGGTGCCCTCCACGCCGGCGCAGGACATCGTCTGCACCGAGTCGACGATCAACAGCCCTGGATCGATGGCGTCGAGGTGTCCGAGCACGGCGGCGAGGTCGCACTCGGCCGCGAGGAACAGCTCATCGTGCAGCGCACCGGTGCGCTGCGCGCGCAGCCGCACCTGACCTGCCGATTCCTCGCCGGTGACGTACAGCGCGCGCCGACCGGCCAGCGCACAGCAGTGGGCGACCTCCAGCAGCAGGGTGGACTTCCCGACCCCGGGCTCGCCGGCCAGCAGCACCACCGCGCCAGGTACTAGGCCACCGCCGAGTACCCGGTCGAGCTCGGCTACGCCGGTGGCGGTGGCCTGCGCGGAGTGCAGGTCGATCTGGGAGATCGGGCGGGCCGGGGCCGACGGCGCTGCGGCCGCCACCGCCGTCACCGGCCGCGGACCGGCCGCCGCCACGCTGCCCCAGCTCTGGCACTCCGGGCAGCGCCCCACCCACTTGGCGACCTCATGCCCGCAGTCGCCGCACCGGTGAGTGACGTGAGTGTTCCCGGAAGGCCCCGCTGAAGATCTCACCATGGTCGCGGCACGCTATCGGTCCGCACCGACAGCGCGCCGGGTGCAGCGGTCCTAGCCCGCAGAGTTCGACGGTGAGTTCGGCGGTGTCGCCATGGGTACCGGCAGGGTCAGCGTGCCGGCATGACGAAACTGGAACGTGATCGGCGTGGTCAGTCCAGCGTGCAGCGGCACAGTTGTCCGGAGCAGGATGCGCAACTCACCGACGACCAGCGGGCTGGTGGGTCCGGCCGAACCGGCAGTGCTGATGACGGTTGTGCCGGGGGCGATCTGCGCGGCTCCCAGCACCAGCGCCTGGCCGGATGAGCTCGTCACGGCGACGAGCTCATCCGGTTGATCGCTCTGGTTGATGATGGTGAGCACCACCGGCACGGACGATCCGGCAGGGTAGGTGCCCGTCGGGTTCGGCGGGTAAGGGAGCAGCACGTCGCGCAGCGCGATGGAGTTCCCGACGTCGCCGTAGGTCCCGTCCACCGCGGCGACCTGGCTATCGGTCTGGGTGATCTGGCCGGCACTGCAGCCAACCAGCGCCAGCGCGGCGGCGCAGCAGACTACGATGCGAGCCGCGATGGTCAGGGGTACCCGCATCGTCGAAGCGTATCGGACCCACCGCTGCGGCCAGTGCGCCACCTTCGCAGCCAGCTGCCGAAGCGGTCCACAGTAGAGGGACCGTGAGCTGCGGAGCACCGAGTTGCCTGGTGTGGGCCCGTGGTCGGCTCCTCTGACCTGCGATGACGCTCTAGGTAGCCGACCTGCCCCGCGCACCGCGATTTCCAGACGTGGTAACCTAGGGGCAGCGAAAGGGGCAGAGGACACATGGTTTTTAAGGTCGGAGAGACCGTCGTCTACCCGCATCACGGTGCCGCTCTCATCGAGGCCATTGAAACTCGAGTGATCAAAGGCGAGGAGAAGCAGTACCTCGTCCTGAAGGTCGCTCAGGGTGATCTTACCGTCCGTGTTCCCGCTGCCAACGCCGAGTTCGTCGGTGTCCGGGACGTGGTCGGCCAGGAGGGTCTCGATCGGGTTTTCGAGGTGCTGCGTGCTCCCCACACCGAGGAGCCGACAAACTGGTCGCGGCGGTACAAGGCCAACTTGGAGAAGCTCGCCTCTGGCGACGTCAACAAGGTGGCGGAAGTGGTCCGGGATCTCTGGCGTCGCGAGCGTGATCGCGGTCTGTCGGCCGGCGAGAAGCGCATGCTTGCGAAGGCGCGCCAGATTCTGGTGAGCGAGCTCGCGCTCGCCGAGGGCACTAACGAGGACAACGCCGAGGTGTTACTCGACGAGGTTCTCGCGGCCGCATCCTGAACCGCTGCCTCCCGCGTCAAGAGCTCTGACGACGTCATCGGCCAGTGCCGTGACCCCTCACCGGGTCGTGGCACTGGTGCCGGCGGCGGGTCAAGGGGTGCGGTTGGCGGCCGGGATGCCCAAGGCATTTGTACCGCTACTGGGTCGCCCGTTGCTCTGGCACTGCGTGCAGCGGTTGCTGGCGTCCGGTTGCATCGATGCAGTCGTGGTGGCGGCCGGTGAGCATCACCGTGACCGGGCGCGAGCCGCCGTCGCCGAGGCCGGCGGCCAGGTCCGCATCGTCACTGGTGGAGCGCACCGTTGCGACTCGGTGCGGGCTGCCCTGCACAGTGTGCCCGACGCCGACGTGGTGCTGGTGCACGACGCCGCCCGTTGCCTCGCGCCGGTCAGCGTGATCCAAGCCGTGGTACGTGCGGTACTCGCCGGGCAGCGGGCCGTGGTGCCGGTCCTGACGGTGGTCGACACGATCAAACAGGTCGACGCGGACGGTTGCGTCGTGGCCACTCCGGACCGGGCGGCCTTACGTGTTGTGCAGACCCCCCAAGGCTTCACCGGGGACCTGCTTAGAAGGGCCCATCAGCTACCGTCCGGGCCGGTGACCGACGACGCCGGGCTCGTCGAGGCGCTGGGGGTGACCGTGACCACTTTGCCGGGCCATCCGCATGCTTTCAAGATCACAACGCCGTTCGATCTCATCGTCGCCGAGGCGGTAGCCAAGGCTATCGGTTCGGGATGAGGGTTGGGATCGGCACCGATGTGCACCCGGTGCAACCCGGCCGGGACTGCTGGATCGCCGGGCTGCGCTGGCCGGGAGTGCCCGGTTGCGCCGGACACTCCGACGGTGACGTCGCCGCGCACGCGTTGTGCGACGCCGCACTGTCGGCCGCTGGCCTGGGTGATCTGGGTGCGGTGTTCGGCACCGATGAGCAGCGCTGGGCCGGAGCGCACGGCGCCGACCTGCTCACCGAAGTGCGCCGCAGGCTGGCGTCGCAGGGCTGGACGGTGGCCAACGGCGCCGTGCAGGTGATCGGCAACGCACCGCGGGTGCGCACTCGCCGCGCCGAGGCGCAGCGCGTGCTGTCCGATGCTTTGGGCGGTCCGATCTCGGTATCCGGCACGACCACGGACGGTCTCGGGTTGACCGGCCGTGGTGAGGGCGTCGCAGCGGTGGCAACGGTGCTGCTCGTACCATCACCCGAGTGAGCCTGCACCTTTACGACACCGCGACGCGCAGCCAACGGGAGTTCGTCCCGCTTCGACCCCGCACGGCGTCGATCTACGTGTGTGGCGCCACCGTGCAGGGCATCCCGCACATCGGCCACGTGCGCTCCGCGCTGAACTACGACGTGCTGCGACGCTGGCTGATCGCCACCGGCCACGACGTGCTTCTCGTGCGCAACGTCACCGACATCGACGACAAGATCCTTGCCAGGTCCGCCGAGGCGAGCCGGCCTTGGTGGGAGTGGGCGTACACCCACGAACGGGCCTTCGAGGACGCGTACACAGCGCTCGGCTGCCTGCCGCCGTCGGCCCTGCCGCGGGCCACCGGCCACGTCCCGCAGATGGTCGAGCTGATGGCCCGGTTGATCGACCGAGGCCACGCCTACGCAGCCGGAGGCGATGTCTACTTCGCGGTGGCCACGATGGCGGACTACGGCGCGCTGTCCGGACAGCGTCTCGACGAGGTCTCTCAAGGAGAGTCCGCCCAAGATACATCGGGCAAGCGCGACCCCCGGGACTTCACGATGTGGAAGGGTGCCAAACCGGGCGAACCGTCCTGGCCGACGCCGTGGGGCCCGGGCCGGCCCGGATGGCACCTGGAGTGCTCGGCGATGGCCACTGCCTACCTCGGCCCGGAGTTCGATATCCACGGCGGCGGGCTGGATCTGGTCTTTCCGCACCACGAGAACGAATTGGCCCAGTCCCGAGCCGCGGGCGACTCCTTCGCCCGGTACTGGTTGCACAACGGCTGGGTGACGTTGTCCGGCGAGAAGATGTCGAAGTCGCTGGGCAACACGCTGTCCATCCCGGCCACCCTGCGCCGGGTCCGTGCCGTGGAGTTGCGCTATTATCTGATTGCCGCGCATTACCGGTCGGCCATCGAGTATTCGGACGGCGCGCTCAATGATGCGGTGGCCGCCTACCAGCGGATCGAGGCATTCGTGCACCGCGTGCGGGAGCGGTGCGGGGTGCCGGAGCCACGCATCTGGTGCGCGGACTTCGTCGGGGCTATGGACGACGACCTCGGCACCCCGGCTGCACTGGCCGCGATTCACACCACCGTGCACGAGGGCAACGCGGCGCTGGACGCGGGCGACCACCCGGCGGCGGAAGCGGCGGCTGGTTCGGTGCGCGCGATGACCGGCGTGCTGGGCTTGGATCCGCTTGCTGACCAGTGGCGTTCGACGTCGGGGTCAGACGCCGCGTCGGCGGCGCTGGCTTTCTTGATCGACCGGCTGCTCGCCGAGCGTGCCGAGGCTCGAAACCGCCGTGACTACGTGACCGCCGACGCGGTGCGTGATCAGCTGCTGGCGGCCGGTATCACCGTCGAGGATACCCCCGATGGTCCGGTGTGGACGGTCAAGGGGAACTCAAGACATGGCTGGTAACTCTCAGCGCCGGGGTGCGATGCGCAAGCCGGGCACCAAGAAGGGCGCTGTCGTCGGCTCCGGCGGGCAGAAGCGCAAGGGCCTGCGCGGTCGCGGCGCCMCCCCGGCCGCCGAGCTGCGGCCCGGCCATCCGGCCCAGCGCCAGGAGGGCGGGCACAGCTCTGGCCAGCGGCGACCGGCTCCTCGGCCCGGGGGGCAGCGTGGGGACAGCCCGGCCGCTGCGGCCCGCCGTCGCAGCGGTAGCGAACCGGGGGAGACCGTGCTCGGGCGCAATCCCGTGCTGGAATGCCTGCGGGCCGCAGTGCCGGCCACTGCCCTGCAGGTGGCCATCGGGGTGGACCTGGATGACCGCGTCAGCGAGTCCGTACGGTTGGCTGCCGACGCCGGGCTGTCCATCCTCGAGGTGCCCAAGGCCGACCTCGATCGGTTGGCCAAGGGTGCCCTGCACCAAGGTGTGGCGCTGCAGGTGCCACCGTATGAGTACGCATTCCCCGAGGATGTGCTCATCGCCGCTCAGGAGTCCACGACGGCGCCGTTACTCGTTGCGCTGGACGGGGTGACCGACCCGCGCAATCTCGGAGCGGTGGTCCGCAGCGCCGTCGCGTTCGGCGCGCATGGACTGGTGGTACCCCAGCGGCGCTCGGCAGGAATGACCGCAGTGGCCTGGCGGGCCTCCGCGGGCACGGCCGCGTACCTACCGGTGGCGCGGGCCACAAATCTGGTGCGCACGCTCAAGGACTTCGCCGCGGCCGGTTTGATGGTTGTAGGCCTCGATGCCGAGGGCTCAATGCCGTTGGACGCCTTTGCGCTGGCCACCGGACCCTTAGTACTCGTTCTCGGTTCGGAGGGGCGGGGACTGTCTCGGCTGGTCCGCGAAACCTGTGATGCCGCGGTGTCGATACCCATGGTGGGGCAGGTTGAGTCGCTCAATGCGTCGGTCGCCGCCGGTGTCGTGCTCGCCGAGGTGGCGCGCCTTCGTCGCGCCGGCTGAAGCACTCTGCGCCCGGCGAACTCGGAGCTGTTCGCCCCCTGCTCACCCAGCTCACTTGTCGGGTTCGCCGAGCCTCAGCGTGACGCGACGGCGTTTTCGGCATGCCGCGGACTCAGGTGTCAGATGCATTGTGTATCTTATCGCGGTCAGCGTTCACGGCACGGCAGTTGTGCCTACGCCGCCTTCCTCCCGACAAGGAGAATCAGTACTCGTGGCTCAGAAAACCATCGTCACCCTCATCGACGACCTCACCGGTGAGGAAGCTGAGGACATTTCAACAGTCGAGTTCGCGCTCGAGGGCATCACCTACGAGATCGATCTCGCGGACGGCAACGCCGCCAAGCTTCGTGACAACTTGGCCCGCTACGTCGCTGCTGCTCGCAAGACCAGCGCGCGGCGCCCCGGCGCTCGTGGCGCCGACCGTTCCGCCGCCCGTGGGGCCGGCAACGCCGGCGTTGCGCGCAGCGGCTACAACCGCGACACGCTCAGGTCCATCCGCGAGTGGGCCAAGCAGAACGGCCACAGTGTCAGCGACCGCGGTCGGCTGCCGCTCATCGTGCTGCACGCCTGGGAAGCGGATCACCAGTCAGCGAAGAACGGCAAGATTCCTACGTTCTCGGGGTAGCGGTTCCCGGTACCTCAACTGGGACTTCGCGTCGGAGTTGTCTCCCCGTCGCCCGGGTCTTCGTGACGACCTAGCTGTACCGAGCGATTCTGTAGCGACCTGGCGCGGCTCAAGCTGCGTCTCAAGTCGGCTGGCGAGTGGCTCGCGGCGAAAAGAGGACCTTGCAAAACCGGACGAGGCGGGCACGGTATGCGAACCGTGCTCGGCTCCTCAGCACTTTGCGCTTGGCATGTTTGCTGCCACAGGATCAACTGCGGCAGCTGCTGTCAGCCTTCCGCAAGTCGAGCGCACACAGATGACCGTCGTTACCGCTGGGGAAAGGAGTGATAGCTCTCTTGGGCCGGTTGGCGATCTGCAAAGCGGACAAGCAGTTTCGTGTCGAAGTGCTGAGTTTCGAAGCTACAACCCCCACGGAAGCGTGCGCCCCCGCGATGCGCCACCTGGCAGTATGTTCCGGGTTGAGGCCGTGCATACCGTGTTGGGCTGGTACGGCAGCGAGGACATGCCCGTCGTGCAGCTCGACCCTATCCCGCTCTCCGTGCTGATCGGGTGAGCGGAGTTACCGCAGTTCAATCGAAGCAGTTCGCCCTCGCGCGCGCTCTCCGCCAGCGTGCCGTCTTGCGAACCGATTGGCCGTGGCCTACGAATGGTCACATGCTCGTCGGCGACTCGCGAGTAGCCCGGTGGGTACGGTTGAGGACCTGACCTCTCCGCGCTCACCGGGTTTCCACGTCCGTAGCCCGGTGGTCAGGGACTATCTGCGCCCGCCGAACTTGCGGGCCACCGAGAATCCGATCAGACCCCCGATGACGACCAAGATGATGATGATGAACAGGATGGTCCTCCCGATACCACGGAGGAAACCTCGGGCTTCGAGCTCAGCGGCCAGGAGTCCGGCTTGAGTCACCATGAGCAACATGGCTCCTGATCGTAGGGCCCAGCACGCCGGCGTGCTTGCCAGAATCGAACTGTCGTCGTGTTTGTGCGTCGTGAACTTGACGCGACGGACGTTTCGTCGACGTGGGAGGTCGGTGGCGTCGAGTTCACGCCGCACAGCGATGGCAGACAGCGGGCGAGAGGCGTGGGAGGTCGTGCTCTGCTAGTTGGAGCTGATGGGCTAGGCTCCGGCGTGGTCTTCCTGCTGCCGTGCTCTACCGGGAGCCCCGGGGGTCGACCCCCTTTGGTTGCGCGGCGGACAGGGTGAGGCAAGCAATCCGGGCGCCTGCCTCGCCAGCCTTACCCGATTCCGTGGCCGTCTGCATCGCCTCGTGCACCACGATCGATCCTGGCCCCCGGTCGGTGAAGACGAAAGGCACCGTGGTGCGCGAGGTGCCTGAGCCGGTCGAGTCAGTGCGCACGTCGAGCCAGATCTCGTTGCTCGGGTTGGCATATGCGGGGTTCGTCGATGGTGCCTGAGCTGTGGCGGCGGGATCGATTCTGTTCTGGTAGTGCGGCCCGTCCACCTCGGGGTTGGCACTACACGCGTTGGTGTGCGCGTGGACCGCATAACCCCGGTTAGGTAGCAGTCCCGACACTGTCAGCTCAGCGTTGGTTGTCTCGTCCGACGGGTTGAAGGCGACCTTCAACCGCGAGCCGACCGGCGCCAATGCCGTGTTATAAGTCTCGGAGGTTGAGGTCGCGTTCGGCTCGGTGAGTGCACCCTCGCCATGGAGGGTCACCGCGGATTGCGCGGCCATGGTGAGCCCCTTGTAAGCGCAAGCCGTCGGCGTGACCGCCACGACGGCAACAACCGTGGCGAGTGTGAGCCGTCGGCGCATCAGCCCCCGACCAGGCACTGCGGGTGTGCATGACGCCGTGGCTGTACACGCTGTGTGATACTGATCGCTTAGACGTGGTCCCCTCATGGATGTATGGTGCCCCACCAGCGAGCGCTTGGCGAGCGGAACTATTCCTGCGCGGTCCTGGGCGACGCTGAGGGCGGAGATGGCTGCCCGGAGGTGCCGGGAACGTGGTTATGGACCCGCTGCGTCGTCGATATCGTCGTGATCCTGGCTGCCGGGTGCCAGCGCCTTATCGGGAGTGTCGGGGTCATCGGTTTTTTTCGGGCGGGTAGGTGTTGAGCTAACAGTTTTATCAGGATTCGAGGGTGCCGCGACGGCGGCATCGGGCGTGCGTGCCTTTGTGGGCGTGGGCGCCGTGGAGGGGGTCGAGGAGACCTTCTCTTGAGTGCTTGCGTTGGTGTCGGGGTTGCGGGTAGCGCCGGAGCCGACTTGCTTATCTGCGGCGTCGGGTGCGTTCGACTTCGAGGGTGAATGCCGCGCGGGAACTGTCTCTGGAGACTCAGGGCTGACCGGAATTTCCGCGTTGTTCGACGTATCAGGTTTGCTTGATATGCTTGATCCAACCGGCATATCTGATCCGGCTGGTAATTTGGGGTCAGCCGCTGCATCTGGATTAACCGATGCGTCCGGCTTAGTCGGTGAGTCGGAGTTAGGTGTACCCAATTCAGCTGGTGTATCTGATTGAGTTGGCACATCTGGCTTTGCCGGTGATACTGGTTGCGCCGGCTTGACCGAAGCGTCAGCAGGATCCGGCGTGACCGCCTTCGTCGGCTTATGCGCCGCCGGGGCTGCTTGGTCGGACGGCTTCTGCCGCTGTACGGGAGGGGCCGCCGGTGCTCGTCGTTGCGGACGTGGCTGCGCGGGCAGCTGCTTGCGCGGTATCGAGATTACGTGCGGCGCTGAGATTACCGGGGCGGCCCGAACAATGTGCGGCGCCGGTACCGCAGGTGCCGCTGCCACTTGTGGAGCGGGGACGGCTTGGGGCGCGGGGACCGTTTGGGGCGCAGGGTTCACCTCGGGCGCGGGGATCACCTGGGGCGCTGGACGAGTTGGGGCGGCCACTTTGTTGGCGGCATCCGCTGTGGTCGCGCTTTGCGCGGCGCTCCCGGCGGGAGCCGTCTCAAGAGAGATTCGTCCACGGTTCGTGATCTGCTGCTGTTGCCGTACCACCAGGGCGCTCAGTGCGCCGACAGCCATCATGGCCACCAGTAGTAAGGCCAGCAAGATTCTATCCGAGCGCACCCAGCGAACATTCATCGAAGCCCCCGTTCGGCTTGATTCCTCCCCAGAAATCAAGCCAGGTTTACATAAGCGAGATGGCGGAGATCGACGCTGCGCCCTATGCGGACTGACCCCTCTCAGTAGCACCGACCCCGACCACCTGTCAGGGTAAGTCGCCGTTCAGTGAAGGGTCAAGTGCCGGCGGTCACGTGCTGGCCAGGCGGACGTCGCGCACGCCGAGCCGTCCCACTGCTAACATAACAACGTTACAGAACGGCTCGGGCGTGCTGGGAGGCCAACGACATGGGTAACGACTACCTCGAGGGCAACTATGCGCCGGTGCGGCGAGAGCAGACGATCACCCAGTTGGCGGTGACCGGCACCATCCCGGCCCATCTCGACGGGTGTTACCTGCGCAACGGGCCGAACCCGATCGCCGAGGTCGATCCGGCGACCTACCACTGGTTCGCCGGCGACGGCATGGTCCACGGGGTGCGCCTGCGAGACGGTCAGGCGCAGTGGTATCGCAATCGCTGGATCCACACGCCCGCCGTGGCGCAGGCGCTCGGCGAGCCTGCCCGCCACCGGGCTCCCGTCCGGACCGGGCTGGAGTTGCTAGGCGCCAACACCAACGTGCTCCGCCACGCCGGCCGCACCCTGGCGTTGATCGAAGGCGGGATCACCAACTACGAGCTCACCGACGACCTGGACACCGTCGGCCCGTGCGACTTCGACGGCACCCTGCGCGGCGGCTACACCGCGCACCCCAAGCGTGACCCGGGCACCGGAGAACTGCATGCGGTGTCCTACTCGTTCGGCCGCGGCAACCGGGTGCAGTACTCGGTCATCGGCAGCGACGGGCACGCCCGCCGTACGGTGGACGTCGAGGTCACCGGCAGCCCGATGATGCACGACTTCTCGCTGACCGAGAACCACGTCGTGTTCTATGACCTCCCGGTCACCTTCGACCCCCGGCAGGCCGTCGCGGTGTCCGTGCCGGCCGCCCTGCGCGCACCGGCCCGGTTGGTGCTCGCCGCACTCATCGGCCGGGTCCGGGTACCCGAACCGATCATCGCGATGGCCGGGAGGGGGATGCGAGGCAACACGAACCTGCCGTATCGGTGGGATCCCAGCTATCCCGCCCGCGTCGGCGTCATGCCGCGTGCCGGCGACGCCGGTGACGTCCGCTGGTTCGACCTCGAGCCCTGCTACGTCTTCCACCCGCTCAACGCCTACGACGACGGCGACTCGATAGTCCTGGACGTCGTGCGGCACTCGAAGATGTTCGACACGGAGTTGCACGGGCCCAACGAGGGCCCGACCACCCTGGATCGCTGGACCGTCGACCTCGCCGATGGCAAGATCCGCGAGACCCGCCTCGACGACCACCCGCAGGAGTTCCCCCGCATCGACGACCGGCTCGTCGGGCGACCGCACCGCTACGGGTACGCGATGCAGACCTCCGGCGCCGGGGGCAACACCGGCGACTCGGTGCTCAAACACGATCTGCGACGCGGCCACACCACCGCCCGGCGCCTCGGCGCTGACCAGCTCGTCGGCGAGTTCGCCTTCGTGCCCAGCGCTGCGCAGGCACCGGAGGATGACGGAGTACTCATCGGGTTCGTCTACGACGCCAGCACCGACCGCAGCGACCTGACCATCCTCGACGCTGCGAGCCTGGAGACGATCGCCGCAGTCCACCTGCCCGCCCGTGTCCCGTTCGGGTTCCACGGCAACTGGGCACCAACGTTATGAGCTACCGAATGAGAAGTGCCGGTCAGCGGCGGCTGAGCTGAGCGTGACGGTCAGCGGCAGCGTGAACGACTGGCCCTTGCACCTGCCGTCGGCGGTGGCGGCCATGGTCACGGAGACCTCGTAGGCATGGAGGTTGTCCGCCTTGATGAAGCCCACCGGACCCTCGATTCCAGTGCTGGTGAGGGTACCCGCTGGGCACCCGCCAGCGGTCGCATTCGAGCTGCCCTCGCTGATCGAAGTGACCCGAACGCCATAGTCCTTGGGGTTCTTGACGTAAACGGGGAACGTCGCGGTTGCGCCGGGGGCCAGCGGGCGGACTTGATCGTCCGGAGTGACGGTGAGCTCAGCAGTGGTGGTCCCACCAGCCCCACCACCGCCGGCAGTGCCGATGAGGAATCCCACGCCGACGAGCGTGAGGGCGACGAGCAGGGCGAGACCATCGTAGACGTTCAAGCTACGCACGTTGGTACCCAAGCTGTTCTCCACTGCCGACTCCCTCCAGGACCCCGTTACGCAGAGCCCAACCACTCAAGCGCACAGTAGCTGCTGTTGTACCCGATTTCCGACTGCGCTGTCGACTGACAGTGCCGGAACGGCTGCGTTGCGTTGCGTTCGGGACAGGTTATGCGGTTTGTGTCAGGGCGGTGCAGTCGGGGTGTCCCAGGTTGGCGTTGCAGGCCAGTTCCAGACCGACTCCCAGGGCTGGGAGCTCACAGGGCTTTGAGCTCCTCGATCACTGCTGCGACGGAGGCTTTGGCGTCGCCGAAGAGCATCGAGGTTCCGGGCTCGTAGTACAGCTCGTTCTCGATACCGGCGAATCCAGCCGCCATCGAACGTTTGAGCACGATGACCGACTTGCTCTCGTCGACGTTGAGGATCGGCATGCCGTGGATCGGCGAGCTCGGGTCGTTGCGGGCCGCCGGGTTGGTGACGTCGTTGGCGCCGATCACCACTGCCACGTCTGTGCGGTTGAACTCGCCGTTGATCTCATCCATCTCCTTGAGCTGCTCGTAGGGCACGTCGGCCTCGGCGAGCAACACGTTCATGTGACCGGGCATCCGGCCCGCCACCGGGTGGATGGCGTACTTCACCTCCACACCCTTGTCCTCGAGCAGCTTGGCCATGTCCCGGACGGTGTGCTGGGCCTGCGCCACGGCCATGCCGTACCCGGGCACCACGACGACCTGGTTGGCATATGCCATCTGGACCGCCGCGTCGGCCGCGTTGGTCTCCCGGACCGTCCGGTCGCCGATCTCGCGGCCGGGCGCAGCGCTGCCTCCACCGAAGCCCCCGGCCACGATCGCCGGGATGGACCGGTTCATCGCCTTGGCCATCAGGTTGGTGAGGATCGAACCGGAGGCGCCGACGATCATGCCGGCGACGATCATCGCGGTGTTGTTCAGTGCCAACCCGGCCGCTGCGGCGGAGAGGCCGGTCAGCGCGTTGAGCAGCGAGATCACCACTGGCATGTCGGCGCCGCCGATCGGCAGCACCACCAGCAGCCCCACCGCCGCGGCGAACACCAGCGTCCCGATGATCAGCAACTCGGCGTCGCTGCCCAAGCCGATCGCGACCGCGCAGGACACGGCCCCCAGGAGCATTAGCGCGTTGACCACTTGCTGTAGTTGGCCCAGGCTGATCGGCCGGCCGGGGAGGAGTTCCTGCAACTTGCCGAAGGCCACCAGCGAGCCCCAGAACGACACCGAGCCGACGATCGCACCGAACAGCGAGGCGACCATCACGTACGTGGGCTCACCGGTGAACCCGGCGGTGCTGTTGAACTCCACCCAGGAGATCAGCGCTACCGCGCCGCCGCCGACGCCGTTGAACAGCGCCACCATCTGCGGCATCGCGGTCATCTTCACCTGCTTGGCGGCCGGCACCCCGAGCACGGTGCCGAGCGCCACGCCCAGCACGATCAGTGCCCCGTTGCTCACCCCCGGGATGAGCAGGGTCGCCAGCACGGCGATGCCCATCCCGACTGCCGCGATAAGGTTGCCGCGCACCGCGGTGCGCGGGCCGGTCAGACCCATCAAGCCGTAGATGAACAGCGCGAAGGCGACGATATACAGGATTACGACCACAGTCGTCATCGCTGCTCAGCACCCTTCTGGGCCTTTTCCGGGGCCCTCTCCGGGGCCCTTTCCTGGGCCTTAGCGGGTTTCTTGCCCTTAAACATGCCCAGCATCCGGTCGGTGACCAGGAAGCCGCCGACGACGTTGATAGTGCCGAACGCGATGGCCACCACCAGCAGCAGCTTGTCGAAGATCGTGAGGTCGTGGCCCACACCGAGGACCACGATGCCGCCGAGCAGCACGATGCCATGGATGGCGTTCGTGCCGGACATCAGCGGCGTGTGCAGGGTGTTGGGCACCTTGGAGATCACAGCGAAGCCGACGAATCCAGCTAGCACCAGAATCGCCAGGTTGGCGAGCAGCATCAGCGGTTGTCCCCTTCCGGCTCCCGCGTGATGCAGGAGCGGACCAGCACCTCGTCGTCGGAGTCCGGGGTCAGCCGGCCCTCCTTGTCCACCATCAGCTCCAGCAGTGACTGCACGTTGCGGGCATACAGCTCACTCGCGTGTTCAGGCATCGTCGCCGGCAGGTTCAGCGGAGAGGCGATCGTCACATCCTCGCGGACGACGACCTCACCCGGTTCGGTGAGTTCACAATTGCCTCCGGTCTCCCCGGCCAGGTCGACGATCACACTGCCCGGTCGCATCCCCTTCACCGCCTCGGCGGTGACCAGGATCGGTGCCTTGCGTCCGGGCACGAGCGCGGTGGTGATCACGACGTCGAAACCACTGGTCGCCTCGGTCAGCCGCTGCTTCTGCTCGGCCCGCTCGTCATCGGTCAGCTCGCGGGCGTAGCCGCCCTCGCCGGCCGCCTCGATGCCCAGATCGAGCCACTTGGCGCCCAGCGAGCGCACCTGGTCGGCGACCTCGGGGCGGACGTCGTAGCCGGTGGTCCTGGCCCCCAGGCGCTTGGCGGTGGCCAGTGCCTGCAGCCCGGCGACCCCGACGCCGAGGATCAGCGCGGTCGCCGGTTTCACCGTGCCCGCAGCCGTGGTGAGCATCGGGAAGAACCGGGTGGACAGCTCCGCGGCCAGCAGCACCGCCTTGTATCCGGCCACGTTGGCCTGCGACGACAACGCGTCCATCGACTGCGCGCGGGAGATCCGGGGAATCGATTCCATCGCGAAGCCGGTCACCCCCGCGTCGCGGAGCTTGCTGGCGATCTCCGGATCGGACCGCGGTGCCAGGAACCCGATCAGCACCGACCCGCGACGCAGCCGGCCGATCTCCTCGTCGGTCGGCGGCGCCACCTTGACCACGACGTCGGCGTCCCACGGGTCGTCGATGGTCGCCCCGGCTTCGATGAACAGCTCGTCTGGCATCAGTGCGCCGACGCCGGCGCCGGGCTCGACGACGACCTGCAATCCCCGACCGGTCAGCTTCTCGACCATCTTGGGGACCAGAGCAACCCGGCGCTCCCCGTTCCGTGATTCCCGGGGGACGCCGACCCGGGTGCCTTGGTGGTCCTGCGATGAGGTCACCCGCAGAGCATCGAACATGATCGGCGTGGCGTCCAGTGGCCGCGCGCAAACGTGGCCGGGTCGACAGCGCTCAACGGCGTTGATCGGCTTACCGCGTTCTGGATGCAGAACGCAATACACCGAGGGCGAAGAGTGAGTTCATAGCGGCGGTGCTCAGGAATCAATAAGGCCGACTGGGTCGCCACCAGAGGCCGATCAGCGCGCTGAGTCGGCGATGATCTGGGCCAGTGCTTCTGGTTGGGACGAGAACGGGTGATGCCCGCAGGCGATCTCGATGGTTCGGGTGACCTTCGCGGCCTGCGCCCGTTGTCCGGCCACCGGTATTGCGCGGTCTTCGGTGCAGACCACGAAGGTTGACGGGACCTCGCGCCAGGCCACTCGACGCACCGGTTGGCCGAATGCCGCCAACGAATGCGGGGTGGCTCGGGAGAGCGCCCCAAGCCCGGCAGCACCGACGTGATGTAGATCAAATGCCGTACGTTCGGTTCGCCTGCACCGGCCTCGGTGATCACGGTGCCACCGTAGGAGTGCCCGCACAGGATGACCGGCTCGCCTGCCGCGCCCACCGCTTCGGAGACCGCGGCGGCGTCGGCGTACACGACGACGAACGCGTCGGCGGCGCCGATCCGGGAGGCGAAGTTCGCGCTGGGGATCGGGGTATCGGCGAGATCGATGACGTCGACGTTCACGTCGTCGCGTTGCTTGGCTTGGCCGACGAACCAGTCGGCGACGACCGGACCGAACCGGCCTTCCCGGACACTGGCAATGATCACCGCCAGCGCGAACGTGGTTGAGTTCATGGTCGTGAAGCTATGACCTTAACTACTGTTGAGGTCAAGAGGTCAGCCTCCGACGTGGATGCCGGGGCGGCGGGCCGGGTCCGGCTCGACCTCGCGCAGGATCTCGCGGACGACGGGGGCGGTGTCGCCCCGGCCGAGGATGAGGTAGCGCAGCAGGTGACCGATGGGGTTTCCCTCGGCCCATTCGAAGTGGCAGTGCGGACGGACGCCAGTGACGTCGCGCAGCGCGAGCAGGATCGCGGCGATCGCGTTGGGGACGGCGGGACTCTGGGCTCGCAGCACCCGGTACCCGTCGACGTCGACGCCGTGGACGGCCAGCACGTCGCTGAAGCAGGAGGGGTCGATGACGTCGATCTCCAGGAACAGCACGTCGGCGGCGCCGGGCACCGGGTTCATCCCGCGCTGCGACGCCTCCTTGTCGGCGTACTCGGCGCGGTCCCCGGCTTGGCGCTGGTTGGCGACCAGGTGCAACCTTCCGTCGAAGGCCAGCGAGTCGACGATCAGCCTGCGCGCGGCCTCATCAAACTGGATCCGGTCGGCCCGCAGCTCGGTGGTGCGCGACACCCGGGACACCAGGGAGATAGCGATGATCCCGGCGATGAACACCGCGGAGATCGCGATTCCGTCGGGCTTCTCGATCACGTTGGCGCCCAGCGCGTAGAGCAGCACGACCGTCAGGATCGTGAACGCTGCCGTCGCGCGGCGTTGCCGGCGCCGGGCCGCGGAGATCGTCACAGCGACCGCACCGGACACCATCATCGCCAGGATGCCGGTGGCATACGCACCGGCCTGGGCGTCGACATTGGCACCGAAGACGACGGTGATGGCGATGCTCACGGCCGTGTAGACCAGCACGACCGGGCGCACCGCCCGGCCCCACTCCGGTGCCATGCCGTAGCCGGGCAGGTAGCGCGGCACGATGTTGATCAACCCGGCCATCGCGGACGCGCCGGCGAACCACAGGATCAGGATCGTGCTGACGTCGTAGAGGGTCCCGAAGCCGTTGCCCAGTAGGTCGTGCGCCAGATAGGCCAGCGCCCGGCCGTTCGCCTGGCCACCGACCTTGAACTTCTCCGCGGGAATCAGCACCGTCGTGACGAAACTGGTGGCGACCAGGTATCCGCTCATGATCACAGCGGCGACCATCAAGAGCTTGCGGGTGTTGCGCACCCGCGACGCTAAGCGCTGCTCGGCGGTCGCGCCGTCGGCGGCTACCAGTGGCATCATGCTGACGCCGGTCTCGAAACCCGACAGCCCCAGCACCAGCAGCGGGAACGCGAGCACGGCCGGGCCCAGGACGCCGCCCCGGGAGGTGAGTGCGCCGGTCCAGCCGGTGAGCGCGCCTGGCGCGGTGAACACTTGGTACAGGCCGACGGCCACTACCACCGCGTTGAGCAGCAGGAACACCGCGACCAGCGGGATCGCCACGACGACTGCCTCGCGGAACCCGAGCAGGAACACCCCACCCAGGATCAGCAGCAGCACCACGGTGATCGTGACGGCGTGACCCGCCAGGAAGCTCGGCCGGTACGAGTTCTCCAGCAGGTGCACCGTCGCATCCGCTGAGGACAGCGTGATAGTGATGATCCACGACGTGGCGACGAACCCCAGCAGGATCAGCACGAAGACCTTGCCCTTCCAGAAGGGAAGCAGGTTCTCCAGCATCGCGATCGAGCCCTGGCCGTGCGGGCTCTCCCGGGCGACCCGCCAGTACATCGGCAGCATCCCGAACAGCGTCAGCGCCACGATCAGCAGCGTCGCCAGCGGCGACACCGCGCCCGCGGCCAGTGCCGCGATCCCGGGCAGGTAGGACAGGGTGGAGAAGTAGTCCACCCCGGTCAGGCACATCACCTTCCACCACGCCTGCGGCGGGGCGTGCCCCTCCGCGGCCTCCCGCCCGACCGGCTGTACCTGGTCCTGCAAGAGCCACCGAGCCAGACCGCGCGACGGTATCCTCGGCCGCACCGGGCTGTCGACGCTCGCGGGTATCACGAGCTCAGGCGCAGCACTCATCTGGCCCTCTCCCTGTCAGGCAACCCAGCCCCATGTCGGCCTCACCCACAGCATGCCCGCGGCGACCGCATTGGCGCTCATGGCCACGACGTCAGGACCTTAACTAACGTTGGGCCAGGCGACCGTGAGGAGTAGTCATGGACGAACCAAAGTGGGACCAGGCGGAGCTCACTGTCGGGCAACTCGCCGCGCGTAGCGGTGTGGCCGTTTCGGCGCTGCACTTCTACGAGCGCCAAGGACTGATCAGCAGCCGGCGCACGGCGGGCAACCAGCGGCGCTACAAGCGAGACGCGCTGAGGCGGGTGGCGCTGATTCGCATTGCCCAGCGAGTCGGGATCCCGTTGGCCGACGTCGCTGCCGTGCTCGCGCTGCTGCCGGATGGCCGCACCCCCACCCGCCACGACTGGCAACGAATATCTCAATCCTGGCGCGACGAGCTCGACCAGCGGATACGCCATCTTCAGCAGCTCCGCGACGACTTCACCGACTGCGTGGGATGTGGCTGCCTGTCCATCGACCGCTGCCGGCTGGCCAACCCCTATGACCAGCTCGCCAACCACGGCCCAGGCCCTCGGCGGCTACTCGAGGCGGCTCCGGCTCCTCAGCGCAGCCAGCGATAGCTCACCAGACCTGCGCAGGGCGGACGCGACGATCACATACGTGGCGAGCAGCGCAATGGCGCAGACGGCGAGCACTGCTAGCGCCAGCGGGTTGAGCGCCTCGAGCGGCAGCTGCCGCAACGCCTGGACCAGCAGCAGGGCCATCCCGACTATCACGCTGATCACGGCCAGCGCGATTACCTGCAGTTGACGGCCGCGAGTCATCGCAGTGTGGGCTAGGAGCACGGCCGGAACCGTGAGCAAGACCAGTCCGTGGATCCCGATGATGTGCGGCGCAACCAGGTCCCCGCCCTGCGTGGCAGGTCGCAGCAGACCGTATTGCGGGCCCACTGTCGCGGCATCGGGCCCCAAGTATGCGGCCGTTTGGCGGGCGAATCCCGCACCGACGCCGCCCTGGTACACCCCGCTGTTGTTGGAGATCATCACGAACCCGATGACGCACCCCACCAGCAGCACGATGATGCCGGCGCAGACCCCGAGCCGGAGGCTGGCGGTGGTGTCGCTGGATCGCAAGGCAGCGACGAGCAACACGATGACACCGATGAGAAAGATCCCGGCAGTGCCTCCGGCGCCGCCGCGCATCAGCGCCGCGTCCAGGGGAGTGGTGAAGTTGTAGTGACTGGGCACCCCGCGCCAGGCCTGGAATCCGATGATCGCGGTCTCACCGACACTGAACAGGATCACGGCTGCTCCGATGACGTGCCGCTGCCACGCGCGGGTGCGAAGTGTTGGCAGGACGAGGGCGACCGACCACGCGATCAGCCAGCCCGTCTCGGCAAAGGTCGCAGGCTTGCGCAACGACACCGGCCCCGAAAGGGGACCGCCGGTGATCACCAGAGCCGCGATGTGCACCACCATGGTGACGAACAGGACGGTGCCGGTCACCCACAAGACCTGTGGCCATCCCATCGAAATGCCCAAAGCGGTAGATCGCCGGATCTCTCCCTCGGCTACTGCCATGACGGGCGTCCTTTCGAGTCCGTGAGAGGTCATTTCAGCTGCGGTGACGCCGGTCACGAGGATCACCGAGCTCGCCACCCGGCGCTGTGCTGGACCATGACTTTAAGGTAGGCATCAAATAATTAGATGTCAATCGGTTCGATATCTAACTGTTGTGCTACTGTTGATCAGTGCCGCCGCCCGACCGACCGCCGATCGGTCTGAAGCTCACCCGTACCGCGAAGGCTGTCAGCGGAGCTTTCGACGACGCGCTGGCCGCGGCCGGCGGATCGCTGCCCATCTGGCTGATCCTCATCTCGCTGAAGACCCAGCGGCTGGGCAACCAGCGTGAACTGGCCGAGGCGGTGGGAATCCAGGGCGCGACGTTGACGCACCACCTCAACGCCATGGAGGCGGCCGGTCTGCTCACCCGCCGACGCCATCCCGACAACCGGCGCATCCACATCGTGGAACCGACCGAGGCGGGGGAGGCGATGTTCCACCGCTTGCGTACCGCCGCCGTCACGTTTGACCAGCGGCTGCGCGCCGGCCTCGGCACCGACGAGATAGCCGCCCTAGAGCAACTCCTCGACCGCCTGCACCACAACGTCACCGGCCGCGCGCCCACGGCCGAACCCGCGCAGTCTGGAGACAGAACGCGGTAACGCGGCCATCTGAGGGCGCAGTCTGGAGGCAGAATGCGGTTTACGGTGGCGGGCGAGCGGGTGCCGGGTGGGTGGGCGCGCGCTACCGTCGGGCCATGGCGCGATCGGTGCAGGGCCGCCGGACCGCGACTATGGCCGCGCTCGCGGCGGAGCTCGGCGTTTCCCGCACAACGGTGTCCAATGCCTATAACCGGCCCGATCAGCTATCCCCTGAGCTGCGCGAACGCATTCTGGGGGCGGCACGGCGGCTGGGTTACCCGGGGCCGGATCCGGTGGCGCGGTCGTTGCGCACCCGCCAGGCCGGGGCGGTGGGCCTGCTGCTGACCGAGGCCTTGGCCTACGCCTTCCGGGACCCCGCCGCGATCAGGTTCCTCGAGGGATTGGCGATGGCCTGCGGGGATGCCGGCCGGGGGCTGCTGCTGGTGCCGGCGAGTCCGGACGCCGACGAGCGCAAGCCATCTGCGACCGTGCACCGAGCCGCGGTGGACGGCTTCGTCGTGTACTCCGTGCCTGACGACGACCCCAGCCTGGCTGCGGTGTTGCAGCGCCCGCTGCCGGTCGTGGTTTGTGACCAACCCCAGATCGGGGGCGTCGATCACGTTGGGATCGACGATCGGGCGGCGATGTGCAGCCTTGGCGCCTACCTGATCGGGTTGGGCCACCGCCGGATCGGCGTGGTGTGCATGCGGCTGGGGCGGGACCGCCATGACGGGTTCGCCGATGTGCGGCGGCAGCAAACGGCACGCTTCCACGTGCAGCGGGCGCGCCTGGCCGGGCTGTCCGATGCGTTCGGCGCGGCGCTGCTGGACTGGAATGTCGTCCCGGTGGCGGAGCGGTTGGACCACACGATCCGCTCGGGTGCCTCGGCGACCAGCGAGTTGCTGGACAGCGACTCGACGTTGACCGCGGTGGTGTGCACCTCTGACATTCTCGCGCTCGGCGCGCTGCGCGAGATCCGCCGGCGGGGGCGGCGGATCCCGGAGGATCTCACCGTCACGGGTTTCGACGGGGTACTCGAGGCCGAGCGGGCGGGGCTGACCACGGTGTCGCAGCCGGTGCTGGAGAAGGGCCGGGCGGCGGGGCGACTACTGCTGGACCGCTCCCAGCCCATCAGCCGCACCATCATGCTCCCCACCGAGCTGGTGGTACGCGCGACGAGTGGGCCTGCGGCCTCGTGAGGTTTCCTGGTCGTCGAGGGCGGCCAGGAAACCCTTAGCCCAGCGCTGCACGTCGTGGGTCATCACTTGGCGGCGCAGTGCCCGCATCCGCCTGCGCCCCTCGTCGGGCTCGACGGTGATGGCCGCCTCGATGGCGTTCTTGATACCGTCGAGGTCATGCGGGTTGACCAGGAACGCGCTGGTCAGCTCAGCTGCCGCGCCGGCGAACTCGGACAGCACCAGAGTTCCGGTCAGCTCATGTCGGCAGGCGACGTACTCCTTGGCCACCAGGTTCATGCCGTCGCGAACCGGGGTGACGAGCATGACGTCGGCAGCCACGAAGATCGCGGTCAGCTCGTCGTGTGGGATCGACTGGTGCAGGTAGTGCACCGCAGGACGGCCCATCCGGCCGAATTCACCGTTGATCCAGCTCACGGCCTGCTCGATGTCGTTGCGCATGCGCTGGTAGTGCTCCACCCGGTCGCGCGAGGGGGTGGCCAGCTGCACCATGACGACGTCGTCGGCTGAGATCCGGCGTTCGGCGTACAGCTCGCCCAGTGCACGCAGCCGCAGGTCAATGCCTTTGGTGTAGTCCAGCCGGTCCACCCCGAGCACGACGGTCGCCGGGTTGCCCAGTTCCTCGCGGATCTCCGCGGCGCGGCGGCGGATCGGCCGGCTGCGAGACAGCTTGTCCAACGCGGTGGAGTCGATGGAGATCGGGAAGGCCCCGACCCGGACGGTCCGGTCCCCGACGACGACCTGGCCGGGCCTGGTGCCCATCCCCACCGCGCTCTTGGTCGCCGACATCCCGGCCAGCCGCCGGGCCAGGAACAGGAAATTCTGCGCGCCACCGGGCAGCTGGAACCCGACCAGGTCGGCGCCGAGCAGGCCGCGGACCAGCTCGGTGCGCCAGGGCAGCTGCATGAACAGCTCCACCGGCGGGAACGGGATGTGCAGGAAGAACCCGATCCGCAGGTCTGGCCGCAGTTCCCGGAGCATCCGGGGCACCAGCTGCAGCTGGTAGTCCTGCACCCATACCGTGGCCCCGTCGCGAGCGATCTTGGCGGTTGCTGCGGCGAATCGCTCGTTGACCGCTAGATAGGCGTTCCACCAGTGCCGATGAAACGCTGGGGGAGCTACCACGTCGTGGAAGAGCGGCCACAGCGTCGCGTTGGAGAAGCCCTCGTAGTAGTCGGTGATCTCCGCTTGAGAAAGCGTCACCGGATGCAGGGTGAGGTCGTCATCGACGATCGGCTCTACCTCGACGTCGGGCACACCGGGCCAGCCGACCCACGCCGCCCGGCGCGACCGCAGCAGCGGATCCAGCGCGGTGACCAGGCCACCAGGGCTGGACTTCCACCGCTGTGTGCCGTCGGGCAGCCGTTCCAGGTCCACCGGCAGCCGATTGGCCACCACCACGAACTCCGCCTCGGTGGTCGCGGTGCTCGTGGTGTCGGTCACCGGTTAGCCTCCTTGTCGCACACCGGGTGCGCCTACCATCATCTTCGCACCCGCCGGCGTAGCTCAACTGGCAGAGCAACCGCCTTGTAAGCGGTAGGTTCGGGGTTCGAGTCCCCGCGTCGGCTCTACTCTGGCCATCCCCCGGCAGCTGGTCGCTGGGCACGAGCGGCAGGTCCGGTGGCGACTCCAGCAACGAAACGCTCTCCGGGGAAGCGCCAAGACCTTCCCACGCGCGGATCACTCACCGGACACGACAAGTGCCCCCGCAGGTACACGCTCATGCCGATGAGCGCGCGTTGGTGCAGGACCGGGTTGCGACGCGACGCGACGAGTGCGTGTGCGACGCCCGTGGGAAAATCCGCCGAGGTGAGCCGGTCGACGGGAACTATGGAGAGATATGGAGTTTGTGGGCGAGTTGGCGGTAGTCCAGCAACGCTTGGCGGCCTGCCGGGATCTGGTCGCCCGACGCCTGGCTGTGCTGGAGGCGCTGGCGGTTGCTCCGGGTGAGCAGGTGCTTGAGGCCGGGTGCGGGTCCGGGTTGCTGCTGCGTGAAATCGGTGCGGCGGTGGGTGAGCAGGGCCTGGCGATCGGGATCGACGTGAGTCCTGATCAGCTCACTGCGGCCCGGTCGCACTGCAAGGACATGACTCAGGTGCAGGTACGGGTGGAAGACATGCGCGCCGTGGCCGCAGCCGATGAGCTCTTCGACGCCACGGTCTATGTCCAAGTGCTGGAGTACGTGCCGGATGTGGAAACCGCCGTGGCCGAGGCCGCACGCGTGACGAAACCTGGTGGACGGTTCGTCAACGTGGCCACCAACTGGGGCTCGTTGTGGTGGGCGGGCGGTGAAGCGGAGCTAACCGCCCGCATGGTCTCGGCATGGCATGGGCACGCACCGCATCCGAAGCTGCCGGTGGTGTTACCGCTGCTGCTGGAGCACGCTGGCTTCACTGCCGTGCACCAGCGCCCGCTGACCATCCTCAATCGCCATTTTCATGCAGACACCTTCAGTTACTGGGCTGCCCGGCTGATCGCCGCCTACGCGACAGCGAACGGCGGAATATCCCCCGACGATGCCTCCCGATGGATGGACAGCCTCACTGCCGCCGACGAGCATCGATGCTACTTCTTCTCCTCAGTGCCGGTACTCACCACCGCCACCCTGACCGCGCACCCGACCTGAGCGACCACAAGATAATCTCATCATTCACGGCCCGCCGGTTAGGTCAGGCAGCCGAGGTGTCAATGGTGGGATGCGGCCTAACTGATCACTCGCGCCGAGGACAGCTGTTCTTATGCCGCGGTTTCGTTTGAAGTACTCGTGAGCGACGAGCACGTCCGCGCTAAGAACACATCGTGCAACTTCCATGAAACGGAAGTGAGCGCTCCTCGATCGCACTCTTCTGCCGCTGTCCGTGCGCGGATGCCGCCACCCGTGCTGTGGTGGCCGAGTTGATCTATCTGAGGATCACAGCACCGGCGCGGCCACTGTGACATCACGTGTGACGATCGGCCTCGCCGAAGTTCGGGCGTCAGCTCACCGTGCCACCCCGCGAGGTCCACCACGCCCAACTGGCCGCCCGCACCGTCCAGAACACCAAGACCTGGCAGGCCCGCTACGCCACCCGAGCCGGCGTCGAAGGCACCATCCGCCAAGGCGTCGCCGTGTGCGGCATGCGCCACGCCCGCTACCGCGGACTACCCAAGACCCACCTCGAACACGTGTACTCCGCCACCGCACTCAACCTCGTCCGACTCGACGCCTGGTGGAACGGACACCCCCTCGACCGAACCCGCACCAGCCACCTCACCCGCCTCGAAGTCGCCCTCGCAGCCTGATCACATTAACCACCAGGGTCTGATGCAGCGCCAAATCCGGTCCGGAGTCGCCCTGCCCCTCGACAGTCCCTGCTGGGAAGCGGGAACGGCGACCCGGCGGCGCCGTTTCGGAAGGACCCCAACCCCGGGACGCTGCTGTCACCCCCTGAGCGGTGTTGGTACGGGAGGCGGATCTATACGGTTCCCGAGGTAGCCCCGGACCCCGGCGACGCCTATACCGTCTGCCCGGAGGTGTTTAAGTGTCGCTGCTGCAAGAGCACACCACCCGATCAGGAGATATCCCCCATCGGGCAGCCACCATCGCCGATGTCAACGATCCCGCTAGCTGGCGTTCCTTTTCCTGTACCACCGAGTCAGTGTTCTGCGCTGCGGACGAGATCATCGTGCTGCGGGTGGAAGGCGACGTCGACCTGTGCACCCTCCCGATCCTGCAGGCCGCGCTCGGCGAGGGCCTCGACCGCTACCCCGCCCATCTCATCGTCGATCTGGCCCGGATGACCTTCTGCTCAGCCGGGGGTTTCGACCTGCTCACTCAGACCCGCCACATCACCGCCGAAAAAGCGACCAGCTACGCCGTCAGCGGCGTGCCACCCCAGATCGGTCGCATCTGGACCCTCGTCTGGGATGGTGACCTCCCGATTCGCCACCGCAGCACCGCAGCAGCCATGGCCGCCGTCCAGGCTGCCGAGTAAGACTGAACACAACTATAGATCTATCGCCGATAGGAGATCCGCGTCTGGCGCCGAGCTGATCACCAGGCACTCGAACAGGGTGAACTCCCACAGTTTGGAACGGTCTCCCCAACAACGCCCTACGATCGTGCCGGATTCCGTGCCCCGCTCGGGTGGCCACCACGATCTAGCGGGCGGCGAGATTGTGCACCTGCTCCCCCGCGCGGTTAGGTCGTGGATCAGGTCAGCGTGTCGCGCGTGGTGCGGCCGCGGCCGATCGACGTCCGGGCGGGGGCAGATGTTTCGGGCTGTTCACCGTTGAAGGCGGTTCAGGGTTCCGTTCGCCGCTACGCTTGGGTGTTGGCGTTGAGTGCCCCAGACCCCGGTGCTGCGCGAGGCAGATGAGCGATGCGGCTCAGCCGGGGAGCCGGACCTGCAGCCGGCGGGACCTTGAGCTGATCGATGCGTACTGGCGGGCGGCGAACTACTTGTCGGTCGGGCAGATCTGGGGACGCGACCACATTGCCCGGCGACGACCACCTCGCCCCGGACGGCCGGGTGATGGAGGCTGTCGGAGCACCTGTGCCAGGGCTGGCTGGAGGGCTACCTGCTCACGGGGCGCCACGGCCTGTTCAACTGCTACGAGGCGTTCATCCACATCATCGACTCGGTGTTCAACCAGCACGCCAAGTGGCTCAAGACCACCAACCACATTCCGTGGCGGGCGCCGATCGCATCGCTGAACTACCTGCTGTCCTCGCACGTCTGGCGCCAGGACCACAACGGCCTGTCCCACCAGGACCCGGGATTCATCGACCATGTGGTCAACAAGAAGGCCGAAGTCGTCCGGGTGTACCTGCCACCGGACACCAACACAAGAACTGCCCATCCGTCCATGACGACCTCGATGGCAGCGAGTTCCTCCTGGTCGGCCCCACCGTCGACAGTGCGGGCGTGGACAACGTCCTCCCAGGTGAGGGTGTTGTCCGGATCAAGCGTGAGGTCGTCATCGACGCCGTTCAGCGGTATCTGGCGCGCTGATGTCCACCCGGCCGGCCGCCGGGTTCGACGACCACTTCGAGTGCGCCGAGGTCGACATTTTCCGGCTGGAGACGTTGCAGAGTTACGGCAACTCCGGCGAGGATCCGGCCGTGGCCGCGTTCGAGGCCGGCGAGCCGCATCTGATCACCGCGGCCAAGCGCGAGTGGATCACCCTAGTGCGCGAACGCACCGCGGCGGGTTGTGCCATGCGGCGGGTCCACGTGGTCGAGGAGCCGATCACGGACTATCTACGGTTCGAGCTGACCTGGGGCTACCAGCCGAACGTCGAAGCCGGCGAGCGGATCGGTATTGTCGCGGTCCCACCAGGCGAGCCCTGGCCCACCGAGCTGCCCAAGCGGACGGACTTTTGGCTGTTCGACCTCACCATGCTTTACGTGATGAGTTACGACCCGAGCAACGCCTGGCTGGGGACAGAGCGGGTGACCGAGCCAAGCGCCATCGAGCAGGCACGCCGCTGGCGTGCGGCCGCGCTACGCCTGGCCCAGCCATTGCAGGACTACATCGCTCGCCACCCTCAACTCACGAGGATCGTGTCCGACGGACACCTCGCGGCGGGGTGAGGGGAAGGGGCATCCAGTGGCGCTGAGTCCGCGCCGGGCTCGCCTGGCCGCGCGGCTAAGAGCGATCCGAGCAGGTGCAGCCCCGTCAGGCAGCGAGTTCGCCCGGATTGTCGGCTGGGGCCAGCCCCGATTGTCGAAGCTGGAGACCGGCAAGCAGCTACCCACGGAGGCGGACATCCGGGCCTGGGTCACTGCCGCAGGAGCCGGTGAATCGATTGCTGCCGAGCTGTTGGGGCTGCTCGCTGCGGCGCGGATCGAGTACGTCACCCACCGGGACGAGTCACGCATCGAGGGCGGCCTCACTAAGGTGGCCGCTGCGCAAGCGGCGCTGGAGGCGGCGGCCATGCACATCGCCGAATGGCAGCCCGCCATGGTGCCCGGATTGGTCCAGACCGCCGGTTATGCCCGCGAGCTGTTCGAGCGGCCGGAACGGTCCACCCTCACGGACCCCGGCGATGCCGACCCCGACGCACGATGTGCCAGCAGGCGATGGTCATCGCGATAAGGTCGCGGCAAAGGCCGCCTGACTTGTCCCGGTGGTGCTGACGCTCGGAGATCACCCCCACGCAGAACGGTCCATAGGGGACGGAGACGGTGCAGAGATCCACGGCGGCCACGTAGATGATCAAAACGTCCATAGGGGACGGTCTAGTTGATCTACATGCTGTCCGCAGGTTGTCCGCAAGTCGTCCGCAGACGGCCAACGGAGATCAACGCTGCCAAACGGAATAGGTGCAGCTCAGAGGGACCACTCGGATGATCGAGGCAGGTCGAAAACCCAGTCAGTAGTACCACGGGAACTAGCACCGGGGGTTATCCGCTCGAACCCGCGACCAGCCGAAACGGCGGTTGCAGCCCTGCTGAGCTGCTGAAACGGTATTCCCAATTCGTCCCGGTACTTCCCGCTGGATCCCGGGTCATACCGGTACGCGACGGCCCACAGACGGCCCCGCACTGTCCACAAAGGACCTAAGCACTACGGGCGGTAGCTGGAACCGACGCACCACGCCGTTTTGATCCACGGTCGCCGTGTTCAGGCACCACGACGCCGGGTAGTGTTGGAGTCACCTCCTCACCGAGGCACACCGCCCCGGGGTAGCTCCCCGGGCATCGGCGGAGGAGATCACCTCGGCGACGGAAGTGGTGCTCGGTGGACGCTGACGATGCGCAGTCGATCGGGGCGCGTGCTCGCCTGATCCGCCGTCGTCGCGGGCTGAGCCTGGACGTGGTGGCCGGGCTGGCCGGGATCACCAAGGGCTACCTGTCGATGCTGGAACGCGGCCAGCGCGGATTCAACCGACGCGGCCTGATCGAGGACCTGGCCGACGCGCTGTGCTGCTCCGTAGCTGATCTGACCGGGCAGCCCTACCTACCCACGGACCGCAACACGGCTGATGCACTGGCTGCTCTGCCGAGTATCCGGTTGGCGCTCAATGACTTTGGTCCCATGGACGTGCCAGACGTGACACCCCGCCCCCTGGACGCGTTGGCGAGTTTGGCTGACAAGGCCAACGAGCATTGTGGCCAGGCGTCTTACTCTCTAGCGGGTCACGAAGTGGGCAGGCTGCTCGCTGAATCGCAGGGCAGCGCCTTCACCGTGGCGTCGGCTGAGCAAGACCAAGCCTTCACGGCTGCCGTCACCATGTGTTTCGTGGCTGGCGTGGTGTCTAGTCGCGCTGGCAACATCGACCTGGCGGTCACCGCAGCCCGGCGCGGTTATGACCTCGCGCGGCAGCATGACAATCCGGGCCTCTTGGGGTTTGCTCGCTGGTATTGGGCTCTTGAACTGACGAGCATGGCAGCACGTACCCGGGCACATGCAGTGCTGTCTGAAGGGATCGATGACCTGATACCAGTGGTGCAGTTATCTACTGCGGACACGCTGCCCGCAGAGATAGTCGGATTGATGCACCTTCAACAGGCGCGCACCGCAGCCCGGCAGCAACGCACCGATGACGCGCATGGACACCTAGACGAAGCGGCGCATATGGCAGACAGGGTGGGTGAACATAACGGGATGCGACAGCACTTCGGGCCGACCAATGTCGCCGCGTGGCGTGTATCGATCGGGGTGGAGCTAGCTGAGGGCGCCAAGGCGTATGAGGACGCCACGGCGGCTCCGATCGACATTGATGCGCTGGGCAGCCGGGAGCGGTCGTCGTCGTTGCACTTTGACTTCGCCCGCGTGCTGGCCCAGGAGGGTGGTCCACGCGACGGGGAGGCGATCCGCCACCTGGATAGGGCCGACCGGATCGCACCTCAGCGCATCCGCAGCGACCCGCTCGCCCAGGAGTTGGTGCTTGACCTTGACCGCCGTGCCCGGCGACGGGTGTGGGAGCTGGACAGCCTGCGCAACCGCTTCGGCGTTGCCGGCCAGGGTGCACGGAGTGTGAACACCTAGCCCGATCTTCACCGCACTGTCTACCGGGTGACCAACGACGCCACTGACGTTCCCGCGACGCACTCTCCCGCTGACCCTTCCCTCACCCCTGGGGAGGCGCTCGCCAAGCTGTTCCTGGACAACGCGAACAATGACCGCAACACGCAAAACGACGTCTTCGTGGAAGAACTACTCAGACGTAGGCGGGCGATTCAGGCGCTAGCGAACCCCGCCGGTCGATGACGACCGCCCGCCCACGGGGCGGCGGTCTGCCGGAGACGACACAACGGTTTTTGGCTGGCCTGCCCCGGCACGGTGACCCGGTCGGTGCGGTGTGGTCCCGGCTCGGTGAGTTGGAACGCGCGGGCAACGACCCGGTCGTCATCGACGCGTTGCGCGCGGTGCTGCTCCCGCACCAACCGCCGCTATATGGCCGGTGTCCCGCGTGCCCGAAGCGGTGGTGGCGTCGCCGCCGCTGGCCTTGCGGCGTGTGGTGCCGGGTTCACTTGGCGCTGTTCAGTCCCGGACTGCTGCCAGGACCGTCGGCCCAGTGATGGCCATCAAGTGGGGCCTGTCGGTACTGGACTGGCATGCGCACGCCATCGATGAGCACGCAGACCACCCCATCGGGGTCTACGTCGCCCGCTGCGGGCACCGGCTGATGATGGTCACCACCCTGCACGAGAGCCCACCCAGCCGGATCTGCCCGAGCTGTGCCCGCTGGACCGACCGGTGACCACCACCGAGTCCCCACCGACCGAGGCCAGCGACCGGCGTCGGGTGGTGGTGCACGCGGCGTGCACGTGCCGTGGGGTCGCGAACGGCTTTGCGAACGTGGTTGTGTCCAAGCGTGACGGACAGATCGAGTTCGACCCGCACGTCACCGGCGCGTGCGTCCTCACGTTCGGTGAGGACGAGGCTTGCGCGCTGCGGGACGCGCTGACGCGGTGACTCGGGTGAATCCCTAGATCTCCGGCCGGGCCACCGGTTGAGGGGAGCTGACCCCCGTAACCGCTCCGAGAGACTCCCGGCGGCCCGGCCGGTTCCAACCAAGGTCACCAACCGCGCCAGCAAGTGCCGCCCGTCGCCCCTGACGTAACGGTGTCGCGTTCAGCACGATGGAGGGGCAACGACCCGTGTTGATCAGCAAGAGGGGCAGGGTCTGCGGGACCGAGCGAGGGCGGTCGAGAGCGCCGATTACAACCGGCGCGGGGCCGCGCTACCGGGCCTGATCCGGGACCTGCACGCCACCATGACCGCTGGGCACGATGCGCCGCGCTCCCACTCGACTCATGTTCCCGGCGTTCCGGCCACGCTACCGTTTTGATCTTCCCGATCCGGCTGCTCGCTTTCACCTTCGACGCGTACCAGGTACATCCAGCCTTCTTCCTCGCCCTCGGCCGTTCGTGCGTCGCGAGTGGTCCACCCCTCCGGCCACGAATCTCCGAAGGAGTGTGGTCGCACTCGCGCCCCGTGGAACCCCACACCCTTGGAGAAGTGCTTCTTCTCCTCAAACCATGCGCATCCGGTGAATTGCGCCTGGTCGAACCACGCATATCCGGCGAACTTCGCGAAGTCGAACGCTGCGCGCCCAGCGAATTGCGCCCGGAAGAACCATGCATCCCCACCTGTGAAACGTGCCCCTTCAAATAATGCATGTCCGCCGAAACGCGCCCTGGTGAACACCGCCCCTCCGTCAAATTGTGCATGCTTGAATACTGTGTGCACCCCGCCGAAACGCGCGCCCTCGAAATACGTGTCCCCATGGAAATGCGCCCTCTCGAACCGGGCGTACTTGCCGACACGCATCCCCTCGAACGACGCCGTTCCGTGAAAATGTACATAATTGAACACCGCATCCTTGCTGAAACGCACACCTCTGAAGCCCGCAGCCCCGCCGAAACGTGCCCCGTTGAATTCCGCGTCTCCGGCGAACTTCGCCCCGTTGAACTGTGCCGTTCGGACGTGGCAGCCGCTCAGATCGAGCATGTGGAGATGGGCTTGGGTGAAGTCGAGATCGATGCCGGTCCAGAAGCCATCCGGCGAGTCGGGCCTGAGATGGGCGGCCAGGATGCGCTGCGCAGTCAATCGGACCTGCAACTCCTGGCGGCGGTTCTCGTAACGGGTGTGCGCTTCGGCGGGGGCGTCCTCGGCGGGCGGTTGGTCCTCGGGTGGCGTGTAGGGCATGCGCAGGTAGGCGCAGATCACGTCGACGATGGTCTGTCGCTGGTCCGGGGTGTTCTGTGCCAGGCGTTCCAGCGCGTGCAGTCCGCCGAGTCGAACCGGTGCCTGGTCGCTGCCGAGCTGGTCGATCGCGCGGGTGTAGAGCTCGGTGGTGCGTTGCTCAACGGCGTCTCGCGCTGCATTGGCGGCCACCTCGCGCTGGTGTTCGAGAGTCAGGTACTGGTGCACAAGAGTCTGCTCTGTGGACCGCTGGCGGCGAGCTGCGAGCAGCAGCGTGAAAAGCCCGCCCACGAGCGCTACAAGGGTCCCCGCAGTCCGCACCATGTCGAGCCCGGCCGAGTCCTGGCCGGTTCCGCCTCCGTAGAAGTGGTGCAGTGCGCCAACGGAGACCGCTGCCACCAGGACCACCAACACGCTGCCGATGAGGATCGTCCAGCGTGACAGCGGGCGACCCGGCTCCGACTGCCGCTGTGGCCCGTTCCCGCCCACGCCTCTCCTCGGTGATCGACGCGGGTTGTTGCTCCGTCCATCGCAACGTAGACCCCTCGGGCCGACCATCCGACATGGAAAAGTGGGTGCTATTAGGGGGTTCGGCCCCTGGAGGCCTACCCGGTCACTCCCTCGACATGGCGGGAGCCGCTCGCTAGGAGGCCGCTGAATAACTCGGTTCGGATCTTCATCGCAAGCCGCTGACCTGCATCTTTGTTCGCCGAGTTGGGTCGAAACGTGGGTTTTTCAGGAGGAAGACCGGATCTCGATCAAAGACGCCGAACGGCCTCACCTGCTACGGCTCAGGTGGGGCCGTTCGGCGTCTCCGCTGGGCGGCGCGGCCACAACCGGGTCAGCCCGTCGCGGCGAGCCGCGCCGCATCTTGACCGTTGAGCACGGCCCGCACTGCGGAGGCGTACCAGACACCGCCACCGCGAGCGGTCGGCACCCCGGCGTCGGTGAGACCGGCGGCGATGGCGCGCAGCGACGTGCCGGCCTGGTGTTCGGCGACGATCTGGGCGACCACCTCACGCGGCAGCACCGACGGGCGACCGAGCCGTACGCCCTGGGCGCGTTTAGCGGCTAGGCCTTCGCGGGTGCGCTGCCCGATCAGCCGACGCTCGTACTGCGCCGCAGAGGCGATCACGTTGGCCGTCATTTCCCCGGCTGCGGTGCTGGTGTCGCCGAGGTCGAGCAAGACCAGCCGCCAGCCCCGGCGCTTCGCCCGGTCCAACAGGCCAGCGAAGTCACGCACGCTACGCGAAACACGGTCCAATTTGCTCGCGATCAGCACGTCGGCCTCGCCGCGATCCAGCCGGGCTAGTGCTTCGGTCAGCGCCGGTCGCTTCAGTGTCGCACCACTCAGCCCGGCGTCGGTCGCGATCTCCAGAGACCAGCCCTGCCGGTCGGCCTCGGCGCGGATCGTAGCTTCCTGGGCATCGAGCCCAGCGCCGCTTTCCACTTGGTCTCCAGTGCTCACCCGGCGGTAACCGATGGCTCGAACCGGTGAGGCTGAATCGCGGTGTCGTGGGCTGGACATAGCGCAACCGTACACTAAACGCTCGTATCGTGTACAGAGAGAGGCCGGGAGCCACGCCCGGCCAGCGCATCGAGTACATCGAGCGCACCGGCCAAGTAGGCCCGCTGCACGTCGGTTGTCTCCACCTCGCCAGCCTCGATTGCGGCCAGCGCAGCGCGCAACCCAGCGGCCACCTCGGCGGGATCAGCGGTGTCGGTCATGGCCCGAAGACTGCCACTACGGGGCGGTTGCAGGCCTCTTATACGCGCGTGGCCCAAAGCGGTGATCGAAGTCGCCGAAGGGCTGGCCCCGGCGGGCGGCTTTCTGGAAGCCTGCGACCAGTCCGGCCCATAGTTGCGCTTCGAGTACTCGCCGATCCGCCGCAGCGCGGACTTGCCGAGCGGCGCCGCCGTGCGCCCTACACACCCGGCCGCCGGTGATCGCATAACCTCGGCAGGGCTGGCCGTTCGTGCGCTTCGCTGAGCAGGGAACAGCGGGACGAACCCGGGCCATCCGGCTACCTCCTATGGGGACGGTTTCAGGGGTCGATCGGATAGGGACGGTTCCAGAGGTGAAGTCCTAGGTCTCGTACCCGACGGCGAGTCGCCGCCAGGTGTCGCCGTCGATGGGGATGCGCCGGGCGACATTGACCGACACGGCGTACCCGGCCGGGTCGTCCCCCTCGTAGGTGATGAACGTGGGCTCAACCCCAGCGATCCCACACGCCGCCAACCGGTTCCGGCCATCCAACAACCGGCCATCTTTGTCCTTCACCAGAGGCTGCAACAGGCCACGCTCGGCGATGTCCGCAGCGAGATCCTTCAACTCGTCATCAGCGAGCATCGGGAACAAATCCAGCTACCGGATGGACTTCAAGGGCGGGTGCGTTAACGTTGGTCACGTCGGCTTGCTCCGTTCAGGTCGACCGGCCCCGGGGCGTCCCATCGCCCTCACTTGCGAACCCATCAAGTGACGACGCTCTGACCTGCGGCGACCAAACACCTATCACGTGGATCGCACGCCCCGACTGGGACTTCACCCGGGCACCCCGGCACGGATCTTGTTGATCCTGTTGACGATCTTGTTGGGGTGCTCCCCGCGTTCGAGCATCGCCAACATCAGGCTCTCCTCATCGACGCGGTCGGCCTCAAGACCACCGACCTGTCCGTCGATGTAGTCCCACAGCCGCTCAGTCTTCGGCCAGCCGGCGGTCTTGTAGTACAGCTCCCGCTCACGCTGCGCCTCACCCGACCCAAGATCATCCCGCGCGGAACCTTGGGTGTTAACCGCAGCGTCCCCCGGGTCTTGCTGGTCGCCCTCGTCCGGGCGGGTTAGGGTTTGCGGTTCAACCCCAGCCTCGGAGGAAGCCAGGTCGTCGGCTTCGTCGTTCGCGGTGAAATCTGCTCCGACGCTGCGCGTTGGAGGTGATGCGCCAGCATCACTATGTGTTGATGTTCGCGGTAAAAGCAGTACCGAGGTAGTAGTCGAGGTAGGGCTGCACACACGTGCAGGCTTTGCTGCGCTTTTTTGCAGGCTTTGGCCCTCGAAGCCTGCATCCTCGTGCAGGCTTTGGTGCTTCCCGGTGCAACCTGCGCGGTCACAGCCGACACACACGTGCAGGCTCCGGGGAGGTTCAGCGACCAGGTCGGGCTGCACGATGCGCTGGCTCGTCGCGTCCCACCGGTAGAGCGGGATCGCGGCCCGGTAGACGGCCGTGCGTCCCTTGTGGCCGCCGCTGGTCTGGACGAGGTAGCCAGCGTCGACGGCACGCGCCAGATGCCCGGCAACAGCCCGCTGGCGCAGTTGGCACGACGCCGCGAGGCGTTTCAGGCTCGGGTAGGCGTTGGTGCCGTCGACGTTCATCCACTGCGCGAGCACGTAGAGCACGCCGCGTGTCGTAATAGGTAGTTCGATCGCGTCCCGTAGGGCGTCGCGGTACTGATGGACAGTGGCCGTGGCCCCCGGGACCGGGGCGCGCGTCGGCCCACCTCCAGCGCGCTGACTGCTAGTTTTGGCCATACGGCTCCCCCCTAGTCGTCTGGCCCCCGAACCGTTGGTCGCGGTTGCGGGGGCCTTTGATTAACCGAGCCGCGTGGCCAGCTCGCGCAACGTGGACAAGTCCGCGTCCTCCCGATCCAGGGCGGCGTTGTACGCCTCTTGATCCCAGTACTCCGCCATCGCGGCGAGGAACTGGTCACGCAGGACCGCCGGGTCGAGGGCGTCGAGTTCGACCTGGACAGGTATCCGGCGCCCCTTCTCGTCGCACCCGAAGTAGTGCCGGGCGTGGATCTCGGGGAACCGCTCAATGAACTTCGGAGCGCGGGAGTCGCCGGGTTTGCCCCGCAGTACCGGCAGCCCGAAGTCGTTGATCTGCTGCTCGGACAGGCCGATGCGGATGGTGTGCTTCCAGCAGTTTGTTGTTTCGATAAACGACCGGCCGATGTCCATGCCGGAGGCGTCGAAGTCTCCGGTGTAGATCAGGACGGCTGGGCGGCCGTCTGCGGCGACGCGCCGCTTCACGAGGCGGTCGATGGGTTCCGAGGAGTACCCGCCGAGCGGGAGCACGGGCACGCCAAGTTCGTAGAACCAGTCCTCCAGCAGGCCCGCCAGCGCGTTCTTCTCTACCCCGAGCCACAAGACCACGGGCTGCCCGGCAGTCCGGTCAACGCGGTACTGCCCGATGAGCGCGTCCAACGCAACAACAGGATCAGCAAAACACGGCGGCTGGAGGATCTTGCGGCCACGGTCGAACAATGCCGGGAATTGATCGGTGCGCCGTAGTTTCGCTGTCCGGTCGGAGAGGGTCTTGTAAGCGCCCGCTCTGTTCGGGATCAGCAGCTCCATGACGCAGCGGTAGAAAAGCTGCCGTAAGGTGACCGGAATGTCGTAAGAGAGTACAATCTCCGCAGCGCGACGCAGGATCGGCGGCCAGTCGATCCGGCTCACGGCGCGACCCCTTTGATCCTCTCGTCGGCTTCAGGGGCTTGACGTACGTCGAAGACGCCCGTCAGGTCACTTTCCTCAGCCATGATCAGCGTGGCGTAATACGCCTTGTGACCGTTGTCGAGCTTGTACTGCGGGTCGTCGGTAACCAGTACCAGATCCCCATCTGGCGCGTTCGTACAAGGTCGCAATGCCGAGTTTCCGTTGGCCGGTCCGGCGGATCCACTCACGGGCCAACGCCACCAACGTTCGGTAGATGTGTGGGTTTGAGCGGTGGAACGACTCGAACCGAGCGGCTGCGGTGAGCTGCTCGTCGAACCGCAGCTCCGGCTGCCCTGTGGGCGGACGCGGCGCGTTACGCTGGGCTGGACCGTGGCTGGTCGTTCGCTGTTCGGTTTCGGTGCTGGGGACCGTTGTGGTGGCGGTCCCGGCCCACCGTCTCGGAGGGCTCACGCGGCACCCATCTGCTGTGCCGCTAACCAGCGGGCGCACGCCTTCCGGCTGTACCGGACTACCCGGCCGTTCAGCTTGACGTACGGCGGCCCCGTGCGCTGCGACCGCCAGTTACTCAGCGTCCCCGCCGCGAGCCCGAACTCCTCGGCCAGCTCCGCCGCCGTAATTAGATCAGGCTGCTCTCGCATGCCGCTTCTCCTGTGGGTTCACTGATCGAACCTCTGAGTGCGTTCGATCAACCTATGACACACAGTGAACACATGGCCCTTGCGGTTATCAACCGGGAAAACTAATGTGTTCGTTCGTGGAACCTGCCGCGCCTGAAAGGCGCAACGCCGAACCCCTCACCGCCGTCGTCGCCCAGCGCGTCCGGACGCTCCGCGAGCGGTCCGGGATGTCCCAAACCCAACTTGCCGAACGCATGACCGAACTAGGCAAACCCTGGAACCGCGCCGCCGTAATGAACCTCGAACGCCGCGCCGCCACCACCAGGGACAACAAGAAACGCGGCACCGTCGCCGGGCGCGACGCGGTCACACTCCAGGAGTGGCTGACCCTCGCCCGTGCGTTGCGGACGCCCCCACTGTGGCTACTCGCGGACCCGGCCTCGCCAGACCCTGTCCCCCTCGCTGAGGGCACCGCGCTAGCCCCCTGGGAGTTGCTGATGTGGATAAGCGGCGACCAGCACCCCGACAACCCAGACCTCGCGTTCAGCGCGGAGGGATCCCAGGCCGCAGAGCAGCTCCAGATGTTCCGGGAGGTCTCCCGGGAGCTGGCGAGCTACCGACGCAGCTGCTCCCTCGTGATGAACGACGAACAACGGGAGGACTTCGAAACCCGCGCCCTCAGCAGCCTCAGGTTCACGCTGGAGCGCCTCGTCGTGCTCCGCGTGCCGCTGCCGCCCCTACCCGCAGACGTCACGAAACGGGCCCGCGAGTTGGGCGTCGAACTGCCCGGCCTGGAGGACTGACCCGTGGCCGGACACGTCGAAGACCGATGGTTCACGAAAGGCAAGAAGCCCACCGCCCGACACGGCAAAGGCAAGCGGTACCGGGTCCGCTACGTCGCCGATGACGGCCGGGAACGATCCGGCGGATCTTTCGACCGGAAGACCGACGCTGACCGGCGGGTGACTGAACTACGCGCCGATCTGCTCCGTGGGCAGTGGGTCGACCCGACCGATCGGACCACGGTCGCCGAGTACGCCCGCATGTACGCGGCGACCCGCCCGCACTCCGAGCGCACCGCCGAGCGGGTGGCCTCCCAGATTCGTAATCACCTGGACGGAACGGCGCTGGGTGGCCGACGCCTCGGCTCTGTGAGGCCTTCGGAGGTGCAGGCGTGGGTCACTGACCGGGCGAAGCTACTCAAGCCGTCGTCGCTGCGTCTGCTGGTCAAGCTGGTCCGGTCGGTGTTCGCCGCTGCGGCGCTCGATCGGCTGGTCACAGCATCACCGTTCCAGCGGATCACGTTGCCCCGCGCCGAGCAGGAGCGGATTGTGCCGCTGACCGTCGAGCAGGTGCGGTCGTTGGCGGGCGCGGTGGCGCCGCGATACCGGGCGATGATCGTCACGCAGGCTGGCCTGGGGCTCCGAATCGGCGAGCTCCTCGCGCTGCGCATCGTCGACGTCGACTTTTTGCGTCGGACGGTCCGAGTGGAACATCAGATCGACCAGCAGACCCGGGAGCGGAGGCCGCCGAAAACGCCGCGATCCCGGCGGACAGTCCCGCTCCCGGACATGGTGTCGGTGGCGCTAGCCGAGCACCTGCGTGTATTCCCCGCAGCGCCGGATGGCCTGATCTTCCACACATCGACTCTGCGTCCGTACTGGCAGGAGCACTACGCGTCGCGGGTGTTTCCGAAGGCCGTCAAGAGCGCCGGGCTACCGGAGGGCACCAGCAGCCACGACCTACGGCACCACTACGCGTCGGTACTGCTCGCCGCTGGTGAGTCGGTGGTGGCCGTCGCGGAGCTGCTCGGTCACGAGAACGCCACGCTGGTCCTGACCACCTACGGACACCTCATGCCGGGCAGCGAAGATCGCGCCCGAAAAGCCATCGACGGGGCCTGGACAGCGGTTTCCGAGGGACCCGGCGAAGCTGGCGCGGCCCAGTGACGGCCCCGATGATCTCGGCGTATGCTCCGGTGCAGGTCAAGGACCCCTCTAGGAGCACTGCTAGTAGTACCACGGGAATGGCGACCAGTCGGGAGGTCGCTTCTCCAGGAAAGCGTCACGGCCCTCGACGGCCTCGTCGGTCATGTACGCCAGTCGCGTCGCCTCACCGGCGAAGAGCTGCTGGCCGACCAGTCCGTCGTCGAGAAGGTTGAACGCGTACTTCAGCATCCGTTGCGAGGTGGGGGACTTCGCGTTGACTGTGCCGGCCCATTCCAGCGCGGTCGTCTCCAGCGTCGCATGCGGCACCACTGCGTTGACCATGCCCATCCGGTGCGCGTCGGCGGCGCTGTACTCCCGCCCGAGGAAGAAGATCTCCCGGGCGAACTTCTGCCCGACCTGCCGGGCCAGATAAGCGGAGCCGAACCCGCCGTCGAAGGAACCGACGTCGGCGTCGGTCTGCTTGAACCGGGCGTGCTCGTCCGACGCCAGTGTCAGGTCGCAGACCACGTGCAGGGAGTGTCCACCGCCGGCCGCCCATCCCGGCACCACGGCGATCACGACCTTGGGCATGAACCTGATCAGCCGCTGGCACTCCAGGATGTGCAGCCGCCCGGCCCGCGCCGGATCGATGGTGTCCGCGGTCTCCCCGGTGGCGTACTGGTAGCCGGTGCGACCTCGAATCCGCTGGTCACCGCCCGAGCAGAACGCCCAGCCGCCGTCGCGCGGCGACGGCCCGTTGCCGGTCAGCAGCACGCACCCGACGTCCGGGGTCATCCGGGCGTGATCCAGTGCCTGGTAGAGCTCGTCCACCGTGGACGGGCGAAAGGCGTTGCGGACCTCCGGCCGGTCGAAAGCGATCCGGACGGTGCCGTGCGCCACCGCGCGGTGGTAGGTGATGTCGGCGAAGTCAAAGCCCTCAACGCTGCGCCAGGCGGAGGGATCGAACAGCTCGGAGATCATGCGGCACGCTAGCGTGTGCGCATGACCGGCTGTCGGTGCCGCGACCTTGTACGGCGCTAGGCCGGGGCAGCTTGGCGTATTTCTTGGTCGCGTTGGTTTCTCTCTATATGCAGCAAGTCATGACCGATGGGGGAGCGGCCGCGGTGGATGGTGGGCAGCTGCTGGAGCGGGAGGCGGTCCTGGTCGCCATCGCCGATCTTCTGGATGGGGCGCGTGCCGGCCGGGGCGGGGCGCTGTTCGTCGCCTCGCCAGTGCGCGCACGCCCGCGGCCGCCAGCGTGAGCACGTTAGGCCGCGTGCAGAGCGATATCCCGGTTCGCCCAAGCTTCCCATTTATAGTTCCCCGCTGGCCCACAAATCGTTCCAGCCCGCCCGCTGCCGGTCAGCGGCACGCACCCGACGTCCGACGTCATCGCAGCGCCTGGTACGGCTCGTCGACCGTGGCGTCCGGGTGGTGACCACCAGCGCACCGATGCAACTGGTCAAGATCGGTTGACGACTGATCGCCAACTCTGTCGGCCTGTCGGGCATGCTGATCACTTGTGAACCCGTCCACCGTGCTGGCCACCGTGCTGGTCGACGAGCTGGTGCGCTGCGGGGTGCGCCACGCCGTGCTCTGCCCGGGATCGCGCAACGCGCCGCTGTCCTTCGCCCTGCACGCGGCTGAGCAGGCAGGCTGGCTGATCCTGCACGTCCGGATCGACGAGCGCTCCGCGGGATTTCTGGCGCTGGGCCTGGCGCTGCGGTCCGGGGCGCCGGTGCCGGTGGTGTGCACCTCTGGAACGGCCGCGGCGAACCTGCATCCAGCGGTGCTGGAGGCCCATCACGCCGGGATCCCGCTGCTGGCGGTCACCGCTGACCGCCCGGCCGAGCTGGTCGGTACCGGTGCCAACCAGACGGTGCACCAAGCCGGCCTGTTCGGT
>JRHI01000284.1_pt1 | contig 57311 bp, 46 predicted proteins | sample 215371 | NCBI WGS metagenome assembly JRHI01 (sample SAMN02929681, study PRJNA255918) | sediment metagenome | biome: cave system; feature: Ice Cave; material: Sediment; isolation source: sediment from deep within a dark volcanic ice cave with no known source of... ...
AGCCTTTCTTCCTATTTCACCAGTTAGTGGCGCTGTACCGGTGGCGTTGTTCCTTATAGATTTCGGGAAAATATGGTCCCTGATTTTGATCGACTACCCGCTTGATGTCTCTCAAAGCGAAGCTCTCGTTGAGAGTGTTGGGCAATGCCTGTAACACGAGGTTACTCAGCCCTTGTTTGGACAGTCGTTGCTTCTCTCGCTCGATCACCTCCGGAGTAGCACGCTTGACCCATGACTCACCCTGGAATTTGACCTCGAAACGACAAACGGCATCGCCCCGTTTCAGACACGCCGTTTCTCGTACCTGGGCGTGTTCGCCAAAACGTTCCGCAGCGCCGTAAATACATCCTTCGAGCAAGGAACAGAGGTGACGTGAACTGTCATAGGTCAGGATCATGTGGTTGTGGTCGTCTGAGAGCACTTCATATTCGAAGAGTGGAGGGGTCAGCCCGTCTGGTGTGCGGCGCATCTGGGCATGGGCATCCCGCATCAGTAACAAGAGATCATAGCCACACCATGCTTGTGCGAGGAGGTACCCACAGAGATACTCAACTAAGCCGTTCAGCATGAAGTAGCGTCCATACTCAACCATCAGGCGGTCGTCTGAGAGGAATGTCATGCTACTCGCAGTTTTCAGCCCTTTTATTAACAATGCGTCTGGATACGTTCGGCCTGTCATAGGCAAGTCACTCTCTGATTCGCCAAGGGCGCTTCGGTAGTCTTTGATGAACTTTGAACCGAAGCGTTCACCAAGGTACTTTTCCCAAACGACGAAGATAATCCCCTTCATGGATGTCCGTGCCTTTCAAATACATGTGATAGGTTTTCATTGATGGTGTGGCTTTCTTGCATGCTGTGAAGGCCAAAAACAACACCTTCTTAATTCTGCATAGAGTATGCGTGTACTGAGTATAAAGAATACATATGAAGATATGCAAGTGGTTGTATCAAACTAGCCCAAATTTCTCATAGAGCCTTTCAACAAAAGAAAATCTGCTAAGAAGGACTACAAAATGCGTATCTTGTGGCCCTTCTTAGCAGATTTTCTTTTGTTGAGGAATGTTTTGTATTCGCGTATAGTCAAAAAATCTATATTGATATAGTCAAAAAGCCTATACTAAAAAGATGAGTTAGAGTCGCTGTTATCGGTAGTGGACCGTACCGTCCTCCCTGAATTAGTGCCAGTGTGGTACATTACCAGTGACAGGAGGTGTATATGACAGAAGGTTATCTTGTATTAGAGGGTGGCGCGGAATTTGGCGGGCAGATGGCAGAACCTGATCGACGTGCCATTGAGCTGGCGGGTGGGCCGGAGGCAAAAATCTGCATAATTCCTACGGCAGCCGCGCCAGATCATAATCATCAGCGTGCTGGCACGAATGGGGTGCGTTGGTTCTCTAGCTTGGGTGCAAAACACGTCGATTTAGTGTATCTCTTAGACAAACAATCTGCAAATGATGCTGCGGTTGCTGAGAAAATTCGGCTGGGGCGTTTGATCTATATGCTCGGAGGCTTCACTGGTTATCTTGGTGAGACCGTGGTGAATAGTGCGAGCCATCAGGCGATGCGGAGTGCCTATGAAGCGGGAGCGGTTCTCGCCGGGAGTAGTGCTGGGGCTATGGTGCTGTGTCAGTATTATTATGATCCAGGCAAACGGCAGGTGGTAGAAGGTTTGAACTTCCTACCCAATACCTGTGTTTTGCCGCACCATAATACCTTTGGCAAAGGCTGGGTGAAGCCGCTTAGTATGCTCTTGCCGAGTGTGGTGCTGGTTGGTATAGATGAACGTACTGGTATGATCGATGATGGGCCAGAGGGTAGAAGAGTGAGTTGGCATGTCTATGGTCAAGGAAATGTAACGCTGTATCGTGCTGGTCAGCCTACCATCTATCGGTCAGGGCAAACATTTACGGATAATTTCCTCTCTCCACCTTTGGGTTGAGAACCCGCATACTTGAATATCAACCCCAAGTCAATCCTAGCGCGGATGAAGTTTTGCTCTTTATCCGCTACACTTTCCTCCATAAGATATGAACCGCTAAGAAACAGGAGGATACTACGAATCTTAAAACCGCAACACAACGGCAATTCTGGACTTGGTTGATCGTCTTTTTCCTCTACCTCGTGTTGGAGAGTGTAGGATTCTACCTCATTCCCCAAGAGATGGGATACAAAGGGATGTTGCAAATATTCGCGTTGAACAATCCTCCTCCTTATAGTGCTACGCAGGCGTATGCCTTTTTAGATGAGTATGGTCGTGCTGGGAGAGCGGCGTATACTGTCGCGCTGGCGTTCGATGTTTTATTCCCCTTCCTCTATGCCATAGTATTATCGGTAGGACTTAGGCTGATCGTTGGAAATATGAGTCTTCCTCGTCGTGTGCAGTGGATTATAGGCGGGTTGCCATTTCTTGCTGCTATAGCTAATTGGATAGCGGATATCTTCATTCTCATTTTGTTGAACTCCGCCAGCAGATTAGCTGTCATTGCCATAATAGCAAGCGTGCTAACCTCTACCAAGTTTTTGATACTAGGCATATGTGTTGTAGGTTTGCTCGTTGGAGCTGTGTACCTGCTTGGACGAAGGATAATCAGGAAACGGCGGGCGCAATAAAATGCGCCCACGTGGCATAATTCTTTCGGCGAATTGGCCCGCTTATATGTCCTCGAAAAACTGACCGATCTGGCAGCGAAATCCGGGCAAAAGTGGGCTTTCTACCGTATCATTTTCATCGAGTGTTCTATCAAGTGCTAACATAGCGTTTTCGCGTCGATAGACTTCCATACTACGTGCTTGCCAGTTTATAATCCAATATTCTTTGGCATTGCGACGTGAATAGAGTTTCAGTTTCACCTCGCGATCTCTGTATTCATTGGCCGAGCCTGGAGAAAGCACTTCGACAACGAGTTCGGGAGACAGATGTAGTTTGCCATCTTGTTGTAAGGCGGCCTGCAAGCGTTCATTACTGATCCAAACGACATCAGGAACAACATTTGCGTCATTGGCAAAAATGATTCCAGGTGCAAAGTTTGCTTTCCCAGTTTGCGTCAGCTGATTCCAAGCTCGAAGTAAGGTGAGCACATTACTGCACACAAACTGATGTTCCCAATCTGGCTGTTTTGACACGTACAACTCTCCATCAATAATCTCGTAGCGGTTGCCGTCATTTGGTAAGAACTCTAAATCATGTATTGTCCAGTGCTGTGTTTTCATGATAGCTTCTCTCTGCTTCTTTCGTCTCGAACAAGAGTTAAGCACATTGTAGCATAACTTTAGGAAATGCCCAAGTCTTTATTGTTGTGGCTCTTGTGAGAAAGAGCCGCGTATGGTATAGTAGCTTCCAACACAGGAGATATATTCTATATGTAAAACTATTTCATGCGTTTGTTGTGGAGAGGAAGTAGGGATAATTATAAAACATGATATATCTTGATATCGAATTATAAAAGCTAGATATGTTCTTTTCTATGTATGTATATTGTATAGAAGGGGAAATGCTGTGGCTCAAATACTAAGTGCGGGGCCGTTTGCTACTGAGGGAGAGCGTAAAGCTGCTAAGGTGCTAGAACAGTTACCGGAGCGTTGGGTTGTTATTTGTAACAAGATATTACCACATGGTGATCGCTCACACGAAATTGACTTTATCATAATAGGAACCCGGTGGATATTTGTCCTGGACGAAAAATCGTGGCGAGGAACAATTCGTGGCAATGATCAAATTTGGATAAGAGCGGATGGCTCTTCTATGCGTAGCCCACTCACGAAGATAGATTATGTGGCGAAAGTGTTGGCTGGTCATATTGGTTGGAAGGTGGTACCACTCAAGGAGAGTGGATATTTTGTGCGCGGAGGCGTCCTACTCTCTATACCTACGCAAGCGCCACAGATTCACGATTCACGTGCAAAGAATGGTATTTTTCTGCTCGAAAATGTGTGTGAGCGCTTGCAAGAGCTTGATAAGCATAGTGGTAATGCAGCGGTGGGAGAACTGCGAGCCGCTATCTGTAAAGCGCTGATTGATCTCTCAAATCGTCCACAAGTTCCTAGCCGCATTGAGTCCTTGACTGTAGAGGATGCGACTGTGCTTCGTCCTGGAGTGCGCCTTCTGCACGCGAAAATGGACGGAAACCCAGATAAGCTTATCCAATTGATGGTATATGATCTGAGTAAGGATCCACTTGACGCACAGGACCTCTATAATTTTTATATGCGCGAATGTACTGCTCTGGACACACTCGCCTCAACAGGTCTTGCTCCTCTCGTCAATGTCCCTTTTAAGTGGTCTGACGATTTCTTGGTGCTCCCAATTGTGCCGCCACCTGGAAAATCGTTAAGTGTCTATCCTTTGCCGGAGACGCGTGAAGAGTTTGTGCATGAACTGTTGTTTACAGCATCGTGCTTCAAGGCTCTCGATCACATCCATGCACACAACATCCTGCATCGCGCTATTGGCCCCGATACGATTTATGTGCAAAGCGGGCAAGGGAGTCAGCCGCCTAAGGTTGCTTTTACCAATTTCTATGCAGCTCGTATTGGAACACGCTCCATTGCTCCTTCACTCGATGCACTTTCTATTGAGGATCCCTATGCTGCTTTTGAGTTAGCCGTTGGCTATGGCCATGCAACAGTCGAAACCGATACATTTAGCTTGGCATTGGTGTTTCTGGAGCGTCTCTCAGGGGTGTCTCTTGCAAGCATTCGTACCGATGTGGAGAGTAATGTGCTCTTTCCGCAGCAGCAGCGGTGGTCTTCCTTTCTCTCAATGGAGCTTACTAACGTGCTCTCGCAGCTCTTCAAGCAGGTGGTTGTACCTGAAAAAGGTATGAAGCCACCAACGGCAAAAGAAATTGCTGTGCGTCTGAATGAACTTGCTCGGCGGCTACGCACCGAGATACAGAGCGACTCGGTTGAAGGTCTTTTACTCGATAAGCGCTACAAAGTACATCGTATCCTTGGACGTGGCACGATGGCGCGAACGTACCTTGCAAGTGACAATGACTTCGAGTCGCTCGGTTTATTTGCGCTGAAACAATTTATCAGCCCGTCAGAAGTATGGCAGCAAGCGGTGGCTGAATTTGACACGATGCGCAAGATCAGTAGTGTGCATTTACCCCAGATTTATGATTTGTATCCACCCCAAAATGATGTGCATGTGAAAATGCAGTATATTCCAGGTCCAACATTGCAGCAGGTTGAGGTAGAGTTTCCTTGGTCGTTAGAGAGATGGTGGACGTTTGCACAGGGCCTCTTGAATGCGGTTGAAGCGCTTGAACAGAAACAACTGTTGCATCGCGATATTAAACCTGCAAATATTATCCTCCATGAGGCCGATAATCGTCCAGTGCTGATTGATTTTGGTTTTGCTATGCAAAAAGATATGCCAGGGCAAATCGCCGGAACTCCGTTATATCTTCCTCCTGAGCTATTGACTGCCTCTCCATCTGCGGCTATTCCTGCTACGAGTGATCGTTATGCCGTTGGAGTGATTCTATTTAATATCCTGCTGGGGTTTCTGCCTTTTCATATCACCAATGGTATGCGGCAAGCTATCTCTCTAGAGAACATCGTTGACGAGAAAATACGCAGGATAACAGCGGTCTTATTAAAAGCTGTTTCAAACAATCCTGCGGAGCGGCCAGCTACCACTGCACAGATGCGACAGGACCTACAAACGGCACTCCTAGCTGTCGAAGAGCCGATCCAGGTACGCGAATTGCAAGACCTAAGCAATAGCTGGGTGAACGATATTCGTAGCCTCTATCGCAACAGTGAAGTGGGTAATAAGAACAATCGAGGATTGGACACCGAATTTGTGCAAGAAACCTATGTACCAACGGCTCTCGACGAGTATTTGTTGCCTGCTATCTTCGAGCTGCGGCCCAAGGTGGTCTTCCTGAGCGGTAATCCAGGTGATGGGAAAACAGCCTTTTTAGAGAAGGTGCAACAAGCGTTGTCACACCAACTGGCGCGACCGCTACAGCAAAACCCAAGTGGTTGGGAGTGGGAAAAGGATGGACATATCTATCGCAGTTGTTATGATGCCTCTGAGTCGCATGAAGGGTTGAGTGCAGATCAGCAACTGACTGAAAAACTGCAAGAGCTGGCGGGAGAGTACAAGCCTACAGCTCATGTGACGGTGCTTGTAGCGATCAATGATGGGCGTCTCACGGACTATTTTGCGCGGCAGCGAGAACATTTTAGCTGGTTGGCAGGACAGATAGAGCATGGAAGTGATGTACATGATGTGGAAGCATTGGATGTATGGGTAGTAGACTTGAAGAAACGTGCTTTTGTGAATTTGCCCGATACGAAAGAAGGTTCTGTCTTCCGACAAGTGTTGCACCGTCTGGTCGTAGCAGACAGGTGGAAAGTGTGTAATGATTGTGCAGCGCAAGTGATTTGTCCTATGCGCAATAATGCACTCGCCTTGCGTACATCGAGAATCGCGCAACGTCTGGAATACCTCTTCTTGCTCTCGCACTTGCGTCGCCAACGGCATACGACGATGCGTGACCTGCGTTCGGCATTGGCCTATCTGATCACTGGGAACAAAAGTTGTGGGCAAGTGCATGCAGCTCGTCATGATACAGAGGCGGGCACATCGCTCATTTCATTTGCATATTGGCAATCGGCATTTTCGCCTGTTGAGCAGAACGACGAACTCCTCACCGACCTCATGCCATTTGACCCTGGACGTTTTCCGCAACCGCATCTTGATCGTTTCTTACATTTTCATCAAACAGCAAAAGATGCCAAGCAGCGCGGCCTGCTTTTTGCTGATGAGCATGATTTATCACCACAACGCTTTCAAGACGAAATGGCATGGATTGCAGCATATAAGCGTCGTTTGTACTTTGAGGCTGCTAAAGCCACGCAGGTCCCCCAAGAGGGGGCGGCTCTGCCAAAAGTACGCTGGTTAACGCTCCTTCCGTACCGACATTCTAAACTCTTCATGCACTTACTTGATGGACATTTTGACGAGGAGGAAATGAAGGCTCTACGCGAAACGCTCGCGCTGGGCATTTTGCGTTCTGATGGCATTGTAGAGGATGTGCCAGCAGAAAAACTCAGCGTGAAAATAAGTGCATCGGTAGAACAACAACTGGTTGTGCTCAAACAGCTTCCTTTGGAGGAATTTGAGCTAGTTGTTGAGTATCCGCAGGGAACTCACATGGTGGAGCGGCTGCCAGAGATAGTGATTTTGCAGCACATGTCTGGGACACCACGGCTAGAGATAACGCTAGATTTGTTCGAGCTACTTATGAAAATGGCAGAAGGATTGCAGCCAACCGCGCCAGAGTTTAAGCCGCTGTTAGAAGACCTGAAAATGTTTAAGGATGTGTTGCTACTGAGTGAAACACGGGACCTTATCTTAATTGAGAATCAGCATCGTGTCCACTGTATCAGTCAGCATGAAGGCAAGATTGTACGTACACGTTTGTAATTGGGAAAAGAGCATCTATGAAAATCAGAATACCGAAAGATATGGCGGGCGTTAAATTCCCCAAAGTCTGTACTATTGAGATGAACGATTTTGATATTGACCTGTTTTTACCTTCCCTCTTTTTTACTATTCTCTCACAAGGCAGAGGAAAGGCCAGACAAACAAACGATCCCAAGGCTATTGCAACGTTTGTCAATGCATTGGCACAACATCCAGTCCTTGAAGGATTTGATACTCCCGAAGGCAAGAACGTGCTTGAACGTTTCGTGCGTACGACACTGATTACGACAGGCGGTGTTGGACGCTCAGCAATTGGTGAGCAGATAACCTCTATTGTGCCTTATACATTATTAGCGCATAAGCCAGGTTTCCCAGCGGGCAGTCGTCAAAGAGGTGCTGATACCTTTATCTATCAAGTGTTACGTGAGCGTGTCGGTGGTGATGACGTGCTGCGCAATTTTGTTAAAATGGTATTTGGACGCGGAGTGCAGATTGGCACTCTTTCCGATCTAGGCGGTACTTACGACGGAGAAACGCAACTAGATACCCTCACGCGCCTTTCAATTGCTTTTCTCGATGGCTTTCAGAATACCAGACCAGGGATAAGTCGTGAGAAGAATTTTGCTAGTCCTTGTCCTGCCTTGGCAAGCGCGTTGGCTGGTGATCTGTATCGTTATCTCTTTTCCTATTATGATTCAATGCCGATACAGGCGTTTACCTATCATTTACTTATTTTGATCAATTTCGAGCTTTTTAATTACACACTAAAGCTTGTGCATGCTGTGAATGAACTGGTGCAACATCCAGAAACATTGCCTGTGGCGATGGGCGAGCGTGTTGAAACTTCTCATCCTCAACTGTATCTAGATTTTACAGAGTCTACGGCAGGGCATAGCCAGGAAATGGCGAAGGCGTGTGTGCGCCGCGATATAGAAACCTATCAACAATATTTGTCGTCTGTGCTCACATTACGTCAACTGGACCGTTATGTGGAGGACCTTAAACGTAATCCACGTCGTAGAGCAGAGATCGAGAAGGTTCTAGCGCCAGAAATGACTGGCGCACAGTATTTACAGGGCCTCCTGTTGTTGCGGAACGAACCTATCGGTGCAAATATCGATGCCTCAGCACGCTATGATGAAGATAAAATTCGGGAGGCCAATACAAACGATGGTGAAGAGGATAATCCAGAGGCGCTCAACTGGTTAGATGCGATTGTCGATATGGCTGAAGGAGATGTCGAGCGCGCGGTAAGTCTTTTGGCAGAGGGACAGCGCGAAAACGCTATTCAACATTTTATTCAGTGGTATTGTGGCGTCGGAGGATTGAAGAAGCCACAGGGGGTATTACGCGGCAATGCGCAGAGTCGCAAGTCTTGGCGATATGCTCCTACTAACGATTTGCTGGCGGTCTTTGTGCAGTTGGCTGCGGCGCATTTCTCCAAAGCGGCACAAGAGGGCGAGATGTCGGAGGTACAGCCGCTTCGTTTGCAAGAGTTTTTGCAATTTTTAGAGCAACGTTTCGGCATCCTGGTGGATCAACCACCTGCGCAGTTTGAAGGCGCGGAATATGCTGCGGCAGCACGCGAGAACCTACGCGCTATGTTGCGCCGCCTACGTCAAATGGGCATTTTCCGTGATCTATCCGATGATTTTACGGTCCAACGCTTGCATTCTCCTTATGCAAGGAGGAAGAGGTCAGGGGTGGAGGTATAAAGATATGACAATTTCACAGGGTATCCAAATGGTACATGCAGAGACACACGTAGAACTGCTCGCACGCGAGATTGTGGCGCGTATGCAACATACTGAGCCTGGACATTGTGCAAGGGTGGATTTTTTGGATCTGACGGAGGTGCTAGCTATCTGTCGGTATATTGCCCAACACCAACTTGCAGAGGGTATTGTGTTTCATATTCTCGCCTCAAATGTGGCGCAGAGCGCAAACGACCCTCTTTTTATTACAACAGACAAGGTTATCGAAATCCGCAATCGGAAACAAGCGCGGTTGTGCCTTTTTGTGCCCGCAAACTTGGTGGACGCTGCATATAGCTCAATCTCAAACTCTTTTGCCCTCATTGATGGGCGAACACTCCATACACTTCTTGTTAAACGTGTTCAGGCGCTTTTATCTCCTGAATTGTCAGTGATTGTGCGTGCTGTTTTTGTGCGGCTACGCGGCTTAGCGGGTGTGAGTGAAGAGCAACGACTTGATTTCGTACTGGCACTGCTCAGACATATGCAAGCGGGAGAAACAACGGGCTTAGGTTTAGAACTGTGGCGTATTGGGCTGATCGCTGATGCCAGCGATGCGTTTGTCACAAGATTAGAGAGCAACCGTGATTGTACTCTCAGCTTATCACGTCCTAGTAAGCTGGGGGCAACAACACGTGAGCGTATTCAGAGCTTAAAGGTCGATGTGGTAACTGCAACACGGCTCGGCCAATTTTTTCGTGGGCATGCGCTGAACGATGTGCGTACATGGTCGCGTGCCCTGGCTCAAACAGAACAGGGCTTGACGTTTGAGCGGTGGGTATTTCCTAAGGCTGATCGTAGTGATATACACTCTGTGAGTGTTGTTCCGTTTGTGAATGCAAAGGGTGAGGTGGAGCGCTCTTGCCACTTGCATCAACCTTATGGTGCAGGAAGTGGCCTACTGGCGCGTTACGGCGCAAAAGAAACCATTACAGTCCGTTGGAAAACTGATCCTGAAGTACCTAGTGATTTGAGCCATTGGCGTGTCGGTATCGTGCCATCAGGTAGCGACAATGGTTTTGAAGGGTGCCTTGATGAGCGCAATGTGACTGGAACACGACGCATGATTACCATCAAGCTGGATATGGAGTTTGACGAGCAGCCTGATTATGCCGTCTGTATTAGGATAGCCCCTTTGAATGCTGATGGCAGTGAAATCTTGAAAAATGACGAGGCCATTTTTGCTGATAGCCATGAATTTTTCTTGGTTAAAGATGGGGATGGGCCGCAACCTGATCCTCCCAAAAAAAGCTTGCAAATGGTACCAACGCTTGCTTTTGGACGCCTCGATTTTGTCGTAAACATGCGTGAGGGCCGCGATGCTGGGCTGACTGAGACAGAACCAGAATGGATCAGTAAAGGTCTAGAGTATTTCAGGGTGCGCTTAAATGAACAACGTGTCATGAATATTGGCCTGAGTGGTTTACTCTTAGAACTGGAGAAGCGGGTGCTTGCTGAACCGCAGAAGGGTGGCTGTTTTCTCCTTGATATTGATGAGGTGAAACCAGTAGGCAAGGAGCGTTTTACTGCCTACCCACTGCTCGGAGAACAGTCCCAGTCGTGGTCGGTTTTCTGGCGCATACGCGAGATCTTCTTTAAGCGTCTGCGACAAGCGGAAGTACGTTCTGTTATTGAGGCTGCTGATTGGACGCCTGACCTTGCTATTGCTGCGCTACGTTATGCCCAGGTGTATCGTGAACTTCTTGATGATCTTATCGCTCATCGTGTTGCTGTGTCAGAACTCCGTGAAGCTCTTTCTATTGACATGTTGTTGGTGAGGAACACAGGCGCTGGCGAGCAGTTGGAAGAGGCGATGGTGATTCTGCCAACGCATCCTTTACGTGTCGCATGGTATGCCAGCTATACACAATTGTTACGTACGTGGGAAAAACACTTACTTGGTCGCCCTCCCCGCGAGCGTAAACTGAGTATTGATCTGCACGTGTTGCGCTCATTGGTGCCGACCAACGTGCCCGCATTTACCTACCATCCTGCTTCTGCCGATGCGTTTACCTTTTTCCAAAATCTACGTTTCTTTTATGGTGTTGCTCTTCCTGCTGGTGTGCCCGATCCTCATCGTCGCTATGGAGATATTGCGACAATTCTGGATACCGGTGTCGATCAGGTTGGTATTGGTGATGTGCAACCAGACCAACTGGCGGAGCACTTGGCATGCTTTTGTACCTTGCACCTGTATGCTGAAACGTTGGTCACGACACTCATCAATCCTGATCGTGGCAATTTCTTTGCGGAAGCTATGAGAAAGTTCCTTGCACTCAGAACGGCTGCCGATGATAGCGAAAAGGCAGAACAAGTTCGCCATGCTCCTGCCTTTCAAATTATCTCCTATGCCGAAGATACACATAAAAGCACGCTTCAAGCGTTGGAACAGGTGCGGCAACAGCAAATCGATCTGCAACATGGCAAAAGTTCTGATCACTTTTTGCCTGGATTGACAACTACAGCTCGTGAAATGAGTCAACTAGAGCGATCTGCACCACCGCAAGCTCATATCGCAGTCGTCACGGATTTTACACGGCCATCCATTATTCCTTCGTTGCCCGCTATGGAAGTAGCTAGTAATGATACCAGTAGTTTTTCGCTCTATGGACTTATCAACCGTTTTATCTCGCAATTTACGGCAGATGAGCAGGGACTATTCTGGCGACATCGCATTATCACGGAGGGCGTGAGAAAGCCAGAACCCCATCCTGCGACGGCTAAGTTGAGTGAGATGCTGATAGATTTGCATACCTCATTGTTGAATGCGGGTGGGTATATACTCGGTGGCCCAGCTGGCACGCGCCCAGTGCTTGAAGTGCGTTTAGAAGCGGCGCGACGTGATTTGCTGGAACGTCTGCATGCGAATACGAACTGGGTGATCACACTTGATCGTTTCTTTACGCTGGATTATTACGACTCGCCTCATCAGCCGGGATTAGATGAGGTAGCCCGTAAATACGTCCTCGATTATTCACCGGAGTTTACCGAGGGACTTGGGCATCGCATGATGGTGACAACTGCATGGCATGAGGAAATTGGTTCGCTGCTGAGTCAGGCAATGGATGAACTTGGTTTTGCGAGTATTGATGAGAGCGTTGGGCGCCTGCTTCACCACCTAAAAACGATTTCTGGTCGCCTTGCCTTAGATGCACTTGAGTCCTCCACTAGCGCAGCGGCGGCAGTAGGTTTGGGCGTGGTTACTGCTTGGTTACAGAAAAACAAAAAGCTCAGACAGGCTGTGTTATTGCCAGTAGATATTTACCCACGCATCTTCTCGCGGGATGGTACAGGCAAATCTGCGCAGGGAGAGCGACGCTGTGATCTGGTGCTCATCTCGCTCAAACGCAATATTGTAGATGCAACCTTTATAGAGGTGAAATGGCGACGCGGACGTACACCTTTTGAGGAATTAGCAAAAGATATGGTGCTGCAAATGGAGGGGTCTGCGCAGGGAATGAGGAGTCGTTTCTTTAGCGAGAGTCGTGTGGATGGTGCGCTACAACGCTCCTATTTTGCAAATGTGCTACGCTTCTACTTTGAGCGTTCACGGCGCTACAAGCTGTTTGATCCCGAAGCCGAAGCTGCATTTTTGGAGCATGTGACAAGACTGGAAAAAACAGGGCTTGATTTTAGAGCGAGCTATGAGGGGTATATTGTGAGCCTGGATAGCGAGCCACGAAAAGCACTGCTGCTCGACAATGCGAAAGTGATTGTTTTGACTGCTAAGGATTTTGAAAGTGATGGAGAGCTTTCGTCTTTTATAACACCGTCAATCAGTGGAAAATCCGTAGTTGAACAACCGTTAGAAGAGCAACTCCACGACCAAGGGCAGATAATCCCTCACGTACATGAGGAAGAGCAAGATAGGACGATGGCACGACCGAGGAAAGCTACTGTTGTACCGAACTCTAGTAACGAGCAAGGTGCTGAGGAGGCGCACAATTCTCATGCTATGAGTGAGGTGGTGATCCCTCTGGGCGAGGCTTTGGGTGAGCGCGTCAATTGGAATCCTGGTGTGAAAGGCAGCCCACATCTTTTTATGCTTGGCATTCCTGGACAAGGGAAATCGTGGACGGTGACGCGTATCTTATCTGAATTAGGCCGACAGCAGGTGCCCGCGCTTGTACTAGATTTTCATGGGCAGTTTGCTGATACAGAAAGCACGTTTGTGAAGGCCATGCGACCGACTGTACTTGATGCGGCGAAAGGTTTACCGTTTTCGCCTTTTGAATGCACACGAGAAAATGGGCAAGGTGGTTGGATGGCGAATGCCCTGGCCGTAGCGGAGATTTTTGCGTATGTGGCTGGTCTGGGCGAGATACAAAAAGATATCATCTATACCTCTGTGCGGGATGCATATAAGGTGCGAGGATTTGGCGATGAGGGTGAAGAGGCTTCTGGACATGCGTTGGAGTATCCCACACTCCAAGAAGTAATGAATCTGATAGAGCACAATGAGCAATCACGTCACGTCGCCAATGTTGCTGCACGTTGCCGTCCTCTGCTCGAAATGAACCTCTTTCGCCCACAAGAGACTCCCGCTGATTTCCTCACTCTCATACGGAGCGGGTTAGTGATTGATCTACACGACCTCTTTGCGGAAACACTGCAAATAGCAACAGGTGCATTTGTATTGCGTAAACTCTACAAAGATATGTTCCGTTGGGGTTATGCGAAACGGTTACGGCTAGCGATTGTGCTAGATGAGGCGCACCGTCTTGCCAAGGACATAAGTCTGCCAAAATTGATGAAAGAAGGACGCAAATTTGGCATCTCTGTGATTGTGGCAAGCCAAGGATTAGGAGATTTTCATCAAGATGTATTGAGCAATGCAGGCACAAAGGTGATCTTTCGCATGAACTACCCTGAGTCACGTAAAGTATCAGGCTTCATGCGCGGTCGCCCCGGTCAAGATCTCGCCGAACGCATCGAGCAACTACCCGTTGGTTCTGCCTATGTGCAGACGCCAGAAATGATGTACAGCTCTACCGTAAATATGTACCCATTGGAGGATTGAGCGCTTTTCTCTTTCATAGAGAAGGAAGTGACACTTCCCTCTCTATTCCTGTGTTGGCTACCACCTCAATAATCCCTGAGATAGCTATTGCCAAGGTTGCTGTTGTTGCCAAGGCTGTTGTTGTGGGAATGATTGTTGTTGAGCTTGTGCTGGTTGTTGCCAGGGTTGTTGAGGCGCTTGTGCTGGTTGTTGCCAGGGTTGTTGAGGCTCTTGCGCTGGTTGTTGCCAGGGTTGTTGGGCTTGTGGTTGTTGTTACCAGGGTTGTTGTGGCTCTTGTGGTTGTTGCCAGGGTTGTTGTGCGTATTGCCCTGTTTGTTGTGGATATTGGCCCGCGGGTTGTTGCCAAGTTTGGGGTTGTGCTGTTGCCTGGGGAGCTAAAAATGATACGCCAGCCGCTCTCAGCATCAGTACGCCGCCAGCAATAACCGCGCCCATACTGAGCAGGTATAACCAGGAGCCGATGCCGTAGCCCAATGTCACTGAGAAATGTGCCAATGATGCAAAGATGTTTATCGTTCCACTAGAGCTGTTTGAGGCTGCTGATTGTATCGCGCTGTTTATCTGGCTGTTGCCAATAGTCACAAAAAGAAACTGAAAGACAATACCTGCTATTCCTAAAGCCAATATTGTATAAGAGGCGCGACGTAGTTGTGTTGCGACAGGAAGCTTAGAATTTCCAAAAGGTGCCTCTCTCCACATCACAAGCGCCGCTATCGCCACAGCCGCAATTGCCAGTAATGCTTCAATCCAGATAAGGCCAGTGAATATCGCTACAGCACCTGTACCCACAGTGACTGTCTGGCTATACGCTGAAGGTAGCTGGCCTGTGTATCCAGTAGGTGCTACTATTGCCGTGGTAATGCTAAGATAGGGAAGCAAGAGAAAAGCTCCAATTCCCACGAGGGCTCCTATTCCGGCGATCAAAGAACCACGTTTTTGCTGTTGCTGTTCAGTTGTGTTTGTCATTGACTGTCGTCCCTTCTGCGTGCCTATGTGTTCTAAAAATTCATGTATGCCTATATGAGCTACTCTAAACTACTCTACCTAAATGAATAGATCACTAGTATAGCACTGAAAGGAAGTCAGAAGAAGCTACGGACGAGATCATTAGTACTTTTAGTTCATCTTCTCATCGCCATTCTCGCTAGCCATCTAGTAATATGTCTCATGAGTGTTGGAGCCAACTCAGGCTATCCACCTCGACTCAAATTATGAGCTTGCAAGCGAAACTAATTCTAGCTCTCGGTATTCAAAATCTGTCAGTTTGTCCTCTCCAGGCAGTTCGATATAGTAGATGAAGTATGGTTCGGTACGTCGTCTATTCTTATCGACTGACCTGACAATGCCTATAGGCCCATCTGTTAGTCCACTATGAAACGAATGTCCTAGTATACGTACTTTGTCGCCCACTTCAAATGCTCTAGAACTCATGCTCATGCTCCTTTGCTCATGCTCAAATGAAACTGCCAAACGCAAATTAAGCGCTAAATTGCTTTGCTATTCAAATAGAACTTGTTGTCTTTGTAGCCTACGATGCCATTGTAGCGTGTGATAAGCCCGCGTCTATCGCTCACAGCCACCTGGATACTAGCACGGTTGTCGCCTAGAACGTCCAATACATCAAAATGTACAGAAATTTGCCTAGTGCTGTATCCATACTTTTGTTGGTAATGTGCCTGAGTGTCGCGTTTCACACGAACGGTAAACTGATTTTCCATCTACTACCTCTGTTTCTGCTTGTACCACTATTCATTACATGATGAAATCTTGCAAGCTCTATTGTATCACGTATCATGCATTCTATTGGTGAGGGGTTTGCAGTGCAGGAGGATACTCTTGTTAACTTACAACAATGATAGCATACAATGTTGCGCATCATCCGCCAGCTAACCGCCAGCCATCCACCATTATATCGGACATTACTTCGGACACACTCTCTGAGAGAGGCCCATGTGTGCCATGCAAATGGCTTGCTACCATCGTTCATAGCAACAAGCCCAGCAACGTCTGTGCTTCCCTTCGGACATTACTTCGGACACTTCTTCGGACATTACTTCGGACATCCTCTATGAGAAACCTGCTGTTTGTGCTAAAATGAGGCTGTTTTAGAGAACGATAGGAGTACCATGAGAGCGTTATGGAGAAACTGAGTGAGAAGGAACTGAAGGCGCTTATTCAAGGCGGAGAGACAAATACCGTCGAGCTGAAACTAGCTGCTCCTCGTGCGGTTGATTTAGCCGAGAGGCTTTGTGGGATGGCCAATGCGAGAGGCGGGAGAGTGATTATTGGGGTCGAAGACGCTACGCATAAGGTGGTGGGTGTGCCTGATGAGCGTATTGGAGAGACGATGGATGTCATTTTACGGGCTGCGCGGCAAGTGATCAAGCCTGAACTTCTGCTCGACCCTCCTGAGCCTGAAGTCTATCTCTTGGCTGAGAAAAAGCTGCTTGTTGCAACTATACCTTCAACAGATGGCCCAGTCTATCAAGCGGGTGGCATTTTTTGGATATGGCAGGGAACTCACACGAGGGCATTAAGTATGACAGAACTGTCAGAAATGATCTATGATCGAGGCTTACGTGACTGGGAGCTTGAGCCTGCATATAACGCGACAATGGAAGACATGGATGTGGAAAAGGTGCAATCTTTCTTAGAGCGACGCTCGGCTTCCGGTCGGCAGGACGGTCGTTTCAAGAATAGAGAGCAGACGTTGATCGGCATGCGATGTGCTGTGAAAGTGAAGGGCAGGACGGTAGTTCCTACCAATGCAGGGATACTCTTTTTCGGGCGGAGTCCCCAGGAGCATATCCCTCAAAGTGAGGTGGTTTGCGTTTTGTTTCGAGAAACCGTTGGGGCCAGTCGCTATGCTGATCGGAAGATAGTCACGGGGACGCTGCAGGAGGTCATAGATGGGGCTGAAACGTTTCTGAACAGATATATTGCTGTAGGAGCACGCGTTGAAGGGTGGAAGCGGATTGATATCCCTGAGTATTCTATCGAGGTATTGCGTGAGGCCATCATTAATGCGGTCGTCCATCGGGACTATAGTAGGCGTGGCGAGAAGGTTCGTGTCTTTTATTATCCTGATCGGGTAGAGGTGCACAGTCCTGGATTACTCCTGCCTGGGATAACTATTGAGCAAATGGAGCGTGGTGAGGTACAGTCGAAGCTACGTAATCCTGTACTTGCGGGTTTATTAAGCAACGTCCCTGGGTATATAGAGCAGATTGGCAGCGGTGTCAGATTTATGTTAGATGAAACCAAGCGCATGAAGCTTCCTGCTCCCCACTTTCAAGAGAAGAGCGAGGTGATTGTGACCTTCCAGAAAGCTCCGGCATTACGCGCTCCACAGCCGAAATTGCAGCAGAAGGGAGAAACTTTCTGGGAAGAGAATGAGGTTTCTTTTCCTGAGATTGGGTGCAAAATCGCCACACTGAGCAACGCGAGCGGAGGTTAACACAAGCCATCGTGTATGTGCATGAACATGGGTTTATCACGAATAGCATCTATAGACAATTGACGGGGGCGACAGAGAGAACAGCACACAGAGATTTAGAGACCTTAATAGAACGTGGAAGGTTAAAGGGCATGGGGCAGAGAGCTGCTCGGCGTTATGTATTAGCGTAATGGTAGTTTATAACGGAATTGTGCGATATAATCCATTTACTCCCAGTTTCAGTAACATATTTCTTGACCAAAGCCGATGTGTCGAGAAAGTATGTTGCCATTAATAAGGATCTCGATCTTCGATCACCATTTCAGAAGCTGGTTTCCCTTGACCAAACAGGTGTGCCAGATATTCTTGTTCAGCTTCTTCTTCTGGAGTATCTGGTTCATTTGTAGGTACGCGCTCAATGACGCCCGTACGATAGAGGTACTCTTGGATATCCTGACGAGTAAGTGACTCTGCTTTTGGTGTTGGAAGTTGGATATGTTGGGCTAGAACCTCATGAAGAAGAGTCTCAAGTGGCTTGCCGCTCTGTGCGGTCTCTGCGGAAAAGGCTTTTTATTCGGTATCAGTTAATGTGACAGTCATTTGGTAGGTCATGAACTTGCTCCTCCCTGGCTGTGAAAAGCTGTGTATGATCTCACTACAGAAAACGTCTCAAGCACTGCTAGAAGTAGCTTGAGACGCTCTAAATGCCGGTGGAGAGATTCGAACCCTCAACCCTTGCGGGACTTGTTTTTGAGACAAGCGCGTATACCATTCCGCCACACCGGCGCACGTTGAACTGGCTCTACAGGCTGATTCAGCGGCATTTTTCTCTTCTTCATACATTTGAACAAGAGTCATAGGTGCTAAACAATCTGTGTCCACGCAGGCATAATAACATACGTCATGCATAACGTCAAGAGTCTTTTTCCAATGTGGAGCACTACCTTTGGAAAGAGGCAATAGCCATTTGTCCGGGTCATGATGATGTCGGGCTAGTGCGTCGAATTTTGGGTACTTTTTTGCTCTCCTTGGGCGGTGGGGGCGAGTGTGCCGAATTTGCCGATGTTTCGGAACTTTTGGTAGCGTTTTTCGAGTAGTTCTTCGATTGGGATTTGTTTGACCTCAGTTAGGTGTTTGAGGAGGGCGGTTTTGAGGTTGGTAGCGGCTTGGGCGTGGTTTCGATGGGCACCACCAAGTGGCTCTGGGATGAGGTCGTCGATGAGGTGACTGGCTTTGAGTTCTCTGGCGCTGATCTTCATGGCTTCGGCGGCCTGTGATGCAAACTTGGTGTCACGCCATAGAATTGATGCTGCTGCCTCTGGAGCGGCGACGCTATAGGTGGTGTGCTCTAACATGAGGATGCGGTCGGCGATGCTGATGGCTAGTGCGCCCCCACTACCGCCTTCTCCGATGACGATGGCGATGATGGGCACGCGCAGACGGAACATGAGGTAGAGGTTTGCGGCAATTGATTCGGATTGCCCACGCTCTTCGTCTCCTAGTGTGATGGAGGCACCGGATGTGTCGATGAAGGTGACGATGGGTAAAGCAAATTTTTCGGCTTGCTGCATCAGGCGGTGCGCTTTACGGTAGCCTTCTGGATGGGGCATGCCCGAATTGCGCAGTATCTTTTCTTTTGTGTCGCGACCTTTTTGCTGACCGATGAGCATCACTGTGGTGCCATCGAGTTGGGCGGGACCAGCCATGATAGCGTGGTCATCGCCGAAGGCGCGGTCTCCATGTAACTCGAAGAAGTCTCCAAAGAGGAGGCGAATGTAGTCGGCAGAGTAGGGGCGGTCTTTGTGGCGGGCTACTAGTACGGTTTGCCAAGCTGTCAGGTTTTTGTACATATCTTCTGTGCGCGTGCGTAGCTCTCGTTCTAGCTCGTAGACCTGCTTTTGTTCGTCAGGACGCAGACGATCACCTTTGCGCTGTAAGGCGTTGAGCCGTTTCTCTAAGTCCGCTAGTGGCTTCTCAAATTCGAGGTCATAAGCCATGACTTTTCCCTCCCTATCGTTGTCTTCTTTGACTGCGAACGAACCACATCTATCTTAATTGGTGTGGGCATAAAACTGTAAGAGCCGTGCCAGTGTCTGGCGTAGGTCACGGCGATGGACGACGGCATCAATCATGCCATGTTGTAGCACAAATTCCGCACTGCCAGTGCCTTCGGGGAGCTTGACATGCATGAAGCCTTCGATGACACGTGGACCTGCGAAACAGACGAGTGCTCCTGGCTCCGCTAGGATCACATCTCCTAGCATGGCGAAGCTGGCGGTGACACCACCAGTAGTTGGGTCTGTCAAGAGACTAAAATAGGGTAGGCGTGCTTCTCCGAGCTTGACGAGTGTCGCCGATGTCTTCGCCATTTGCATGAGTGAGTAGAGGCCCTCTTGCATACGAGCGCCACCGGAGGTAGAGGCAATCAAGACAGGTATGTGCCGCTCAATACCTAGTTCAATCGCACGCGTGATCTTTTCGCCAGCCGCAGAACCCATGCTCCCACCAATGAAGTTGAAATCCATAATTGCGAGTGCAAGAGGTCGTGCGTCGATGGTAGCATGGCCGGTGATAACTCCTTCATTGCTGTCAGTCTTCTGGCGTTCCTCTTCGAGTTTACTGACGTAGGATTGCGAACGAATGGCGAAGTTGAGCGGATCAATGGAAATAATATCCGCGTCAACCTCTGTGAAACTGTTAGGGTCAACCAGCAACTTGATGCGTTCGTGCGCGGTCAGCCTAAAGTGATAGTCGCAACGTGTGCAGACTTTGAGATTCTTTTCCCAGTCGCGTCCATAAAGAATCTCTTTACATTTGGGACACTTAACCGCTACATTACCAACTTCTGAGAGATTGGACTTGGCTCCATTGGATGCAGTAGGTGTCTGGCCCGTAGATGGGATGGCAGTTTCTTTAGCCATACCTAACCTCCTCGTCAGTCTTTTGCGAAGAGTGCCGCAACAAAGCGTTGTGGCTCAAAAGGTGCGAGATCCTCTAGTTTTTCTCCCGTGCCAATGAACTTGATAGGGACACCGAGATCGTCCGCAACGGCGAAGGCAAAACCACCCTTGGCTGTGCTATCTAATTTTGTCACAATTACTCCTGTTAAGCCAACATCGGCTGCGAATTGGCGTGCTTGCAAGAGCGCGTTTTGTCCAGTGGTAGCGTCTATAACCATTAATAGCTCTTGAGGACCATCTGGGATGAATTTCTGAATAATTTTATTAAGTTTCTTTAATTCTTCCATAAGGTTATATTTGGTTTGGATACGGCCTGCCGTGTCGATGAAAAGGACATCACACCCTTGCGCTTTGGCGGCTTGGATAGCATCATACACAACGGCTCCTGGATCGGATCCCTGGTTTTGGCGTATGACGGGCACTCCGACGCGTCTTCCCCATTCCTCTAGTTGATCGATAGCAGCAGCGCGGAAGGTATCGGCGGCAGCGAGCATGACGTTATGGCCATCTTTGGTCATACGATAGGCCATCTTGGCAATGCTAGTTGTTTTGCCAGTTCCATTCACGCCGATGACAAGAATAACGGTGAGCGGAGACGTTTTAGAGAATAGGATGGGAGAAGGCTTGCCCAGCAACTTCGCTAATTCCTCACGTAAGGCACGTTGCACCTGTGCTCCTGTGCGCCACTGCTCTATCTCTGCACGTTGTCGCAGGCGTTCAATGAGGCCCATACTCGTTGTAGGCCCGACATCGGCGGCGAGAAGCTCTTCTTCTAGTTCGTCCCACAAGCTATCAGTGATCGTATCGGCTTGTTCAACGGTGGTGCCGATGCGGCTAAACAGTTGGCGGGTGCGTTGTAAGAAACCAAAACGCTGTTCTGGTGCTGGTGCATCCTTTGTGCCGTCAGCACGCTCCTGAGCAGCATCCTGCTTCTTTTTAGGGTCTTCTTGAGGTTTCTGCCCAAAGAATCGATTGAACACGTCTCCTTTGACTCCCTCTATACTACTTGATATTGTATACAATAAGAAAAGGATGATAAAAAGCGTACAAAACGAGAAGAAGAGGGTTTCCTACCACCTCATTATCTGCGGTGGTAGTCCCTCTTTGTGGAATATAAGGTTGCTAGGCACCTTATTGTACTGTGTGATGTGCGAAATGGTACACCACACGCCTATTGACGACCACTACGGTACGAATGCAGTGAGCCGTCACTAATAGGTTCATTAATGATAATGTCGCCATTGCGGATCTTGATATTGTACAGGCACGAGGGGTTAGTACAGACCCACGCCTTATACTCTATAGAAGCTCCCTGGCTGCCAAAATCCGAAAGTGGAACCAGATCACCGTCACTACATTTGCGACACCGAGGAAATGCGTTTTCCACGAAATCGCCTCCTTCCTTCTCTCTGGAGGATCTATCACTTGCTACCGAACGCAGCAAGCGAGGCTTTACGAGAAAGTAAGCCGAGGGGGAGCCTCCGCCGCTGCATCCGCATCCCCACAGCAGGTATAACCCACGCTATCCCATGCCCACCTTATCATACCACAACTTCCTTTTTCTGTCAGCTAGTAGATGAAGATTTCTTCATGTTTGTCGCAAAAGTCATCTACAAATGTATCATTTTGTGCTAGGGAAAAAAGAAGACGTGCAATCTTTCCTGCACATAATCAGCATAACAGGTAGTGCAACTCTCGTCAAGCATCCATAATTTTAAGTACATGTATTGGTATAAAGAGAGGGCGCCCGCAAGGGAACGCCCCTATTTTATGCATTGTCTTTTGTACATATGAGTGTAGAGTTTAAAGGAGTATGTGCCATGGTAAGAAAAATGACAAGGACAGCCGTTGCTACGGACAACAGTACGTCCTCTATAGCGGTTGCACCTGTTTTGATAGGGAAGTTACGTCAGACAAAAGAATATAAAGAGCTATGCAAATCAGGGTTTGCCGTTACTTGACCTTATACAAGAGGGCAATATTGGCTTGATGCGTGCTGCACAGAAGTTTGATTACAAGCGTGGCTTCCGTTTCAGTACTTATGCAACATGTGGATTCGTCAAGCAATCAGTCGTTCTATTGCTGAGTATTCACGTACTATTCATATTTCTGTACACGTGGTGGAAATTATTTATAAGATCAAGCGCATTGCACGACGTATATATCAGGAGCAAGGTATAGAGGCTCTGCCCGACCAGATCGCAGCTGAGTTAGGTCTGCCACGCGAGCGTGTATTAGAATTGTTGAGTGCTGCTGAGCAACCTGTCTCGCTTGATGCTCCAATGGCTGATGATGAGCAATATCACTTGGCTGATATGTTGGAAGATGTGAACATAGTAGAACCGGCAGATCAGATCACGCATCAACTGCAACGGAGCTATATTGAGCAAGTGATGACGATACTCAATCCACGTGAGCGTATTCGCCAGATTGAAGTGAAGGCACTACGCAAGTTGCGTTACCCCGAACGCTACGAAGGTGTGCGCGACCTCGCACGAGCATAGAAATGCGGTAGGGGCGCAATGAATTGCGCCCCTACCGCATCAACCTAAGGGATATGATGAGATTGTATGACGCAAATACCGTTCGTTCCCGTAGGGGGGGGGTGGCGTGGCGGGATGGGTGGGGACCCTTGCGGTCGCCCTGGGATGGTGCATGAGAGGCAAAAGAGGGCATGGTGGGGGACGTAGGGCGACCGCAAGGGTCCCCACCCATCCCGCCACGCCGTCCCCCCCTACGGGACGCGCCGCCAGCTCCCTGTATGCCAAGCTCATCCGCGTTAGCTTGATGTGTATGGGGCGCAATTCATTGCGCCCCTACTCGTCTGTGGCGACGCCACCGGCATTAGCTTGCAGGTAAGCGTAGATAAAGGGGTCCACCTTGCCAGCAAGGTAGCCCTCGGTATCGCTGGACTCAAAGTTGGTGCGATGGTCTTTGACGATGTTATAGGGGTGTATGGTGACGGAACGGATTTGCGTGCCGAAATCTGCCTGCACATGCACACCCTTGAGCTTTGCGGCTTCCTCCTCGCGCTTCTTCTGTTCCAGTTCATAGAGACGTGCTTTGAGCAGTTTGAGCGCAACCTCGCGGTTCTGAATCTGTGAGCGTTCGTTTTGGCAGGTCACGACAATGCCCGTTGGAACATGGCGCATGCGTACCGCCGAGTCGGTCTTATTGACGTGCTGTCCACCTGCACCGGTCGCACGATAGGTGTCTACCTCAATATCTTCGGGGCGAATGGTAATTTCAATGGCATCTTCGATATCGGGCATGACCTCAACTTTTGCGAATGAGGTATGGCGACGGTGGGCAGAGTCAAATGGTGAGAGCCGAATTAGACGGTGGGTGCCGATTTCGGAGCGTAGATAGCCGTAAGCATAGCGCCCTACGATTTCTACGGTAGTACTCTTGAGACCTGCCTCTTCACCTTCGCTATAATCGTACATATCGGTGCGGAACTTATGCTGCTCGGCCCAGCGTAGATACATGCGTAAGAGTATCTCGGCCCAATCCTGTGCATCAACGCCACCGCTGCCAGCGTGAATGCTGATAATTGCGTTGCGCTCGTCATGCTCGCCACTGAGCATGAGGGAAAATTGGAGCTTCTCGACTTCTTGTTCCAGGCTAGCAACCGAGGACGTCACCTCAGCTTGCATCTCTTCATCTAGCTCCTCTTCCAGCAATTGGGCTAGCCCCAGCAAATCATTGAGTTGTGAAGCAATATGCTCCCACGTTGACACTTCTTCACGCAGTGCATTGAGTTGTTGCATCTGTGTCTGGGCATGGCGATTGTCGGACCAGAAGTCTTCAGCTATGCTTTCTTCTTCAAGCTTTTGAATTTGTGTTGTTTTGCTCGCCAAGTCAAAGACGCACCATAGTTTTCTCGACGCGTCTTTGTAAGCGTTCGATGTGATGGATGAGTTCATTCATAGAGTCTATTGTAGCATGTTCCTTCCTGAATGTATATCTATGTTTATCATGTTATCCCAACATACTATTGGTGAGCAAGAGTTGCCCTGCTTCTGTTGAGCCGCTGGGTGGCACTTCCTCGAGTAATAACAATCCTGGTTAATTTGGTGTTCCATTGTTGTAGAGAACATTTCCTGAATACGTGCCATGGCTAGTGACACTAATGACCTGCACCAGCGCAGATGGCATACCGTCCGTCAATTGTGAAACGAACTGCACTGCCTCCATTTGTTGCGTCGTTGTTTGTAGGGGCGTATATTTCGTATAGTCAGTATTTTGTATTAGGCTCTGGAATGTTTTGGGTGGTGTTGTAGCATATGCGTGTCATTTATCAGTTAAAATGTACGGTTTCTCAGAAAACTTGCCACGCTGCCAAGCGCTTTCAGCGAATCGGCTCTCTTACATAATCTGGCGTGGCCTCGTGATCCGCTCTTTTTCCGTTCTCCGCTTCTCTTCGCGCGTCAGATTCCCTTCTCGTTCGCCAAGATATTTGGGAGATGCGCCAACAAATGCTTGAAAATGGTCGCACTTCTGGCGGATCTCAGGCTGACTCACTTCAATCGCTTGCCACCTTTGATCAGCAGCACTATAATGAGGAGTGGTTTACTTTAATAAAGAAGAAAACTATATGGGATCTCTCGACCTGTTGGGGCAGAGTTGAGCGTGTCTGCTCCTGAAACATCCAGAAATGTGGAAAGAATAAGGGAAAGCTATGGCAAAGGTTCTGTTCTTCAATCTTCCCGCCCATGGTCATACGAATCCAACGCTGCCATTGGTTGCAGAGCTGGCCCAGCGTGGGGAACACGTCATTTATTATTCTTCGGAGGCATTCCAACCGGCCATCGAGCAAGCGGGAGCCACCTTTCGCGGGATTGATGCCTTCTTTAACGAGAAGACGTATGTCGACGAGAATCTGGTGCGCTTCGGCTACACCCTGATCCGAGCAACGCAAGAGATCATCCCCGCCATTCTCTCAGAGGTGAGAGATGACAAACCGGACTACCTTCTCTATGACTCGCTCTGCGTTTGGGGGAAGTGCCTTGCGCAGATTTTGCAGGTGCCAGCGATTGCCTCTGTGACAACGCTGGTTCCACCACGTTCCTTTCTGCATCCCGAAGTGCTCCCCAGCCTGCCTGCATTCCTTCCTGTGATGATCCGCTGGTTATTTGAGGGACGAAGAGAACTGGCACAATTCCAGGCCATCACCAAGCAGCTGCATAAGACGTATCACATTCCCAGGCCACACCTCTCCGATGTCTATAATAATCTGGCTGAACTCAACATCGTCTACTCGACCAAACAGCTTCAAATCTATCTTCAATCATTCGATGAGAGTTTCAAGTTTGTCGGACCATTCATTGGCAGACGCCCAGAGGCTCCAGCGTTCCCGTTTGAGGAGTTGGGGAACGAGCCTGTGATTTACATTTCGCTTGGTACCGTTTTTAACAACAAAGGAGATTTCTACCGTCTCTGCTTCGAAGCATTTGCGGACCTCAACGTTCGGGTCGTCATGTCTATTGGCAGCAAGATCGATATGTCTCGCCTGGGAACCATCCCCAGCAATTTTATAGTCAAGCCGTTTGTCCCGCAACTTCAACTCTTGGAACGAGCTGCGCTCTTCGTCACACACAGCGGCATGAACAGTGTGAGCGAGGGTCTCTTGGCAGGTGTCCCGCTCCTCATGATTCCACAAGCGGCCGACCAACGCTTCATCGCCCAGCATGTCCAGCGACTGGGTGCAGGGAAAATGCTCCACAAGACCAAACTGAACGCGCACCGTTTGCGCAAAGTGGCCGAAGAGATCCTGGCTCAACCGGCGTTCCAACACAGGAGTGCAACCATCGGTGCCTCATTGCGCCAAGCAGGAGGGCCTCCATTTGCTGTAGATGAGATAGAGGTGTTCAAACGCAAGCATGGCATGGAAGAGGAGCGCCCCTGCCAGCCAGGTTGAGAGTGTGGTTCATAACGCTGCTCGTACTCCTGTTCAACTCATCTTGTAACTCATCTATTATTCAACTTTGCGCCATTTTATGCTGACAAAAGATCATGCCCCTCCAGACGCGGTTTCCTAGAGGCACACGCCATTTTCTATGATAAAAACTGGTCGTTTCGTCAGTTCTGACAGCGTTGAATAGATGAAATAAGATGACAGGCCAATTTACCTGAGAGAAACATGACTCAAAAATCGCCTCAACGCGCTTTTCAAGCCATACATGGGCAAGTTTTCTGATACAAACGCGCCATGATATCGAAGAAATGACACTGTGGCGGTATGAAGGGCGATGCTGAAGTGAATGAATGTAATGAGGGCCAATACTGAAAAAAGGCCAGTGAAGAGGCGTGAGCCTCTGTGTTTTATCTTTTGTGACATAGTTGTTATTTCTCCTCCTTAGTGTGTTGGGCTTGTATGCTGGAAATGTCGTTCGTTCCCGTAGGGGCGGGGGAGGCGTGGCGGGATGGGTTGGGACCCTTGTGGTCGCCCTTGCTGGGGAAATATGCCTTGTGTGCCTGTTATTGCACCGACCAGGGCGACTACAAGGGTCCCAACCCACCCGCCACGCCTCCCCCGCCCCTACGGGAACGAGGAACGCCTTCACGTCGTGAAGCCCATCCATTCTTAGCTTGATGCGCATGAGGGCAATGAATTAGGGCCCTACTTCATTCTATAGAGGGAGGTGAAATGTTCTCTATGTTATGGGGTCACTTTGTTGAGGACACCGCTTTGTATCTTCCAGGTTCCGTTCTGTTGGCCCACGATATAATAGCCCGTATAGGTGCTGGTTTGTGTGCCTGATGTTGTTTGCTCTTGAGCTTGCAACGTGACCATTACCTTGACGGTTCCATCACTGAGCAGTGTGGTACCAGTAACGGTCAGGTCATCATGTAAGGTGTTCTTATAGCCTTGAATCATGTCGTTGACCGTCTTTGCGGGTTTGGAGCCATTTTGCCAGAGATCATACGCAGGTCCATAGTCTTTGTTGTTGACATCGGTGTAGTATTGGGTGACGACGGCTTGTGCTTGCTGTTCAGGGCTATTTGTCGCACTCGTGCCGCTTGTAGTGACAGTTGCAGTGGGTGTGTTGGTGCTACCCCCGATGTAGCCAAAGTGGAAGAGGGTGAAGAGTGTCATTGCTGCAAGGATCAAGAGTAAGCCGAGCAGAATGACGATTAATGAGGCGACGCGCCCTTTTGAGCGTGGTGTTGTCAGTGTTTGCTGATAGGGTGGATATTGCCCTGGGATAGTGTGTATTCCTGGTGTGGCATCGGCGTATTGGGGTGTCTGCGTCGGGTAGTTGGCACCGCTTTGTGGTCCATAACCTGGATACGGTATACCTTGATCGTAGTAAGGAGCATTCATACGCTGAGTAGCTGCTGAGGTTGCTCCTTGCTCATCATACTCATCTGGCCGTAGCACGAGTCTCTGTGGATTGCCGGGGGTATATGGACCTTGTGGACTCTGCGGATTCTGTGTGTTGTACGTGGCATAGGGCAGCGATGCCATAGTGGCATCATCTGGATAAGCTTCTTCAACAGCGATATTTGTATCAACAGCTGTGCCACAGCGTGGACAGCGTATAGTACTGGGGGGGATATGAAGCCCACATTGACCACAGAAAACCATTTCGTCTCCTTCATATAGTAGCTATAGTATTTTCTGCTTGCGTCGCTCTCTCGTTTTGACGTTTTTGACCTCATCTTCATGTAGTGTAGATGAGGATGTGGTGTTTGTGAAGGCAATGCTTATTACATCGTCCATACGCTCTACTAGAATAAAACGGAGTGCTTGGCAAATCTCTTGCGGAATATCATCTAAATCTTTTTTATTACGTTTCGGCAGAATAAATGTTGTAATACCTGCTCGATGTGCCGCTAACACCTTTTCTTTGATACCGCCAACTGCCAGCACGCGCCCACGTAATGTGATCTCCCCTGTCATAGCGACATCGCGTCGTGTGGCGCGTTTTGTCAGGGCAGAGATTAAAGCGGTTGCCATCGTAATACCGGCGGATGGTCCATCTTTAGGAATGGCGCCCGCAGGCAGGTGAATGTGAATGTCATACTTCTCATAAAAACGAGTTTCTAACCCAAATTGTTCTGCACGCGAACGCGCATATGACAATGCCGCCTGCGCTGACTCTTTCATCACCTCACCTAGTTGTCCAGTGAGCAGCAGGTTGCCGCGTCCCTCCATCAAGGTTGCCTCGACGGTGATCAGATCACCACCAGCACCTGTCCAGGCAACACCTGTGGCTACTCCTGTTTCATCAGCCTCTTCTGCGAGTCCATAATAGTAACGTTGTGCTCCCAGGTAATCGGGGAGGACGGCTTCTGTGATTTTCGTTTTTGTACGGCGCCCCTCAGCCACTTTGCGTGCAACCTTGCGCAGAATGGAAGCAAGCTCACGCTCCAGATTGCGCACACCCGACTCGGAGGTATATTCGCGGATAATGCGCCGTATAGTTTCGTCGCCTATCTCGAAGCGTGTTTCCTTGAGGCCATGTTCTTTTAACTGTCGAGGGAGCAGAAAGTGACGTGCGATGTGCAGTTTTTCCTCTTCTGTATAGCCGGGAATTTCAATGATTTCTAAACGATCACGCAGGGCTGCTGGAATGGGGTGGAGTATATTGGCCGTCGTCAGAAAGATAACCTGCGATAGATCGTAAGGCACCTCTAGATAGTGGTCGGAGAAGGCGACATTTTGCTCTGGGTCGAGCACCTCTAGCAGTGCGGCGGAGGGATCACCACGGAAGTCAGAGCCAATCTTATCGATCTCATCGAGCATGAAGAGAGGGTTTGCTGTTCCTGCCAACTTCATCGTTTGCAGGATACGTCCAGGCATGGCCCCAACGTATGTGCGGCGATGACCACGAATTTCGGCCTCGTCATGGACTCCACCAAGAGAGATGCGCACAAATTTGCGATTCAATGCCTGTGCAATAGAGCGCCCAAGTGAGGTCTTACCGACCCCCGGTGGGCCAACCAGACAGAGAATGGGGCTGCGCATATTGTTGGAAAGTTTCCGTACAGCGATGTATTCGAGAACACGCTCTTTCACCTTCTCTAGCCCGTAGTGGTTCTCTTCTAGAATGGTTTCAGCTTCTTTCACGTCTAAGCGGTCGAGTGTGGAACTGCTCCAAGGCAAGCTAATGAGCCAATCTAGGTAAGTGCGGATGATGCCACTATCGGGTGTGATAGAGGGCATGGTATTCAGGCGCTCTAATTCTTTGTTGGCACGTGCTTTCACGTCGTGTGGCATGCCAATGGCTTGTATCTTTTCCCGTAGCTCCTGATGTTCGCGCATCAGTGGGTCGCCTTCGCTTAGTTCTTGCTGAATGGACTTGAGTTGTTCGCGTAAGAAATATTCGCGTTGAGTCTTATCAACTTCTTGTTGGACCTTGTTGTGGATATGATGCTCTAATTCCAGGATATCTAGTTCTTTAGAGAGCAAGATACTCATCTGCTGCAAGCGATGCTCGATATTGAAGGCTTCCAGAATATTTTGACGTGTGGAAATACTAACATCCAATGATGAGACAATGAAATCGGCCATTAATCCAGCTTCGTCGATATTCAGGGCGGTGATATAGGCGTCTTCTGCGAGCGTGGGACTCAGCTTGACACATTTCTCAAATAGTGCGAGGACAGCCCGACGCAAGGCTTCTAGTGCTAACGAGGCTTCGACTTCATCCGGTATAATTTCCGCCCGCACACGGGTGTAGGGAGTATACTGGCTATATTCGAGGCGTCGTAAGCGGCGATTGCCACGCAGAAGAATATTAATAGTGCCATCGGGCATCTTAAGCACACGGTCAATGATGCCTTCGATACCAACGGTATAGATATCTTCTGGTCCTGGGTTTTCCTGATCTTCTTTGAGCTGTGTGACTGCGAACAAAATATGGTCTTTGCTCATGGCCTCTTCAATAGCCTTAATAGATTCCTTTCGTGCAACGAATAATGGTGCAATAGCGTTGGGAACCAAAACGGTATTGCGGATAGGTAACACGGGTAAATCGACAACTGTTCGTGTCTGCTCCACTGCCATGTCATTCTCGTGTTCTGCTTCCGCATCCTTGTTATGAAGCTCTTCTGGGATGGCGACCTGGACGGCATTCTCCATAAATACAAAAAGTCCTTTTTATTAAAACAAGTGATGTTTGAATGTATACAAAAATTATAACGTATCAGAAGTGCTGAGACAACGAATTCGCGATTTTGCTCACTAAATTTGCTAATTGCACCGATGATGAGAGCGACTTTGCCCTATAATCCTGTGTCTACCATGATGCTCTTCCTAATCTAGTAGAGTATGTTTGGATGATTATGCACCAACGCGCAAATAATGCATCCAATAGCCCTGATGGGATCCGTACTTTTCGGCAATGGCGGCGATTCCTTGTGTACTCAGTTCTTTGCCATGGGCATAGACACGTGCTGCCGCTCTTTGAAATTCTTTCTCGGCAGGTATGATATACTCCATGCGCCCCAAACCGCGTAGCAACACGAACGTGGTTGACCATTCACCAAAACCCTTGATACGTCGCAACCACGAAGCGACTTCGTCATAGTTTCCAGTGCGTAAAAACTGCTCATCGACATTACTGAATGCGCTGATCGTTGCAAGGAGATACTCTACTTTACGGGTGTTGCGTATCACTGGCGCGAGTTCCGCTTCGCTTATCCGTGTCAAATGCGTTGCCTCTGGAAAAGCCCAGTAGTTTGTACCGTCGAGTGTGATACTGCCCCCATAAGCTTGAATGAGGCGTTGCTTCATTTGGTGGGCCACATTGACGGGATTTCTCTGCGTCAAGACAGCCCAGCACGCACTTTCAAAAGGCGTTAAAAACTTGACTTGATGATAGCCATATAAGTCACGTAGAACGGGTGTGAAATCGGGATCATCAAATCCGATCTGATAGAAAGGACGTACATCATCGTCCATACTCAAAAAGAAGCGTACACGATCAATCGCTTGTTGTGTCACTTCTTTGCTAAGAGGAGCTTCTGAGAACAGCGTGTATGCTATTTGGGGTTCCTCAACAGTCCCTAGTGAATGGAGTTGGAACGCGACAACTTGCCCTTCAATCGAAACTGCTTTAGTCAGTGTCTGCGTTGTGGTCTCCTGTTCGCCTCGCATGGGAGAGAAACTGCCCAAGAAGGACAAAGATTTTGTAAAATCGAATGGAGCTATGGGGAAGAGTTTTCCTTCGGTTGTATAGAGATTCATTGCTACTCCTACTACTTTGCCAATGTTCATACGATGGGTTGTGGTAGGGGCAGCAATTCATTGCGCCCGTCGTGGCCATGCACAACGTCAGCGACATCGTCCATGGCCACGATGGGCGCAATGAATTGCTGCCCCTACTGTGGTTGGAAGGTGACTGGCAACGACCTGATCACAAAGACGATGCCAGTATGAACTGTAATAGGAAAACCCTCCACACGGCGTAGGTCTTTGAGTTGTTCTAACATCATCGGCAAGGCAATCTTGGCTTCGAGACGAGCCAGAGGAGCACCAACGCAGAAGTGAATGCCGTGACCAAACGCTAAATGGCGATTAGGTTCACGCGTGATGTCAAAGCGCTCTGGATTGGGGAATTGGGCTGCATCACGATTGGCGGAAGCTGCCCAAGCCAGCACGATCTGGTTAGCCGGAATGTGTTGACCTGCTAGTTCGACGTCGGTTTTCGTTTGGCGGAAAAGGAACCAGACTGGTGGCAGGTAGCGTAGTATCTCTTCTAACGCGGTAGGCAGCAAGGTAGGCTCGCGCCTCAGTCTTTCCAGTGCATCGGGATGATCTGTCAAGCAGATGGTGGCGTTCGCGATCAGATTCTTTGTGGTTTCTTGTCCGGCAGCCAACAGAAGGTTACAAAAACTGACTAGCTCGTCCTTACTCAACCGTTCGCCATCAATTTCTGCAACGCTCAATGCACTGACCAAATCTTCGCGTGGGGAGCGGCGTCGCTCCTCTAGCAAACTGGAGAAGTAGTCGGACATTTCTAGTTGCATGGAACGTCCTTCTTCTTGTTGGGTAGGGGTAGAAGCTGAACTGTCCATACGTGCCCAACGTTGAAAGATATTCCAATCTTCAGAGGGCACACCGAGCATTTCCGCAATGACTTTGGCGGGTAGTGGAAAGGCGATGTCTGAGACAATATCCATCTTGCCCTGTGGTCGTACTTGGTCCAACAGTTCTTGCGTAATCTGAGTGATCCGGTCTGATAGGTGTGCAACTGCTCGCGGCGTAAACGCTTGATTGACGAGGTTACGCAATTTGCGGTGATCGGGTGGGTCTTTTGCGACTAGCGTGTCTTTGAGGAATGAAGTGGTCACCGCAAAGGCTTGTGAAGAGAAGTGATTATAATCGGTCAAGACTTGTGATACGTCTTCGTAACGAAAGACCTGCCATATATGCATCCGTTCGTCGTAGAAAACAGGATGATTAGTACGCATCTCCTCAAACCAAGAGTAGGCTTGCGGAATCTCTTCGAGTGCGTGGAGACCAAATGGAGTGAATGCTGGTGAACGAAATCCTGGTTGTTGCATGTGGTAGCCTTTCTTGGTCCTTCTTGCTCGTAAATCCTATGAAAGCCGAAAAATTTATCCCTGTAAAATAGCTTTTGTAGTCTGGAAATGCAGCTTGCTACTTTTGCTAATGTATCCTGTCCATATTTTGTCACAATTTCGCGTCCTATTGTGATAATTCTGGGAGAAGCACCTTTGGATATTGCATTCTCTTCAAGTATTGACCAACCTTTCTGCGAGGCAAATTCACGAAAAGTATTTAACAACACTTGCAACTTGTTCCCTGCCATTGTTCGTCCTTGTCTTTCTTTATTCTGTCAATAAATGCGTCTTCATAAACTCCAGTGTTGCTTTTATTATCTCACAAGAGCGTGCATTGTCGTCGCGCAAGTCGAAGGCGTGGCGACCTGTCGGGTGATTCATAAAATCGAGGGTGCCGTTTTTTGCAATGGTTGCCGCAACTAAGCGATCTATGGAAGCGTTGAGGTTAGGATGATCAAGTCCGGCTCTGGCAATGAACATGGGGGCTAACTGGCTCTGTGCTTTCTGTGTGTAGGTGGCTGCCGAAAACTCTTCGAGTACGTCTTGGCCCAGTGTAAATGATGGTTGCCCTTCCTCATTATCAAGATAAACTTGTAGATCGGTGATGCCATAGTAGCAGATGATGCAGCGCATGTAGGAAGGAGTATTGTGTAGTGCGGAACGTAGTCCGAATGGTGAGCCAGCAGAGCAGGTCCAGAGGCAGAGTCTATTGGCATCGATGCCAAGCAGATCGCTATTGGCACGCACATGGTCAATCAGGTCATCAATATCGCTGGCTGCATCGTAGACACGTGTCAAACCTTCTGACGAACGATGATTGAATGTGACTGCGATCAGCCCTGATGCAGCTGTCAGTTGGCCCCAGGAGATATATTGCCCCCAGTCTTTTGCGTTCTTGAGCGATTCGGTATGAGCGTCACCATGGACATAAAGAACGGCTGGCAGTTTGGTTTCGCCCTCGTAGTTGCTAGGATAATACACATCCATTTTTAGTTCGGTGTTGCTAACTGTCTTGTATGTCATGTCGCTACGAACGATAGACTCTTCCATATTGGGAAGTGTATAGACGACGCGCTTGGTGCGGAAGTCTGCACGTGTCTCTGCTTGTGTATAATGCTCTTCGGCCATGTTTTTGCTCCTCTGTTATTGCTATGCTCTATTATGATAGCATCGGAACTCTTTTGGTGAAACGGAGTTCACCTACAAGGTATTCTTCTCTAGCCCCACTAATGTGGTAGTGGTTGGCTGAAGGGTTTCCAATATGCTCCTAATTTAAATTCTTATGTAAAAGTAAACATCATGATACATGTTCTCAATATGTATATGGACTACTATACACGCTCTATCCCTTTCTATATCGCTTCTACTAAATACGTGTTTCTTATAAAATATCCTTGACACTCAGCTCTAGATATTTTATGCTTGTAACAGCATTTGCTAATTGAGATATACCATATTTGAAAAGGAGCGTAGGGGTCTCCTTTTAGGAAGGGTATAAAAACTATGACTGACCGAATTGGACAGCAACTTGGCAATTATCGACTAATTGGTCTATTGGGGCGTGGGGGGTTTGCTGATACATATTTGGGCGAGCATACATTTCTAAAAACCTTCGCAGCCATCAAAGTGCTACAAACTCAACTACAAAGAAGCGATCAAGAGAGTTTTTATAATGAGGCACGCACTATTGCTCATTTAAAACATCTCAACATTGTACGTGTATTAGAATTTGGTGTAGAGAAGGATTCTAATACTCCCTATCTTATCATGGATTATGCTCCTAATGGTACGATACGTCAGTTGTATCATAGGGGAGTAATAGTGCCATCATCAACGGTTATATCATATGTTACTCAAATTGCATCAGCACTCTACTATGCCCATAGCCAAAAAGTGGTTCATCGCGATGTCAAACCAGAGAATATACTACTAGGCGGCAACAGCGAAGCATTATTAAGCGACTTTGGTATCGCAGTGGTCAGTCAGAATACATATACGCAGAATTCGCAAAATATAGCCGGAACAGTTACTTATATGGCTCCAGAGCAAATTCAAGGAAAAGCGCGTGCCGCGAGTGATCAGTATGCACTAGGTGTGGTTGTGTATGAATGGCTCTGTGGAGTAGTTCCTTTCAGTGGTACATATATAGAGGTAGCTATTCAACATGAGCGTGTAGCACCAACCCCATTACGTAAACACGTCCCAACAATCTCATCTGATGTTGAGCAAGTAGTGCTAACAGCATTAGAGAAAGACCCGCAAAAGCGATTTGGAAGTACACAGGCATTTGCAAATGCTTTAGTACAAGCTAGCGGGGAGGCACGTGCGGCACAAAGTCATTCCCAATCGCAAGGTGTATCTGTTCCAATGCAAGCAATTGGGGATTCGCAATGGACTAAGCCAACGCAGATAGCTCCGCTCGCATCTATCGGCTACGGTACTCAAGGTATTGATGTGCCTAGATTAACGCCTCCATTCTCACAAGAGAACAACCCGACGCAATTGGCCCCTTCTGGCGCTCAAGGTATTGATGCGCCTAGATTAACGCCTCCATTCTCACAGGAAAACTACGCACCTAGATTAATACCATCGGGCACTCAACCGGTCTTGCCACCTGTCAATCAGAGTGCTTATGGGCCTCAGGTAATAAACCCTCAACATAATTATATGCAGCCACCCCCACCGCCGCCTATGCCAGCAGGCCCTGGTTTTACGCAACAAGCACGACAAACTAGTCTTCCCGTAACTCCTTTGCCTAACGTAGCGCCACTGAATCTCAATCGATCTAACCTATTCTCTACTCGCGTCAGAGTTCTTCTTATTCTGTTGGTGTTATTGCTGATAGCAGCAGGAAGTGGCATAGTATACTATGCCAATGTCTACCAACCCAATCAAATGCATATACAGGCCACCGCCGTCGCTGTAGGGCATGCTACAGGTACAGCCCAGGCTCAACTGCATGCAACAGCTACAGGAGTAGCGCAGTCTACCGCCGTAGCTATTGCGACAGCCGGAGCGCGACAAGACATCTATAATCAGGCAACAAATGGAACACCCCTCATATCGGTTTCGTTAAAAGGGGGCGATAATTACGGCTGGGACCGCTACACTACTTCTACTAACAAATGTGATTTTGTAGGAGGTGTGTATCATTCTAGAGCGCAAGTAGGGTACTCTAGTCCCTGTTACGCCGAGGCAACCAACTTTAGCGATTTAGCGCTTCAGGTTGAAACCACTGTTATTAGTGGTACTAGCACAGGTATCGCATTTCGGGTTACTCCAAATACGTATTCACCCGCTTATCAGTTTTACATAAATACTGATGGCACATATAACCTATATAAAACCACTCCGACCAAAGATAACAGCTATCAGTTTACTCCTCTAGTAAGCGGTTCCTCTTCGGCAATCCATACAGAGCTTAATCAAATGAACTTGCTCACGGCTATTGCTCGTGGAAGTACTTTGTATTTCTATGTAAATAAACAATATGTCAACACAGTCAGCGATAGTACCTCAAAAGCGGGACTTATTGGAATGGTTGTTAGTAGCGGTAACACGAGTGGTACGGAGGCGACTTTCCGTAATCTTCAGGTTTGGCAACTCTAAAAGATGGTGATTCATGATCTGTTCGCTTTGGTAAAGACTGATGACCTCTAGATACAAACCGAGAGGTCATCAAGTATTTATTCTCGTTACATGATGTAATAATTTATGAGGAGAAGGTGTATTTATGGGTGAACGTATGCTTGCTATAAGCTTAATGGTTATCATTGCTATACTTCTTATTGTGGGGAGTGGTTTCATATATTATGTTGGAGCTTATCAACCAGCCCAATTGCATGCTCAGGCAACTGCTACCGTTGTAGCAGCGGTAACAGGAACGGCCCATACGAATGCTACAGGAACGGCTCAGATACGTGCAACAGTTCAGGTGCAGACGAGCGCTACCGCAAGCACGAAAGCACAAGCCACCTCTGTAGCAGTCGCTACTCAAATAGCTCTGCAAGATGTCTATAATCAAGCAACAAGTGGTACTGCAACTATAAAAGACCCTTTAAGTGCTCAAGATGGGCAGAATTGGTATGAAGGTCAGTATGTTGATAGTTCGGGCAGTATTGTGGAAACTTGTGGATTTTCAGGAGGTGCTTATAGTGATGAGATTGCACTTGGTTTTGTAGGACATTGTCCAGCGCAAGCAACAAATTATAGTGACCTGACATTTCAAGTAGAAATCACAGTCATCAATGGGCACTCTGGCGGGCTTATAATTCGTGGCGACTCCACTGGAGCAGGATATTATTTCCGTATTAGCACTGATGGAACCTATATTTTCAAAAAAATTGTTGTGAATAGCAATAATAATAATACCAATCATACGACCCTCGTGAGTGGCAGTAGCTCAGTAGTTACTTTGGGGACCAACCAACCAAATACACTTACTATTATTGCTCGTAGAAGTACCTTCTATCTCTATATAAATCAGCAATATGTGAATCAGGCCACTGACAGTACTTACAAGTCAGGTCAAATAGGAGTGTTCACTGAAAGTGATGCTGGTGGATCGAAAGCACTATTCCGTAATGCGATGGTGTGGAAACTGTGAAATAGCTAGAATTTTCCTTGTCAAAACCTCTACCTGCATGCTATGCTGTTTAGTACAGATGATCTACTCGTATTTTAGGCTATTTGGGTGTTCTTGGGGAGAAGGTTTCGCCTATGGTGTCGGAGGAAGGAAGCACAACACCGCCGCGTGGTATGCTATTACGCCGTGCCCATGAGTTGTTGGAGAACTTGGGCCAGCCTACACCAGAAGATAGATTGATAAAACATCTCTTTGGCGTGAGTGGAGCGGCAGGCAAACATGGCATCTGGACGACTCTGTTACGCCAAACGCTGAGAAGCTCGACGTTGTTTGAGGAAAGCGGCACAACAGGCATCGGCAGCGTGCTGTATTGGTCGCTGACAGCGTGGCGTAGTACGCAACAGACGTTCGACAAGATTGATTTTGTGGTGCTCGATACAGAGACGACGGGGCTACGTCCCGGGCCAGACCGCGTGATTGAGGTAGCTGGACTCCGTTTGCGTGGCGGCGAGATTGTCGGTACCTTTCAGAGCATCATCAATCCTGGAAGGCGTATTCCTTCTTTTATTGCCCAATTTACAGGTATTACGCAAGAGATGGTCAATGAGGCACCTTCCGCACATGAAATTCTCCCTGATTTCTTCCAGTTTATTGATGGCGCGACGCTCGTTGGGCATAATGTTGGCTTTGATCTCAATTTTCTTGCATACGAGGCGCAACTGCTTGGTAGGAACTTCCCTATTGATGGTATTGATACCATCATGCTGGCTCGTCGCTATCTGCCTCTCCTTAAACGTTTTAAGCTTGATCTAGTCGCAGGCCATCTGAATATTCGTACGGTTAATCGTCATCGCGCTATGGGTGATGCCGAGGTTACGGCAGAGATCTTTTTACACCTGCTTGAACTTGCACATCGGCAGGGTATTCAGACGCTGGGGCATCTACGCCGCCGCTTGCAATTGCCCGTTGCATGGACTGGCGATATCACGCAGTTTGCCCCGACTGAAAAAGGCGAAAAAATGCGGGCAGATGGTAAGCTAGCCGCTACCTCTGCTGTCGTGACACGTCCGACGGGAAGCTTGTTTCTGAATCCAGCTTGGAAGAGCGACTTTGCGACGAAGCCCGGCGTCTACCTGATGAAAGATGCTAATGGTCAAGTCATTTATGTGGGCAAGGCGAAGAATCTGAAGAATCGGTTAGCCTCGTATTATAATCAGCCACTCGGCTACACGCGTAAAATGGATGGCTTGCTGCAAAATGTGAAAGATATTGAGACGCGTATTCTGGGATCCGAGCTAGAGGCGTTGCTTGTCGAGTCACAGCTTATCAAGGAGTTGCAGCCTGCCTATAACGTGCAACTGCGCAATTATGAATTGTACCCGTTTATCAAAATCGATATTCAGCATCCGTTTTCCCGCGTGTATGCTACCCGCGAGGTGGCTGCCGATGGCGCACGCTATTTTGGCCCTTTCCGTAGTCGGCGTGTTGTTGATCTCACAATTGAATTGGTGCAAAAAATCTTCCCTATACGGACCTGTACGCGTAGTTTGCCTCCACAAGCGAAGACATCTGATCCGTGTTTGCGTCTACACTTGGATCGCTGTCCTGGCCCATGTCGTGGCGGCGCTGACCCAACGGATTATCAGAAAACGATTGCGCAGGTGTGTGCATTTCTAGGTGGTGAGCGCGAAGACCTATTAGAACGCTTACGTCGGCAGATGCACGAGGCGGCACAGAAGCTGAACTTTGAGCGTGCAGCATGGTTTCGTGATGCAATTCGTAGCGCGGACGAAGTGCTGATTGGGCAACGTTTAATTACAGGAGCGGTTGAGGCCAATAATCTGTTTATTGTCTATCCTTCTGCTGAGGAAGGCTGTAACGAACTCTTCCTCATTCGGCATGGGCGGCTCGTGCAAAAACAACCCATTCCCCACGAGTTGGAAGCGATGCAGCAAGCTGTACGTGAGATGCTGATGGCCGCTGCAGATTTGGGTGATCCGCCGAGTATTGTGGGCAAGGCCGAGGTTGACCAGATCAATATTATCAGCCGTTGGATTCACCGTCATAGTGATGATCGCGCCTTCTTTCCCTTTCAACACGCGCTCGTGAATGAAGATGAGGCGCGAACCCTAGCACAACGTATCTGGGATGAGGTGAATGTAGCCCGCACACGGCCGTTAGAGCTGGAAGAAGTGGAAGAGGATGTGGAGGAATTTGCCTAAGCACTGTATAATGAGCGTTATTACTGTTCGAGATGTCGTAGGGGCCACATTTATGGCGCCCGTCGTTGGAATGTACAACGTTGGAGGAATTGACGATGCCGACGACGGGCGCCATAAATGTGGCCCCTACGACGTATGTAGAAGGGCCTGATTGAGCGCGCCCGTCGTGGCGGTGGTCAATGCCGCCGAAGAATCAACATCCAACGACGGGCGCCATGAATGGGGCCCCTACGACCGTATATAAAAGGACCTACGCAACGATGTTATTGTCCGATAAGCGTATTGTGGAAGAAATGGAACACGGCAATATTATTATTGAGCCGTTTGATAAGCGTCACCTGGGCACCAATTCGTATGATTGTCGCTTGGGTGAATGGTATTTTCAGGGTGATGCCAATGTTGAGGTGATGCACCTGGATAACCCAGAGGAGATTCGTCGCTATTGGGGTGATGCGCGGCAGGCACAGCAGGGAAAGATTGCTATTCGCGCTGGTACGACGATTCTTGCGCATACACAAGAGATCATTGGTGGGCATAATGGCTTTCTGGCGAAGATGTATTCGCGTAGTACGGTGGCGCGTTCGGGCTTATCGGTCTGTCGTTGTGCGGGCGTTGGCGATGTGGGCTATATCAGTCGTTGGACAATGGAAATTAGCAACCACACACAAACTGCGATCTGGGTTCCGGTTGGCTTTCGTATCTGCCAACTTACGTTCGAGTATGTTGGAGAGACGCTGAAAGAATATCATGGCAAGTATGGCAAGGGAAACAAGCAATGGACGCCGGAGGATATGTTGCCTAAGCCACAATTTGACTGGGACTATGATAGCTATCGTACCGATAGAGGGAAATTAGGGGAAAATAGTTTGTGAGCAGAGGACGTTTGATCTCGTTTGAGGGGCTGGATGGCTCAGGCAAGACGACGCAGATGCACTTGCTAGAGCAGTGGTTTCAGGCACGCAATTTGCCTTATGAGTACACACGCGAGCCGGGGGGAACGCCGCTCGGTGTCGAGATACGGCACCTCTTATTTCATCGTCCTGACCTTGTAATTACGCCACTTGCCGAAGCCTTTCTATTTCAAGCTGATCGTGCACAGCACTTCGAGACGCTGATTCTGCCCACGCTTGCAGCAGGAACGCATGTTATTACTGATCGTTGCTTCGATTCTAGTATTGCCTATCAAGGTGCAGCGCGTGGTGTTGGCACAGCTCTTGCTGAGCAACTTTCACTGTTGGCAACGCAAGGCCACGCGCCAGACCTCACGATTTTGCTTGATCTGGATCCCACACAAGTAGAAGCGCGTACGGATGTGGCACGAGATCGAAGCGGTGTACGCGAGGCGCAAAGCCGCTTCGATAAGGAATCTGCTTCATTTCACCACACATTGCGTCAGGCATTTCTCACACTTGCTCGTGAGCATCCTGAACGTATCAAAGTGGTGGATGCGGCGCAATCTCCTGAACAGGTGCATAAGGAGATTGCGGCATTTGCAGAAAAGCTGTTAGTATAGTGTTGCTTGAGTGCTTGTTATTCGTTGAAAGTAGATGGAGCCTAAGATAGCCCCATAGACGAGCAGCATGACGAAAGAGAAGAGGATCTCTCCAAAGTCGAAGCGTCTATGGTTGATTAAGGTGCCTAATAAGAACGCGATCAGTACATAGAAGACTACACCTGTTGCAAGGCCGGTCACGAGCGAACGTAGCAGTGTCGGGACTTGGTTCCTTAGTGCTACACCTAAAAGTAGCCCGAATAGGCCACCTAAGATAATGAGTAGGAAAAAACCGATCAGTCGTCCTGTGGCTGGGTTATCAAGCGCGAACCATGCTGCAACGCGCTTCAAGTCGTTGCCCGGTCCATAGTCAACAAAAAAGAGGACACCAAGCAGAAGTCCGGCTAATAGCCCTGATAGTAATCCTTCACGTAATGTTTTCATGTGCTCTTCCTCCTTTTCCACTATATAAACCAGCAAAGCAAGCGTGCTATACGGTTGCTCTGGGCTGCCGTTTGCAAGCGTGGTAGCAGCCATTGATCGAAGCCAAGTCGTCGCCCCGCTGGAATAGCCACGAACACAATACCGAGCAAAACGAGCATGCCATAGGTCCAGTACCATTCGCCGTGTGCAACAGCAAGACCAACGTATAATTGTAGTGCCAGCACGGTTGCGAGCAAGCCACCAAAGCGGCTAAAGATGCCGAACATAAGACACAATGCGACTACCAGTTCTGCTATCCATGTGAAGGTCCCAAGCAGTATGAAGTTGGGAAGAAAGACGTTGTTGAGGATAAAAGAGTAGCCGGGGATAAAAGTAGATTGTGCTTCATTCACAACGTACTTGTGTAAACCCGCAAAACTGGGCGGAAGTTTCCAGAACAGTTGTTGAAACCAAAGGTAGCCAAGAAAAATGCGTGCCAGCGCAATTACTAATGCGCTGCTCTCATGCAGCGTTATGGGAGTCGTGCTTAGGGCAGACTCCTGCTGTGTGGCAGTTGTGGCGGTCTCTTGGTCACGTGCCGTTGGTGAGATATTCATGAGATTCTCGCTCCTTCTGCGAATAATGATCGCATATACCGATTTCTTATAGTCAGTGACTATGCCAGTATAGCCAGCGTTGTGCTGTCTGATTGATAACATATAAGGCCGTTGCGCTCCCTGCTGCTTCTCCTTTTTCAAAGTCGCCCTCGGTTTGCCCCATCTGGTTGGTGACATGTGCGAAACAAATGATATCTTGCTGCTGCTTCCACGCCAGAGCATAGAGGGCTGCTGCTTCCATTTCTACTGCTAGAATACCCTCAGCATGACACGCTGCAATCGCCGCTTCCGTTTCACGAAAAGGTGCATCGGTTGTCCAACTGGCTCCTACATAGAGCGGCACCCGCTCTGAGTCCCATGCTGTAGAGATGATCTCTTTGAGGATGGGATGTAGTCTACTATAGCGAGAAGGTGGCATATAATGATAACTTGTGCCTTCATCGCGTAATGCTTTTTCAATCAGTACAACATACGGAGGATTGCCGATCGAGATAATTTGTCCAGCGGAAGTGATACTGACAATGAGCTCACAGCCAGAGGCGAATAGCTCCTCAGCTACTAAAACAGCAAAAGGGGCACCAACTACGCGCCCGATGATACCATATTCAATTCCTTCATACACGAACGTGTCGAGGGCTGTGTGATAACATGCCCATGTTGCGTGACGATGCAGGCGCGTTGCTGCTTGTAGGTAATCAACGAGGTCTCCATCTGGGTCAAGAACACAAATAGCTGGAACTTGCCCTTGGGGAAGTCCTTTTTGTCTTCGAGCATCACGCAGTAAATTTTCCGGCGTGAAAACTGAGCTATCATCGTAGTATTTGTGCTCAAGAAGAGGGATTTGCTGTAATGTCTCTTGCTGGGTGTGGGTGTTCTGTGCCATTTGCCCCCTTTCATCTTTAGATGGTCCTCTCAATGCACCAATCCTTTCTTCTCTGTACGTGTATTCACGATACAACGATCAAATTTTTTCATTTGCGGATAACAAGTTAGTTATACCACATCTCTATTGCATCCATTTCTTCTTACTTGTTACTACTGTTTCGGGTATAATAAAGGCGGGTTTATGGCCCACCGGAAGGAATCGACTTCTTGAGACTCTTAACCCCTACAGGATGTAGCTATGGGGAACATAAGAGATGTTTAGCTCTGAAACAGAAAGGTTACTCCATGTCAACTACGACGCCCAGTTCTCTTCCCTCCTACTTGGAAACGCTTGAGCGCGTTATTACTGAGACAATTGCTCCTGCTGCTATTGAGGTTGATCAAACAGGGACATACCCACAAGCCTCAATGGATGCTCTTGCACAGGCTGGCCTGCTTCGGCTCATCAGTGCGAAAGAGGTAGGAGGGCATGGCGAAGCCCACCGTGCAGCGACTCTCGTGGTGGAACAGATCAGTAAATACTGTGCTTCGACTGCCATGATCGTGTGTATGCATTATGCAGCCACAGCAGTCATCGAAGCGCATGGCCCACGAGACGTTCGAGAAGCTATAGCAGCCGGAACCCATGTGACAACACTGGCTTTTTCGGAGGCCGGTTCACGGAGCCATTTCTGGGCACCAACGAGCACTGCGACCGCCGATGGAGAAAAGGTGCGCCTCGACGCCAAAAAAAGCTGGATTACCGGGGCTGGAAAGGCAAACAGTTATGTATGGTCGAGCCGCCCACTAGCGGCTGAGGGCGTGAGTACTATCTGGCTTGTTCCAGCGGATGCTTCAGGATTGCGTGTCGTTGCTCCTTTTAACGGTTTAGGCTTGCGGGGAAATAACTCGAGTCCAGTTGTTGCTGATGGTGTAGAGGTATCAAAAGCTGCTATGCTTGGTGAAGATGGCAAAGGCTTTGACGTGATGATGGGAATTGTCCTGCCCTATTTCCAACTCATGAATGCGGCTCTGAGCGTTGGTACGATGGAGATGGCAACGACAAAAGCAGCCACGCATGTAGGAGGCGCTAAACTGGAGCATCTTGGGCAGTCGATTGCGGATTTCCCGACGGTACGTGCCTACATTGCACGAATGCGTATCAAAACGGATATGGTGCGTACACTATTGCTTGATACCATTGATGCGCTTGAAACTGGACGTGAAGATGCGATGCTGCGTGTGCTTGAAATCAAAGCGGCGGCTGGTGAGGCATCCACCGAGGTTACGGACCTAGCAATGCGTGTCTGTGGCGGAGCAGCGTTCCGTAAAGAGGTTGGAGTCGAGCGGCACTTCCGTGATGCACGAGCATCCACGGTCATGGCCCCAACGACTGATGTCCTCTATGATTTTATCGGCAAAGCCGCATGTGGAATGCCACTATTTGGCTAGTAGAAGAAAATTAGGAAGGATGCGGATGAAGACAGATACCGTGCTTCTCCTGGGATCGGTTGCCTATGACCCCAAGGTGGTGACCATTTGGGAAGGCTTCAAAGCCTATTTTGCGCGACAGGGCCTCTCGATGGACTATGTACTCTACTCGAATTATGAGCGTCAAGTCGAGGCGCTTTTCGATGGACATATCCATGTTGCATGGAATTCTCCTTTGGCCTGGGTGCGTGCTCGTCGCCTTGCTCAAGCCAAAGGTCAAGAGGTGCAAGCCATTGCCATGCGTGACACAGATCGTGATTTGACCTCGGTTGTGGTCGTGCAGAATGATGCACCTATTCAAACGATTGCAGACCTCAAAGGGTGGGCTGTTGCTGTTGGCGCGGTTGATTCCCCGCAAGCAACACTGCTTCCGCTCGCTCACCTGCATGCTCATGGGTTGAATCCTGACACAGATATTGTCGTGCAGTACAACAATATTCTGGTTGGAAAGCATGGAGACCATATTGGAGGCGAACGGAACGCAGCCAAAGCATTGGTGACAGGCGAGGCCAATGCTGCATGTCTGCTCGAATACAACTATCATCTGTTCACCTCAGATGGAACCTTGCCAGCCGGAACAACACGAATTTTGACGCGTACTGCGCCATTCGATCATTGTAACTTTACGATTAGCCCGACTGCGCCACAGGCTCTGGTAGATCGCTTCCATGAGCTTCTGGTTGGGATGTCCTACGATGACCCGGATGTGCGACCACTCTGTGATCTAGAGGGCCTGAAAGCTTGGTATTCAGGACGAATAGAGGGATATCAAGCCCTAGAAGTTGCTGTAGATGATGCACATTTTTATGATCAACATGGCAATATTACTGTGGCTGAGTATCACTACTAAGCGGAAGGAATGCAATCGTCCGTATCTGTAAGAGAGGATGATTGCCAGCCAATTCAGGAAAAGCTGAAGTTAGCACCGAGGAAGGTGTCAAAACATGCGTACCTATTATACGAAGGCACGTGCTGTACATTATAATAGGACGTGGCAGAGCTTCTCACAAAAAACAATGGCTTCTACTCTACATGCTTTTGATCTGAAGGCGCTCTCTGGAGGACAACGGCGTCCCCTACGCATTTTGGATGTTGGATGTGGAACAGGATTGTTATTGCAACAGTTGGGCAAGATGATACCGGATGCGGAGTTATACGGCATCGATGCAAGTGCAGAAATGCTCGCCCAAGCAGATCATGCGCTTGTATCGTATCCACATGTAACCCTGCTTCAAGCGTCTCTTAACAAACAAGATGAATCCTATCTTCCTTATCCTCCTCACTTCTTCGATCTGATTACCTGTATGAATACTCTTCATTACGTAAGAACACCGATCATTCTGCTACAAAGACTCAAACATGTGCTTGCGCCAGATGGACAATTGGTCATCGAGGATTATATCCTGCGCGGCTTCCCTTTCTTTAGAAGGATTGTTGAGTGGGGTATTCGCATATATGATCCACAGCATGTGCGTCTTTATACTCAGACAGAGGTAGAAGCAATCTGTACTCAAGCAGGATTATATATTACTCATGCAGAGGCTTTTTATATTGATCTTTTTTGCGATGGATGGGTACTGCGCATTGATAAGGACAAGCAGACTACACAATAATCTGGTCGGACTCTACAACTGGTTCGCCCACATTGTCATGAAAATTGCGTGTGTAGAGCCGATAGTAGGTGCCTCGCTTTTCGAGCAATTCTTGATGTCGCCCCTGCTCAATAATTCTTCCTTGCTCGATAACGACGATTTTATCGGCGTTCTGAATGGTGCTGAGGCGATGGGCGATGACGATCGTAGTGCGATTCTTCATGAGGTGTTCAAGGGCTGCTTGGACGAGACTCTCGCTCTCGTTGTCGAGTGAGCTGGTGGCTTCGTCGAGTATGAGGATGCGTGGGTTGCGCAAAAGAGCACGCGCAATAGCGATGCGCTGGCGTTGTCCGCCAGACAGTTTGACGCCACGTTCGCCAACTAGCGTGTCGTAGCCCTCAGGAAGTTTCTCTATAAACTCGTGGGCGTTGGCGGCACGAGTTGCTGCGTCTATCTCCTCAGATGTTGCATCCAATTTGCCATAAGCGATATTTTCGCGGATGGTAGTGCCAAACAAGATCGGCTCTTGTGGTACGCTGCCGATCTGTTCGCGTAAACTCTTCACTTGCACTTCACGTATGTCGTAGCCGTCAACAGTGATATGTCCACTTTGCACGTCAAAAAAGCGCGGTATCAGATTTGAGATAGTCGTTTTGCCTGCACCGCTTGGTCCAACTAGAGCCGTTACCTGTCCCTGTTCTGCTTCAAAGGAGACATTATGGAGGACCTGTGTTTTACCATCATAACTAAACTCGACCTGCTCAAAGCGTATATCACCCTGCACAGTTGATAAGGGTTGCGCTCCTGGTTCGTCTACGAGCGTGATGGGGGTATCGAGCAGGTCAAAAATGCGCTCTGCTGCGCCAAGGGCAATCTGAAATTGCCCATAGAGATTGCCCAACGAGATGAATGGTTGTACGAGGACACCAATATAGATGACAATCGTTGTCAGCGTGCCGATGGTCAGGCTACCATTCAGCACGGCATTTCCTCCATACCATAAGAAGACCGCTAGACTGGACAGCGCAAGGAATGAGGTTCCTGCTTGTATTGCTGCTGCCAATCGCGCACGCTTGCGTATGATACCAAACTGTTGCCAAACAAGGGTGCCATAGCGTGCGATCTCGAAGTCTTCGCGTGTGAATGCCTTAACGACCTTTGCATTGCTAATAGCTTCCTCAGAGGCTGTTGTCGCCTCACTGAGGGTGGCTAGTTCCCGCTTGACGTACTGACGGAGATAGCGGCTGGTGAAAATGGGTAAGATAATGATGGGAATGAGGAGTAAGGCGACAATCAAGAGCGTTGGTCCGAAGCTGACAGGTGTGTGAGAGGCGGGAACAGAAATATTGAACTGACTGAAACGAGCGAAAATGGTATCGGGACCAGCAATCACAATGGTTAAACCGACGATTAAGGTGATCAGGTTTTGCACGAGACTGATGATGTTACCTGTGACGGCACCGCGTACGAGCGTCACATCATTAGTGAGGCGACTCAGCAGTTCTCCAGTGCGGTTCTCTTGAAAGAAACTCAACGAGAGTCTTTGCAGATGATTGAATACTTGTGTGCGTAGGTCAACCAGAATGCATTCGCCAACGATGGTTGTCCAAAAGCTGTTGATGAAGCCAATGATAGCCTGAACGATGGCGAGGGCCATCAGGAGATAGATGATGCTGTGTAAAGCGTCTGCATTTTTGCTAATCACACTATCGATGATCTTGCCTGTAAATGCTGGATAGGCGAGCGTAAACGAGCTAGTGACAAAGGTGGTCAGGATGATGCCTGCTATCTGCCACCAATAGGGACGAGCAAAGTTGAAGAGGCGTAATATTCTGTAGCGAACGGCGGGTTTACGCTCAGGTGTGTTCGTTTTCATGCTGGGCGGACGGTGTGTATCGCGTCTGCCAAAGAAGAGGCGTTGCACGTTTCATGTTCGCTTTCTATGTGTCAATAGGGCGCAATTCATTGCGCCCGTACCTGTTCTGCATATTTTGAATACGCCTGTAGCATCATGAGGTTGTATACGGTAGGGGCGCAATTCATTGCGCCCCTACCGTGGGTGTGGTTATGTGGCCGACGCGTGCTGGGACCTTGCTGCGCTCGTCCCAGCAGGGCGCTATGAATTGCTCCCCTACCGTTTCCACATACATTTATGTATACACCGTTACCCAATGAAAACGTTCCCCATACATGGTATCCAAACGTTTTTTGCATTTTTGGGCTTCGTAATAGTCTGGGTCAAGCTCCAATTCTGTGTTGCCATATGGCGACAACTTGTTGATAGGCGTCCCAGGTGTCCACATCGTAGCTGGCAGTGGGGTCGTTGTGTTCGGCTATGGCGATGTCGTGACGGTGAGTGTCAAGAATGCTGCGTCCGCCCTGGTCTCCTTGTATATTGAGTAGTTCGGGAAATAGGCTTGCTGCGAAAAGTGTTGGACTGCCGGGCTTGCCGTTGTAGTGTGAGACGACGATAGGTTTGTTGCTTGTGTGTCGAGTTGTTATAAGGGTGTCGATGATGGATGAGGTGAGCAATGGTTGGTCGCCAGTTAAGACGATGACGCTATCGATGGCATGGGGCGTCTCTGGAGCTGTGGTATCATGGTTCATGAGGGCTTGTATGCCGACATGGAGAGAGGTGCTCATACCTTGAAGATAATGGGGGTTCTCGACGATAGTCAGGTCTGGACGAGTGATGTATGGTGGAATCTGGGCACGTACCTGCTCGGCTTGATGACCTATGACCAGTACAATTGGGTGAGCGTGTGAGGCTTGTGCGGCTGCAAGGACGTGCGCTAATACCGGACGGTCTCCAAGTGGGAGTAGCAGTTTGTAGCGTCCTTCACCCATGCGGCTTGAACGACCTGCCGCTAAAATAATGGTTGCTGTTGATGATTCTATTTGCATTGCTGTTATGTCCTGTTTCGCTTCTTGTAGGATCTCGCCCGATTTATCGGGCATGGACGCGCTAAAGCTAGTCCCTACGACGTATTTTTCTCGGCATGTTATAATAATCCCTGGATGTTCGAGGAGCATCCACTTTGTCTACATCATAGCAGGAGAAGTAAGAAAAATGCCAAATATCCCACAAACTATTACTGAGCATGTTGAAGTGTTGGATGCTGAGACGCAGGTGAAATATGAACGGCTACAGGCGATTCTGCGCGAGATGGAGTCGGTGCTTGTCGCCTATTCTGGTGGGGTTGATAGTGCGCTCCTCCTGAAAGTAGCTCATGATGTACTTGGCGATCATGCGATAGGAGCGATTGCATCTTCACCGGCTTATGCTGCTGAAGAGACGGAAGAGGCAATCTCTGTAGCGCGACAAATGGGTATTCCGCTGATTACACTTGAGACGCATGAGCTTGAGGATGAGCGATATATAGCCAATGATGTCAATCGATGTTACTTTTGCAAGACTGAACTGTTTACTCATTTAGAACCTTTAGCAAAACAACATGATGTGCGCTATATCGCTTATGGTGTGAATAAAGATGATGATGGAGATTTTCGGCCTGGGCAACGCGCAGCACGCGAATTTGGAGTGCGTGGTCCGTTAAAAGAAGCAGGTATGGGGAAGCGCGAGATACGGGCAGTAGCACGTCTGCTCGGTGTGCCTGTGTGGGATAAACCTGCGATGGCCTGTTTCTCTTCACGTATTCCTTATGGGAGCAAAGTGGATGTAACTTCACTACGAATGATCTATAAAGCCGAGAAATTGTTGCGTGAACTGGGCTTTCACCAATTGCGTGTACGACATCATGATAAGGTGGCTCGCATCGAGGTTGAGCGTGCTGAACTGCCGCGCTTGATCGAAGAAGAGATGAGCCGTACAGTCACAGATGGTCTGCGAAAAATTGGCTATAGCTATGTTACTGTTGATCTGCTTGGCTATCGTACCGGCAGTATGAATGAGGGCTTCTTCAAGAAGAGGAAAGCTGTGGACATGTATAAGGAGACAGGTGAGGTGAATGGGCAAACAACGAACACATCTGCACATCACATTGGGGCGTAAAATGGGGTGCTTGACACAGTGACTATGAATGCACCCAATGCTGATATGACTTTATCGCAATGCCGCAATTGTCGTGCTACTTGGGATGTGTCCCTAAACTTTTGTGGGCGCTGTGGACAAAGTTTGCATAGTGTCACTCCGACAATTCAGGTGAAACCTGCTAGCAACGGTCCTCTTCCTCGTGTGCGTGCAGTTGGTCCTAGTTGGAGTACGCGCCGCTTTGTGTATATAGGGGTAGCTCTCGCAGCCTGTATTGCTTTGATCTTTGGCGGTTGGGCTTTATTCTTCAACTCCAACCATCCATTACTCTCGAAGAGGTCTAATGTAAAACCTGCTTCTGTCAACGTCCATCATGCTCCAGAAGGTATGGTGTTGTTTTATGACGCTCATGCACAAGGTGATGGTGTTGCCTTCCATCTACGCTATTTGCCTCTCCTGGCAAAGGGGCATGTCTATATTGGGTGGCTCTTTACGCCGTATCGTCCAGATCAATTTGTATCCGTACGTCCACTTGTCGCCGATAAAAATGGCACTGTGTCATTTGAGAGTGGGCAATTGGCATCTTTTAATACGGCAAAACAGGATTTGCGCTTTTCATTCACCAAGGTGATTGTGACGACGGAGGTTGCATCATCGCCTATGCAGCGCCCGATGGGACAAATTGTGCTGCAAGGCGCAATCAATCCTCAGTCCTTTAATAGCCTCGCACAGTTATTTGTTAGTACGCCTTTTACACCTAGTCGGGTTGCCTTGCTGGCCGCGTTTCGAGTGCAAATGGGAGAACTGGCACGCTGGATCACTAATATGCTTGCTTCCGAGCAAGGAGGTAATGTGGATTCAGTGCATAGTGATCTGCTGCGACTTATCTATGTGATAGAGGGCAAAAATGGTAGAGATACGCAAGCTCTAAACATTCTGTCGTTGACGAATATTAGTAACGAGGGGGACGGCGTTGGTCTCCTTTCAGCACGGACGAATTGCCAGCTCAGCCAGAAAAATTGTGGTTACATTGATGCTATACGTAGCCTCGTGTCCACACTTTTTATGCAAGGAACTCTTTCAACGCGTACCACACAAAACCTGCTAACGACACTGGCGAATGTCGAGCAGTTGACGCGTACGGTGCAACAACAGGTACTCCAATTAGTACCGTTTACAACACTCGATACTCCAACACGTTCCTCAATACGGGTTTTGAGTGTGCTAAGCGATACTTTGCTCAATGGTACTGATCGTGATGGTGATGGTAGCATCGATCCTGTTCCTGGCGAAGCTGCCACGGCTCAGCTTTATACGTATTTGCAAGAGGTGGGAGCGATTTCACTCACATGATGTTTGTGTAGATGGTATAATGAACGGTGGACTTTAATAGACAGGAAATATACCATGTCGGACCGTTTCATCTATCTTGATCATGCTGCGACTACGGCGCTCGATCCTCGCGTGCTGGATGCCATGATCCCTTACTTTACAATTGAATATGGTAATGCGAGTAGCATTTATACTCTAGGGCGTCATGCGATGCAGGCAATTGATCGCTCCCGTGAAGACGTTGCTGAGCTGCTGCATTGCCGTCCTACTGAGGTGGCTTTTGTTGGTTGTGGTTCAGAGAGCGATAACTTGGCAATTAAGGGCATGGCTTTTGCGTCACAGAAGAAGGGTAAGCATCTCATTACCTCTTCAATTGAGCATCATGCTGTGCTACATACTTGCCAGTACCTGGAACGGTTCGGCTTTAAGACAACATACCTTCCTGTGGATGAGTACGGTTGTGTAAATCCAGATGATGTTGCTCGCTCCATTACTGAGCAGACTGTGCTCGTTTCGGTGATGTATGCGAATAACGAGGTGGGAACGATAGAGCCAATTGCCGAGATTGGGCATATCTGTCGTGCTAAGAAGGTACCATTTCATGTGGATGCGGTGCAGGCGGGCGGTGCGCTTCCTCTGGATGTGGCCGCGCTCAATGTTGATCTGCTCTCGCTCTCAGCGCATAAGTTTTATGGGCCAAAGGGTATGGGTATCCTCTATGTGCGTCAGGGAATGCGTATCCTACCACAGTTGCAGGGTGGCTCACAGGAGCGCGGGCGACGTGCTGGCACCGAGAATGTGGCTGGTATTGTGGGTACTGCGACCGCCCTGCGCCTCGCCCAGGAAGAATTGCCGCAGGTCACGCTACGCATTACCGTGTTGCGTAACCGACTGATCGAAGGTATTTTGACGATACCGAGAAGTCGGCTCACAGGCCATCCCACGCACCGCTTGCCCAATAATGCTAGCTTCTGCTTTGAGGGCGTCGAAGGTGAATCTATTCTATTGAATCTCGATCTGCTCGGTGTGGCAGCTTCGACAGGTTCGGCGTGTACCTCTGGTTCTGTTGACCCCTCACATGTGCTGATTGCACTGGGATTGCCGCCGCAATGGTCGCATGGCAGCTTGCGTCTCACGCTTGGCAAGGAGAACACCGAGCAAGATGTGGACGCAGTGATCACTATGCTTCCTGGCATTATCGAGAAGTTACGTAGCCTTGCCTTGTAGTGCTGGAGTGAACAAGCGCTGCATAATCCAGGCTCGTGCCTGTTCTACTTCTATATCTATTGCTGCGTGGACGAGTGGGCCATCCATCGTGCGTGGCACCATATACCCTCGCAGTGGGCCTTGTGTGAGCACACGTGCGGTCATCTCCTCAAACAACAGAAACTCTGGTTTACAGAGCGCCATGACTGCTAATGGATCATGCAGATAGGGTAGTTCAGGATGCCAGCGTGGACGGTGGCGTTGCCAAACTTGCAATAGTGTATTGAGTAGCTGTACCTGTGGTATTTTGCTTGCACGTAACTGCTCTCTATCTGCTGCACCCATTTGGCAACGCGTCGTAATGTTCCATCCAAGTAGGGTGATGGGAATACCCGCTCCTAGCACGATTTGTGCCGCTTTCGCATCGCTACGTATATTCCATTCAGGGAATGGCATCCCACTTGTGCCACCCATCACCACTATCCTTCTTATAGCCATGAAACTACGTGGTTCAAGTAGAAGTGCAGTGGCAACATTCGTGAGTGGCCCTATGCAGAGGAGCGTAAGTTGTCCGGAATGGGCTAGGGCTGTTTGTATGATAAGTTCGGGCGCGGAGAGAGACGAGATGGCTGGAAAAACCTCAGATCGATTAATAATAGCCGCCTGGGGCACACCGGATGGTTGATGGCGTTGAAGCAGCGGCGTACCCACGCCTACCGAGACTGGTATGTCATTGCGCCCATAAATATTGAGTAGGTGAGCAGCCAAACGCGCACGTTGTTGCGTGTTTCCAAAAACGGTAGTCACGCCTTTAAGTTCAATTTCGGGAGAGTTCAAGACCAGCGCGAGTGCCAGTGCGTCATCGATATCATCCCCTATATCGGTGTCAACTATTACCACATGCTTATGGGTGAATTGGACTGCTGAGGAGGCGGAAAACGTGCCATTTTGGTGCATTGCCACACTCTCTTTTTTGTGTTACCCTTGATGCAAAGGTTGGTGACGGTGAGGGTGGAGGTGTGTATTGTTGCTCCTCCTAGCAATTAATGTACCACATAGGGAAAATGTCGTAGGGACCAGCTTTAGCGCGTCCATGCTCGATTTATCGAGCGAGATGTGGGATTAGTGAATCGCGCCTGATAAATCATGCATGGACGTGCTAAAGCTGGTCCCTACGACGATGGAAACGTTATGATGATATAACGATGTTAGAAAAGAGGAACATTACTTATGGATATACTGAAACGTGAATTGCTCTCGCAGAGGGTACGCACAGTGAAACCTTCTGGAATACGTAAGTTCTTTGATATTATCAATACAATGCCGGATGTCATTTCGTTGGGTGTGGGCGAGCCTGATTTTGTGACGCCTGAACATATTCGGCAAGCCGGTATCAACTCTATTCAACAGGGGCACACACGCTATACTTCAAACTTTGGCACGCTGGCATTGCGTGAGGAGATCGCGGCGATGCTCCACCGTCGCTATGGGCTTTCTTATGACCCCAAAACACAGGTGCTGGTGACGGTTGGTGTAAGTGAAGGCGTAGACTTAGCGATGCGCACGCTGATCGATCCGGGTGATGAGGTTATTTCGCCTGACCCTGGTTATGTTGCCTATGAAGCGGATATCATCTTTGCTGGTGGCGTGCCCGTGCCTGTACCGACGTATGCGAAATATGATTTTGGTGTACGTGCCACCGAGATCGCTGCTGCTATTACGCCACGTACCAAGATGATTTTGCTTGGCAATCCCAATAACCCGACAGGCGGAGTGATTCCTGCGGCGGAATTGCGGGAGATTGCGAAACTGGCAATAGAGCATGATCTGATTGTCGTTGTTGATGAGGTGTATAGTCGCCTCGTCTATAACACCGAATACCTTAGCATTGCCTCTCTTCCTGGTATGCAGGAGCGTACGGTGTTGCTCGATGGCTTCTCCAAGGCATACGCGATGACTGGCTGGCGTATAGGATATGTTGCGGCACCGCCCACTATTCTAGAGGCGATGGTCAAAATACATCAGTATACAATTATGTGTGCTGGTACAGCGGCTCAGGAAGCGGCGTTAGAGGCACTGCTTCACGGAGAAGACGATGTGCGTGTAATGCATGATGATTATGAGCGACGTGGGCGTATGTTTGTTGCTGGTCTGAACCGTATTGGCCTTGCTTGCTGTGAGCCGCGAGGAGCTTTTTACGCCTTCCCCTATATTGGCAATACAGGCATGAACGACGAAGAATTTGCCGAGAAATTGCTGTTTGAGGAGCAGGTTGCGGTTGTCCCTGGTAGCTCCTTTGGTGCTGCTGGCACCGCGTATGTGCGCTGTGCGTATTGTACGGCTTATGACAAACTCGAAGAGGCCCTAGTACGCATGGAACGGTTTTTGAAGAAGCATACAGCATAACAGACACACAAAACGTCTCGTGCCATGCATGGCACGAGACGTTTTGTGTGTCTGTTATAGATTACTATTCGGCGGCAACTGGTCCCCATTGGGCTTGTGCGCGATCACGTTTCAGCTCGAACAGATTGGGGCTTCGCAGCGCCCACGCGGTGTAGTCCCACAATTCGCCAACCTCATCGCCTTGGGGTACGGTGTGAATGATGGGGCCATAGTAGCCTACGTTGGAGCCTACATAGGCTATGGTTGGCACGCCAAAGGCATGGTAACGCTGAACAGCTTCGGCATGATCTTTGACGACATCCTGGGCGGTGCTGTCGTCAGCAAGTGCGGCATCGACAAAACCTGCGCCTAAGCCTGCTTGCTTGGCACAGGCTGCGACAACGTCACGTTCGCGGATGCTCTCTTTGCGTCCATGCTGGGCATTGCCAAGCGCAACGTACAGTTTCTCAAAAGCTTCGTTGCCGCCTTTGCGTTGCGCCAGGGCCAGTGAACGGAGGGCGGTCCACCCGTAGCCGTTGACATAGTCCGGCTCGACCCCTTCTTTGCGATTGACAATTTCCAGGCTAAACATGCGCCAGTGAATGTTGACGGGTCGAACATTACGTACGTCGCGTAGCCAGAGTGCGGTACGCCATGCCAGGGGGCATAGTGGGTCAACATGCACGTTGATGCTTACGGGCGTCTTTGTTTCTTGTGTCGGCATGAGATGAGTTTCTCCTATCGTAGTAGTCCACCAAACCTCAATTGATGAGTTAGTCGTAGGGGCGCCATTCATGGCGCCCCTACGACTAACTCATCAATTGAGGTTTGGCAAGGTAGTAGGGTTTGTTATACAGGGTGCAGTACTGCTCTGTTAATACTTCATAAAGTGAAGCTACTTACATAGAATACGTTGAGATGCATATGCGTGTCAAGGAGAATATGAATAAAGATGTAGATATAGGCGTACAACATGGGGACGTGCTGGGACCTTGCTACACTCGTCCCAGCAGGGCGCGATAAATCTGGCCCCTACTTGGCAATTTGCTTGTTTGCATCTATACTATAGACAGGTGCTGTACGCAATGAGACAGAACCGCTCATCTTATCTTCTGAGGTTATGCGACTATGACGAAGCAGAAACAACTGCAAGAAACTTCCTCGGAACAACTATCTTCTGGTTCCACTTGTGTGCTTCCAAAAACGAAAGAGCTGTGGTTTGCTGATGGTGACGTACACGCGAGTAGCGGTCACTATAGCGAAGCAATAGCTGCCTATAAACGCGTGCTTCGCCTGGACCCCAATTGTGCTGATGCGTATGTCAACAAAGGCACGATGTTATATAATCTTGGGTGCTATGATGAGGCCCTTGTTGAATATGAGCAAGCGTTGCGTCTTGAAGCACAGTGTGGACCGGCATACTATGGTAAAGGATGCATTTTCTTTACATTTGGCTTGCGTCGAAAAGCCTTTGCCGCTTTTGAGCAGGCTATTCTCGCTGATCCCACTATTGCCGTGTTCCATGTCAACAGAGCATATATGTTGTGGAGTTTCAAGTATTATCATGAAGCTTTTGCTGCCTATGAACGAGCGACGCAACTGGATCCTACCTTAGCTGTAGCCTTTATTGGTAAGGGCAATGTTGCGCTATATACTCTCAACTGGATAGAGGAAGCGCTATCCGCCTATGATCGTGTGACGCAGCTTGCCCCAAGTTTTGTGCCGGGGTATCAGAGCAAAGGCAGTATATTGCTGCGTTTGCGCCGCTATCAAGAGGCCCTGGCTGTCTATGAATGTGCTATACAGCTTGCTCCACACAATACCGACATCCGTCAGGCCAGAGCGAAGGCACTGGCTGGCGTTGCTCGCCTTGGAAAAAAACATAGGAATATACCTGCTTCAGCGATGTAATCAGAAACTTCGGTACAACCCCGCTAACTGGTGAAGCTGCTCACGCGAG
>JRHI01000285.1_pt1 | contig 57268 bp, 47 predicted proteins | sample 215371 | NCBI WGS metagenome assembly JRHI01 (sample SAMN02929681, study PRJNA255918) | sediment metagenome | biome: cave system; feature: Ice Cave; material: Sediment; isolation source: sediment from deep within a dark volcanic ice cave with no known source of... ...
GGTCCCATCCCATCCCGCCACGCCGCCCCCGCCCCTACGGATACGGCGATGTTTCCTTCTTACTAGATGATACGATAATATGAAACCCCTTGCACAACTCAGCTTTCATGGGCAGGGACGGCGTCTGCGCCGGGTGGCAGAGGCCGCCCTTGCTCACTACGAACTGCATGCGCCCACGCTTACTATGCTCTCGCATCGGCACGATACTATCTTTCGTGTCGATACGAGTGACGGCGCGAAATATGTTCTACGCGTGTATGGCCCAGGTGATCTAAGTATCGCAATGATCGAGTCAGCATTACTCTGGGTAGCCGCAATCCGTCACGACACAGACCTCATCGTACCCGAACCCGTTCCAACACAGAACGGCACATTCATCACAGAGATCGCTTGCGAAGGCATACCAGAGACGCGGTATTGCTCGTTATCACATTGGGTTGAAGGTCGCTTTCTACGCAAAGGACTCACACCAACCACCTTTGAGCAAGTTGGCACCCTGCTAGCTACCCTCCATCGACACGCGGAACACTTTGTGCCACCGCCAACGTTTGTACGCCCACACTGGCAATGGACATGGGTCTTCGATGATGCCCCAATAATCGCTCAGAAGCACGGCCAAGGTCTGGTTTCAGCACATGATCTTGCTCTGATTGCCGCCATCAGCGACAAAGTGCGCGACGAGATGCAATCGTTGCCAAAAACGCCCGACTATTATGGTCTTATTCATGGAGATCTGCAACCCACCAACTATCTATTTCATCATGGCCAGATACGCATTATTGACTTTGAAGATTGCTGCTGGAACCATTATCTCTATGATATGGCACACACACTTGGTAGCATGATAGGACGCCCCGACGAAGCAGCTCTGCGTGCCGCCTTCTCTCGCGGCTACGAACAACTACGCCCACTCCCAGCTCGTTACGAAGAACGTCTACAGATGTTCATCGCCATTCGCCTCATAAAGCGCCTCAATTACCTTGTAAGAACATCAGACAATCTTACACATCTTGCACTTGCCCCACAATGGATAGCATTTACAGCCCAATGGTTGCGTGCATTCCTTGCGACGTAAGACCGTGGTAATGGAAATGTGGTACACATTTCCATTGCCCTGTTTCACGATGTGCTGAACGATTTCCAGCACCAGAACACGACTAGCGCTAGGAAGACGAGTAAAACCGTGAGAAAGATTTTGTGGAGGAGGTCTAGAGAGTTGTCGGGTTGGGTGGGTTGAGTAGGCTGGACTACTCCAGTTGTTGTGGGAGTTGCCACATTTCCCTGCTGAACTGCTACTGTTGTTGGGACGTGTAGGCTTGTCCATGTTGGTTGTACACCATCAACAGTGGGTGAGCCTCCACCTGTATATGCGCCCCCACCGTAGTTGCCTCCTCCATACCCTTGACCACTACTACTGCTTTTTTTACTCTTTGGCGTGGGGGAAGTACGCGGTGATGTAGACGTACCTGTGGGAGATGGAGGAATGGGATTGTTAGACATATCTATGGTAGGGCTACTACTGATCTGCCAGTTTGTTGAGCCGTCGGGAACGCGAGCATACGATTGGTCATCACCGAGTGATGGAATGACAATTTGATCGACGACGACACCCCCAACTAAGAGGCGTAGGGTGGGTGTTTCTGTGCTATAGAACTGGTAATTCGTGCGTGGAAAGAGAACGAGAAATCCTTTGGCGGCAACTGCTGCTCCAAAGGGAACGTAATAGTTGTTTGTGTTGGGTCCGCTATCCAGTACCGTTTGTGCCGCGTATAGGTCATAGGGAGTGCTTTGCGGGTTATATATTTCGACCCAGGTATCACTAGTGGGTGTAGCCCCTGTAGTAGTATCAGCACAATTCCAGATGGTTTTAGGGGCCATGAGCACTTCGTTTATCGATAAAATTCCTGGTGTGGCTGGTACTGGTGTCGTAGAGCCAGCTACACTTGGTGGCGTGGGCGAGGCACAGCCGTGACGTGTCGTGGCTAAAGCTGTCATAGTAGGCATAAAAATGACCACAGTCATACACAGCAACAGTGCTAGACAAGCAATAACCACCAGAGACCGCACGTAGCCACCTCCCAAAAGAGAACAGAGAAACTATTATTGAGAAAGGTATTCAAACGGTACGGAGCTTTTGCGGGGGAAGCGTTCATTGAGTACGTGCCGTATGGCTTCAACGCTGCTCTCACCAAGCGTAAAGGCAATAATAGAGCCTATAATAATTCCGCAAATGCCACCGAGTGCAATACCCTCAAGGAACATCCGATTGCGAAAAAATGTCATCGTCGCCACCTTTTCTCTTGCTTACTGTAGGTATACCACCGTTTTTGCCTCACTCCACAGACGCTCTAGACGGTAATACTCCCGTTCTTTTGGTCCGAAGATGTGTACGATGATATCGCCAAAATCGAGTAGTACCCAACCTGATTCTGCTAAGCCTTCACGGTAGAAGACTCTTGCTCCCTGTTTGCGTAATTCTTCATCGAGCGTGTCCGCGATAGCCTGAATCTGGCGTGAATTGGTGCCTGTGCAGATTACGAAGTAATCCGCGATGGTTGTGATATCATGAATGTCGAGCAGAAGCACATCCGCGGCTTTTTTGTCTGAAGCGACATCCGCGGCTGTCTTTGCTAGCTGTGCTGGGTCTAACAGAACTCCCTCCACAAGAACTCCCTCATTTTAGGTAGGACCCCCATACGTGAGCGCCCTACATGACACTTCCTACTGCAAACGGTGTATAATATTGACTATAAAGCCATTATAGCATGACGAGGCAATATTGTCACGAGGCTGAAGTGCGGAGCCATTCATCTTTTGTCGTATGATATTCGACATCTTTGGAGTCAAGAATTTCCGCACGCAGTTCGCCGAGTGTGCCCCAGCCCTCTGCATCCACATCATACTTGTGAATGGTTTCTTCGTTCTTTTGGTGTACCCACACAAAGCTATCATCGGATAAGTGCGGATACTTTTCTACGACACCACGCAGGACTTCGCGTGCAACATCCTCTACAAAGCGTGGTCGTGCGTGTGCCCTGTTCACAATATACAGTTCGTCGGGACGTTTGAGTAGGGCATAGTTTTCGGAACTCATGGCGTTCTCAACCAGAGCCACCAGTTCAGTTGGGTCAATACGCTGCTTCGTACCAAGTAATAAGGTCGCTCGTCCACGCTGATTGTGCGTCGCCAATGGTGTGATACTCAGCACCTTCTCAATAGCATCCTCATCAAACCCTTCTTCTTGAAGACGAAGATGGGAGTAGGAACGAACCATATCCTGAGCGCAAGGGCAAGCCACCATGCCTTCTACCTCTACACCTATCATCCGTTTACTGCCGTGTCGGGTTGCTACTGCCTGGGCCAACAACCCATACACCTCTTGTGTGCGACGACCAGAAACAGGCGTCCACTTTTGCAGCGGATAGGAGGTACGAATATGTACTTCGGCACGAGATACCTTCTGTCGCTCTAGAATAGATTTGGCGACTCCCTCTGCGAGAACCTCAAGCCTCGACCATGATTTGGCGGCAGTCTCTTCTAATACCTCTTCCAGTACGTCACTGAAGCGGGACATATGGACACCCGCTTGCTGTGTATTGAGATCAGCATAAAGATCGAAGGTGGCATCGAACCAGCGCTGATACCCCTCATCGCCTAAGAGGAGCGTCTTCTTGACAGATACAACGCCTGCACGCCCAAGTCGTACATGCACTGCAGGCTGCTCATTCTGCATGTCGTGCTCAAGTGGAATACGTAAAGTCTCTGAAAGTTTCTCTACACCGGCCTGGGAGACGGCGCCAAGCAACTCTTGTGCTGTTCTCTCACTCACGGGATCAACGACGTCGGGGGCAATTTCCGCGAGTGGAGCCAACACAAACGCCCGCTCTGTCATGCGGGGATGAGGAATAACAAGGTCATCTTCCACCATCTGGAGATCGTCATAAAGCAGAATATCTATATCAATAGCACGTGGACCATTCCGAAATGATGGCTGTCGTCCAACAGTTACCTCTATATTTTTAACGAAGTGCAAGAGTTCTTCAGATGATAGCCATGTTTTGCCATAGCAAGCAATATTCAGAAAGCGTGGTTGGTCGAGATAGCCAACGGGTTCTGTTTCATACACCGATGAAATGTTTTGGATATCTATCACGTCACGCAGACGCTGTAATGCCTCGGCCAGTTTGCCGCGTCGATCCCCCAGATTAGAACCCAGCCCAAGATAAATGCTGTGGGTGGGAGTAGGAGTGTTGTCTCGCGGAAACAAGGGCGAAACAGTGGAATTATAACTCATTGAATGTGTAACCTCTCTGAAAACGCTGTAACCATATCATACTATGATAACAAAAAACAAGCGTTATTTGTTTCAAAACGGAACGAGGCCAGGAATGCCATGTATGGCATTCCTGGCCTCGTTCCGTTTTGAAAGCTTAGCGAGGGGTTGTTGCACCGTCGTAGGGGCCTGATTTATCGCGCCCGTCGTTGGGTGCGCAGTGCTTGGCGGCATTGACCATGACCACGAGCGGGCGCCATAAATGTGGCCCCTACGACCGGCTAGCGAGCTTGCCAGTAGCGTTCGAGACAGACGGTTTCTACAGGACGAATGCCATGCGTATATGCTCTCATCATCTTATGCATCTCTGCCCTGCTAGGGAAATTGTTTTCGATCTGTGAGGCATAGAGATCGGCGGCTTCCAAGCGGAAAGGTAGCATTTCCGACATTTCAACGAGCGCAGGCTCCATGGAGCCGCCTAGTTCTTTCAAGCGGGCGTCAAGTGCGCCTACTTTTGTGACATAGGGGAAGTCTTCGTAGAGATTGACCTTGGCACCATGTTGCACAAGGCGGTCAGCGGCAGAAGAGACAAGCTGATGGTCAACATGCCGCCCTACTCCGAGTGGTGCATACCAGACAGCATCAGGAAGTCGTTCTTGTAACCTGAGCAGGTCTTGAGCTAGTTGCTTATCAATGGTCAGGTCATTCGGGTGTACATCGCCACCAATAAGCTGCGCTTGTGTGGTGTAGTAAGGTGGATCGCCACGATAGATGGCGTCGAGATAGTCAAGCCAGAGATAATCAACACCGAGGGAGTCGAGCGCGGCAGCATCTTCTAAGCGCCGTTTTTCCATCATAGTATTGGCGCTATCGTTTGCGCTTGCTCCCATCTGCCTGTGCATCTGACGCGCCAGTGAACTGAGCGGTAGGCTAGCATCGGGGATACCACCAAAGACTGTAATAACGAGTGGGCTCAGTCCAGCACTGACTTGCACTCCGAGTGTGCCGCCACAGGAGTAAACCACATCATCAAAGTGCGGCGAAAGGAAAATGTGTCGATAGAGCCTAGTAATATCGCTAAAGCTTTTCAATAGCATTGAAATAATCCTCCACGTATGAGTGAACGAGTGATTTATGAGCAGGGCACCCGCAAGGGGATGCCCCTACAAAGACTACGGTGGCAATGAGACGTCTCGTCATCATTGTAGGGGCATCCCCTTGCGGGTGCCCTGCTACCACTGCCACCGACATGTGATATATTTTATGTATTTTAGCGTAATATCCGGCTGCCAACAAATAGGAACAATTATGGTAAACGAACACCATCTTCTGCGCTATTAACCAGCCCATCTCTTACTAATCCGCTCACAATTTTTTGTAGCCACGGCAGATCATCTTCACAAAAATCCGCTTTAATTTTCGGGCCAAGCTCTAGCAGTGACAGACGTTGAGCGGGTGGAACAGAGCGTAACATATCGACAATCCGCCCACGAAAATAACGGTTTGTGCTCGTAAATGGTTGCTTCTGATACTCAGCCTTCTTCTCCGCAACCTTACGCAAACTACGTAGCACGGTCCCCGATGGAAACAGACTATACTGGCTCATCTCGCTATAGGCATGACAGTATGCTTGCAAAGGGCATTGTGTACACTGAGGATTATTACTTGTGCAGATAGTCGCTCCGAGGTCCATTAATGCCTGATTCCAATTATATGCTTCCCCAGATGGCAGGACCTGTTCCGCGAGTGTCAACATCTGCGCATCATTCGCCCTCGGTTCAGGATGCTCTACGCCCAGAAAGATGCGGTGTAAGACACGGCGAATGTTCGTGTCAACCGTTGCGACCTGTTTATGATAGGCGAAGCACGCTATCGCACCCGCCGTATAGCGTCCCACACCTTTGAGCGTGAGCAACTCCTCAATTGTGTCTGGAATGCGCCCAGCATAATTCGCAATGACTTGCTGTGCAATAGATTGCAAACGGACAGCACGCATATTGTACCCAAGTGGCACCCACGCAGAAATAACTTCTGCGGTAGAAGCGGCTGCCAAGCTCTCTAATGTTGGGAATGCCTTCAGGAACTGATCGTATTTCGGCAAAACACGATCTACCTGAGTCTGTTGGAGCATAATCTCCGAAACCAGAATCGCATATGCATCACTCGTTGTGCGCCAAGGTAAAGCGCGTTGCTCGGCTGCATACCACTGTAACAAAGCCATATGAACGTGCGTCACATAGTCAGAAGCGAGCTGTTCAGGCTGAGCCGGAAAGGTTGAGGACAGATACCATGTATTCATTACGCCTCAAGATGTAGCTGTTTGTGAGGGCGTCTTGTCCTGAGCCTCTGTCACCTCGTCGCGCTTACGAGCCAATAGTGAAAATAGAGTATCACCGCCTTCCTGCCAGCATTTTGCATCAGGCGCAGGAAGATTCTCACAGAGAATCCAGTCGTTAGCATCCTTGAGCACATGTCCTTTAATGCATTTCGCATACATAACATGGTCATTTAAGTCAGGGTCTCCCGCCTTTACATTTGGCGAAGCAATCTTTGGAACGAAAAATCTACACCACGGCACGGTTATGTACCTTCCTTGTTTTCTGGATTTAGCCTCCCTGCACACGCGTCAGCCCCGTTTTGATGCTGACCCGTCACACTGGTTAGCTTTGCCTATTATAGCGCATTCTGTGACGTGGGGTCTATAGGAGATGTATAAGCTTTGCTTTATTAAAAAGCTCATTTCCAGTCACAAAATTTTTGAGAGAGGGTTATTTATTCTGTTTGTGTGTGTATTTTCTTAGCAGGCTTGTTTTTTGCAAGATTTGGTGACTATAATTCTACTGCTACTTCGATAGGGCTTTCCCCTTCACGTGTGGCGCGTATTGTAATATCGGCAGTGACATCTAACGCAGAAAGTAACTCAATCAATGTCTCTAGTGTTGGGTTCGCATCATCCGATGATAGCAGGCGTGATACAGCTTCGCGCTTCTTCCCCATACGCTCTGCCAAAGCCTCCTGGGTCAGATGTCGTTGCTGACGAATCGCTTCTAGAGCGTGCATGACTTTCAATTCGGCATCCATTGCCCGATACCCTGTCGCAACTTCTGGGTCTTGGAGAAACTTCCTTTTGCGCTGTTCATATCTGCTCATTATTTTCCTTTTGCACAGGACTAATATGTCAAATCTGAGAATATCGAGCACGTAACATATTCTCAAAGATTTCGGCGGGCTGAGTTGTATCCGTTTGCTCAAAATACACGATGGTCCATTTCATAAAAGTATTGTAACATACATGTTACTTACATGCAATATGTAGATGAGCTATATTTAATCAGTAGGTTTGCGACACACCGCTACAAGGCGGCTATCGAGGGTGAAGGGACTACCATCAAATCCACCGTAATAGGCTTGCATTGGTAAATTTGCGGCGGCTAGCATATGTGTTAGTTCTGTGAGCGTGTAGAGGCGCATAGAGTGGCTATGCTCAGTGCGCTTGCCGTTTGGGTAAAGTATGGTAATATGCACCTTGTTGCGGCTCGTGAACTGATCAAAGTGGCGCTCTTCGAAAACGATCAGGCCATCGTCATAGCGTGTAATACCATAAGGTGTGAATGAACGTACAAAACGTGTTTGGGGAATCGTTTCGAGCAGAAAAAGTCCTCCTGGTTTTAGTGCTTTGTAGACCTGCTGTAGGACATGCTGGTCCTCTTGCTCATTTTCCAGATAGCCAAACGAGGTGAATACGTTGATGATGGCATCGCATTCGTGCTCGAAAGGAATATGCCGCATATCACTGTGTATCCATACCACTTGGACACCTGCCGCCTCGGCGTTATTCTGTGCAGAACTCAGCAATGTTTCGCTCAGGTCTTGCCCGATCATTTTGTAGCCGTGTTGTGCTAAGGGAATGGTGTGGCGTCCAGTACCGCAACAAAGATCAAGTATGCGGCTCTCTGGTACGAGGTTGAGCAAGGCCAGCATGCCATCGACATCTTGTAGCGACTTCTCTGCGGGTAAGAATGGGGCATACATATGCAGATAGTCTTCGCCAAAGAATGCCTCGTACCATGCTTGATCGCTCATCAAACCTCTTCTTGTTTATGCACGCTGGTTTATCGCTATCCGAAACCACCAGGTTCCGGTTTTGAAGGCACCAATAAGATAGACGAATGCCCATGCTTCGTGTAAGACAGCAAAGCTCGCCGCCATCGCCAGGAAAAAGAGGCAGGCCAGAGCGGCGAGTTGTTTTAAGCGCAGATTACGCCAGTGCCAACGAAAGCTGCCCATGCGGCTCCCACGGTAGTACCACAGCACCATGCCTGTAAATATGATCAGGGCAATCGTGCCCACAATGCCTAGCCCATCCATGCAAAAAGAAAGCAATTGCTCACTCAAAACGTTCTCTCCATCCCTCGTAATTGCTGAGGGTAGCTGCGAGGACGCCTACTGTGACAGATATCCTTGCAGCATTATAGCATGACGCCGTCTCGTAATGTATACTATATCATCACCTATAAGGCTGGAGAAGTATGGAACAGAGAACCCCTTTAATCTGGAATCCCATTTTACGACAGTATCTCGTCAATGCCCCCCATCGTATGAGTCGTCGTGAAGGCGCGTCGAGCTGTCCCTTTTGTGCTGACATTACAGAGGGGCGCATAGGCCCTGATACACAGGTATGGTTGCATCCCAATGATTTTCCGCCACTGCAGCAGCCTGCGGGTGAGGCATACGTCGTTATTTATAATCGCGATCATCATCGGACGTTTACACAGCTCAGTGTTGATGAGGTGACAGCAGTCACCACCTTATGGCGTGACCTCTATCGGGACTTGGTCTTACGTTATCCTACAGTAATGATTTTTGAAAATAGCGGTGATGCGATTGGACAAACCCAACATCACCCACATGGTCAAGCCTTTGGTCTCTCTGTCATTCCGCCGATGCTGGAACGCGAGATGGAGACAGTACAGCTCGATGACGCGGCTGGCAAGGGCTGTCCATTTTGTCGTGTGCAGAAAGAATTGAGTGCTGGTCCGCATGAAGTAGCGGCAAATAGTACATGGCAGGCGTTCTTGCCACCTTATGTGCGCTATCCCTATGAAACACATCTCTATCCAAAGCGCCATGTTGCAAATCTCGACAAGATGTACGATGAGGAACTGCGTGACCTTGCACAAATGCTGTTACAAGTTATCAATGGCTACAATGCCTTGTTTGATGGGGCAATGGCTCCGATGCCCTATCTATTGGGATTGCATCAGCTTGGTGACGAGCGCTTTCATCTCCATGTTGAGATTCTTGCCATTGGGCGTGCCCCCGGTAAGCTCAAATACGCAGCCTCATCCGAGTCAATCTGGGGGATGTGGACCAACGATTCTTTACCAGTGCAGAAGGCACAAGAGCTGCGTGAAGCGATTGCGAAGAAAAAGGTGTAGTATGGCGGATACAACGAAGTTTCCACAGCCAGCCCAGGATGCAGCCAATAGATTTCCTATAGCCTTTTACGATGATGTGGAGTATGCAAGTCCTATGGGAAGTGCCTGGGCACCGGGGCGGGTAAACCTGATTGGTGAGCACACGGATTACAATGATGGTTTTGTGCTACCGATTGCTATTGATCGTGTTGCGGCCTTCGCGGGGCGTATGCGTAGTGATCGTATAGTGCGTATCTGGTCAGCGCACTTCAAAGAGTATGCACAGTTTTCGTTAGAGGGCTTGCCCACTACATTTGAGCAGCAGAGAATGACGATACCTAGCTGGGCACGTTACGTGCTTGGCGTTGCGAGCGAGTTGATGCGGATCGGTGTTGTGCTGCATGGCTTTGATGCTGTGATCGGTGGGAATGTGCCCCTTGGTGGAGGCATGAGTTCATCGGCGGCACTTGAGGTGGCATCGGCACAGGCATGTGCGCTGTTTTCAGATGGTACGTTCACAATAGGGGACGAGAACGCAACGCTCACACCGATCCAGGTAGCAGAGTGTTGCCAACGGGCCGAACATATCGCATCGGGTCTCCAATCTGGTATTCTCGATCAGGCGGCATCGTGTCTGGGTCAACCGGGGCAGGCGGTGTTCATTGATTGTCGCTCACTTTCGTATCGCTACATTCCTTTTGCGGCTTCAGACCTATCCCTGGTCGTGATTGATACCAGCGTACGGCGCGAACTAGCAAACTCTGCGTATAACGAGCGCAAACGACAATGTGAGGAGGCCGTAACACTCTTACGGAATGTAATCACACAACATGAACCGGATACTATCCGGGTTCAGGACATTAGAGCGTTACGTGATGTGACACAAGAGCAGTTTGATCGTTATCAGCAGTATCTACCAGAGGTGTTGCGTAAACGTGCTGGTTATATTATCGCAGAAAATGTACGCGTCTTTGAGGTTGTCAAATTGTTAGAGCAAGGAAATGTGCATGCCATTGGTCCTATTCTGTGGCGTGGTCATGAAGGACTGCGGAATGACTACGAGGTGAGTTGTAAAGAGTTAGATATTCTGGTAGATATTGCACACACAGTCCCTGGTGTCCTGGGGGCACGTATGCTGGGTGGTGGTTTTGGCGGCTGCACAATTAATCTTGTGCAGAATGAAGCTGTTGAGGGACTACGTCAGGCTGTTGAACAGCAATACCCTGAACGTAGTGGACGACAGGCTATTATAGATGTGTGCCATGCGGCAGGAGGTCCTGGACACGTCTGGCTTGGCGAATAGACGAGGAATGAATGATCACATCCAATACAACATGTAGCGATTTCTTGGCTCATATACACACGTTACAAGATGATCTCCACGAAATGACCCTATTTGCAGATACCTATATGACCATACATGCAGGTGCTTTCCCCATTATAGAAGGCAATAGAGCGCATTTCCTCTATAAGGCTCCTCCCAATACTCTTGTTGGTCTACATGCTGAATGGAATGGGTGGAACGCTTTGCGCTCAATCATGACATCGCTCGGTGCCAACTTGTTCCATTATCAGCATGAGTTTGAGGCAGATGCACGCCTTGATTATGTGTTTGCATTGATCAGTCCTGAGCAATTTATGAAAGTAAAGGCAGATCCTCTTACGCTCTATGATCAGAGTTTTCATTTACTGCGTGATCCATTAAATGCGCGTCATGGTGCTTCAGGGTTTGGCTTGAGAAGCGAATTGGCGATGCCAGCGTATCAGCGCCCACAGGTTACAAGCACACAACCAGAGGTAGCATGTGGCACCTTACACGAGGGAAGTATCAAGAGCCGGGTATTGCAGCGTGAGCGCCATTATGCTGTCTATCTACCTCCTGCCTATGATCTCCATGGTGTACCCTACGCTAGTGCCTACTTCCATGACGGGGGTGATTATCTCTCGATGGGCAACGCTCCGACTATTCTGGATAACCTCATACATGTCGGTATCATTCCGCCGCTGGTTGCCATCTTTGTGCCACCTGTCCAACGTGAGCACGAGTATAATTGTGACGATCAGTTTGTACAATTCTTTTGTGACGAGCTAATGCCTGAGATGCAGCGCCTCTATCATCTTGATGCCGCTCCAAGTAAACATGCTACGATTGGCGCTTCGATGGGGGGTCTCATTTCTCTCTACTTGGGTAGCCAACGCCCAGATGTTTTTGGTTTGATCGGAGCACAATCAACCGCTACGGGAACGGTGTATGGATCGGACAAATACGATGCACGTAAGGCATATGCTATTGAACCACACCTCCCCTTGCGCTTACATCTGGCGATAGGAAGCTACGAAAGCTGTTTTTCCACGAATTTCAAGCGCGTAACTCATCATGGTTGCACAGATTTACTGACACCTGTGCAAACTCTCTGCTCTGTCTTGCGTGATTATGGTTATGCTTACCGCTACAGAGAGGAGCACCAGGGCCATAGCTGGGGCTTCTGGCGTGATTCCTTACCAGAGGTGTTGGCCTATCTCTTTACTATTGATAACTGAATGCTATACTGCTAGAAGTAAACGCGATCCAACCGCACACAGGAGAAATTATGACACGGAAAGGCTGGCTACTCTTTATCGCCATGTCAGTATTCTGGGGTATTCCTTACTTCTTCATCAAAATTGCCGTACGCGAACTGGATCCGGCTGTTGTGGTATTTGCCCGCGCCGCAATTGCGGCCGCTGTGCTGATACCTCTGGCGGCTCAGGGCAAGATGCTGCGGCCTCTCCTGCGACACTGGCCCATTATCCTTCTTTTCTCGATTATCCATATGGTCGGGGCATTCCTGTTGATTAGCTATGGCGAGCAACATGTTTCATCCTCCCTCGCTAGCCTGCTGATTGCTGCCAATCCGCTTCTCGTTGCACTACTCGCTCTGGGCTTCGATAGGAGTGAGCGAGTCAATGGCCCTCGCCTGATCGGGTTGCTGATTGGCATGGTGGGCTTGGTTGTCCTGCTGGGCTTCGATGTAGGGGGAGATGAACAGCTGTGGCTTGGGGCGGCTCTTATCCTGCTCGCGGCTACTGGCTATGCGATTGGTGCCCTGATGCTCAAACACCGACCCCTCGTCGCATTACCCAGAATCTCTGTGGCAGCTGCCGAATGTAGTATCACAACTGTTGTCCTGCTGCCATTGATTCTGTTGCGGCTCCCCAGCAAAGTACCTAGTGTGGGTGTGCTCGTGAGCTTGCTCATCCTCGGTATTATCTGCACGGCTCTTGCCTTGCCGACCTTTTTCGCGCTCATCGCTGAAGTCGGAGCCAGTCGTGGCACGGTCATTACCTATGTCAACCCTGCTATCTCTGTGCTTCTGGGCGTTACGATACTCCAGGAGCAACTCACTATCGCCACCATCGCTGGCTTCCTGTTGATCATCGCTGGCTCCTGGCTCTCGACTACTGGCTCCATCCCGTTCCTGACAGTCCGCAAAATTCCACAACCAGAGGTGCCTAGAACAGAGTGAGTCGCTCCCTCTCGCTTAGGACGGGAAGAGATAGATGGATGCAGAGAACAAGAGTGACCAAGGAAGCTACACGTAGCTACTCTGCTCGTTCTTGCCCTCTGCATAGATAACCCACTAATTAGCGATTTGTGTCGTGAGGAGTGTATGTTTCCGCCTCAAAGCTGATCTGGTCGCCTTGTGTGTGCTCAATGGGTCGGATCATCTCGGTGAGGACGCTGAGACGATGCTCAAACTCTTGGGCTTGCTCATGTAGTATCGAGAGTTGTGCTGACAACTCATGGAATTGCCCATTGGAAACCGGAAACGCCTCTTCCTCGTGCAGAGCGGACAGTTGCTCTTCCAGATGCAATGGCAGCTTCTGGGTGACAGGAGCCGTTCGCTGCGCCATAACAGGGCGCTGTGGGAGGCTTGCCTGCGGCGTGGCGAGCTGGGCTACAGCGACTGGAGCTGCAGTCGTTTCTGGTTTCGCTTGCATAGCTGGCTGTGCGGTAATAGCACTGCCGTTTGGCTCTGAACGCAGCAGAAAGACCAGCCCAATGATCGCCAGTAACGCCACCACGAATGCCCCTCCAATAATGAGTGTGCTCACGAAAAACTCCTTTCTCTTATTGCTCTGTCACAGGTCGTAGGGGCCCCATTCATGGCGCCCGTCGTGGGAGTAGTCCATGTTGGCGAACACTGCACGCCTAACGACGGGCGCCATGAATGGGGCCCCTACGACCTGTGACAGAACACTATGCTCAATGTTAATGTAAATGAATAGTGACTTCCGCACTCATCCCTGGCAGAATGGCTTTGCCGCTGTTACCATCGATGGAAATGATGACTGGGATACGCTGGGACACTTTGGTGAAATTCCCACTGGCATTGTCCTGGGTGGGCAACAGCGAGAAGGAGCCAGCGGTGGCCTGCACAATTTGCTGCACTTTGCCAGTATAGCTGGTGCCACCATAGGCATCGATATGGATATCCACATCTTGCTGGGTTTTGACACTGTCGAGGATGTTCTCATCGACATAAGCAGTAATCGTGACCTTGCTTAGGTCCGTCACTTGGATTAGCGCCAAGCCAGGAGCGACGGTTTGCCCTTGCACCGCGGGAGTTTGCAGGACTGTGCCATTGATGGGGCTGGCGATGGTGATGTCTGCTGGACGTGTGCCATTTAGCGTCGTTGCGATGGGCGAAATGGTGGCGATAGTTTGACCCGCCGTCACAGTATCATTCTGCTTGACACTCAGCGTGGTCAGCTCTCCAATGGCTGGCGCACTGACCGAGACAATCGAGCCGCTCACCTGAGCATCATCGGTGGTGTAGAACGTGTAGTTGTTGTAGATGTAGTAGCCAATGCCGCCACTAACGGCGAGCAAAATCAGCACTACTAGCACTGGAACTAAGACTATGCGTCTCATTGGATGTACTCCTTTAAAATGAGTTTCAATGACTCTGAAAACGTGTATATAGGAAATGTTTCTTCTAGGAATTGTGCGTGCCCACAAGGGGCATCACTGTTGGTATGCTACAGAACAACCGTCTTATTCGACAAGCACAAACTGTCGCTCATCCACTTCTTCCTGGGCGCCAGGAGCTTGGGTATCCTGCGTGGGTTCTGGTCGGCGGGCTGCGGGATGAGTCTTGCTTACGAACAAGACAGCAATAACTGCTAACCCAGCAACAACGAGACTAAACGTAAAGGCATTTTGTGTCGCAAGAATATATGCTTGCTTTTGCAAAAGCCCCGCAATAATCTGTAGAGCGCCTATCTTGCTCTGTGCAATATCTGCACCACGTGCTACAAGCGCTGCTTGTAAGCGTGGCACCAATTGGCCTAACGGTGAGCTGGCTGTTACCTGTTCAGCTAGGTGGGTAAAATGTACCTTGGCTTGTGTTTGTACTAGCGTTGCTAATACCGCGATACCGAGTGAGGCTGAAACGGAACGCGATACCGTATTCAGCGAGGATGCTTGAGCGAGTTGGCGTGGAGCTATTTCTGAGAGACCCGCCACGGTAAGTGGTTGTATGCATAAGCCAAGGCCGAGACCACGAATAATAAACATCGTCTGAAGCCACCAGTATGGCGAATTCGCTGTAAGAAAGCTGAGTTGCCAGGTTGCGATACCAAGAAGGATCAACCCTGGTATGATCACGGCTCGTACACCAATACGGTCTACTAAGCGCCCCCCGATGATGACACTCACCATTGATGCTAATGCTTGAGGCAAGAGCAGTATGCCAGCTTGAAATGCACTCTGCCCACGAATACTTTGTAGGTATATTGGGAAGAGGAAGACGCCACCAAAAAGGCTAAAAACAACAAACAAGTTAGCAATGATACTCGTCGTAAATGGTCGGTTAGAGAAGAGGCGCAAATCGAGTAACGGTTGCCCTCTACGATGGGCGATTATTAGCTCTATGACGACAAAAGCGATGAGTGCTAGGGAACCAGCTATAAGGAAACTGATAACCTTTGTAGAACCCCAACCATCCGTGCTGGCATCGGAAAGTCCATAGAGTAGTGTCGTTAGACCAATAGCTGCGAAGAAAAAGCCAAGGAAATCGAAACGCTGGTTGGTCTCTATGCGTGTCTCCCTGATAAAGATACTGACAAGAATGACAGCCATGATACCAATCGGAAGATTGATATAGAAGATAGCCTGCCAACCTACATAGGTGACGAGATAGCCACCTAATGTAGGGCCAAGCGCTGGTGCCAAGAGTGCTGGAATACCGAAGACACCTGACGCAATACCGCGTTCCTGAGGTGGAAACTCGCGGAAGAGCATCGTGATTGATAATGGGAACAGTGCCGCTCCACCGGCACCTTGCAGAATGCGGAAAAAGATGAGAGCCGGAAGGCTCCATGCTAGGCCACATAAAGCTGAGCCGAGCGTAAAGGCGATAAGGGAGATAATATAGAAACGCTTGGTTCCTAGTGTATCAGCGAAAAAGGCTGCTGTTGGGGTCATCACACCCTGTGTCAGGATGTAAGCAGTAAGCACCCATTGGACGCTATGAATGTCTGCACCGAACGCAGTTTGTAGGCGCGGAATGGCAATGTTGACGATCGTTTGATCCAAAATAGACATAAACACGCCTATCACGACAACGAAGGCAACAACCCACTTGTATTCCAGCCCTCTTCTGCGTGGTACAGCTTGCGTACTGACTTGCATGTCGAGCGACTCCTTCTGCTAGGACAATAATTCAATATTATGTCAATAGAGAGCGGTGGTCAGAGCATGGTGAAAGCAATAAGAAAGCATGGGGAGGATATGTCTCTATGCCTCTGTAGTATCGTTCTCAGCTCTATCACTTTTGAGCATGCCATGGAGGAGCAGAGTAACCAACTGGTCAATATACTCTTCCCGCGTGAGATGACCAAACGGCAATAAGTCAGTTAAATTCCGACATACTGCCTTCATCACAAAGGCTATAGCCATAATATGTACAAAAAAAGCGGCATCAATGTTGGGGCAGAAAACACCGTCTTCTTGTCGTCTCTGGACGTACTCTACAATACCTTTGCGTCCGCGTACGATTTTATTCGCAAGAAATTGAGCTGCGTCGGGATGGCTATACAACAACATGATAGGCAAACGAGCCATATCGCTCTTTGCTACAAACGCATCATAGAAAGCACCGGCGATACGCTTGAGGATCAACTCATCCGTAAGTGGCACATTATTGCGTATATCTTGTTCGATATCATCGATAACCTGCCGTAGCGGTGAGGTTATGTGATGTTGTTCGATAATCGCGGCAAGGAGATCATCTTTGCTACGAAAATGCCAACTGAGGGTTCCTCGTGAGACCCCTGCATCACTGGCAATATCTTCTAGCGTTGCAGCTGTGACGCCCGAACGTGCAAAGACGCGTAGTGCGGCCTCCATAATCACTTGTCGTGTATCCTGTGCTGGCTCATCGCTTAATGCACCGCGCCGCACCAGTTCTGTACGCAGCTCCTCTTTGCCACCCGTGAAATGATAGTAGAAAGCAGGGCGCGAAAGTGCCGCGGCTTTCACTATCTCATCAATAGTAATCTCGTCAAAGGATTGCGCCTGTGCAAGGGTGTGAGCCGCCTGGATGAGGCGTTCTCTGCCACTGTTTTTGCCTTTGTCGAGATGAACATCCGTCATATTGGTGTATGTATCCTAGCCTGTTTTTTAGATTGTACAGAAGCGATGTACTATACTGTCTAGTATCTGTTGTTAGTATAGTAAAGAAAAGAGAAAATGTCAAGAGGTTACATATGTAGGTATCAATCTCGAAAACCCCAGGTGCATTGCACCTGGGGTTTTCGAGATTGATACCTACATATTTATGATAGGACGTGTTCAGGCTGGGCAATGGGCATATTCGTTGCTGTGAGGTGGAAGATCAGTATGTAATTTCCTATTTGAATCACGTCTCTGTCAGTAAGTGCATGCCCTATTTCAGTAGAGAGTTTCTTTCCATTGACGAGTACACCCCTGGTGCTATTCTGATCATAGAGAACGTACGTTTCTCCCTCTTTTTGCAAACGAGCATGGTGCCGCGAGAGCGTGACGTCCTGATCGAGCAAGATATCGCTTGCTCCTGCATGGCCTATCGAGATACTCTCTTTCTCTAAGGCAATTTCAGTGGTGCCTTGCCCCGGCAAGACAATCACAAGATAAGGAAGTAGATGTGCATGCGGTGCAGGTTGATCTGGCGGAGGCGGAGGCTCAGGAATAGGTACCATAATATCTGGTTCTGGTGTAGGAGACACCTCTGGTAGAGGCTCTGGTTCAGGTTCGTGCTCAGGAGTGGGCGCTGGTTCTGGTAGAGGCGTCGGCTCCGGTTCACGATTTGGCAAGGGCTGGGGCACATCTGGCGGTGGTGGTGTTTGCTCTGATTCAATTTGCGCTGTTGGTTGTATTGTTTCCATGAGAACAGGCTGATCTACATTGTTTTTGGCAGTCATCGAAGCTAGCAGTGCCTCAGTAAATGCAAGCACGGATGGGTAACGCTCGTCAGAGTAAACATGGAGCGCGTGACGCAGTATGTCTTCTTGCTGTGTGGAAATATGTGGATTGAGTGTTCCCAAAGGAGGAATGGTTTCCGTCAGCTTGAGATGTTCGATCTCTTCAGGTGTACCCATAAATGGCAAGCGTCCAGCAAGCCAGAAATAGAGGATGACTGCTAGGGCATACTGATCACTTGCAGGCGTAGCGTGTCCTCCCAGTTGTTCAGGGGCCGCTGTCACAGGTAGCTGAGCAATCTGCGGTTGACCAAAACGACGAATAAAATGCGTTAAACCTGTGTCAGCAAGCAGGAATGGTGCAAAATTTGGCTCGTGGTCCAGGTTTGTGCTACGGAGTATCAAAATATTCGAGAGTGTGAGCGAACCGTGTAGGTAGCCGTTACTGTGAATATGTTCAAGTGCCTGTGCAAGCTGATGTGCAAATTGAAAAGCATCGGTGGTTGCCAATGGTGGGCGAAACCATGTTCTTCCTTCGCTTCCCAGTAGTGAGCCAGGGCTTACGTAGCGGCGTGTACTATAGAGTCGTCCATCTAGTTCTCCATAATCCAGGGTTGCTGCTATAGATGGGTGTGTGAGCATGCTAATACCCTGCATCTCGCGGAAGAACTGCCGCCGAGCTGCATCTGCCAACATGGCCCAAGGATGGAGCAGCTTCAAGGTGACTTTACGCTGTAGGATGGTATCTTCTGCTTCGTAGCTTTCACCCGCTGTACCACTGCCTAAATAACGTATTACCCGATAGCGTTCAAATTTTTGACCATCTTGTAATGTTGCCATATACTACTACGCCCTCACCTTCCTGACGAAATCTATTTTATAACGAACATTATTGTAACATATTCTTATCCAAAGGTTTGATAAGTACAACAATGCACTACCATCTTTCCTATTTACTCTTCTCCGCATTATTCTGTTCTGCACTGCGTTTATGCCTGCGTCTATAGAGAACCGCGACAATCACAATCACAACCGCTATAATCACACCCCCTAACACGAGGCTAATAGTGCTGGCAAGATGTTCAACACGCGAGAAATTGTCATGAAAGACCTTGCCTGCGTAGTAACCAAGCACTCCGAAAATGGTGGCCCAAAGGATACCACCGGCTGCGTTGTAGAGCAGGAATGTGCGCCAGCGCATTTGATTCACACCTGCTAGAAATGCTGCCCAGGCACGGAGAATAGCAACGAAGCGACCAAAGAAAACAGTTTTGTCTCCATGTTTAGCGAAAAACTTTTCTGCCCGTTCAAGATGCCGTGGTTTTAAGAACAAATAATGCCCATAACGCTCAACAAAGGCTTTGCCGCCGGTGCGTCCAACGTAAAAGCCAATATTATCACCGAGGATTGCTCCTAAAGCGGCACAAGCTATAATCAAAGGAAGCTGTAGTTGGTTATCAATAGCGGCATAGAATGATGCTAGCAGGAGCATTGTCTCACCCGGAAAAGGGATACCAGAACTCTCAATCATGACGAATAAAACCACGGCTGGATAGCCTACGGTATGGAGAGCATTTTGCAAAAACTGAAGTGAAATCAAAGCAGCCAGTGGTAGGCGGAAGGAAAAGCGTATCTGATTGATGTGATGAGCAAATATGGATAACCAGTGCATATAAACCCCCCTTTAAGAATTCTAATAGTCTACGATGAAAGAGACACCGAAATGTCTGAGCAATCGTGTCTATGGTGATACTAACGTACGCAATCCCTATATTGTGACTGACTGAGCGGCCATCTCGTTTTTTATGTGGAGCGGGTTTCTTGAAAAGAGATATGCAGTACTTTGTGTCGTATATTGTATACGTAAGAGACTGGTTATTGGCGTATGAAAACAGATATTGATTCCCAGGAATCGAAACAAGCCCCTCCTGTCGCGAAGATTACTAAGCGGCATGCGTGGATAAGCTTGATTGATGGATGTATGATTATCGCTATGGGAGGATTGTTGTTTTATGGTTCCTCTTGGCAGATCTTCAAAATCCATACAGATGTGGCACGGTATGAGTGTTATGCAGTAGATTTTTGGTGGGGAATCAGTGCCTTACAGCGGTTTCCTGCGGAACAATGCCGCTTTATTGTCCATCCAACAGTAGCCTTTATTTCGACTATTGACATTGTGCATTTCATGTTACAGAATCACTTTCCGTCGTTCCTGGTCAACTTGGTTGCGATCCAAAATACCTCACAGCCTTTTCACGCGTTGCCTCATGAATATCCATTGCCAGTGATTATCCCTTTTTCTCTTGCTCTTTTTGTGACACCGCACTGGTATCAGGTTGTCTTTGCTGGATGGATGGCATTGATCGCAGCCTCCATCTATGTTGCATTGCTGCGTTACCGTTCAAGAAGTGCCGCTATCGCATGTGCCTTTTTCCTGGTAACGGGTGGCTGGGGAACTGCAGAAGGACGCTTTGATCTCATTCCTTCCGCACTTACCTTGTTCGCGGTGCTCTGTGCTGTTCGCACAAGGTGGAATTGGGCATTTGCCTTGCTCGCATTAGCAACGGTCTTCAAGTTCTACCCCTTGCCCCTCTTGATCCCATTCTTACTCGCTCAGCAGATGACATCACGGGAAAAGTGGATCTCGTGGCGACGACTAGCGCCGCTCGGTGCTTTTGTGGCGGTCTGTGCTGTTGTTATAATTTCCTCACTCTTGCTGAGTGTTGAAGGAACCCTCGGCCCGTTCAGCTATTTTGAGAACAGACCCTTCCAGGTTGAGACAACTGCCACATCTCTCTTGTGGTTGTTGAGTTTCTTTGGCTCTTCTTTGCATCCCGTGTATAGCTATGGCTCTCTCAATGTGCTCAGCAGTCTTTCTTCTGGTGTTTCGATAGTAATGAGTGTATTGCTGGTGTTGGGATTGGCCTATACCTACTGGCTCCAGTGGCGTGGCAAGATTGATGTTGTGACCTCGGCACTGCTTACATTGCTGATTGTGATGCTGACAGGAAAAGTGTTTAGTCCACAGTACATGATTTGGGTGGCGCCTCTCGTTGCCTATGTTGGTCAAGGCAATCGTAAACGGATTATTCCCTGGGGTGTTGTAAGTGTGCTGACGACCGTCATCTTTCCCTATCTTTACACTGCGATCTATCCCTTGCTCGCGGTCCCTACATTCCCCGCTTTTTATCCGACCACCACTGCTCGTAATCTCCTGCTGTTTGGGTTTATCCTCTGTCTGCTGGTCTACTACTCGCGCCAACAATCTATGAAGATGGCAAGGGCAGAGGCAATAGAGAGATAGTGAATATACACCAATCCGACTGTTGAATATATTCAACAGTCGGATTGGCCTCTATCCCTTGCATGGCGATGTTTACTCTGGGATGTGCGAAGAGTTAGGCATCCGGCAACTTAGCAGGGTTGGAGCTAACTCCAACAACGAAGTCTGCGTGCTTGACGCTGGCGTTCTCTTTGTAATCAACGGTTTCGATGAGCAGTCCGATACCCGATACGCGAATCCAGCGAGCGGACAACTGAATGAACGATTTGGTAGGCTCAGCTTTGTTGAACAACACTTGGGCTACCTGTTCAGTGTTTTCATCGTGACCTGCATCCCCTAGAACATCCTCAATGAAATCATTCCAGTCGATACCAGCATATTCAGGGAATACGTCTTTCTGCATATCTGGCTTTGTTAGCGCAAGTAGTGCTATATGGTTTCCCAGCGACACTTGTGTTGGGAACACTTTGTAGGATTTCGCCAACTTGAGCAGTTGTGCTGGTGATAATGGGGGCGTCTCTCGCAGTTGACGGAGCAACTGCTCATTTGCTTCCGTGTTGAGAATGAATCCTCCATCGCCAAGGTCGATATGTCCGTGGTTTGATTGTCGCATTCTAAAATCTTACCTTTCTGTCGTCTATACTCTTGAGGAACTGTGACACACTCGTTTGAAATGATCGTAACGAGCACACAAGTCCCTCTTAGTTCAGCGTTCTCTAGAATAGACGCGACACAATATCCTTTTTAGTAGAGGGCTTTTTATCGAGGGCAGGATTGTTCTGAGAGGCGATAGAGAGTAACACGGGATTTGTATTAGGGCAAAGTATGATTGACTATATAGGACAACAATTTGGCAATTACCAAATCCTCCGTTTGCTTGGGCGTGGTTCATTTGCCGAGGTATATCTCGCAGAACATCTTTACTTAGAGGTTCCTGCTGCTATTAAGGTGCTACATGTGGACATGGATCCGGGCACTTATGAACAGTTTCGCCGCGAAGCACACACAATCGCACATCTGCAACACCCACATATTGTACGTATTCTCGATTTTGGTGTGCAAGACAACACCCCTTTTCTCATCATGGAGTATACATCCATTGATACATTGCGTTCATTGCATCCTCGTGGTGTGCGCCTATCTTTGGAACAGATCGTCAGCTATGTGAAACAAATAGCAAGTGCCCTTGACTACGCGCATGCACATAACGTGGTTCATTGCGATGTCAAACCAGATAATATGCTACTCAATGCTAAGCAGGAGGTTGTGCTCAGTGACTTTGGCATTGCTATCGTACAGCGAAGCCGGAACTCGTCTGCGGGACAGAATCAGGGTGGAACCCCGTTGTATATGGCGCCTGAGCAGATTCAAGGCAAACCATGTGCCGCTAGCGATCAGTATGCTGTTGGGGTATTGGTGTATGAATGGCTGTGCGGAGTGCCCCCTTTTAGCGGTACTCCTTATGCAGTATGGAATCAGCATCTGCATGAACTGCCCCCCGGCTTATGTGCGCAACGTCTCCTGCTGCCGACTGCTGTAGAAGATGTTGTCTTCAGAACCTTAGCTAAAGACCCGCGATGGCGCTATCCTTGTACACAGGATTTTGCTGATGCCTTGGAGGAAGCCTGTGAAGCTACTCAGACCCTCACTCTGCATACCTATCCTGTGCTAAAGGAAGATACTCCCTTGGTTGCAAGCCATGTCTTGAGCACAACTGAGCAGCGTGTACTTGAGAAACAAGCAACCGTACAAATGCAAGCTCTGCCGTCCATCGTCGCAAACCAGGATGTCACTAGGCCGATGGTCGCAGCTATATGGAAGACCAACCGTTTACGGCTTCTGAAAAGAGTCTATACCTTCTGGATTACAGGTGTGTTGGAACACTCGTTGCATGGAGCTGCTCTTATTGCTATGGGGCTGCAAGAGCAGTCAGATGCTGTTGTTAGTCCTTGGCAACTGGTGTTGCAATATCCAACAGCCTCGCGCCCTTTCCCACCTGGAACTCGTATCAAGGATATCTATGATGCTGCTAATGGAGATCTGCTCATTCTGGGTGCTCCCGGTTCAGGGAAGACGACGCTCCTACTAGAGCTAGCTCGCACTCTGCTAGAGCAAGCCGAACAAGATGAACGTCACCCTCTTCCTGTGGTGTTCAATCTATCCACGTGGGCAACTAAGCAACAGCGTCTTGTAGACTGGTTCGTCGATGAACTGGCAAGTAAGTATCAGGTTCCGCGCAAGTTTGGGCGAGCGCTGGTGGATGCAGAGCAGATCCTGCCTCTCCTCGATGGGCTTGATGAGGTGAATGCTAAAGAACGCACGGCCTGTATCGAGGCTATCAATAGCTATCGAAAGGAGCATGGTTTAGTACCGCTGGTCGTGTGTAGCCGCCGTGCGGATTACCTAGCACTGCCCACGCGTTTGCAGCTGAGCACGGCAGTGGTAGTTCAACCTCTAACCGAGCAGCAGATCGATAACTATCTGGAACGTGGTGGAGAACCATTGTGGGCGCTACGTGTGACACTGCATCAGGATGCAGAACTGCGCGAGCTAGTTCGTACACCATTGATGCTGAGTGTATTGACACTCACCTATCACGGTATGCCTGTTGAACAACTCTTGCGGACGCCTTCTTTAGAAGCTAGGCAACAGCAGGTGTTCGAACGCTATGTTGAACGCATGCTTACACGTAAGGGAATTGAAAATCGCTATACACCTCAACAAATCATGCGCTGGCTCTCATGGTTAGCAAAGCAATTAGTGCAACGCCGCCAGACAGTCTTCTATATTGAGCGGATGCAGCCCGATTGGTTAGAGGATCGATGGTCACACCAACTCTATACACGCATCACCGTTGGACTCGTTTTTGGGCTGTTTGGTATACTGTGTCTTGGGCCAATCGATGGGCTAATTTTTACTCAATCACCATGGTTCGGAAATTTTCTCATTGTTACTCTGCTCACTGGTTTTGTAAGTGGAGCAGCCTTAGGATTGCTGAATGGACTTGTTTCTAGGTCAGAGATAGAGAAAAGACAGAATAGCGAGACGCGATGGTCATGGAAGCGTGTAGGGGGACGTATTGCGAGAGGAGTACTAAATGGAGGGCTTACGGGATTGCTGGTAGGGCTTCCATATGGGTTATTCGTATGGCGACAAATGCAAGGTAACGATAAACTTATCTATGTCCTTGCGACAGGAGTAGTCCTCGGATTGCTAGGTGGGTTAGTGTTTCTGCTGATCGATGGCTTCCTCAACGTACAAATGACAGAAATCCGCCCCTCGGAGACCTTTACTTGGTCATGGGGAGCGATGACACGCAATCTGCTGAAATTTCTATGCTTAGGATTGCTTGGTTCGCTGCTTATTGGACTTCTGATTGGGCTGTTTGCCGGATTGGATGAATGGATAAAACACGGGACGAAGAATGGGGTGAGTATCTTGCTGATGAGTATGCTGCTCTATGGACAGCGAGTTGTATGGGCAATCGGCCCGTTCTTGATAGTGATCAATGGGCTGTTAGGCGCCTTAACTGGTGGATTGTCAAGTGATATCATACATGAGCGTAACATTACCACACCGAATCAAGGGATACGCCGTTCTGCTCGCTATAGTGTACTTATTGGGGGGGTGAGTATGATAATCGGCGCCGCAGTAGGAGGATTGCTCCCTGTAATTAGGAGTGCAGGGATATATGATCCTGAGGCGCTTCTTGCGTATGCGCTGATCTTTGGACCACTGATTGGGTTAGTGAGTGGACTACGTTCAGGCGGTATTGCCTGTATTCAGCATATGGTCCTGCGCTGGCTCCTCTGGGATAACAACCTCCAGCCTTGGAAGTATGTGCGTTTTCTAGATTATGCCGCCGAGCATCTTCTATTACGCAAGGTGGGTGGTGGCTACATGTTTATGCACCGGCTACTGCTGGAATACTTTGCCTCTTTGGATGAGGACGAAGCACAGGGACTACACCATCCAATGATTGGTGATGAAGAGAATGCTTAATGTTGCCAACAACGCTGGGAAGAGAATGTAGAGCGCTTGATGTAAGCGCGGATGCTTGATGCTCAGGCTAGCAAGTGTGATGAAGACTGGAAACATCTCTAGAATAAAGCGTTGATTCGAGATGAGCGGGTCTTCTTTGTTGATACTTGGGCTGAGCAAGGTATAGAGTATCAGTAGGAATAACCATAGATTGTAACTGGTGCGTAACTTGCGCCAGCCGACAATAGTTAGGGTAAGAAAGGCCACGGTCGCGCTCAGGTCGAGCAAGGCATGTACTTCGTTGAATGAGCCGAAGGGCTGTTGCCAGAATATCTGGAAAAGCGCTTGCCAGATACCCTGCCACGGCCAGGAGAGTTGACGCCCCCAATGGTATTGATAGCTAGCAAATGCGATGGGATCCCCCCTAATCTGCCAGCAATAGAGGCAGTAGAGCAAAGTTCCGAACGGAATGAGAGCAACTGGTAGCGCTCGAAGTATCGCCTTGCGCAGGCCTGTCTGTGAAATCCATACTTCGTAGAGGAAGGGCACAACCAGCAAAATACCTGCTGAACGGGTCAACGCCACCAGGAAACCGAGGAGGCCCGCTAGCCACCAGCGTTGTCGGCGCATCGCTAGGAAAGACGCGACGATCAGAAAGAGAAACAAAGACTCGTTATAAGCTGCAAAAAAGTAGAATGCGGTGGGGAAGATGCAAAGATAGAGGAGTGAGCGCCGTGCTACCTGCTCGCCTTCTCTCTCTGCTACAAGTTGATACATTACAAATAAGGCTCCCAAGAGTGCGGCATTACTAATCAGTGTGCCTGCCACGAGATAGCCCCAATGACCAAAGGGATGGCCCAGCATAGCGGTGAGCAGTGGAAAGAGCGGAAAAAAGACGATATCAAATTTGGTTTGATAGCCAAATTCCGCAATTCTCATATAGTTCAGAGCGTCCCAGCGATCCCACGAGCTAAAGAATGCGACAACATTGACCGCATTTGATGAGTATTGGGCCGATGTGAGCAGAATATAGCTCACGTAGGTGACAAGCACCAGGACGACGCGTGTGGCAAGAAAGAGCCAGATAATGTCACGCACAGGAGCACGTTTCATGATTGAACCTCCCAAATCGATTCTTGTCCAAATTGAGCAACGAGGCGTAGCTCTGTGCTGGCCTGTAGTGCTTGTATATCTGGTGCCCTACTCGTCGGCACATAGAGTTGTGGATGCAAAACTACATAACGAATATGATAGCGTTTTAGAACGTCAATGCTATTGTGCGATGGAAAAAACATCACGCTATCGGCGATGTCAATCGTCAATTGCGGACGATAGCCGCTCCAACCATCCGCGATAGGATGGGGATGGTAAATGCTATAGTAATCGTACCAAGCCTCCGCCTTGAAAGGAAAACTCATATCCGTATCAGCCATCGGCAATTCCACAATAGGAGCATTCCCACCATGCGTTGCTAACCATTGATAGACAGCGGGTATCTGCGAACCCGTTGGCACCTGTGTGACTGGGAGCGCTGTCGGGGTGACGTAGGCTTCTAAGAGCAGGATGAAGGGTAATACCAGTAAAACGGCTCTCACAAAAAGAGTAGGGACGGGGGAAGGGCGTGAGGGGGGCGGGGACCCTTGTGGTCGTCCGTCTTCAAGGGTTGTAGATATATATGAGAGATGTTTGGCGACGGGCGACTGCGAGGGTCCCCGCCCCCCGGCCAGTCCGCCTATTAGGTGTAGGTTTTTTAAGATGGCGGAAATGCCGTTCGTCCCCGTAGGGGCGGGGGTGGCGGAGTGGAGGGGAGGGGACCCTTGCGGTCGCCCTATGTGGGGAAGAGGCTTTTTTCCTGCTTTTCCCCTCCCCCAGGGCGACCGCAAGGGTCCCCTCCCCTCCTCCCAACCACCCCCGCCCCTACGAATATCGGCAATTTCTTGTAGCCATGCAACAGCATATGCGGCAAGTAGTGCCAGCACCAGCAGCAGAACTCCGATCAGGCGGGCAGGAACACGCAAGCCCTTGAAGCCGGGTAGAATAAAATAGGCCAGGAACCACGGCAGAGGTAGAGCTGGAGGAAATGGATTGATGAGCGGGGGCATCGGTGCGCCTGTAATAAAGGGGGCACCACTGTCTGTAGAATATTGTAAAGCTGGACCAAAGGAAAAGAGCAGAATAACAATCCCTGTCCAGAGATACACACGTAATTCTCTGGCTTTCTGTCGAATAACCAGTATACCTCCCAGAAGTGCAAAGAGCATGATGACCCAACCCAAGAACAAGTGATGCTCGCTATCGGCAGGAACGGGCACACCGTTGTAGGATGTGACGCCATACAACCAGTTATAGGGAGCCGTGAACAAGAAGTCGCGTATAAACGCGGAATACGACTCTGTCTGATCAATACCACGCGAGAGGCCACTCACCAGCGAAAGCAAGTAAGGGGCCATCAATAGCGCAAGAATTACCAGCACCGCACCAAAGACGATAGCAGGTTTCACAGCATACGCGGCGATACGCACAAGATATGCACGCCCTGTCTGAGGCCACTCTTTCAAAACTAGCTTTGCATAGCGAAACAGGAGATAAGCAAGCAAGGTGTAGGTGAGAAAGATGCCGTAATAGATACTGCTCAACAGTTGTAGGAGGTAAAATAGTGCGAAGAGACTCCAGTGTCGCCAGCGCCCTTCTTGCAGCGAACGATCTAAATAGAGGAAAGCAAGTGGTATCCACTCGCCGGCTATGATATGGATATGGTCGATCTGGCCGATACGATATGGTGCAAAGGCGTAAATCAGCGCTGCGATAAACGAAGCAAACGGTTTCCCTGTGTAATGGCGTGCTAGTACATACATGTTTGTTCCACACAGGAGGAATGTCAGATAGAATACCATATTGTAGGAGAACACGGGATTATGGGTGATGAGATAGAACGGCGCGAAGAACAGTGCTTCTCCTAACAGGTTCTCGGAGTAGGACAAAGTGATAGCGTTGGGGTAGAGTATAGGTGCTTGCCAAAGTTGCAGTGGAGCATGCAACAGGGTAGTAGTATCCCATGTGAGTGTCCAGATATTGAGCAGAGGATCCCACCACTGACCTGCAACTTCTCCCATGAGGTTCGGTGTATAGGAAAGCGCGATGACGACAATAAGCACTAACAGTAATAGTAAGTAGAAGGCATCTTGCCACTTCCATCGTAATGTGTGTGTATGGCGTTGGTCTGTGCTTTGTTGCTCCTCCTCTCCTGTAGGGAGTGATGCTTCTATAACTGCTGGTGTTTGTTCAGTGCTCACGCGATGAAATAATCCTTTGTTTTAAGGTGAAACAGTGTTGGCGAAACGCTCCATGACGTAGCAATACACGGTATTGCCGCCCATAACTGTATAGACGATATGTGCTCGCCATCGCTCAGGTATCTGATAGCCGCGTTGAATTAGGTGCATCGGCCAGATGAGATAGCTATACAGAAAGCTCGTATCTGTCGGATGGGCTTCTATAAGTGTCAATCTTTTCGACAGATCTTTGTTCAAATCAAGCCACGTTATGCCATCACCACCGGTTAATGTTCCTATTAATGCAACTAATCCGACTCTGGCAGGCTGATGCGTGTGTGCAGTCAGCCATTGTATCCCTTCACGATAGCCTGGATAGGCAACCTGTAAGACGTTGTTCTCACCGTGAAAGAACTCGCTCGTATAGCCCTCTGCCGCGTATACGGTTGTCAAGCCAACGAGGTGCGGACCAATGAGGAACACTGTGAGTAATGCACACACAATTGCCGCACGCAGTTTCAGTTTTTTCCCGCGAGTATTCATAACAACGACTGTGCCTATTGTAGAAGACGTAGTAGAAGCCGCTTCGGTTACGGAAAGGGCAGGTTGTGCTGAAACAAAAAGTTGCCCACGGCGATAACGGAGCAATGCTGTCAAGCCTGCTGCTCCGGCGAGTGCGACAGGAGCGGCCATGGGCAGGTGATAATGAGTGCCCACGACGATATTGAGTAGGCTGAACATACCTGTAATAGACAGGAGCCAGATCAATAAAAACGAGTAGCTGGTTGCTTGGTCAGCAGAGACTTTGGAGCTAGGAAAATAGAAGCGTACAAGTTGGATCAGAGCAAAGAGCACAAACAGGGCTGCTGGAACAGTCACAAAGGTACTGATTTTGGCAATGATAATATATAAAATGGACCATTGAGGTACGTGTAGGTCATAGTGCCCAGCGATAAACGTCAAGTGTCCACGGATAGAGTGATTGATTTCAAAGTGAAAGCTTTGGTCGAGCAGATGGAGCGGACTAGGCCAAATAGCAGGATCGCTTGCAAGAAAAGTAAGTGGTGCCAGAACAATCGCACCGAGCCACCATAGCCAGGGAATACGCGGGTGCTGAGTGCTGGGAATACGGAATCTAATACCAAGAAAGTAGTAGAGCGTAAAAAGCACCATACCGGGTATTGCCAGCACCGCTGTATATTTACTAGCTGCAGCTAGACCAACAAGGAGTGCTATTACCAAATACAGCCATGGATGACGGATTGCATGCCAGACCAGCAAAAAAGCGATACTTATCAACGCAGTCATAGTCATATCCAGATAGGCGAGCGCGCTGAAATAGACGAGCCAGGGACTGACAGCCAAGCAAAGCGCCGCTAGTAGGGCTACGACACGCCCAAAGGGGCCGCGTCCTAGCCAGAAGATAGCAATAACGAGTAACGTTCCAAAAAGAATACTGGGTATGCGAGCTGCAAATAGTTCAGCCAGTGGATGACCAAGCATATCATTGAGGGTCAATACTCCCCCTATGAGTAACTTAACAAATGGAGGATGCTCATAATTATAACGCCACTGATTAGAAGAGATGTTGAAGTGGGTGAGAAGCGGAAAATAGAGTTTTCCGCCGAGAATATAGACAACCTCGTCTGTCACCACATCGAGCTGTAGGGCTAGGAATATGCGGGGAATGAGAGCGCTCACGGCGACTCCCAACACTAACAAAATATCAACGAGTGGGGGTGTCGCTGAAAGGAAAGGACGTTTTTGCTTTTGTTGTATTGTGCATCGTGGTTGGTCAACAACGGCCTTTTCTGAAGTAGTATCAGTTCTGATATCCATAAAATCCTCTATATGGTAATGCTTATATGACAGTCACGGATGTTATCACGTATATAAACGAGAGACCTTGTATATCAGGACCGATTGTACCATAGTTCCTATAGTGATGAAGCAAACAGGGCCACTATGTGCAAGAAAAAAGAGATGGGTTGGGTCAACATGGTTGACCCAACCCATCTCTTTTTTCTTGCATCATATGAAATCAGACGCACTCGCGTAGAGAGACACTGCCACTAATACCACGCAGTTTCATCAAGGCAACCACTTCGAGCTGACGTACACGCTCTCGTGATATACCCAGCTCTTTGCCCACTTCGAGTAGCGTACGGCTATGCCCATCACCAATACCATAGCGTAGTGTGATGACAGCTCGTTCGCGCGGTGTGAGTAGAGCAAGGGCACGATGTAATTCTTCGCCGAGCAGATGTTGTGAAGCTGTCTCAGAAGGGGCAGGAGTGGTATTATCTTCTAGTGTATCGGAGAGTGAATACCGTGCCTCATCGTCAACAGGAGCATCTAGAGAGACAGGTTGCTCAATGACTCCAAGGAGATCTACTACCTCATTGACATCGATGTTGCATGCTTCTGCAATCTGCTCTGGAAGAGGGTCTAGCCCATTCTCTTGCGAGAGTTGTGCAGCAATGCGCCGTACCTTACGCAGGCGTGTTGCGACATGCTCCGGAAGGTGAATCAGCCGTGACTGTTCACCGGCGGCGCGACTGACTGCTTGGCGTATCCACCATGTGGCATACGTGCCAAAGTGACAACCGCGCTGGTAATCAAATTTTTCGGCGGCACGCATAAGTCCAAGATTGCCCTCTTGAATGAGGTCAATCAGAGGAACTCCTGTGCTGGTATAGCGACGTGCAATAGCAATGACTAGGCGCAAGTTTGATTCAATCAACTTCCGTCGTGCCCATTCATCGCCGACAGCTGCTCGTTGGGCAAGGTCTATCTCTTCCGCATGTGTCAAGAGACCTAATCCACGTATATCGCGTAGGTAGCTCTGAAAAGCATCTTCGGCACCTGTTGCTTGTTTAATAGCAGAGGTGCTAGAGCGGCGTGCGCGAACCGGACCATCCAGACCTATGCCGTCGGCTACCTCATCATCTTCGCCATCGGCGAGCAGAACGTCGGCTATTTCATCTAATGCCGGTTCAACTGCAGCTAGTGGCTCGGTGATACGCTTAGGCATATCTTTGATGAGCGGCCTACCCAGGTCTATATCAAAGTTAGATGCAATTGATGAAGAATACTTTCCTGCCGAACGGCTGGTCAGCATAGCCCTACGGACATCACTGACAGGATCAACAATTGCCATGATTCCACGCTCCCTTCAGGAAACTTACCGACAAAATCAGCGTCGGACTCCATATGGCCTCGTGGTCGGCACGTGCAGGCAAATCGCTTGTGAGTGCCGATGCGTACTTATCCATGTCTTCTTATTTTGCTTCTATTTTATTAGAATGGATAGGGCCATAACATCGGGTATTTACCTTAGATCATGTCAGGTCGTAACCTTATATTTTTAAGCAGGGATAAAATAGGTTATGATTGCTTTGGATTTGTTTCGTCAAAAGGGTCTTCAATGCCATGTATATGATGTCTATTCGCTTTCACGTCTCACTGTGCTGAAAAGTTTCATGGAAAGAACACACGACTTTTTCCAATGTGCTCCCATTATATATACGATTTATCTATTGGATTGGATGAGGTGACTCTGTATTCCAATGCTTGACAAACCACAAGCAAGAGGATATAGTTATCTGTAGAATATAAAGGCTTTGAACAAGCGGAGTACAGGGAACCGAATTGACAGAGAGTGGAGGTCATCGGGTGGAAGCCTCCTTCAATTATGCCCCTCGAACGTGGCTTGGAAGTCGAACATCTGAGATGTGTATGTCATGGTAAGATGTTCCGGTTGTGCCCGTTAACGCGCTGATAGAGGATACTAGACTTTGAACTGGTTGGGGAGTCTGGTGTCAAAACAAGGTGGTACCACGAGCATGCGCTGCCCTCGTCCTTGCGAGATGGCGGCGTTTTTAGTACATCTGAGGAGGTACTACCCACATGTTACCCAACCGTTATGTTTTCCGCGAGGCTGAGCCGCGCCTGGCTCGTCTCTGGGCAGAGACCGATTTGTATGCCTATGCTACCGATTCGACTGACTCTACTGCCCCAACTGCTCTCACTTATACTATTGATACTCCGCCGCCTACTGTTTCGGGTGAGATGCACATTGGGCATTGCTATTCCTACACACAGGCAGATGTCATTGCCCGTTACCATAGAATGTGTGGCGAGCGTGTCTTCTACCCAATGGGTTTTGATGACAATGGGCTGCCCACGGAGCGTTTTGTCGAAAAGACCATCAAACGCAAAGCCACTGAGATGGAGCACACAGCGTTTATCGCACGTTGTATGGAACAGATTCAGCAGACCGAGGCCCGTTTTGAGAGCCTGTGTCGGCGCCTTGGCCTGAGTGTTGATTGGCATTTGCGCTACTCTACCATCACACCGCAGGCACAACGCGTCTCGCAATGGTCCTTTATTCAGTTGTATCGCGCTGGTCGGGCTTATACACAGACTGCTCCGACGCTTTGGTGTCCAGAGTGCCAGACGGCGATTGCGCAGGCCGAAGTTGACGATACCATGTTGCCAACGCTGTTTTCTACGGTTGCCTTCACGCTCTCGGATAGAAGCACCCTGCCTATTGCGACTACGCGACCAGAACTCTTACCCGCTTGTGTTGCCATTTTTGTTCATCCGAGCGGTTCACGCTATGCACATCTTATTGGCACGACAGCTCGTATCGAGAGCACAGCGTTTTCGCAAACAACGACCATTGAAGTTCCTATCCTAGCCGATGAGCTGGCTGACCCAGCAAAGGGTAGCGGGGCCGTTATGTGTTGTACATTTGGCGATTCTACTGATGTTCGCTGGTGGCGCACACATGACCTGCCCCTCCGTGCCGCTATTGGCCGTGATGGACGCATGACGAGCCTTGCAGGAAACTTGGCTGGATTGACGGTTCATAAGGCAAGAAAATGCATCTTAGAGCACCTGTCAGAGCACAACTTGATTCTGCGTCAGGAGACTATCGAGCATAACGTTGGTACACATGAGCGCTGCGGAACGCCTATTGAGTACCTGCATACGCGCCAATGGTTCATTCGTGTCTTAGATCAAAAGGAGCGTTTTTTGGAGGCAGGGCGTGCGATACGATGGCATCCAGAGCATATGCATACACGCTATGAGCACTGGGTCAAAAATCTGCAATGGGATTGGTGCATCTCGCGTCAACGCTACTTTGGCGTTCCATTTCCCGCCTGGATGTGTCGGCAGTGTGGAGAACTACTGCTAGCATCATTCGAGCAACTACCGCTTGATCCACGCATTACACTCCCAACGCAGGCTTGCGCTTGTGGCTCAACTGAATTTGAGCCAGAGCCAGATGTCATGGATACCTGGGCAACGTCTTCCTGCTCACCATTGATCAATGCACGTTGGATGGATGACCCTGCAGAGTTCGCACAGCACTTTCCAGCAGATTTGCGGCCACAGGCGCATGATATCATTCGCACGTGGGCGTTTTATACCATCGTCAAATCGCTCTATCACACAAATAGGTTGCCGTGGAAAGAGATTATGATTTCGGGGCATGCCCTTTCTGCCGAGCGCAGCAAAATTTCCAAGTCCAAGGGGCCACAAGAGATTGGACCAATGGAATTGATCGAGCAAGAGTCGGCGGATGCTTTGCGCTATTGGGCAACCTCGGTCAAGACGGGCAATGATACGCCTTTCAGCCCGGAAACAATTGCTACGGGGCGACGACTTGTTACCAAGCTGTGGAATGCGAGTCGCTTTGCCGAAAGCCGTCTGCAAGGGCTGACACTAGCAGCAATTGAGGACGAAAAGTGCTATGAGCAGTTGTTGCCAACGGACCGCTGGCTGCTTTCACGCCTTGCACAGACAATTGCGTTTGCAACCCAAGCATTGAATAACTGCGATTATGCAGCGGCTCGTGCAGAGGTTGAGCACTTTTTCTGGTCGGACCTGTGCGATAACTACTTGGAGCTTGTCAAAACGCGCTTATATCAGGATACGGGTGTAGAGCGAGATGCGGCACAATGGACGCTCTATCATGCCTTGCTCAGCGTTATAAAGCTGGTTGCTCCTTACCTCCCCTATGTCACTGAGGAGATCTATCAGGGTCTTTTCCGTGCGTGGGATGGTGCGGAATCCATTCACATCTCAGCATGGCCTACCGAGCACCCTGAATGGATTGATGAGCACGCCGAAGAGTTTGGCAAAACACTGCTTGAACTACTACACAACGTTCGTCGTTACAAAGCTGAGCACGGCCTGTCAGTTGGGGCCGAACTGGAGGAACTGCATATCACTGCACAGCAAGCGTCGGCTCTGATTGATCTCAAAAGCGCCACGCGTGCCAAAATCATTATTATAGATTAGCCATAATGTGAGGTTGGTGGCATTGTCGCAGCGTCACTGTGGACAATGTCACCAACCTTACATCATGTCTATCAAATCCATCCGAATTCTGGTATTATTCCCATAGATGATTTTTTACCATGCAAACAATAACATCAATGAATGATAGGAATTCAAAGGGGAACATGTCATGAATCTGCAAAATTTGCGTGTGTTTCTCAAGGTGGCAGAACTTGAGCATATTACGCGGGCGGCTGAGGAATTAGGCTTGAGCCAACCTGCGGTCACAAAAACTATTCAAAGCCTGGAACACGATGTGGGATTAGAACTGGTTGAACGGCAGGGACGACGCATTGCACTCTCCCATGCTGGACGGATGCTACAACATTATACACGCAAATTATTTGCGCTTGAACGCGAAATGGAAGAAGCATTAGCGACGTTACGTGAGGTCGAAGGAGGCGAGGTGACACTAGCTGCTAACACGACAACGGGCGTCTATCTACTCCCTTCTATTGTGGCCCGTTTTCGGGCTCGTTATCCACATGTAACGCTCAATATTGCTATTTTAAATTCGCATGAGATTGTAGAACAAACCCTTAACTGGCACCTAGACTTTGGGTTGGTAGAAGGGAATCCATCAACGCTACCTGCCGGACTAAAAGTGGATGTGTTTGCACATGATAATCTTGTGCTCGTTGTCGCGCCCGATCATCATTGGAGCAAACAACGACTATTGAAGCCAGAGATGTTGCGTGACCACGAACTAGTCATGCGCGAGCAGGGAAGCGGCATTCGTGAGGTGATTGAGTCTGCTATGCTCCAGCATGAGGTACATATACAACCTCTCTTTACCTTAACCGATAACGAGGCCATTAAGCAAATGGTCTTGAGTGGTGTAGGAGCAGCGATTGTCTCTGCTCTTACGGTGCGTCGAGACGTGGAAAAAGGCGATTTAGTACAAATTCCAATTCAAGGGGTAGAGTTGCATCCACAACTCAGCTTGGTGCAGCGTGCCGACAAACAACTTTCGCGTGCAGCCCAAGCGTTTAGTACGTTTTTAAAGCCAATATTAGAAGAGGAAAATTTAGGGACAAATGATGCCTAGCGTCGTAGGGGCCACATTTATGGCGCCCGTCGTGCCAGTTGACCATGTCACCGACGTATACAATCTCAACGACGGACGCGCTGAAGCTGGTCCCTACGACAATCGCTTAGATCAGCTTCAAACCGGAAATGGCAAGCACAGTTGCCAGGACTGGGCGCATGTAGCGGTCTGGAATGTATTTGCTGAGTCGGCTACCGAGTAGCACGCCGGGTAATGAACCGATCAGGAGCAGCATCACGAGAGTCCAGTTGATGGTGCCTGCCGTCATGTATCCAATAACGCCTGATGCCAGCAACATGAATGCCTGGAAGATGTCAGTTCCCACAAGTTCTTTTGGTCCAAGTTTGGGAAACATGAAGGCAATTGAGACAATAATCAACGTGCCGCTACCAACTGATGTCAGACCGACGAGGAAGCCTACAACTGCACCCACTAGCACTGTCAAAGCAGGGCGGTAGTAACGCTCCCAGGTGCTATTTCCTTCGACAAGAACCTCGCCACGTAAAGCCGCCTGTTTTTGTGCTGTGAGATTTTTACGTTCGATGTATTTCATTACAAAAGGCTTGATAACCAGCAAGATTGCTACCGTAACGAGTGTAAAGCCAAGTGCATGCAGGATAACGCTATTAATGGTATCGGCGTAGTGCTTGCGTAAGTATTGAACGAAGCCAACACTCAGCAAAGTGGCGGGGACACTACCAACTGCGAGCCAGAGAGCCACCCTAAAGTTTACGTTTTTCTGACGAATATGTACAATGGAGCCAACGGCTTTGGTCACTGTGGAATAGGCAATATCAGTGCCGATGGCCCACACAGGAGGAATGCGGAAGAAGAGAATCATGATCGGCGCTAGCAGAGAACCACCACCCATACCTGTGAGTCCGACGAGAAAGCCAATCAACAAACCAACAAGCGAGATGCGATAGTCCATGGGACACTCCTTCTTGATAGGACAACACTGTCATTTGTTCTTCAATGCCCGGCAGTATCTGTTCCTTCAGAGGCACCTAGAAAAAGCGATGGTGCTATATCCTTACTCATCCTACCAACGCTGCTAGCGCAGCTAGCACTACGTGCTCAGATAGGATGTAAGGAAGTATACATGCTTTTCTACTTATGACAATGATAATATATTTTCATCATGATTTCAAGTTATTTAAGCAATTCATTTTCGCTATATTATGTTGCCCTATTATGTATGTTATCGCTCTTTGTTATCAGATGAGCGGCTACGAAAATGATGTGTCTTATAACTCCATTCAATAGCTTCGGCTAGAAATTTGTAAGTGTTGTTACGCTCTCTATCGTACAAATGAACATTTTCTTGAGTTCAAGCTCTAAAATGAAACAGCTGTTACAATTTCTATATGGAAGATTACCTGATTGGCATTTATGTTGTCAAGGGAAAGAGCGGGACATTAGCCCAAAACGAGACAGGACATATGCCTATGAGGTAATGGGATGAGCCTCATTTTATTGTACGCAAAGAGTGGTAGGGCCACTCTTTGTTTGCTATTCGAACAATGTTGGAGTAGAAACCAGAGGGGTGAGTTTGCGAGGTGTCCCATCGGAATGAAAGAGATATGGATTGAGCACCCCATCTTCATCTCGTGGCGTGAGTCCTGCCTCCTGGATGAAGCGCGAGGCAACGGCATCACTGCTTCGATAGCGTAGGATGGAGGATAGGAACAACTGCTTTTGCGCGCGTGTGAAGGCGACATACGCAAGGCGGCGTTCTTCTGCTATGCCTGATTGAACGATGGGGCCATCTTCTGCCATCGTATACGAGCGGCGATGTGGAAAAATACCCTCCGTCAAGCCCATCACAAACACAACCTGGCTTTCAAGTCCCTTTGCTTTATGTATTGTCATTAGATTGACACAATCACGTTTGTTTTTGCTACTATCCTCCGCTTGCTCTTTGAGTTGTGCCATAGCCGTCAGAAAATGGCGTATGCTATGGTGCCGTTTGGCGATCTGCACGAGTTCTTCTAGCTCGTCAAAACGCCCTTCTAATTTGCCCTCTTCGTGATGTGTGGGAGATTCGGCCTCTGCGTCCTGCTCGTCTTTATGTTTAGCATCGCAATGGCGTAGATGAATATCATACGCGTATTGACGTATCAGACTGATTGCCTGTGCAGGTTGGTTTTTGCATTCCGCCCAGACCTTCTTGATGAGCGCGACGAAATCTTTGATGCCTAGTTGGTGCTCTGCCGCAATGGTGTAGACCTGTTCTTCACAAAATTGGAGCAATGGACGCCCGCCAGCATGAGCAGTGAGTGTGCCAAAGAATGTCGGAGTAAAACGGTGTGATGTTTTGCCCGTGCGCGTAAAGTAGTCGTGGGAAGGAATATTGGCTACGGCACGGAAGGCTGTGTTTTGTTCGCCACAATGAATTGGTGTGAACACTGTATCCCATTTCAGCGGAGTGGGTCCATTCCGAGCAGTCAAGTAATCCTGGTGGACGCGCACTCCGTCAAGCAGCGCTAAGTATGCTAGCATATCACGCGTCGTCTTGCGCTTGAAAAACGACGAGCCATCAACTGTGCGATAGGGAACCCTATTACGTGCGAGGGCGATTTCCAATGAGGCAAGATGGTGATTTGTGCGTGAGAGCACGAAGATATCGTGGTACGAGTGTTCCTCCAGATGTTCTTTCCAGGCTCCTACCAGCGTGGAGATACGTGTAGCGATGCCATCAGCTTCTGCCTCTTGATCGTCATAGGCGGTGATAGTAACAGGGGGACCATCGGGTTGTGTGGCCCGCAACATCTTCTCAAAGCCGGGGGTGATCTCATTATGGCTGATGAGTTGATTGGCAGCATCAAGTATCTGCGGTGTTGAGCGATAATTATGCTCAATGTGGTAGATGGTGCCTTTAGGATACATGGTGCGGAACGAGAGAATGGATGCCTCCGGGCTGGCCCCACGAAATTGATAAATAGCCTGATCTGGATCGCCGACCACGACGACATTATGTTTGGGTGCTGCTAGGTATTGTATCAGGCGATATTGCGATGGATTGGTATCTTGCGTCTCATCCACCTGGAGATAGAGATAGCGCCCCTGCCACGTCTTGCGAAACTTGGGACTACTATCCAAGAGGGTAAGCGGCACGTAGATTAGGTCTGAGAGATCATAAAGCTTTTCTTTTTGCTTCGTCTGTTCATAGTACACAAAAAAATCTTGGTAGCGTGTGCCCAACTCTGGCTCGATACCAAGATGCTGACAAAAGAAGGAAGCTGATGCATCCGGCTTTATCAATTCCTCCTTAGCCCTATCCACTGCCGCCAGCACCGTGAGAATATCAACATCCCAATTCATGCCACGTGAGCGATTACTGCGCCAAGGGCGAATAATATCCTCGGCCAGCCATTGGCGCGGCTCTCCACTGATCAGGCGTTGATTGAGTTCTTGTGGTGTCCACTCTAACTTCTCGCGCAACATCTGATGTCCCAGACCATGAAAGGTCACGACCCGTAGCCCCTTCATATCTTTGACGAGCTTACCACGCGCTTTCAGCGTCTTTAATGCACGCTTCTCCATCTCATCGGCGGCTGCACGTGTGAAGGTGACGCAAAGAATAGACTCAGGTGCAACACCTTCATCTGCGATGAGACGAACAAGGCGCTGCACCAGAATCGCGGTTTTGCCCGTGCCTGCGGCAGCGATAAAGGCGGCTGGTCCATTCATATGCGCAATAGCGGCGGCCTGTTGCGGGTTGGCGATAAATGGGAGCGTGGGTGCTGTATGGGTAGTAGCCTTAGATTTCTGCTTCGATCCCTGTGATACCATCTACGAAATTCTTCCTAATACTGTCAAGATTTTTTGTTTGTTCCGGAATGTTATTATAACATACGCTCTCTAAGTCGTATGATAAGGACTGTTTTGTACTAGCTGTACTGCTTTACAGATTCCTGTTTGTGGTTCCCGTTAGTTTTTTAATTTTACATCACTGTTTGCAAGCGATACAAAATCTGGTATACTAGAGAACAGGTATCTTTGCATTGGGATTTGGAGGGAAAAATGCCCACACAGGAAGATCGAATAGCCGAACTAGAGCAAAAAGTAGCCGCTATAGAATTAGAACGCCTCTATGAATAGAGAAAAGTAGAAGAACGCACGCCCACCGAGCAACAGTGGGATTTTAAGCAAATCAACCATCGTCTTACTATGTTGCTTGGTATTGCCTCTGGACAGGAACACGACATCAAGTCAATAAAAAATGATGTTGGTACTATCAAAGAAGATGTTGGCGATATTAAAAGGGAAATTGCCTCTCTGGAAGTGAAGTTTGAGCAAGTATTGCAGATGCTTGCTACTCTTGTGCCAAAGACAGAGAAGTGATCTTTTTGAGAACAGAGAAACACCCTAGCCGTGTTTAGTAACATAGCTAGGGTGTTTTTGTGTGCGTGATAGTAATGAGCAGCATGCATGTTAGCCCTTGCGTGGAAAAGATTGTACATCTTTCTTCTAGCACTCAGGGTATTGTCTCCATCGGTATAACACGCTACAATGCAGCATGTAACTATAGAATGGCGAGGAGACAGAATGCCCCAAAAACTAAGTGCGGTCGAGATTGCGGAAGGCGCGTTGCTGGCTGATATTGCCGTCGTCTTTCAACTCCTGGTGATATACCTGCCCATAGGAGGCGATTTTTTTCGCTTCCCCATCTTTATCGTGTTTGCCATTCTGGTGCTACGCCGTAGTCTCTATGTCGGCATTATGAGCATGTGCGTGGCGTGTTTTATCATTAGTATCATCATTGGACCGCAGTATCTGATTACAATGCTGGTAGAGGTGGTAGGTGGCCTCTTTTTGGGTGTAACGATGAAGTATCGCTGGCATCACTTTCCTCTGTTGCTCATCGGTATTACCAGCGGTGCGCTCGCGTTGTATTTTCTGATTTTCGCTGGATTTTTCTTGACAGGGGTGCCATTCACGACAATTCTTCCCTCTTTACATGATACTTATAATTCGCTTGTTGCGTTCATCAATGCTATCTTTGGTGCTATTGGCCTGGGCAATGTGTGGAAGCATACGCTTTATCCTCTGGTTGCGTCAGTGGCGACATGGGGCTTTACCTATTGGTGGCTTGCCACCTATATAGCGCTGTGGGTGTTGTTGGTGCCGGTGGTATGGATTGTCTATATGATGACCAATATCTTTGTGCGTTTACTGGGCTATGATGTGCGCCCATTTCCTGATCGTAGGGGTAGCAGACGATTACGACGTGTGCTACGTCCTTTGCTCAGGCGCATGATAAAGCGACGACTTCGCTATGTAAAGCGGAGGGTTAGCGCATGACGACGCCCTTGATTGATATACAACATATTACCTACACGTATCCTGCGCAGAAAAAAGCAAAGAGTGCTGAGATGGCGACACCTGTATTACAAGATGTCACGATCCAGATACAACAGAGTGAGTATGTAGTGGTGTTAGGACATAACGGCAGTGGCAAATCGACGCTGGCGCGACAGTGTAATGCGTTGCTTGTGCCGGATAGTGGGTCCGTCCATGTCGCGGGCCTCGATACGCGAGACATTAAGCAGCAGCGTGCCATTCGCGATACTGTGGGGATGATCTTTCAAAATCCGGACAATCAGATTATTGCGACGATTGTTGAGGATGATGTGGCGTGGGCATTGACTGTGCGCGGCCTGCCTGTCGAACTGGTCCGAAATCGTGTCGATGCCGCTTTACAAGCCGTTGGCATCGCCGATCTGCGACAACGTTCACCGCAGACGCTCTCAGGAGGCCAACGCCAACGCTTGGCAATTGCGGGAGTGCTGGCATTGCGTCCCAAGTGTATTATTGCGGATGAAGCTACCTCCATGCTTGACCCACTGTCGCGCCAAGAAATCGTGGCTTTGCTGCACCAATTACATCAAGAATATGGCTTAACCATTATTCATGTGACGCATCTATTAGAAGAGGCGGCTTTAGCTGAGCGTATCATAGTGGTGGAGCAAGGGAAGATTGTTCTGAATGATACGCCTGTCAGAGTATTTGCTGATTTACCGCGCCTACGAGCACTAAAATTAGCTATTCCCGAACCTCTTGAGTTGGCAGCTCGCCTACGTGCAGCAGGTATGCCAATCGCACAAGAGGCGATTACGATAGAAGCAATTGCACAGGAGCTGACGCATTGAGCGACCCAATTATTACAGTTGAGCATCTTTGTTATGCCTATCAAACGGGTGCTATGCAGAAGATGGCACTGAACAATATTAGCCTAGAGATTGAGTGTGGCAGTTGTGCCGCTATCATTGGTGTGACTGGCTCTGGCAAAACCACATTGATACAGCACTTTAATGGTTTGTTGCGCCCAACTTCTGGAAGTGTTTCCGTGGAAGGTGTGTCTGTGGGTGAAAAAGGCGTTGATCTGCGTTCGTTACGACGGAGAGTGGGTATGCTCTTTCAATACCCTGAGTCGCAACTCTTTGCGCGTACCGTCTATGGCGACGTCGCCTTTGGACCACAACGTATGCACCTTGGACGACGTGAGATACGCACTAGAGTCATGGCTGCGCTAGATATGGTTGGCCTGCCTCATCATGATTATGCGGCACGTTCACCATTTGATCTAAGTGGGGGACAACGTAGGCGTGTCGCGTTTGCAGGTGTGCTGGCGATGTCGCCGAGAATACTCGTGCTAGATGAACCAACCGTTGGCCTGGATGCCGAGGGACGTGACGAGTTCTATTCTTACTTACGTTTGGTGCAGCAAAAGCAAAGAGTCACGATTATCCTGGTCTCACATGACATGGCGGAGGTTGCATCACTGGCCGACACGCTATTTGTGTTACATAACGGAAATCTTGTGATGCAGGGATGCCCACGCCATGTTTTCGCTCAAGGAGAGCTGTTGCAAAAATGGGGATTAGCAGTGCCTCCGTTAAGTGAATTGCTTGCTCTTTTGCGGAAACAGGGCATGGCGATTCCAGAGGAAACGTTCACCGTCGATGAGGCTTTTGCTTGCCTCAGGCATAGGATCAAGCCTCATCGACGGTGAATGTCGGTTATTATGAACCCCATACCTCTTGTGCTACACTAGTCACAAGCTCCAATTTGCGGCGCTGGTCTTCAGGTGAGATACGGTTTCCTTCCATGGTAGATGCGAAGCCGCACTGTGGGCTGAGAGCTAGGCGCTCTAATGGGAGAAATTGAGCGGCTTCCTTGATACGATGCCGCAATTCATCAGCAGTTTCCAAGCGTGGCTTCTTGGTGGTAATTAGTCCGAGGACAACGAAGCGATCATCAGGCACGTGCCGCAATGGTTCAAACCCTCCTGAACGTGAGTCGTCGTATTCGAGCAAGAAGCGCTGAAAGTGGGTCTGGGTAAATATGCGAGAGATTGGTTCGTAGTCACCGCTGGCATAAAATTTGCTTTGGTTGTTGCCACGGCACACGTGTATACCAAAGGTGATGCTGGGAGGATGGTCGCGAATAATCGCATTGTCCATTTCAATGCAGGTGTCGATAATTTTGTCGGGATCGTTTCCACGCTGACGATACCCTTCGCGCATCTGCGGATCGAGGAGGGCAGCATATTGAGGAGCATCGATCTGAATATACGTCGAGCCCAAACGAATCAGTTCATCCACTTCATGACGAGAGAAATCCACGATATCGGCCAGATAAGCATCGCGGGATGGATAGGCTGATTTCGATTTCTCAGGATCGTAGTAGGCTGCTGCCTGCTGAGCGCTAATCATGGTCACTTTGCTAGGACGCGTCGTGCGCGAGCGCAGGTATACCCATTCCTCTGCACACATACTCCTTTTCCAGCGCAGTTTCTCTACTACGACAGGACGCTTGAGGACAAGCTCCTCGCCTGTTTCATCTCTAAAGGGAATGGCCCAGCCACCGTATTTATCAAAGCCTTCCAATGCCTCGATCAGATGCCCATAGAAGGAGGAGCGGCGCAATTCTCCGTCGGTGATAACGTCGATGTTGGCAGCTTCTTGCAAGGCAATGGCTTCATTTACCGCCTGATCCTCTATTGTTTTGAATGCTGTGGCGTTTATTTGACCCGTTTCGAGCTGTTTCCTTGCTTCTACCAAATAGGTCGGCCTGAGCAGGCTTCCCACCACTTCGCTGTGATAGTTCATTTGCAGTTTCCTCCTAAAAGGTGCTTAATAGCATTGCTCTCTGTTCCTTATCCCTTTACGATGGCATTTTGGGGGATGATAGTCAAGTGTACAAGAGTCTTTCTTTCCTGCGTTTCGGGGCATAGGTTTGACAAAGCATCTTATCTTTCTTATACTGGCGTTCATGTGAAACAAGACGTTCATCTCGGATAAAAATTATGCTGAAAAATATCTCAATTGGTGTCTACTACCCTGGTAATAGCTTATTACATCGTTTGCAAGCGAGAACAAAACTGCTCGTTCTGCTCTGGATTGTCATCTGGCTCACCATTGCTAACCAGCGTATATGGCACTTCGTGCCTTTTGCGGTTGTCGTCGTGCTGATGAGCATTGGGATTGCCCTCTCTCATATTTCTCTCTATGAGTTGTGGAGGCGTACATGGTTGCTGCTGCTGCTGATTGTGCTAGGTGCCGTGCCCACGTTATTTACGTTGAGTGATAAGCTTGATAAACCAATCTATACGTTTGGCCCCTGGTATGTCTCTTATGGAGTTGCCTATCAGATAGGAGTAGTTGCCCTCATTGTGCTTGGTGTGCCCCTTCTTTCCTCTTTCCTGCCGGGCATACGTCGTGTGTGGCAGCATGCTTGGCTCAGACGGAGCCGCGCTCTGCTCTTTCTACTTGTTCTCGTGCTTGTGGCATCGCTGTGGTTTGTACAAACATTTCCTGCGACAAATACGTTTCCACTAGGGCCTCTGGTGATTACACGGAGCGGCCTCTGGTTCCAGGCCAGTTTCTTCGCTATGTTGCTCGTACTCTACATCTTTTCTTTGTTGTTGACCATGACAACATCGCCTGTTGCCCTGATTGAGGGTCTGACCATGTTACTTGCCCCATTGCGCCGTCTACGTCTGCCTGTTGATGATTTCGCGCTTATGGCCCTTGTGGCCTTACGCTTTATACCTACTCTGCTAGAGGAAACGGAGCAGTTGATGAAGGCGCAATCTGCACGTGGTGCAGATATGGCAAGAGGAGCATTGCGAGAGCGCGTCCAAAGCCTGACCCTGCTGTTTGTGCCGCTCATGAACGCAGTGTTACGACGCGCTGCAGAATTAGGGACCGCGCTTGAAGCACGTGGCTACGAAGTCGAGGGGAAACAAACGAGATTGTATGAAAGCTCGTTTGCTTTTGCTGACTATTTGGTAATGGGTGTTGTTGTGCTGGTGACGCTTGTGTCGCTGGTATTCTAAAAGTGTACTTCTTTTATGATCTCTGTGATAGTCTACCAATCTTCAGTCAAGGAGGTATGTCGTAGGGGCCTCATTCATGGCGCCCGCTGTGGGCATGGTCAACGTGATGGACATTATGTATCCCCACGACGGGTGCCATGAATGAGGCCCCTACGACAGCTACGGGCAATCAAACGGTGGCTTTGGGCCATGGCACGAAAGCGTTATCAACACCACGTAGGCGTGAACGCAGATGTGGGTAGTGGCGCAATAGGATAGTTACCATCGTATTGTCGCGAATCCAATCTATGCCGACCTGAGTATAGACCTCTGGCGTGAAGTCTTTGGTGAAGAAGCGGTCACTGTTCAGACGGCGCGAGGCCATCACGATAAAGATGCGGAAAGCCGTTTCGCTGAACGCAAAGCCCTTTGGTCGTTTCTCGGCAAACATCCCTACGATCAGATCAACGGCCTCAATATCGTTGTTGTATACACGCCGTATCTTCTCCACCAGGGTCGGGTCGTCGCTCAATTCCTCGAAGGTATTAGCTGGTGGAAGGTGCAATAGTTTACGGAACTGATTATAGCGGGGCACACCGAGTTCGCGGGTGCGCAGAATATCCGTTGCGGCCAAGTCCATAACGTTCCCATCAGGGCGTTCGAAGTGTTGCAGGTAGCGTGGGAAGTTATTCAGAATGATGGCGCCAGGATAGTTAGTGCCAAACGAGTAAAAGGCATCGGTCATTGAGACGCGCTGCAAGGTCTCTTCAGCATGCGGCCCAGCAAGATCGCGGAAAGCACGCTCTAGAATCAGGTGATCATCAATCGCCGAGCGGAAGCTGTAGTCGTCTGGTATAAGTGGGTGCATACGATAGACGATGGTAAACTCTTCAGTCAGACAGTAGGGCACACCATAATGATTGGTCTCCGAGCCTGGAATGCCACTGATAACCTCGCTGCTACTCAGGCGCCCGAATATGCGGTGCAGTTGCTCCATCTCAATGCCCCACCAATTGGCCTTGAGCGCAAATTGTGAAGTGGGGTGGCTGATAATAGCTGGCGTCCACTCGACCGTGTGAATCTTGGCAGTCAGGGCTGCATTCACGAGTCGAGCACGCTCAAAAATGTCATCGTCGGACCAGTTCGGATACTCGCTACGTAGTCGGTCGCAGATGGCGTTGTGTTCCAACGTAAACACCGTTTGCATCATCTCTAAGCCCAGCCACCAACCAGGGACGAGGGCAGGATTAAGGTTTGGGTCAGATGGCAGTTGCAATAAACCGTTGCTGCCAATAATCAGCTTGCCATCGTGTCCTGAGCGCCTGAAAGATTCCTGTTGTTTGCTGCTCCCGTAAATTTGAGAAGCATCCCACCAGTGTGTTTCTGTATTAATATAGGTCGGCGGCAAGGTGCGAGAATTAGCCGAGCGCGTGGGGTCATCAGGGACGCGCATAATCTTCATTGGATGTTCAGGCCAGGAATCATTATCTTGCAGTTGAATCTGCCACGGGTTGTCTTTTGGGCTTGTGCCATGACTGAACCAGTCGCGTACCATGAACTGAATCCAGGCAGCTGCCAGAACGTTGACCGTTGTGGCAGGCTGGAACTTCTCACGTGTCAGCAGTTCAAGACTGACAGTGCGCGGATTGGGCGAGAGAATAGCGGGCTTAGGTTCGGGAAAGGTGTATTCAACGGGGATATTGCGCCCAAAACGTGAACCAGCCATACCCATAGCTGGGTTGTCCAGGTCGTTATAGGTGCCGTTCGATGTACGGGCCGTCAAATACTGTGCCTGCATTGGCTCAATAGCAGGTTGATTGATCGCTGGCTCGTGGGTTGTATCACGCAAGTTTTGCTGTCGCAGGATGTTGCGTAGCCCAATCAGTATGAGCAATCCTATGGGAGTCGGTACTTTATCCCAGCCGACCGCATGATCCAGGGCTTGCGCTGCCCTGTCGTAGATACTCCAGAATGGTGTCTGCCGATAGCCCGGCTGAGGCGCATTGCCAGTTGTAACCTGCTGTTCTGCGGTTCGACGTTGCTGTAACACTAGGGCTATTACACCAGCAATAACAGCCAAGAGTATCACCAGTGTACGCTTTGTAGATTTCATCTTCTTCACCTCTCGTTCTCAATTCATATAGTGTAATTTATTTGGCTCATAAGTTTTAGCCCTTGCGTGGTTGCGCAAGGACGGCGAGGATAGTGTTCAAACCCGATATCGCTGTCAGCATAATAGACACGTGCCCAGGAACTTGGCCTTGTATACCTACAAGTGCTGCCGAAATCGTATCGGACGCGTGAATAGGGACAGCGTCACGTAAGGCACTCGCTCGTAAGTCCTCATCTGGCACGAGCAGTTGAATGCCAACGACGATGGTACGCACTCCAAACATGCGTAGCACATGGATAATAGCCTGATTACTGCCAGCGTCGCGCCCAAACTGGCGAACTAGCAATGTGGGTGCGAAGAGGGCAGCTGCCCCGTTAAATAATCTGATGCCTGCAAGTAAAATACGTGCAGAGTCACGAACTTGGTCAAGATTGTTAGCCATCTACATCTCCTTTTATCCTTCGCGCAATACTGCGGTTTCTGTCTATAAGTAAGACGCATAAGGATAGCTTTTTTGGGGGGAGATATGCATTATGTACAACGAATCCAGCGTGGCTGAATATCTTCTATAGGTTGATCGAACAATCCTGGTTGATCGAGGCGGAAGAGTTGCGCGAAATCTTCTGGTGCGAAGGCTTTTTTAAGACGTGCTGCATACGATGTGACGAGGACCTGTACGTAGTGCTCAACATCATAGTCGCGGCGGTTGGCGACTATCTCTTTCTGAGAGGGTTCTTGTGTCGCTTCTCGCTCAGCACTATCGCTACGTAATTCTGTTGCACGCTCGTGCTCCACCGAAGTCTCTTCAGCCTCCTCTGGCAACCAGACATAGGATTTGTTTCTAGCTCTGTAGTAACGCACACGCTCACCAGGAAACCAGCGTGTACGTTTTGCGTTTAGCAATGCCTCATACTGCGGCTCCTGGTGTGCATTGCGCTGGGCGAGATAGACTTCTGGCGTCTTGGATAAGCGCACACGTGCTCCTAGATCAGAGGCTGGTAGGGCGCGAGCACGCAGAGCCTCTACGGTTTCAAGAAAGTGCTTGCGGACGCCTACGATATCACCAATCATGGTACAATACAAAACTTGGCGTAGAAAGCGTTCGCCGAATGGTTCTGCCCGACTAGAGCGGAGGGCAACACCATGTGCTACCATCCGTTCGTCATAGTGAATACCCACTTGACCTTTTCGGATGTCAAAGGTATGCTTGTCCTCAAGGGGAGCGGCGGCTGACCATGTCTTTTCCTGTCCCGCTTGAGGGGACTGAAAATAGTTCAGCAGCGCGTAGTTCTTTACTTCATGGCTGAACATGGCCTGATAGCGCCCCTCATATTCAAGGCGAATGCCTGCGGGTAGTGTTGCGCCAATCGCGTCTACCAACTTACGTTCCTGCTCTTCTGTCCAGTCCTGCGGAACAGCAAAGTAGACGCCATCGGTATCAGCCTCAATCAGAGCCATGCCACGTTGCCGCAGATCGTCAAGTACCTGCGAGAGCACCGCCCGCCCTCTTTTTGTGACCTCTCCGGCAGCATGACTATCGGCAAAGAGGGCCATTGTACCCGCTCCCATATAGCCATAGGCTGCATTAATCAAAATCTTCATTGCCGCCTGTGTCGCATTGTGATGATTGGCCTCAACCGAACCAGGAGTAGCAACCCGCGCCGCCTCTTTATGCGCAAGGCGCAAATCGGTCAACTGGCCCAGGATGCCGAGCAGAACGCCCAATCGGTCCGAAGCCGGACCGATTTGAAAGGTACGCATCAGTGAAGGGTACAGTGAAGCAACATCTGCCTTGACGACATGCTCTGCCACACCCGTCGCAAAGAGATGTACCGCGCCCCCTTCATGCAAGCCATCCTCGCCAGAATTGGGAATGCGTGCGGGTAGAGCTGCGCTAGCACGCAGATAGGCACGTACCAGCAGAGGTTCAAGAACACCCATTGCCGGACCAGCCGATGCTAAACGCTCGTAACGGCGTGGAGCCATGCTCGCTAGCGCAAACGGAGCACCGAGCAAACGACGCGAGAGGCCATCTACCTCGCCCACATCATCAAGCGCATACTGACGTACCAACTCTGGGTCACGACGGTAGGTATCGAAGATAGCGTTTCCTTCCAGATAGACACGATCAGGAGCGGCAATGCCAAAATATTTCGCTACCTCTTTTAAGCGATACCCTGGCATATCGCGTACCACAAAATCGTGGCGACGTACTGCATCTAACGTGTCGATCAATTCGCGCCCCGGTACACTATAGCGTGTACGACGACGCGCTTCTGGCCCTATCGCCAATGTCTCCTCATGCCGCTCCAGCAGCATTGGCCCATCCTGTCGGCCTATAGCGAGTTGAAGGCCCAAGACAGTGGCGCGTTCCTCAAGGAAAGGCAAATCGAAGCCAAATAGATTGTGGTTCTCGATTACATCTGGGTTCCGTTCACGAATGATTTGGCACAACTGCATAATTAACGTTGTCTCATCCTCGAGCGTCGGAGCGTCCAACGTAGTAGAGAAGCCACGACTATCAGAAATAGCAACCATAAAGATACGTCCACGTCGTGGATCAAGTGCCGTCGTCTCAAGGTCAAACTGCATGCGATGCACATCTTCGTAGTCTAGTCCCTTAAAGTAGACACGGCCTGTACTCATTAAATATTGCTCGACAGGCCCAACACGATAGTATTCATCCTGTAAATCATTCAGGCTAGTAATGCGTCTAGCGAGACGACGCGAAGCTCCCTGCACAATGGTACGTTCTAAAAAGCGACCATCCGCGGCACTGAGAAGATAGCGGAAGGCGCCAGAAGGTCCATTCATTAAGCTATAAGAAATTTGTGCTCTATGCACGTCGGGAGCGTTGGAGGGTAAGAGAGCCGAGCCGAGATGGGTCACATCGGCTAAAGAGGTTGCAAAGAGCCAGGGACGAAAGCGCTCAGAAGTACAAGTTACGCGTTCACCGCTCGTATCCTTTTCACGCCGCCACAGAAGGACGTGCCCATTGCGAGAAGCCCACACTGAAACAATTCCCGGCATGGAATCCCAACCAAACAGGCGCTCATCCGCACTATGTGTTTGAATTATCTCCTGAGTACCTACAAGCGAGACATTCACTCCCGTGCTCCTGCTATGGCTACAATAAGAACATCCTTTCCAAGAATACCATGAGAGTAGGTAAAATACAAGCTAGACAGAGCTGAGTATAGGACTGTTGCAAGGTCATAGTAGGGATCAGTTTCCCACGTATGGAATAATACCAATCTATGAGATGTTTTCTTAAATAGGAAAAAGTAGCCAGTAGTAATGATATTTGTAGGGGCTTCCTCCCACTTTTCTGCACAGAAAAGTGGGAGGAAGCCCCTAGCCAAAAGGCAACCTGCATGGTATAATACCGAAAGAATAGAGAAAACATTTTTGAGAAAAGTGGGCTTCCTCCCACTTTTCTGCATGCAGAGAGACTTTTTCTTTTGCACTCGAAAAAATGATGGAGTTTCAGCCGATCATCAGCGGGAGGAGTATGGCATATGAGAAGCGAATTTCAAGCAGCTATCGCGCAGCTAATTGCCGAAAAAGGTCTGCCCCGCGAAGTGGTGATGGAGACTGTCGCAACCGCCTTGCTTGCGGCATATCGTAAGAGTTTTGGTGGTGGCGAGAATGTGCGTATTGAGGTTGATAAAAACGGTGAAGTGCATGTGTGGGCCTCCAAACGGGTAGTGGCACAAGTCAATGAGGGTAATGAGGAAATTTCACTCGCTGAAGCTCAACGCATCTATCCAAAGGCTGCGCTTGGGCAATTTGTGGATGTCAATTCATCATTCATTTTTGAGCGCATTCCGACGCAAACCGCCAAACAAGTGATTCTACAACGTATTCGTGAAGCGGAGCACGAGCACCTCTACGACCAAATTAAGAATTGGATTGGCGAGATTCGCCTTGGTACCCTCACACGTAAAGACCCAGTTCGTGGCTGGTCACTCGATTTTGACTTGGACAAGGCTGATAAAATCGAAGGGATTATGCCGATCACCGAAGAGATATCAACAGAACGTAACCGTCAAGGGCAACGTCTGCGTGTCTATGTCTATGATGTACGGCGTGTACAGGGACGTATGCTACAAATCCTTGTGTCACGCACCCACCGTGACCTAGTACGTCGTCTTTTTGAGTCAGAGGTACCAGAAATTTACGAAGGTACGGTTGAGATCAAAGGTATTGCTCGCGAAGCGGGTAGCCGTTCTAAAGTCGCCGTTGTGTCACGCCAAGAAGGACTGGACCCTATCGGATCATGTGTTGGTGTGCGTGGTGCTCGTATTAATAATATCGTGCACGAACTCAACGACGAGAAGATTGATATCATCCAGTGGAACGCAGACCCCGCCACCTATGTAGCCAATGCTTTGAGTCCTGTCAAGCCTCTACGGGTAGAACTACGCGAATCAGATCACACTGCGCTTGTCACTGTTGCGGAGCGGCAACTCTCGCTTGCTATTGGTAAAGATGGTCAGAATGCGCGCCTTGCCGCCAAACTCACTGGATGGCGTGTTGATGTAATCAAGCCCATTGAAGGCGAAACCTATGATGAGCCACGTGTCGAAAGTTCTCCAGAAGCAGTTGCGACATCACATGCACCAAGGCGTGAGCGCAACGAACGTTCTCACTCCCAACGTGGAGAGCGCGGAGGAGGAAATGCTGGCAATGGTGGAGATCGACGTGGAGGCCGTGGTGGCAATCGTCACAATTCGTCCTATGGCTACGACAGAGAGTAAGTTGATAAAGCAGGTGAAACAGGTCAGGTATGGCAAATACAGCAAGTAAACAATCGAAACAACCCAAACGCACCAAGCATATTCCGTTACGCACCTGTGTTGCCTGTCGCGAGACGAAGCCAAAACGCGAACTGTTGCGCATTGTGCGTACACCGGACCCTGATAGTCACGTCTTGATAGATGCACCAGGGAAGAAATCTGGACGCGGAGCCTACTTATGTGCGCGTCTCTCTTGTTGGGAGATTGCACTGAAAAAGAAGCGTCTCGAACAGGAATTTGAAATTACGTTGTCCGAAGAGGACCGAGCAGGGCTAGATGCGTATGTAGCCACCTTGCCCAAGGATTAGGTTACCCTGTTGCAAGGAAGTCCAGAGTACGCTATACTGAGATGGTATCATCGTAGTCTATTATTGTTATTCTTCTCCTTTTGGGGAGAAACAGTCTTCAATACTGGCATTCGGCTTCCGGGCTGAATGAGGATTGAAAATAAATAAAAATGCGTCATTTTATCTCTACTCTTATCAGAGACACAGCCCCTCGTCTACAGGGCAGTTATAAGCAAGCAACGATTTGCGGAGCGAATGCTATGATTATATAGACCATAGCCTCGCCAGAGCGCAGACGAAAGCATGCCTGGCACTGCACAAACGAGGGTCTGTCCCCTTTTCTTGTATTCCATACACTAAATAGAAGGGGGCAGACCTTTCTTATGGCTGTGAAGAGAGATTTCCGTCGCCACCTGTGGCGCATCATTAGAAGGGAGTCTTCTTCATGAAAGATACATCTGAATTTCCAGATGCAACAGAGCAGGCAACTACAACCGGTGCGAGAACCAGGCATCCTGCACGACCAAAGCAAGATAGTACCACCACCCCTAGCCAGGACCAAGATGGGAAATCATCTGCTCCTCGCCGACGTACGCCATCGTCAACAAGTGGTACTCCAGTGTCCCCAAGTGCAAGTGGGACTGAACGTCCACCTCATACACCTACCCCAACGAATCGACCTGCACCTCCACAACAAGGGACGATGAATGGGATGAATGGCCCACGTCAGGGACAGGGCGGTTCATCTATGCAACGCCCTAATACCCAGTCACAACGCAGTGGTGTGGCCCCTAATCAGGGACCACGTGTTGCAAACAACAATGCACAAGCACCCTCAGCCCCAGGAGCACGATCAGCATCTACGCAACGCCCTATTGGTAATAGTGGTAATGCATCTGTGCAGCGTCCGGCTGGCAATGGTGGAAACTTTCCTAACCAGCGTCCGGCTGGTAACGGCGGAAACTTTCCTAACCAACGGCCCGCTGGCAATGCACCAAGCCCAAGGCCATATAGCAATACAGGAAATGTACCTACACAGCGGCAGGGCAATGCACCGTATTCGCAACGTCCAACACCATCAGGCTTCGCGCCGACGCAGCACGGCAATACGACAACGGCCCAACGCCCATCTCAAGGTAGTCGTCCCAGTGGTCAGTCGCATAGCCGTTCAGGTGGGCAAGGGTATCAAGGGCAGGGGCGTCCAACTAGTCGCACTGGGGCACCTACCCAACGTCCAGTTGAGCGCAGAGTAGCAGCCGTCAAGGAAAAGCCAACCGGCCCCATTTCCATACCGCCGCAGATATTGGTGAAAGACCTCGCAGACCTGTTGCAGGCAACGCCCAACGAGATCATTAAAGGCTTGATTAACAATGGCATTTTTGCCAATATCAACCAGATTGTTGAATATGACAAGGCCGCGCTGGTAGCAAAAGAGATGGGCTTCGAGCCATCACAGAGTGCGGTCACAGCAGGGCCTGCCATTCAGAGTGAGAATAAGCTTTCAGCTAATGAAGAGATGATGGCCCAGCGCGACAACGATAATAACGTTGTGATTCCGCCCGTCGTTACCATCATGGGCCACGTTGACCATGGTAAGACATCGCTCCTTGATACCATTCGTAAGACGAAAGTAGCGGCAGGCGAGGCTGGTGGTATTACACAGCATATTGGAGCCTATCAAGTCGAGATTAATGGCAAGAAAATCACTTTTCTGGACACTCCGGGTCACGAAGCCTTCACTGCAATGCGTGCCCGTGGTGCGCAGGTAACACATATCGCAGTTATTGTCGTCGCTGCAGATGATGGCGTCATGCCACAGACCCGTGAAGCCATTTCGCATGCTCAGGCCGCGAAGGTGCCAATCATCATCGCACTCAACAAAATTGATAAGGATAATGCCAATCCTGAATATGTCAAACAACAACTCGCAGAAATGGGTGTTGTCATCGAGGAATATGGTGGAGACGTGGGATGTATTCCTGTTTCTGCTCGTAAAGGTATTGGCATCGATGACCTGCTCGAATACATCTTGTTGCTCACCGAGGTACAGGATATTAGGGCAAATCCCAACCGTCTTGCGACAGGTGTTATCATTGAGGCCAGACTAGAGAAGAATAGTGGTCCCATGGCAACCGTGCTTGTCCAACAAGGCACGCTCAAAATGGGTGATAACATTGTCGTAGGTGCTCTGGCTGGCAAAGTACGCGCTATGTTTAATGACCGCGGCAAACGTATTCAGAAAGCACCGCCAAGCACTCCTGTGAGCATCATTGGGCTGTCAGAGGTACCACAAGCTGGCGACCGCCTTGAAGTTGCGCCCGACGAGCGTACTGCCAAACAGCGTGCTCTAGCAGAGTCAGAAAAGCGTCGTGACGAGAGTGGAACGCTTGGTCAGGTTAGCCTTGATACCCTCTACATGCAGATGCAGCAGGGGAAGGTCAAAGAACTGAATATCGTGCTCAAGTGTGACGTACAGGGTTCGTCAGAGGCGATCAAGAACGCACTCACGAAGGTGGGTGAAGATAACCTCAAGGTGCGCTTGATCCACGAAGGTATCGGTAACATCAGTGAGACCGATGTACACCTAGCCGCCGCCTCCGGTGCTATTGTCATAGGCTTTAACGTCAAAGCCGACGGCGCAGCACAGCGTGAAGCACAAAAAGAGAACGTTGACATTCGCTACTATAACGTCATCTACAAGCTGACCGACGATATTCAGGCCGCTCTTACGGGTATGCTCGAACCCACCTATCACGAGGTCGTTGAAGGGCATGCCGAGGTGATACAGACCTTCAAGGCAGGTAAAAACCTAGTTATCGCAGGCTGTCGTGTCACCGATGGCAAGATTACACGTTCTTCACAAGCACGTGTCATGCGCAAAAACGAGAAAGTTCACGAGGGCAAGATTGGCTCATTGCGTCGCGGAAAAGACGACGTACGCGAGATTGCCACTGGCTACGAATGTGGCATCGTCCTTGAAGAGTTCAACGAATTTGAAGTCGGAGATATCATCGAGGCGTTCAATCAGGAACGTGTCAAATAGTATGTATTAGCGATGAGAGAGAACCGCTATAACAGCTCTCTCTCATCGACGATACACATTGTTTTTCTGAAAGCTAATCACTAATGGCTAATCCACATAGAAAAGAAAAATTAGGCGAATTGTTCGCAGCAGATTTGAGTGATCTTATACGTACCCGCCTGAAAGACCCACGTGTTGGTTTTGCCAGCATCACCCGCGTCGAGGTGAGTGGCGATTTACGCCATGCGAAGGTTTTTGTCAGCGTCATGGGTACACCAGAGGAACAAGTTGGTACCATGCGTGGCTTGAGGAATGCTGCAGGTTTCTTGCGCCACGAACTCGCTACGCGTGTGACCTTACGCTATATGCCTGAGCTAGTGTTCAAACTAGACACATCGATAGAAGAGGGCGCACGTATTTTGGCGCTTATTCACAAGGTTGAGCAAGAAGAGTTGCAAAAACAAACTGAGAGTTCGGCAACAGTGGAGGCGGAATAACGCGTATGACGAATGCAGTGTCACTAGACCAAGCCTTGAATCCTGCCTTGGTGCAGCAGGCTATGGACTTAATCGGGCCAGCGCACTATATCGCTTTGCTTGCACATGAGCACCCTGATGGTGATTGCCTTGGCTCCGCCCTTGGTTTCGCACACATTTTACGCCAGCTTGACAAAACGTGTGTTCCTGTTTGTGCAGACCCCGCCCCACAGTCCTTTTCTTTTCTTCCAGGTATAGATGCACTGCAACAAACGTTGGGAGAGGTGGGAGCAGAACCATTTGATCTCGTCATTGCCCTGGATGCTGGCGAGTTACCCCGTTATGGCGCACTCTATGAACGGCACCGTGCCTTTCTCGACCATGTTCCCATTCTCAACCTTGACCACCACGTCAGCAGCGAAGGCTGTGGGCGTGTCAACATTATTGATATAGACTCCGCTGCTACTGCTGAACTGCTGGTGCTTTTTCAGCAACAGGCAGGACTTCCACTTAATAGAGATGCCGCCGTATGTCTACTGACAGGCGTAATTACTGATACCTCCTCGTTCCAATATACCAGCACGACACCACGCACTCTGGAGGTCGGTGCCGAGCTGATGCGAGCCGGAGCCATCCCCGAAACCATTGTCCAACCTATCTTCCGTACTCGCCCTTTAGCAGAGGCACGCCTTCGCGCACTATGTGTCAATAAAGTACAAACGGCCTGTGCTGGTCGTCTGATCTGGTCCTACGTGACCAGTGATATGTTTCTTGCAACAGGTGCAACCCCCGATATGGATGACAATCTGTCGGGTTATCTACGTGATATCGAAGGTGTGCAGATTGCGGCCTTCTTCAAAAACTACGGCGACCCCACCCCGACCCGCCTCAGTTTGCGCTGTGCCGAACCCTATAACGCAGCCGAAATCTGCATGCGCCTCGGCGGTGGAGGTCATCCACGCGCAGCCGGAGCCGGCATCCACCTGCCCCTTAAAGAAGCCATGGCTATGGTTGTTGCAGAATTGGAGCGCGAGCTACACTGTCACTGATGAGGCGCTAGCCTATTATTTTCTTTCAAAGATATTTACACTGTCTAATACTCATGGTACACTAGGCATAAAGAATTGTAGGGGAACATGTTTTATGCCTGGACCTTGGGATACGTTGATGAAATATCTG